>JADMIO010603971.1_pt1 | contig 58819 bp, 45 predicted proteins | sample 8958161 | NCBI WGS metagenome assembly JADMIO01 (sample SAMN16585339, study PRJNA669376) | soil metagenome | isolation source: Crop rotation soil | place: USA: Cullars Rotation, Alabama | collected 2011
CGCGACAACTTGTCCACGTGGAATTCTAAGCTTAGGATCCCAATGTGCTGGAAAGGAGCTGAATCCCAACGATCACTCGACGTGGAGCAACCTCGGTTTCATGCTCGGGGCAAACGGGCGATTGGATGAATCGGTCGCGCTCTGCACCCGTGCAGTGCAGATCAAGCCGGACTTCGTCGCCGGTTACATGAACCTCGGGACGGCGTATCACCAGCAGGGCAAGCTCGAAGAAGGCAACGCCGCCTATCGGCAGGGGGCGGCGATCGATCCAAGCCACGCCCGCCTGCACGAAAATCTCCTCGGTGCGTTTACGCAAACGACGCGTTGGACGCCCGCGGAGATGCTCGAGGCGCACGTGACCTGGGCGAGAAAATTCGCCACGCCCGCGAGCGTTCTCCCACCGCCGCAGGTCGATCGCAGGCCGGGGCGGAAGCTTCGTGTCGGATACGTTTCGCCCGATTTTCGCACGCATTCGGTCGCGTACTTCATCGAGCCGATCCTCGAAGCGCACGATCGCTCCAAGTTCGAGATCACGCTCTACGCGCATGTCGAAATCCCCGATCACGTGACCGCGCGATTGAAGCAAAAGTGCGATCGCTGGCGTGATGTCGTGGCGATGAGCGAAGAGCAACTCGCGAAAACCATCCGCGAGGATCGGATTGACATCCTCGTGGATTTGGCCGGTCACACGCAGGGGAATCGGCTGATCGCCTTTGGCTATCGTCCCGCGCCGGTGCAGATGACCTATCTCGGGTATCCGCTGACGACCGGACTGTCGCAGGTGGATTATCGGCTGACCGATGAGGCGACCGATCCGCCGGGCATGACCGAATCGCATTACAGCGAGAAGCTGATTCGCCTGCCCGCGCCGTTTCTGTGCTATCGCCCGCCAGAGAATTCGCCCGAGGTGGTTGATCCGCCGGTGCTGAGCAAAGGGCACATCACCTTCGGCTCGTTCAATCGCGCGCCCAAGGCGGGGCCCGAGACCATTCCGCTCTGGGCGAAGTTGCTCAGCGCCGTCCCGAACTCCCGGCTGATGCTCAAGTCGAAAGGCTTCGGCGATCTGGGATCGAGCCGGCGAATTCTCGATGGCTTCGCCGCCTGCGGCATCGATCCGCGCCGCATCGATCTCATCGAGGCCAATCAAAAACTCCCCGCGCACCTGGCGATGTACGGGCAGGTCGACATCGGCGTCGATACGTTCCCGTACCACGGCACCACGACGACGTGCGAAGCCCTCTGGATGGGGGTGCCGGTGGTCAGCCTGATCGGAAAGACGCACGTTTCACGAGTCGGCCTGAGCCTCTTGGGAGCGGTGGGGCTTTCGGAGCTCACGGCCGACACCGAAGACGCGTATATCCAGGTGGCAACGGCACTTGCGAACGATCCGGCACGGATGACCGCGTTGCGGCGTGAAACCCGGCAGCGGCTCATCGCATCCCCGCTGTGCGATGCGAATCGCCTGAGCCGGGCCATCGAGGATGCCTATATCAGGGCTTTCACCGATTTCGTTGAAACTCAGTCTCAATAAGATATACTTCAGAGCCATGCAGAAGGCGTGCGATTTTGCGGCGTGCAACCACTGTGGAGACCCCTCCACGTGCGCCCTCAATACCCTCGGCATTGGATGCCGGGGTCAGGTCGTCGCTGTGGGCGGCGATCCCGATCTTCGCCGCCGGCTGCTGGAGATGGGGTTCTGCAACGGAGCGCAAGTCGAGGTCATCCGCCGCGCGCCGTTGGGCGACCCGATCGAGTTTCGGCTGCGCGGCTACTGCCTCTCGCTCCGCGATGAGCAGGCCAAGCATGTGATGATCGCGACTGCGTCGTAGATCGTGTCCACCTGCCACGAAACTTCCGACAAGCCGTCTTCAACCGCTCACCTGACGATTGCGCTGGCCGGCAACCCCAACTCCGGCAAGACGACGATCTTCAACGCGCTCACCGGACTTCGCCAGAAGGTCGCCAACTATCCCGGCGTGACGGTTGAGAAGAAGACCGGGCGCTGCAAGCTCGATGATGGTCGCTGGGCGGATGTGATCGATCTGCCGGGGACTTACAGCCTGATCAGCCGCTCACCCGATGAGCACGTGGCGATGGAAGTCCTGCGCGGCCTGCGCAAGGACACGCCGCCGCCGGATGTGGTGATTGTCGTCGTCGATGCGAGCAACCTCCAGCGCAACTTGTATCTCGTCAGCCAGCTGATCGAGCTCGGCCGGCCGATGGTGATCGCGCTCAACATGATCGACATCGCCGAGCGGCGTGGGATTCACGTCTCGCCCGCGAAGCTGCAACAGCAGATCGGCGTGCCGGTGGTGGCGATCGTCGGGCACAAACATCGCGGGATCGCCGACCTGAAATCTCAGATTGCAAACGCGAAAATCGCGCCGCTGCCCGATTGGCCATTGCCGGCGTCGATGAAGGATGAACTGCTTCTCGTCGGCGGAGGGTTGGCGATTCTCGATAGTCGGGACGGCTCTGGCTCTGCTCCTCTCCCGGTACACCGGGAGAGACGGGGTGAGGGTTCGGGGCAAGCAGCTTCCGAAGCCGATCGATCACGTGAACCCGGCAACCCTCACCCTGGCCTCTCCCGGAGTACCGGGAGAGGGGAAGACGCGCCCGTTCCTCCTCGCGCGTGGATTTGCACCCCTGACGATTCCCGGCGGCTGGACCGTTATCAAGCGATCGCCGAGCGGCTGCTGATCGGCGATCACGCCGGCGACATCGACGAGATCGCGCATCGCCAACCCGTCGCAGAACTGCTCGATTCCGCGCGCTCCCGCCTCACCCAACTCGGCATCGATCCCATGCAGGCGGATGTCGAGGCCCACTATCGCTGGATCGAATCCGTCGCCGGCGGATCGATCGCGACGCTCGATGAACTGGCGGCCATGGGCAACGTCGCGACCAATCGCGATGTGCTGGCGTACGAATCCGCGAAGCAAATCACCGCGACGGAAAAAGTCGATCGCATCCTGATCCACAAGGTCTGGGGGCTGGCCATCTTTGCCGTGATCATGGCGGTTTTGTTCGTCAGCATCTTCTGGCTGGCCGCCCCGATTATGGATGGACTCTCCGCCGGCGTGGAATGGCTGGGCGGGCTTGCCTCTTCGCGGATGAGCGACGGGCCATTGAAAGACCTCGTGACCGACGGCATCTTCGCCGGCGTAGGCGCGGTGATCGTCTTCGTCCCGCAGATCGCGCTCCTCTTCTTCTTCCTCGCGATCCTCGAAGACTCCGGTTACCTCGCCCGGGCGGCGTTCCTGATGGACCGCCTCCTTTCGAAAGTGGGATTGCACGGCAAATCGTTCATCCCGCTGCTCAGCAGCTTCGCCTGCGCCATCCCCGGCATCATGGCGACGCGGACGATCGAGAACCGCAAGGACCGCCTGGCGACGATCTTCGTCGCCCCCTTCATGAGCTGCAGCGCAAGACTGCCGGTCTACACGCTGCTGATCGGCACGTTCTTCGCCGGCTACGGCGCGCTCAAGCAGGCGGGGATCATGCTGTCGCTCTACGCGCTGGGCATCATCGCCGCCGCCGGCACGGCCTGGATCTTCAAGCGCTCCATGCTCAAGGGTCCCAAGAGCTCATTCATTCTGGAGATGCCGACGTACAAGGTGCCACAAGCCAGCCAGGTCGCGCGGCAGGTGTGGATCAACACCTGGGCGTTCATCACCAAAGCGGGGACGACGATCTTTTGTCTGAGCGTGGTGCTGTGGGCGCTGGCGTACTATCCGAGGTTGCCCGAGAAGCGAGTTGAAGAGATCCGCTCCAGTGTCGTGCGCGCTCCCGTGTTTGGCTTGACGGATGGCAGTCCGTCCGCGGAGGCACAGAAAAAGCAATCCGAGGAGGAGCGGTTCCAAGCAGACCAGGACAAAGCGGTAGCGGGTGAGCAACTCCGCCACAGCTTCGCCGGTCGTTTTGGCCACGCGATCGAACCCGCGATCAAGCCGCTCGGCTACGACTGGAAGATGGGCGTCGGCCTGGTCGGTGCGTTCGCGGCTCGCGAGGTCTTCGTCAGCACGATGGGCATCGTCTACAGCGTCGGCGGCGACGATGAAAACACGCAGCCGCTCGAACAGCAGATGCGGGCCGACCGATATCCCGACGGCAAACCCGTCTGGACCCCGCTCGTCGCGGTGAGCCTGCTGGTCTGGTTCGTCCTGGCGATGCAGTGCATGAGCACCCTGGCGATCGTCCGCCGGGAGACCGGCGGGTGGAAATGGCCCATCGCCATGCTGATCTACATGAACGCCCTGGCGTATTTCGCGGCTTTGCTGGTTTATCAGGTCGGCAGCCGGGTTTGATCGGCACAGGAATTCATGGCGAAACCGCAGGGGTGGGGTAGAATTCGGATCGGGCCGCCCGCGCATCAGCGCCATCTACAGGCGTGCCCGCTGGAGGGATCATGGCTGGGGTCAAGGGGTTCAAGCGGTCACTTACGCATTCGCTCGCGCTGGCCGTCTCGGGGTTCGCATCGTTCCAATCGCTTCACGCCGGCAGCATCGACCACGGGCGGATCAATGCGCCCGGCGTGCACGCCGTGGCGGGGATCGCCTTCGACAACAATCCCGGCCACAACCCGCTGATCAGCGACGATCAGGGCGGGCGGGTCTGGCGGATCAATCTCAACGACGCCTCGCTGCTGGAAAGTTTCGTCATCGCCGACAGTCCCCTTGCGAACCACAGCTTGGAGCCCTCGGGCACCGCGGGCATTTACTATCAGATCGGCGACCAGCCCAATCGCCTCCACACGACCAATCTCCCCGGCCTGATCACCACGCCGGCCGCCAATGACGTCGGCGCAATAAATAATTTCTACGAGCTGGGCATGAATCCCACGAACGGGAATCTCTACATGCTCACCAGCGACATCAACGTCAACCTCTACCAGATCAATATCTCCACCGGCAGCGCGACGCTGGTGCATGCCTTCGGCGAGCTCGGGCCGACCGTCGGCGCGATGTCGGCGATGGCGTTCGGCCCGGATGGGACGCTTTACTGCTCGTCGATCTCCAGCCCGGTCTTTGAGGATCGAATTTTTCGGTTGGACCCATCGACTTGGTCATTCATTCCGGTGACCTCGCTCGGCTTCAGCACGCCGGACATGCTGAACGACTTCACCTACGACCCATCGCAGGGCAAATGGTACGGGATCAAGGAAGTGCGCTCGGCCGATCCGGATCGGCACTGGCGTTTGGTCGAGATCACGGGCATCACCCCAATCCCTGAGCCGGGCGGAATCGCGATCCTGTGCGCCGTGGGAGCGGCGTGCGCTTCGATCCGGCGGCGGTGGAGATCGTCTCAACCCATGGCGTAGAATCAACAACTCCAATGGCTTTGTGGCAGCAACATCTCCTGGTCTTTCTGCTGATCGCCGTCTGCGCGACGTTTGTCGGCGTTCAAGCCGCTCGCACGCTGCGCGGGAAGAAGAGCAAGCTAGGCTCGTGCTGCGCCAAGGGATGCGATCCCGAGCCGCGCGCTTCCAAAGGTGGGGGCGTTCAGTTTCTCCCGGTCGAAATGCTCCGCAGCTCCCGCCCGCGCCGGTAAGACCTTGCCATTTCCAAATTAGAGAGCCGGGCCGTGTCGGCCCGGTCGTGCCGCGGGGCTAAAGCTCGCGGGAACGACACTTCGTCGCGCGCGGAGATGCCCCTGCAGAAATGACGCCACCTGGTTGCTTCCATACTCGTTCGCGAACGCAAGCGCTTCCAACTCGCTGGCCGGGCGATCGTCAGCGTTCATCTGATTGAGCAACAGCGTGACCATACCCACATCGCCCCCGCGCACGGCATGAAGCAGGGCGGTCATGCCATAACGATCCTGCGCTTCAACCGGCGATCCCGAGGCGATCAGCATCTCCGCGATCTCCCGATACCCACACGAGGCCGCACACATCAGCGGCGTCATGTCCGCCGCGTCGCGCCAGGCGGGCGAAACGCCTTGCCGCAGCAGGCTGCGCACCTTACCCGAATCGCCCGCGCTGACCGCGATGAACAGCCGCTCGCCCTGCGACACGTCGTTGATCTGCCCATCGATCACGCACCACGTCTGCACGCCGGTCAGTACCAGCACCAGTGCGATCAGGACCAGTCGGATGATCGATTGCCTTCCCAAGTGAAGCATGGTTCACCTTCCCGGCACGGTGAGGGGTGGGTTCAGCGGAGCGTCGCTGTCGCGTGAGCCATTGACCATGACTTGAGGCGGATCGGCCGCCTCCACCTTCCGCGCGATCTCGCGGGCGCGATTCGTCGATGCCTCCAGTGCTGCGCGGGCGCTGGCGAGATTTCCCTCAGCCCGCTGAAGCTCGTCGAGCTTATCCATGGTCGATCGCAGCGACGGCAATCGCTTGGAAACAAATTCCAGTCGCGCTTCCAGCTCATGCAGATCGACCGAAAGATTGACGCGCTCGCGGCTGAGCGATTCGAGCGTCTGCGCCCCGCCCGCGATCGCGCCGCCGCCACGCTGACGCTCCGCCAATTTCGCCCGCGCCTCGGCCACGGCGGCGATCGCGTCGCTCAAATCGCCCTGCGACGCCGCGCCGGAATCGATCGCCTTTTTAACGTTATCCAGCTTCGCGGTGCGGACTTCGACAATCGTCTTGAGCTCCTTCACCACCGGATCGTCCTCCGCCTGCTTTTGCAGAAGGGCGGTTTGCTCGGCGATTTCCTTCTCGATCGCTTCTCGCCGGGCTTTCTTGCCGAGCAGATCGAGCTCGATCTTCTGCTTCTCCTCTTCCAGACGCGAGACCGCCGAGGTCACGCCCTGGGTCGAGACATCCGCCTGCCCGGCGAGATCGCGGAGCCTGGCGCGGAGCTCTTTGGCTTCTGCGGTCGCCTGGTCGAGTTGCTGCGCGCAGACATCCTGATCCCGCCGGGCGAGCGCCATCTCTTTGGCGCGGCGTTCGTCGAAGGTCTCTTGAACGAATTTCTGCATCGATTCGACCATGGCGTTGAGGAATTCGCGGGCGGCCGGCTTGGCGTCGGGAAAGTCCTTGGTGTTCAGATCCATTCCCAGCTCAATTCCACTGTCGCGCGAGTTGGCGTTGAGGGTGAAGGTGGGATAACCCATCTTGTCGGCCGGGATGTTGAGGATCGTCGGGCCGAGCTCGCCTTGCCGCTTGTTCAGGTACGCCAGCAGTTCGTTGAAATCGATCGAGCTTCCATTGGTCCGGACGGAAACCGACCGCGCGCCATAACGCGTGTTGGAGATCGGCTGTGTCGCCGCCGGTTCGGCGGCAAGCGCCGAAGCGGCGAAGATCGCCAGTAAAATTGCGGTGAATGCTTTCATGGGAGGTCTCGCTTTCAGGTCGAAAAATCTTTCAGCCGCTGCCGCGCGACATCCGCCCAGCGGGATTGTGGGAATAGCTCGATCGCCCGCTGATAAGCGGCGATCGCGTCATCGGAACGCTTGCCGCGGGCGTAATGATCGCCTTCGTAAATCAGCACGAGCGCGGCCCGATCGCTCTGTTCCTGGAGATTGACGCGCACGTCGCTCCTTGTGGCCGCACGACGTGCCGATTCACTCGCCAGCAGTCGCTCTGCCGTCAGCTCGGCTACCCGGGCGTCGATCTCCAACTGCGCGACGCTCACCTTCGGCGTCGCCGGCGCCGTCGGCTTGCTCTGCGCGATCTCGGGAGTCGGCTCGCTCTTTCGCAGCGTGAATCCCAGCGCCGCCACGCCAAAGATCACGCACGCGGTCGTGATCACGCGTGTACGGATGATTTCCCGCCGCCGGCGTCGTCGCACGGCTTCGGCGATAGCGATCGGCGAGCCGTGACGCGATCCCACCGGCGCCGATACATCCGCCTCGCGGAGAAGTTGTGACAGCCGATCGCTCATTCGATCTCAAATTCGCCTAAAAGTTCCTTCAATCGTTGCCGGGCACGATGCAATCGCACTTCGATCGTGTTGTTGGTCGCCCCGAGCAGCGAAGCCATCTCGGCGATTGCGAGCTCTTCGAGATAGAAGAGCACGATTGTCTCGCGATCCTTCGCTCGCAGTTGGGCGATCGCTGCTCGAACCCGTTCATTCGTCTCTTCGCGCAGCGATCGCTCATCGGAAGCGCTCGCCGCGGGCTCGAACTGCTTTTGTCGCCGGAACCAATGCAGACGCAGGAGTTGTCTGCGCTGATATGTCCGGCAGCGGTTGATCGTGACGCGGGCGAGCCAGGTGGCGACATCCGAATCGCCGCGAAAGGTCTTCAATTGTTTCAATGCCGCCAGGAAGACGTCCTGCACGACGTCGTCCACCTCCACGATGTCGCTGCGCCAGCCGAGCAATCGAAACGCGAGCCGGCGAACGCGCGGCTCATGCGCCGCCACGAATGCCTCGAAGCAGTCCGATGAATCGTTCCGGGCAGAGACTGCCCGGCTCTCCTTGTGGCACTGCTCCCGCATCAGGCGTTCTATCAGGGTTAGACGCATGACCGATTCAAACCTTACCGGCTCTTCCGGATATCAATAATATAAAAGAAATCCGAAATTCGGTTGCATAAAGTGAAAGCCCGTGCTATTTGAGATAAACAAGATTTATGTCCGATACTCGAGCGGTTGGAAATGAATGTCCGTACTGCGGCCAGGTGATGGCGGTGACGCGGATGAGCTGCGGGCACTGCCATGTCGCGGTCGAGGCGGTGTTTCCGATGTCGCGCCTCGGGACGCTGCCGGTGGAACATCAGCGCTTCATCGAGATGTTCGTGCTCGCCGGCGGAAATTTGAAGGAGATCGCCGAGCAGGTCGGGGTTTCGTATCCGACGATCCGCTCGCGGTTGGACAAGGTGATCGAACAGCTCCGCGTCGAGATCGGCAAGACCCAGCGAGTCCGTGGGAACATTCTCGACGCGGTCAAACCCGAAGGAAAATCGTCGCCCGATGAGGAAGCGGCGCGACTGATCAAAGGAATCTAAGTCATGCGAACAACACTCTTTGCCCTCGGTTGCTTTCTGGCAGGAATGCTTGCGTTTACGACAATCACTCTGGCACAGGAAGATGTCGCGGATGTTCCCAACGCCGATTTGCGCGTCGCGGGGAACGAGCAGCAACGCTATTTCCTCATCGGCGCGAAAGAGGGCGCCAAGGCGCCGGAGAAAGGGTATGGGTTGCTCATCATCCTGCCCGGCAGCGATGGAAGCGCGGAGTTTAACCCGTTCGTTCGGCGAATCTGGCAAAACGCACTGCCGCAAGGTTACCTCGTCGCGCAACTGGTGGCCGTCCCGTCGAATAATCCCAATCAGATCACCTGGCCGACAGCTAAGAGTCGCGATCCCAAGCAAAAGTTCACCACCGAAGACTTTTTGCTCGGCGTGCTCAAGGAGATCACGGCGAAGCACAAGATCAACGATGACAAGGTCTTCGCGATGGGCTGGTCGTCCGGTGGCCCGGCAGTGTACGCGGCGACCTTGATGAAAGATTCGCCGATCAAGGGGGCGTTTGTCGCAATGTCGGTCTTTTATCCGGGCCAGCTTCCTCCGCTGGCGGCGGCAAAGGGCAAGACGATCTTCCTGCTCCAATCGCCCGCGGATGACGTCACCAAGTACGTCTTCGCGAAGAACGCTGAGAAGCAACTGAAGTCGGCGGGGGCGAAAGTGAAGATGTTGGATTATCCCGGCGGGCATGGCTGGAGCGGCGATGTCTTCGGCAATATCCAAACCGGGATGCAATGGCTCGAAACGCAGGGGAGTGCCCCATGAGTTCTGTGGATCCAAATCACTCAAGCAATCGATTGCCGGCGAGCGCGGGAGAAGCTGCGAAGCCCGCCTCGCCGGACGAAAATTCGCGGCTCGATGAAGCGATGAAACGCGCGGACGATCTGCTCGTCTCATCCCTTCGGAGCGACGAAGGACGACGCAAGAAACGTCGCATCGCGCTCCTGGCCGGAGGTCTGGTTATGTGTGGAGTCATAGCAGTCGTGTGGTTGGCGCTCGTGGCGCCCGCGGGCGGAGCGAATCCAAGTGCAACGGCGCTGGCGCAGGAAGGATGGTCCGCCTGGCAGAAGGGAAAATTCGATGAGGCCGAGACGAAATTCGCCAAGGCTGTCGAATTGAATCCCAAGCTCAGCAGCGCGTGGAATGGTCTGGGCTGGGCGCAGTTCAACGACGGGCGCAGCGACGAGGCGATCAAATCGTTCGAACAGTGCATCGCGCTCGAGCCGACACATCCCGCCGCTCTCAATGGGCTCGGGCAGGCGTATCTGGAGAAGGGCGATCAGGCCAAGGCCGAGCAGTATCTGACCAAGGCCGCCCCCAACGCCCCGGCGGCGTGGTATGGATTGGCCCGGCTCTACCTGATGCAGCAGAAGTGGGATGACGCGGCGAAGTGGGCACAGAAAATCGTGGACTCGGGCGACAAGACCGCACAGTCGCTGGTCGATGCGGCCCGGGACCACAAGCTCCCCGACAACCTCAAGCCGCAGCCCACGGTCTCGCCCGAGGTGCAGAAAGCTTGGAAAGCGCTCAACGGCGGAGACACCGTCAACGCCCGCGAGACCTTCCAGGCCGCCATCGGGAAAAATCCCAAGGATGCGGACGCGTACAACGGACTCGGCTGGCTGGAGCTGAACCTCGGCAAGCTCGATGAAGCAAAGTCGCACTTCCAAAAAGCGCTCGAGCTTCAGCCAACCAACGCTGGCGCGATGAACGGGCTGGCGCGCGTGCTCAAGCAGCAGGACAAGATCGACGAAGCGATCGCGATCTGGCAGAAGATGGTGAAGGAAGTTCCCGGGGTGCACGCCGGTACGTACGGACTGGCCGGTGCGTACATGGAGAAGAAGGACTACGCCAAGGCCATCCCGCTCTTTGAGCAGATCGTCAAGGCGAATCCGAATGATCAGGAGTCCAAGTCGCAACTCGAGGCCGCGAAGGCGGCGGTGAAGTCGTAAGCGACTTTTGGTTGGTCAAGAAAAAAGCGGCCGCGAGGAGTGAGAACTCGTCGCGGCCGCTGCTTTTGTTCAGATCAGGTTAATGCATCACAGTGAAGACCGCTGCCGCCGTGGCGGCGATGATCGATGCCACGATCACCCATGCCTTGAGTCCGCGCCCCTCGCCCGATCGCGCTTCAAACAAATGCGCCTGCCCATTGGCGACTTCCAGCACCGCTTCGGGCTCCAACGCCACCTGGAACGAGCCGCCCACGCGCGGGCCGCAGTGCGTCACGGTGAATAGATTCGTCAAAGGCCCGCCGGGCTTGGGGATCTGGAGCAAGTATTGCTCACCCTCGCGCAGCCGATCCGTGTGCCGGATCCCCACGCCGGTGGTCGAGACGTTCTCCAGAATGACCGTGAAAGACTCACCGGCCTTGCCGTTCTTCCAGTGCGAGATTTCGGCGTAGCACTCGTGCTTGATGCGCGGGCTGCGTCTTCGGCAGGGGGCGGCATGCGCTTCCTTCACTGCTTCTTCGAATTCCGCAATCTTCTCGGTGGTTAACATTTTCCCAGACCCTCCGCGAGTCGGCGCTTTTGCGTACGTAGATTCGCGTACCACGGCCAATGCCGTTTCCTGTTTGTATCTTTTGTTCTTATCGACCGGATTGATTGTGAGTTGAGGCGGGCATGCCCCGGATTAGGGGGATGCAAAAGATGGGACTGGTCCAATAATGAACCGATCGGTAAAGTAGTGGGATAAAAGAGATTGGAGCGACGGGGAATCGAACCCCGATTTGCTGAATGCGATTCAGCCGTCATCCCGTTAGACCATCGCCCCGAGGGAATTATTCAGTTGTCAATGGCAACATTTTATGGCGAGCGGCGTTCAAATCAAGCGGTTGCCAAATCGTTGTATAAACCCGATAACAACGGTTGCTCGAAATCATCGCAAGGCTTTGACGACGATCGATTTTGATCCCTAAGCTCAATCAAGCAGGCCCGGCAGCGATCAGACGCGTTCCACACAGGCACACACCGACACCACCCACCAGGAGAAGGATGCACACGATGGCCAAGAAAGCAGAAGCGGCGGCGGCAACGGACGAGCAGCTCGAGCAACTCGCTGCATTATTTCGGCTCCTCGCAGATCGCACCCGCTTGAATCTGCTCATGCTTCTCGCCGACGGCGAGAAGAACGTCACGCATCTGTGCGAGACCCTCGGCCTGCCGCAGCCCACCGTCAGCCATCACCTCGGACTGCTCCGCATGAGCAACGTCATCGGAAACCGAAGAGAGGGCAAACAGGTCTTTTATTCCCTCAACGGCCGCGTCGGCATCGACCCTGAAGCCGGCACCATGAACATCGGCACGCAGGCGTTCAGCGTGCAGATCGCGCCGAAAGAACTGTGAGGGTTCTTCCCTCTCCCTTGCAGGAGAGTCTTCGTCTTCGCCTTCATCCCCTCTCCCTTGCAGGGAGAGGGTCAGGGTGAGGGTAGAAGCGTGCAGATTTAGCGACGTGTGAGCAGTCGGGGTTTTCGTTTCTTGGAGATATCGAACGCGGCGCAGTCGCGTCACGCCTCTACCCTCACCCCAGCCCTCTCCCTGCAAGGGAGAGGGAGTAACGCTTTACTCGTCTCTAAACCGATGCCCGGTGACGCCGATGAAGACGTCTTCGAGCGTCGGCTTTCCCACCGAGACTGAATCGACCAGACCGGGCAATGCTTCAATCAAAGCCGGCACGAATTCGTGCCCGCGCGGACGCTCGAATCGCACGCTTACTCCATCGCTCGCCTCGGCGTCGATCGACAGCCTTTCCTTCAATAGCTTCACGACCGTTTGCGGATCGCGCGTGCTCAGCGTGATCACATCGCCGCCCACGCGTTCCTTGAGCGCCGCGGGCGTGTCCTCGGCGACGCGCTTGCCCTGGTCGAGGATCACCACGCGATCGCAGCGGTCGGCTTCGTCCATCAGGTGGGTCGTCAGCAGCACCGTCACGCCGTCTGCTTTGCGGACTTGATCGAGATAGTTCCAGACCTGCGCGCGGGCGATCGGATCGAGGCCGGTGCTGGGCTCATCGAGCAGCAGGAGCTTCGGTCGATTCATCAACCCCTTGGCGATCTCGACGCGCCGGCGCATTCCGCCGCTGAAGGATTTCACACGCTCATCCTTGCGGTCGAAGAGCTCGACGCGGCGAAGCAGATCGTCCACGCGCGCTTTCAGTTCGCCCCCGCGTAGGCCGTACAGATGCCCGTGATACTTCAGGTTCTCGGCGGCCGAGAGCTCTTTATCGAGCCCGGGATTTTGAAACACGACACCAAGCTCGCGCCGGGCCCCTTCACGCTGCACGGGGTTACCCAGATCATGTCCGAGGATCTCCGCCCGGCCGTCCATCGGCGGGACGAGCGTCGAGAGGATGCGAAAGAGGGTGGTTTTCCCGCTGCCATTGGGGCCGAGCAGCGAAACGATTTCGCCGGGGGAGATGGAAAGGGTCAGCTCGTGCAGTGCGACGCGCTCGCCGTAGCGATGGGTGAGGCGGTCCGTTTGGACGACGGGATCAGGCATTAGCCTTACTCCCTCTCCCCTTGTGGGAGAGGGCGGGGGTGAGACGTGCAGACTTCTGCACTTAACGCTCGCGCCAAGAACTACGCACCGCTTACCCCTCACCCTAACCCTCTCCCACAAGGGGAGAGGGGATAAGACCCTAGTGCTCCGGATTCCCCATCGCCGCGCCGATCAGATCGGACAGGCTATTGAACAGATGCAGCGAGTGATTGTTGTTCCCCAGGGCTGGCAGCAGCACGTCGGGGATCAGGGCGACGATCATCAGCACGCACAGCAGCAGCGGGATGAAGAAGATCCCGCGGACCAGCTTCCCTTCAAACTTCAGGTGCATGAAGAATGCCGCCACCAGCGTCGCCTTGGCGCTGGCGATGAGCATGGCGATGGCGAGGTTGACGAATTCGCTGCTGAAACGCACAAACGCGACCAGCACTGTGACGATCGTCAGCACCACCAGGGCGATGAAAATGCCGTAGTAGTTGACCGTGTGATGCGGCGTCGGGACGGTTGTGCCGTGCGGCTCTTCGGGTTCGTGACGTCCGTGCGTGGGGGAGGCTTCGCTCATAGTTTCATCCTCTTTAGTTCTGCGTCCTGGTCATCCTGAGCAAAGCGAACGATCTGGCATCGAGCGACTGGTCAGCCAGATTCTTCGCTGCGCTCAGAATGACGGTTAGGGGTCAAATCAAATACAGCAACGGGAACAGGAAAATCCAGACCAGATCGACAAAGTGCCAGTACAGCCCGATGTACTCGGTGTGCGGGGCGAGGATCTTCCCGCGGAGCGCGTGGCCCAGCAGCAACACCAGCGCGACGATTCCGCCGACTACGTGCAAACCGTGCACGCCGGTCGTGATGAAGTAGCAGGAGTAGAAGATGTTCTTCCACGGCCCGTAGGTGATGTCCTGGCTGATGCTCGCCAGCGGTATCTTGTAGGTCTTTTCCTCTTCGCCCTCGCCCGCCTTGTGCTGGAGCTCCTTCACACCGTGCTCGCTCATCCAGTGGATGTCGAACGGCCCCGGCTCGACGATGCCGCGGTAGCCGAGCAGCTCGATCTCCTTGGCGTTGCGGTCGTGAATGTGGCCGTCATAGATATAGAGGACCTTGCCGTCCTCGCTCTTGGCGACGATCGAGTGGTGCGTGAGCTTGCCGCGATACTCGGTGTACTTGATGCCCATGAAGCCAAAGGCGCAGAGGACGGTGAGCCCGAGGCACGCGATCAGGCGTGACTTGTTGCCCTTCTGAGCCGCGTCAACCGCCAGCGCCATGGTCAGCGAGCTGAAAATCAGCACGAGCGTATTGATGCCCGCGAGTTTTTTGTCCAGCGCCATTGCATGCTCGCCGAACAGCTTGGGGCTGCCGCTGCGGAAGATGATATACGTGGCCAGCAGGCCGATGAAGAACATGATTTCCGACGCGAGGAAAAGCCAGATGGCGACCTTGCCCGGAGGCGTGGGGTCGCCGTGGCTCGACACCGGGTCCGGTGCGTGTTCTTCCGCGATATAGCCATGGTCCAGAATCGAATCCGACACGCGATCTCCTTTTCTCATCCGTAGCACGGGCGTCTCGCCCGTGTTTTTCTCAAAGCCATGGGCGAGACGCCCATGCTACGGAGCTTTGTATGTCACCGTCACGGCAACTGCCTGGTTCTCTTTCACACTCACCGGCTGCTCTAGAGTCCCATACTGCTCATGCCAGGCGATCAGCTTGTAATCGCCGGCGGGGACTTTCTCGATCGACCAGCTGCCGCTCGCTTCGCTGGTGAGGGCAAAGAAGGGGCTCTCGAACACGCCGATGTACGCCGTCATCCACGGGTGCACGTCGCACTTGACGCGGATGAACTCGGCCTGGTCGAACGTCACTTTCTTCTCTGCCCCCGCGACGGTCAGGCCGAAGTTGGCCGCGGGATTTTGCTGCGGAACGTAGTGCACATTGTGCATGGTTCCCGGATCGCTCGTCCGGATTGTCAGCGGCTGCCCGACCTGCACGCCGATCACATGCGGCTCATACCGGCAGTTCTTCTGATCCAGCAACGCCGGCGGGCGATCCGATCCATCGCTCGCCGGGACGCCTGCGAGATAGACGAACACATTCGCCAGCGTTCCGTCGGCGTTCACGACGACGGTTTCATCCTTCAATTCCGGCGCGCCATCGTGGCACGGCTTGTTCGGGATCGTCTCGCGTGGGGGTGGTGTTCCGGTGAACTTCACTACTCCGCGGATTGTTCCTGATCCGAACACCGTTCGACCCCGCGGCGGAGCCGCTGGGCTCCCGCTCGAAGTCGAGCTTTGGCGATCACATGAAATTCCAAAGAGCAAACAGCCTGCAACGATCCAAACAACAACGAATCTCACATCAACCCCGATCGAGCATCATCACGCCCAGCAGCGCCGGGAGATAGATGATCGAAGCGAAGAACAGTTTCCGTGCATCCAGCCGGGTCTTGCTGACCGCACACGACGCCGCGAAAGACAAAAACGCCAGCCCGAGCATCAACGCGACGGCGAAATACGCCGGGCCCGCGATGCCGACGTACGTGGGCATCAGGCTCACGGGAATCAGCGCGACGGCGTACAAAACCATCTGCCGGCCCGTGACCGACATCTCTTCATCCACCACCGGCAGCATCCTGAAGCCTGCCAGCGCGTAGTCTTTCTTGTAAAGAATCGCGATCGCCAGGAAGTGGGGCATTTGCCAGAAGAACAGGATGGCGAAAACCGCCAACGCCCCGGGCGAGAAGGCGTTGTGAACCGCGGTGAATCCCATCACCGGCGGAATCGCCCCGGGGATCGCGCCGATGACGGTGTTCAACGTCGTCACGCGCTTGAGCGGCGTATAGACGAACACATAGCTCAAGAGCGTAAACGCCCCAAGCAGCGCCGTCAGCAGATTCACCGCGAACAGCAGGATCGCCACGCCCGCGATACCCAATCCGATTCCAAAGGCGAGCGCTTCACCCACCCCCAACCGGGCCGCGGCCAGCGGACGATTCCGCGTCCGCGGCATCAGCGCGTCGTAGTCGCGCTCGACCACCTGATTCAACACGCTCGCGCCCGCAGCGGTGAGAGCCGTCCCGATCAACGCAGGAATCAAAAGCTTCCAATCCAACCTGGCTTGGCCAGCTCCGCTGGCCATGTAAAACCCAACGAGCGTCGTCACCAACACCAGGAAATTCATCCGTGGCTTGGTGAGCTCATAAAAATCCACCCACCGCGACGGCGTCGCAATTTCGGCTGATGTTTCCAGATCGAGAATGTCCGCGGCTTCCATCGACATAATTTCGTTACGCAACAGCTAAGTGGTCAGAAGCAATGTGATCGCGGAGGTACGCGGGCGTGACATACGCCGGCGCCTGCCTCTTCGCGAATAACCGAATCGCCCGAATCGTCAGCACGAACGTGGTGACCAGAGTCAGCGCTCCAACCGCGACGTGCGCGCTGGCGATGTCGGCGGGCTTGCGCATCAACACCGTCAGCACGCCCAGCGTGATCTGCGCAATCAGCAGCCCAAGCAGCAGGATGGCCGGGTTGCGAATCGAGCGCTCATTGCGGAAGCGAAGGAACGCAACGGTGACGATGTGAAGGATCATCAACGTCACGAGCACCGCGCCCAGGCGATGTCCCATGTGCAGCCAGATCTGACCGGCCGTCACGGGCGGGAGGTGCAGGTCCCACGCGCGATGCTGGTTGTAAACCGAGAGCGAGCTCGCATCGGTTGACGGGATCAGCTTGCCATAGGCGAGCGGAAGATCGGGAACCGCGAGTCCCGCCTGGTAGTGACGCATCGTTGCGCCGACGATCAGTTGGGCGTAGATGAGTACTACCGCGAAGAGGCAAGCCCGGATGAGTCGTTTTCCCACGGCGGCGGATTCCGAAGTCGAACGATCGTCCGCATCGATCCACCAGCGCGAGGTCACGACCGCGACCAGTGCCGCGAGACAGAAGAACGCCTGCGCGAAGCAGGCGTGGACGATTGCCAGATCGAGCTTCACCAGCACGACGCGAAGCCCGCCCAGTACGCCCTGGAAAATGACCGCGAATAGAACGCTCGTCGCGAGCCAGCGCACCCAGCGACGCTCTTCCACGCGCCAGGCGACGATCGTCAGAGCGATCGACAGCATCCCGACGACCGTTCCCATCAGCCGATGCGTGTGCTCGTACAGAATCCCGCCGATCCACAGCCGCGGCGGGAAGAGAAACATGTTGTACCCGTAGCTGTTAGGCCAATCGGGAACCGACATGCCCGCGCCGTGCGAGGTCACCAGCCCGCCCATGAAAATGAGCGGGAAGGTCGCGACTGCGGTGAGCAGGGCGATGAGGTGAAGCGAGCGTTGGTACGAATTCGTCAACAAGGACTGAGTGCTGAGGACTGAGGACTGAGCGACCGAGTCTTTACTCAGTCCTCAGTCCTTGGTCCTCAGTCCTTTCTAATGCTTATGCACGAAGTTTTCCTGCCCTTCGACATACCGCGTCTGCGCCAGCCAGTCTTCCTCAACCAGCGGATGGCTGTACTCATACGGCCCGTGATGCACGACCGGGACCTTGGCGAAGTTGCCGTGCGGGGGCGGCGAGGGGCAATCGGCCCATTCCAGCGTCGTGGCTTCCCAGGGATTGCCGGGCGCTTTCTTGCCCCAGATCCAGGAGCCGATGAAGTTGATGATGAACGGAATCTGCGAGATCCCCAGCCCGAATGCGCACATCGAGATGAAGATGTTCATGTCCTGGAAGTGGGCATAGGTGCCGTAATTGCGATAGTCCGCGATTCGGCGGGGGAAGCCGGTGATGCCCAGGATGTGCATCGCGAAGAATGTCCCGTTGAAGAAGATGAAGCTGAGCCAGAAGTGAATCTTGCCCAGCGTTTCGTTCATCATCTTCCCGAACATCTTGGGGTACCAGAAGTAGATCCCGGCCCAGATGCCGAACATGCTTCCGCCGAACAGCACGTAGTGAATGTGCGCGACGATGAAGTAGGTGTCGTGGATGTGCACGTCGACCGCGGTCGAGGCCATGAAGATGCCCGAGAGCCCGCCGATGACGAACATCGCGACGAAGGCGATCGCGTTCCACATCGCCGTGGTGAAGCGAATGTTTCCGCCCCACAGTGTTCCTAACCAGTTGAATGTCTTAATCGCTGACGGCACCGCGATGAAGATGGTGCTGACGGCGAAGGTGGTTCCGAGCGAGGGGTTCATGCCGCTCTGGAACATGTGATGCGCCCAGACGATGAAGCCCAGGAAGGCGATGCCGGCCATGGCGTAGACCATCGGGCGGTAGCCGAAGATCGGCTTGCGGGCGAAGACCGAAAGCACGTCCGAGACCATTCCCATCGCCGGCAGGATCATGATGTACACGGCCGGGTGGGAGTAGAACCAGAAGAGGTGCTGGTGGAGCAGCACATATCCGCCGCCCGAGTTGCCCTGGATCTGATTGGTCAACGTCCAGTTGTACGGCGTGAAGAAGCTGCTGAAGCGAACGACCGATCCCGCGACGTTCGCGCTGATCTGCTGGTGCTCCAGCAGATTCATGAGCAGCGTCGAAGCGAGGACGGGCGTCGCGAGCAGCACGAGGATCGACGTGATGAACAAGCTCCACACGCTGAGCGGCATGCGGAACATCGTCATGCCCGGGCAGCGCAGCTTGATGATCGTCGTCAGGTAGTTCACCGCGCCCATCAAGCTCGAGAAGCCGAGCCAGAAGAGGCTGAAGAACCAGCAGCTTTGCCCATCGAAGCAGAAATGCTGCACGAAGCGGACGGTCATGATCGCGCCGAGCAGCGAGAGAACGAGCGACACGACGACGTTGGCGGCCTTGTGACCGACGTGAACGTAGTAGGCGCAGATGTACGCGATGAAGAGGAAGAAGGCGACGAAGTTGGTGTAGACCGCGACCATCGGCCAGGTGCTGCCGTCGATGCGCAGCCAGTTGGCAGCGTAAGTCACCGGCCCGCCGCCCTGATAGAGGATGGCGGAGAGTGGGGGATAGCTGGTCCATCCCGCGGCCGCGGCGCCACCGGCGAGAGCGAAGCCGGCGAGCATGACTGTCCCGGCCGGCAAAGCCGACCAGAACGCCAAGCCGTTCAAGAACGGGAAGGCCATGTCACCAGCGCCAATCTTGAGCGGGATCAGATAGTTCCCGAACGTCCCGACCAGCAGCGGAATGATCACGAAGAAGATCATGATCGTCGCGTGCATGGAGAAGACCATGGTGTAGAAGTCGGGCGGCATGGCGCCGCCGGCCCAGCCCATCATCTTGCCCAGGATCGGAACCGGATGGTTCGGATCACTCGGCCAGGCGAGCTGCCAGCGAATCAGCATCGCCAAGAGTCCGCCGATCACCATGAAGAACAGGCCCAGGAAGAGGAACTGGATCCCGATGATCTTGTGGTCGGCGGAGAAGATGTACTTCTTCAGGAAGCCCAGCTCGGGATGCGCGTGCCCATGGTCGTGAGCATCGTCATGAGCGTGGCCACCGGCGAGGGGATGGGGAATTGCGGTCATAAGATCGATCCAAATTTCAAAGACTGTTCGCTTAAGTCATGCTGAGGTACTCCGAAGCATCTGGCTGACTTGGTGAAGGACGCCAGATCCTTCGCTTCGCTCAGGATGACGATTCGTCACGGCGTTACGACAGCGACATTGCTGGGCCGAGTCGTGGGGACGTTAAGGCTGCGCCCGCCTTCGAACTTCTTGTTGTATTCGTCCTGATCCAGCACGACGACCCGGCCCTGCATCGTGTAGTGACCCTGTCCGCAGAGCTCTTCGCACACCAGGTCCCAATACCCCGGCTCGAAGGCCGTCACCTTTTCGATCCCGGCCTTCTGCAGCTTGGCGATGTTTTCCTTGGTGAGGGTGTTGAAGCCGGCGGTGTTGCGGATGATGGTGCGCGGGCGGGTGGCCTTGGGATCTTCGACGTAGAGGTATTCGCCCTTCTTGCGCGGATCTTCGATCGCGCCGGGCGAATCCTTGGTGATGATGACGCTGAGCTCCGGCGGCTGGGTCGCGTCAAATAACTTGGTCAGCTCCGCGATCGTGTACTCGCGCTTGGAAGCATCCTCGCGCTGCTTGCTGGTCATTGTTGGCGTGAAGACGAGCTTGCCGCGCATGCCCGGCACCGCATCGAGCTTCACGCGGAAGTTGGGCAGGAAGAAGTCGTGGATCACGTCCTTGCTGGAAAGCTGCACTTCGACCGGACGATTGACCGGGATGTTGATCTCGCGCCCCGGCGTCTTGCTCCAGTCATCATCGGCGCCGTCCGGATCGGAAAAATCCTTCCCCAGCGGATTGACCTGCTCGATGTAGCTGTTGATGGCGATGACCGATTTTTCGTAAGGCAAAGACGCCGGGCCATCGACGCCGGCGAACTTCACCGGCTTGGTCTTCAAAGTCTTGGGGTCATATTCCGCCGGCCAGGCCTGGTCGGTTGGCTTGGGGAACTTCAGATACTTCCCGAGTTTTCCATCCGGCCCGGGGTAGATCACGTTCCATTTGAACTGCTGCCCGATGACGAGAATGATCGCGCGGTTGGGGTTGTCGTTGTCGGGGTTGAACCGCAGGGCATCCCACGCGCCCTTGTTCAGGATCGCCAGGATGATCAGGATCACCGCGGGAGCAAGCGTCCACGCCATCTCCAGCCGGGTGTTGCCGTGGGTGAAGACGGCCTTCTTCTTGTCGGGGCGGTGGCGGTACTTGATGAGGAAGACGACCAGGCAGATCTCGACCGCGACAAACGTGACCATGGTGATCCAGAAGGTCACGTTGAAGAGCGAATCGATCGCGTGCCCGTGCTTGGAGCGATCCGGCGGGAGCCACCAGTTGCCCCATCCGCCCGACAGATCAGCCGCGAAAGCGGGTGCGGCGCTAAGCAATAGCACCAATGGGAACAACCAGCGTGAAGACCGTGACAACCTCCCCCAGATGGTGCGTATCACCAGCGCGTCTCCTTCGATGAGCAAAAGTCGTAAAACGTAAAACGTGAAACATAAGGAAAGCTCCTTACGTTTCACGTCTTTACGTTTTACGAGGCTAACTTTTTACTTGGATTGCGTGATCTTCTCAAGCTTGGGCGCGCCAGCCGCACAAGCCGGGCAAGAACCCGATTCCGAGGTCTTGTTATCGGATGCCAGGATCACCTTCTTGCCATCCGCCGGCTCAGCGAGGGCGGCTTCGGCCTTGAAAGTGTGATTGATCTCGGCCTTTCCGTCCTTGACGGTCACTTTCTCTTCCGCCGGGGTCTCGCTGGCGTACTTTTCGTGCCAGAAGGTGACCGTGTAGTCGCCATCGGGCAGGCCCGCGGTCTTGATCTCGAACGTGCCATCGGGCTTGGTGACCGCGAAGAACGGGTGCTCGAACACGCCGATGTACGCGCTCATCCAGGGGTGCACGTCGCACTTGACGCGGAAGTACTCGGCGGCCTTCATCGGATCGACGCTCTTGCCTTCATCCTTGGTCGGCTGGCCGAAGTTAAATGGGGGGTTGACGGTGGCGAGCGAGTGAACGTTGTGCAGGAAGGCGTCCTGGTTCTTCACCTTGAATTCCTGCCCCGTCATCATCGCCAGGACGTGCGGCTCGTACATGCAGCCGTGCTGATCGAGCTCGGCGGCTTCCTTGGGGACTTCGCCGGGGAGGTCTTTGCCCTCTTCCTTCTTGATGGCGACGATGACGTTGGCGAGGTTGCCCTTGTCATCGGCGACAACGGTCTGCTCCTGCACCGGATCGGGATGCTGGCTGGCGCATTCCTTGACGGCGGCCATGTCGATGTCCTTCTGTTCCGGCGCCTTGCCGTCCAGATTGACCTTGCCGGTGATGTCGGCGAGGGCATACGAGCTGGTCAGACCGGCCACGGCGAGCGCCGCGGCGGCGACTGCGATACGAACCTTCATGTGTTATCTCCTGAGAAACACTCTCTACGACGCGATGCGTGCAAGACCATCTCACACGCCACCCAACTTCAAAGACCCATCAAAACGTCGGGGGATAGGATTTTAGGGGGATAGCTCACAGTCGCAACAGGTCGAAATTGCGAAAGTGCGGGGGTCTGGTCCCCTCTCCCCTTGCGGGAGAGGGTTAGGGTGAGGGGTGAAACGTGCAGACTTCGCAGACGCGCGGTTCTCTAGCTAGAGACGTCGAACACGTCACAAGTCTGCACCTCTCACCCCTCACCCCCGCCCTCTCCCGCAAGGGGAGAGGGGTAAATCGCTATCTTATTCACGCTGGGGAGGATGGATACAGCTTTATGGCGCCGGGAACTTGATCTCGACCGACGCCGGCTTGCCGGCTTCGACCTTGACCTGGACTTCCTTCGTGCCGAGCTGTTCATGCCAGGCGGTCAAGGTGTAGTCGCCGGGCGGGAGGTTGGCGATGGAGAAGGACCCGTCGTCGGCGCTCACGCCGAAGTAGGGGTTTTCCAACCCGACGATGTAAGCGCTCATCCAGCTATGCACGTCGCACTTGATGCGGAAGGTCTCGGCCGCTTTCAGGGGGGCGACTTCCTTGCCCTCGTTGTCCTTGTTGGGCTGCCCGAAGTTGAAGGGCGGGTTGGTCGCCGACAAGGAGTGCACGTTGTGCAAAAATGCGTCGTCGTTCTTGATCACGATCTTCTGCCCGACCATCACCGGCAGCACGTGCGGCTGATACATGCAACCCTTCTGATCGAGGACGGCGGCTTCCGCCGGCGGATCGAACTGGGTTTGCGACAGCCCGCTGGTGACGTAGACGACGACATTCTTCAGGTTGCCCTTGGCGTCCGCGACGATCGATTCCTCGACCACGGGATCGGGATGCTGCGAGGCGCATTCCTTCACCGCGGCCATGTCGATCTCTTTCATCTCCGGCGCTTTGCCGTCGAGCGAGACTTTCCCGGTCACCGAAGCAGCGCCGCCAGCCGCTTGCGGCTTAGCCGCAGGCGCGGGCTCCGCCTTGGGCGCGGGTTTGGGTTCCTCTTTCTTTGTTTCCTCTTTTGGGGGTTCCTCTTTCTTGAGCTCTTCTTTCTTCGGCGCTTCCTTGGGCGCTTCGGGGATCGGTGCGGGCTTGGGCGTCGTCGCTTCCGCCGGCTTCGCTGCGGGCGTGGCGGTCGCCGCCGGCGTCGGCGCGGCAGCCGGTTGAATCCCGGTATACCCGCGCATTCCCGCGGCATACAGGAAGTCCAGCAGCAACGCCGTTTGCTCTTCTACCGATTTCCCGTACAGCGCTTCGACGCGATCCACCTCGGCCTTGGCCACGCCCTGCGAGCGCGGCCACGCCTGGCCGTGGATGTCGAAGATGTTTAAGCCGGTGAAGAAGGGCGGCATCGCGGTGCCGATCTGGATGACCGGCGGTTCCTGCACCCAATCGCGCACCCAGCGCCGTTGCAAGCGACGCTGCGCCAGCCCGAGATTCGGCGCGGTCGGATTCTTCTGAGCACCGGGCACGTTCGGATCGCCCAGCACGTGACACTTCAGGCACTGCAATTCATAGAAGAACGCTTCGCCTTTCTTGAATCGCTCTTCGGACACTTCGGGCCGAGGCGTATCGACGAACGGATACGGCGCGTCATACAGCCCCTGCGTGAAGGTCGCCTTGAACAGGATCAGCCGATGGTTCTTCGCCAACTCCGCTGGCTTGTTCTTGGTCGGATCGAGCTGGATGTCGGAAATCTGCTTGTTGGCCAGCGCCCAATCGCGCAGCGCCTGGGCCGATGAAGCGAACTCCGGCCGCTGCCACCAGTCATCGCCGGGCCAGGGGATCGAATCGGGAACCTGCCCGTTCTTCAGCGTGGTGATCGCATCGGTGAGACGAGTCGAGACCGGCTTGGTCGTCGCGCCGACCTGCTCGACGGCTTTCGATTTCGTCGCAACCTCGTTCGCAACGGTCAGAGCCGCGACCGCTTCATCGAACTTGTGCGCCTGGATCAACGCCCCGGCGTAAGCGACGAGCGGCTGCAACTCGCCATCGGCGCCTGCCTTGGGCTTGCCCTTCGCGGCAACAATGGGCTCGCCGAACTTCAGCGCCGCTTCCGCCTGCGTCTCGCGATACTTGTTGATCACCACCAGCTGCTTCTTCAGCGCATTGGCTTCCCGAAGCGACGCCGCCGCGAAGTAGGCGGCGATGTCCGTCGCCTCCTGATCCAGGATCGGGAAGCTCGGCATGCGAATGCCGGGCTTGGTTTCCGGCGTCATGAACAGCTTGGGCCGCAGCGGCTCGACATGCTTGAGGAAGTTGAACAGCCACGTGTGCTGGATCTTGTTCCCTTCGCCGCGCAATGACGGCGGGGCGAGCACGGTCATGTCGTCGGGTTTGTAATACTGCTGCACCGACGGCTGATTGCCTTCGATGATGTGACACGCCACGCAGTTGTACTTCTGCGCCAGTTGCCGCCCGCGGGCGATCTGCTTCGCCTGCTCCGGATTGCTCGCGGCGAACAGCTTGGTGCTGAGCAGCCGATCGCGATTGGAAATCACCCACGTCACGATCGCATTCACTTCGCGATCGCTCAAATAGAACGTGGGCATCTTGAGCTTGTCATACGGCTTGCCCGGATCGTCCTTCGACGGCTCGAGCAATACCTTCCCGCGATCGTACACACGTGTGTTCTTCAGCTTCTGCGTCAGCCAGCTCGTGCGCGAGTGATCGACGTGCGGCCAACCGACGCTCACATCTTCTGCGACCTTCCCATCAGGGAAATTCGCCTTCCATTCCGCGCTGGTGAGATGGGATGCCTTGGCGGACAAGCCATTCACCATCGGGATGCTGCTCTTGGCCGGCAGCCCGTGCACCTTGTGCGGATCGAGATATCCGAAGTCGAGCTTATCGACGGCCTTCTGTCCCCAGTCGGAGAGGTTGGCGCACGGCGAGGAGAGATTCTCCGCGCCGTTGATGGCGTGACAGCTCATGCACCCGTAGTTGGAGATCAGCTTCTTGCCCAGGAAGACCATGCGCTGCTGATCTTTGTTCAGCTTGCTCGCCTGCGCCTTGGCGCCTTCTGCATTGGTCTGCGCGGTGATCAGCGCATCGCTCGCCAGCGTCAGCAGCTCCTTGTCATCGTCCGCCTGCTTGGTAGCGACGGCGGTGCTGTAGCGGCTGCGAAGGAACAAGCTCGTCAGCTCAATGAGCTTGGCCGTATCCGGCGGGGTGAGCTCGGCCTTCCACGTGTCTCCGGGTGAGTCGTTCGTTCGCTTCTGATTGAGGAGGTATTCTGTCAGGTCCAGCGCTTGCTGATCGCTCAGGCGAAGCTGCGGCATGACGGTGTATTCGCTGTAGTGACGCGGCTCTTTCACCCAGTCATACAGCCACGCGCGAGCCTGCTCCGGCGTCCGACCGGCGGTCAGTTTCGTGCCGATGCCGCTGAGTTCCGGGCCGTGATGCTGGAACAGCGGCTTGAGCGTGTTGTCGGCGTACTTCGGCGCTTCGCCGGTGTACGACGGCGTGAAGTGCTCGGTCACGTAGACCTGCCGCTCGTTGTACGTCATGTGGTCGTACAACTCGGTCGCTTTCTTGGCCAGATCTCCGGCGGCCGGGGCTTTGCCGGTCTCGGCCTCCATCTTCTTCGCCAGCTCGCCCGCCTTGATCAGGTCCGTGACGATCCACTTCTCGCCCAGCGTGATGGGCTTCCCGTTGCGCTTGTCGCCGGTGTCGTCATTGAGGTTCGTATGACAACCCATGCACCCGATGCCGTTGAAGATCGCCTTCCCGGCGACGGCGTCGGCTTTCAATCCCGGCGGGATGACATTCTTCGGCGGCTGCGGACCGCCGGCGGGTTGCGTGGAAGGCGTTGAGCCCGAGGCGTCCGCCGTTGCCATCGACGTATCCGGCTTGGGATACACGTTCGCCGTGCGGATGAGGTATTCGGTGATCGCGCGGGCTTCCTGCCGGGTACGCCGAAGCTCTTCATCGCTGGAGTTGTTCTCCAGCATGAAGAAGTGCGGCATTTTGGTGCTCGGGCGGAACGACTTGGGCGCCCAGATCCACGTGTTGATGTAAGCCGGCGAAAGCTTCGCCGTGATGTTGCGCAGATCCGTCCCGACCTTGCGTTGCCCATTGGCGGCGATCAGGCGCATGTCGCTCGGATGGTTCGGGGGCGTCTCCATCGGCACCGAATCCATCTGGTGACAGTTGATGCACCCCATGTTGATGAAGAGCGACCGGCCTTCAAACACCTGCGGCGCTTCGTTCTTGATGTCGTTCACATCCGCGTGGCAGCGCACGCAGTTGGCCTGCAGATACATCGGCGGCCGCATCGGGCGATCCCACTCGTGATACACCAGCTCGAAGCTGCGCGGGGCCTTGGGTTGGTACTCCTCGACCCAATACTTCATCTGCGGGACGGCTTTGCGCTCCGCGCCGCTGATCGGATCGCGATACGTCACCGCCAGGGTCTCTTCCGCGACCGTCACATTCGTCGGCGCCACCGGAACTTCACGCGGGGCGGTCTTCACCGCCGTGTCGCCGCTGGGTTTTGTCGTGGCTTGCCCCTTCGCGGATGAATGCTCAGAAGCATGCTCGTCACTCTTCTCCCCATGCTCCGCGTGCGCATCGTGCTCCCCGCCCAGCTCCAGGTGGATATCCGCGACCTTCGTCGGGACCACTTCACCATGCGGAACCACCGCCCCCAGCATGCTGGAGAGGTCCGCGCCGTGATGCGCCTCCGGCAGACTCTTCGCATCGATCTGCCCCGGCAGCACCGATTCGCCGGTCTTGTTATCCACCCAGATCGGTCGCGGCGAATGCGCGCTCAGGACAAAGTTCGTCTCCTGCCCCGATCCATCGTGACAGCTCGTGCAGCCGACCGCTTCAAAGCTGTGCTTGGAATCCACGTCGACATACAGATCCAGCCGCGGATGCGCCAGCATCACCGGCGACGGATCGAGCTTCGAGAGACCGCTGCGCTTGCGCGCGATGTTCGCCTCGGCGACCATCGTCCGGCGATAGCGGTCGTTCACCAGCTTCACCTGATCGGCCGGCAGAACGGTCGTCATGCCGGCTTTCACTTCCTCGACATACTTCATCGCCGCGATGCGCGCGGCCGAGGTGTCTTTCTCCGCCAGTTTCTCTGGCAGCGTGACGACGACCCCGCCGACCGTCGCGCTGTTGCTCGCCGGTCCATAACCGATCCACGCCTTCAAGAGGGCCGCGACGACTTGATCGCGCGTCGCCTGATCCAGCGCCGCCGACGCGGCGTCCTCTTTCTTCGCCGGGTCCGGGACATAATTAAACGAAGCCAGCGGCTTGCGATCGATCGTCACCGTCGCCGGTTTGCCAACGGTCTTCGCCAGCGTCGAGATGCGACCGAGGTTCGCCGGCTTGCGAACGACTTCGGGCGACGCGACTACGCCATACAGATGCCAGAACTCCGGCATCGCCACCGCGCCCGGATTGGCGCGCGTCGCGGCCGGGCCGGTCGCGCTGGTCGGCGTCACCGGAAGCACATAGTTCCGGCTCGTCGCGATCTGCTCTTCCAGGTACGCCAAGACCTTCGGCTCAGCGAAATCCTTGTTCGCCACGTTCACGTGACAGGTGATGCAGCGATCGATCGTCTCGACCTTCTTGAATCCGCCCAGGTCGGTGAGGATGTCCGGCAGAACGATCTGCTGGACCTTTTCCGCCGGGTTGACGAACTGCAGCAGCGGCACCCGCCGGGCTTCCTGGCTTGCCTGCGCGAAGACATTGTCCGGGGCGAGCGATTGCTTCTTCTTCAGCTGTGCTTCCAGGTCCGCCTGCAGCTTGGTGATCGCCTTGTTGACCTGGTCGAGCGGGGTGGTCAGCTCATTGAGCTCCTTGCGGGCCGCTTCGATCTCGCGTTTCTTCTGAAAGAGCGCTTCGCTGTCGGCGGCGAGCTGTTTGTGCGGGCCTTCAAGTGAATCGCTGAGCTTTTTCGCCCGGGCGGTGTCTTTTGCGGTGATGGCGTCCTGGAGCTGCGATTCGGAGACGGTGACGTTGGCCTTGAGATTGTTCAGGGCGAATTCCATCTTCGCCTGGTCGCCCTGGAGCTTGAGGATGCGCTGCGTGCGATCCTTCACCTCAGGCGAGTTGGGCCCGAGCTTCGGCTCCAGCTCCGCCTGCGTCCGCCGCAGCTCGGCGATCTGGATCTCCAGCTCCGGCGTGCGATCGCGCTGGATCTTTTCGTCAACGAACGCCGCCTGCCAGACCTTCCCTTCCTTCTGCGGCTTGCGCCACTCCTGGTTGAAGTCCTGCAGGATCGACCACCCCGTCACCGCCATCAAAATGACGGCCGAGATGGCAAAGACAATGTTGAGCTTCTTGATGTTCCAATACGTGTCGGTAGGGATGGGCATTGCTAAGCACTCACCGCCGCGCTGATTTTGATGCTGTCCAGACCACGGACTTGAGCGACCCGCGCGGAGCCAAGTCCAGAATCTGTCGGACTATAAAGAAGGGGGATACCCCACGCAACACCTGCGGTGAGCAATCCCTGCGGTGAGAACACCTGCGTTGAGCACACCTGCGGTGAGCAGCAGATGCTGGGACCACAGATGCGGGGAGCCACAAAGCACACACCTGCGGTGAGCAAGTCGAACCCGTGAGCAAGTCAAACCGGTGAGCAAGTCGAACCGGAGGACACAGAGGGCGCAGAGGAGAGGATCGAATCGAGCGACCAAAGGGGAGCGAGCCGGCGACGTAGTCCGGACTCGGGAGGGGGGAACCTTCTAAAGGGGCTGTATCCTCCACTTGGCGGGCGTCAGCGACAGAGCGCATCCCGCGTCGCGCGCGAGCGGGACTCAACTTGCCGTAGCCGTAGCCGGAGGGCGTTTCTCCCGCGTCCAGCGTTGCGGCGCGTATCCGCAAAGGCTTCACCCTTCGGCTCGCCCGTTGGTTGAATGACCGCCAAACCGCCGGTCCGCTTTTGCGGCGACTGTTATCTCGCGACGTTCCGCCGCAAGACGGGTTGCTCGCCGACGTTACGGCGGATTTAATGAGTAACAGACGGGAACGTTATCTTGCGCTCGGTGCAGTATAATGGAAGGTTAGTCGGCACGGGGCGCGTCATGGCATCTTCGATCCCGGATTTGTCACTCCCGCGTCTTTGGTGCGATTTCAACGCATGCGGGTGGAGCGGGGACGCGGGGGACGACTGCTACTATGCGTTCGACAAGCAGGCGTTGGCGACGCTCGACCCGACCGAAGGTATGCGCGTGTTCATCTACGATGATGACGGGGACGGTAACGTGATGGGGTGCGAGGGTCTGATTGAACGACACCGGGACTCGTGGCGCATCCGACCAGACAAGGGTACGTGGTTTCAGGGGCGTCTGCCGGAAAGTGCCGACTAACCCCGCACTGCAACGGACCGGCCGGGCGGAACGGTCATTGTGAATCCAACGCAGCTCGGCGCCCGGCCGGCCGTTGAATGCTAATCCGTTATCCACCGATGGACATTGATCCACGAACCCTGTTGCCTCGCCACAAATCCGATACCGCGAACGCGCGTGCGGTCGTGGCTTTGGGCTATCCAGCGGTCGCTCCCGTTCTCCCAGACCTCGTCCATTGGCTGCAGGACTGCAATTGGCCCGTGTCGCGCCCGATCGGCGACTTTCTCGCGTCGCTACCCGAACCGATGGCTCCATTGATTTGGAGTGTTCTGCGAGGCACGGACGACATCTGGAAGTATTGGTGCATCGTGCGGCTCATCAGCGCGATGCCTCCCGACATTGCCGAGCAGTTCCGTGGCGAATTGAAGCGCCTTGCCGAGCAGCCAACGCGCGCGGAGCACCTCGAAGAGCTTGACGAAGTTGCGCAGGACGCGCTACGCTCGCTTTGGCCGTCCGGCGGTGGATAACCAGCCGCTGGAATGGACCGGCCCGGCGAAACGGTCCTAGTGATTCGAAAGCGTGGTCGGCGCCGGGCCGGCCATTCAACGTCGATCCGTTATCCCGCTATGCGAAGCGCGTTCGGAATTCTCATTGCCGTTGCGGTCCTTACTGGCGGATGCACTTCCGGCCGTCGGCTTGAGCCGTACACGGAAGTCGTCATGTCGCCGGGCATGCGAATCGAAGGCACCAATCCGAATGGCACCCTCATTATTACGGCAGGCGACGGCACTTTGAGATCGTACAGTGGAGACGGATGGCAGAAGTCGATTCGTCTCATCGCGCGCAGAGAGCGATGGTATGGCTCGCTAGGTTTATACGACCCGGCAGCCAGCAGCAGTCCGTACGGGCGACTGCTCGCGGAAGAGGGTCGGTTGCATTTCTCATCGGTTGATGAAGCGTTGAGGTGGTTGTACGTCGGCAGCCTGCACACCAAGCCAGTGTTCCGAAACGACGGCTTGGTATTGTGCTACTCGGTCGCCAAGGTTCCAGACACCGGGCAAGTTGCCGCCCGGGATGTCGCCATCTGGCAGATTTACATCAATGGGAAGCGCCCGACCGCAATGCCGGGGGCTGATGACAGAGCCATCACGGTAATGGGTGGCTCGATCCCAGAAGCTTCGGAACCCTATCCAGCGCCAGTCGGATATGTAAAAGTGCTAGGCAGGGAGCCTTACGATCCTCGGAATCCGCCGAAGCAGTGAGGTCGGGCGGAAACCAAAAAGGGGATAAGTACATATTATCATGACGATGGTAGTAAAAGCATTGATGGCTCGATCCTACGGCGGGATGGGCGGGTTGAGGGGGCGGTGGGTCGGCGGGGCGGGGGTGGTGCTCGTAGGGAAGATGTAACTACCACGTTGCGGAGGCGCTGGCGCATGATTCGGCGATCGGCGGGGGGCGGGGCGTGGCGGGATCGGCCAATCGATTTCAGAAATCGCTTCGTTGTCGCGTCGTTTGAGCGACGTTTAGATCGCCCAGGTCGCCGGGGCTGGACTGAGTTGGTTGCAACCGGACCTGCCGGGGGTCTTGTTGATTGGCGCATGAAACTTCCGCCGATTGTGGTAATTCGCCATAAGTCCTTATTTTTGCCGGCGACGGGCGAAAAGCCGGCCTAAGCCTCGGCCGGGCTTTTGGTTGGGCGTGCTCGCAGGCCCTCGCCCGGCAATTGTTTCACGGGAGGTCCATACCAAAACACGTCGGCGAGCATCGCTCGCCAGAACGCAGCGGGCGACGATTGGCGACGAATCCGATCTTTGACCGCGCAGTTATCGGACCTCATCACAGAGCGATAATCTTCTGATGGCCCCTTAGCCGATAAATCCTGACGTCAAGGGATTTTGACAAGGGAGCCAGAATGAAGCGGTATCAGGTGTTGCTCGCGGGTGCGCTGGTCGCGGGCTTGTCGGTGGGTTGCTCGTCCAACAAGAAGAAGGACGAGACGGCCGCGAATGATGGAAGCAAGTACAAGATCCTCAGCGGATCGACGTCCGAAAACGCCACCCACGATGCACAGGCGGTCGCTCCCGAGCCGGAACTGAATGCCAACACGCGCTTCGCCGCCGGTCGATTGGCCGAGTCGCAGGAGAAATTCGACTGCGCGATCGTTCAATATGAGCAGGCGATCCGGCTCAATCCCAATCACGTCCCTTCGCTCTATCGCCTGGGCGTCGTCCAGACCAAGATGAAGGCGTACGACAAGGCCGAGGAAGCCTGGAAGGCGTATATCAAAGCCACCAAGGGCTTAGCCTCGGGCTACAGCAACCTGGGCTTCTGCTACGAGATGGCCGGGAACGTTCCGGCGGCGGAAGAGGCTTACAAGAAGGGAATCGAACGCGATCCCAAGAACGAGCCCTGCCGGGTGAATTACGGGCTGATGCTCGCCCGCCAGAACCGCGTCGATGAGGCCCGGGAGCAACTGAGCAGCGTTCTCAAGCCGGATGAAGTCGCCTACGACATCGCCGCGATCTACGAGCAGCAGGGGGCTTTCGCCCAGGCGAAGGATGAGCTGAAGAAGGCGATCGCCGCGAACCCGAAGAACACCCAGGCGCAGGCGAAGCTGGCGAGCTTGCCGCAGGATTGATCTGAAATCTAAGATTTGAAACTTGAAACTGCAGACGGCTCGCGATGAACTCGCGGGCCGTTTTCTTTTCACCTAAGATGCCCGGCATCTCATGCGCGTCGCGCTATTCATCACCTGCCTGACCGACCAGTTCTATCCGCACGTCGGCATTGCGGTCACGAAAATCCTCGAACACTTCGGCTGTAAAGTCGAGTTCCCCATGGACCAGACCTGCTGCGGGCAGCCGTTTTTTAATAACGGCTACCACGACAGCTCACGCGATCTGGCTCGGCGGTTCATTCAGATCTTCGAAGGGTACGAATACATCGTCACGCCCTCGGGTTCGTGTTGCGCGATGGTGCGCGAGCAGTTTGAGCAGTTGTTGAAGGACGATCATGCCTATCACCATGGTCTGCATCATGTGGCGCCGCGGACGTATGAGTTCGTGGAATTCCTCGACAAGGTTCTTAAGGTCGATTTCCATCAGTTCAAGCTGCCCAAGCCGGATGAGGTGACGTATCACTATACGTGTCACCTCCGTGGCATCGGCGTGAAGGATGAGGGCGTGAAGCTGCTGCAACAGATCGGCGGGGTGGACTTCAAGCCGATGGAAAAGACCGATCAGTGCTGCGGGTTCGGCGGGACGTTTGCCGTCAAATACCCGGCGATCAGCGGCGCGATCGTCGAAGACAAGGCCAACTGCATCGCCGCCACCGGGGCGAAGACGCTCATCTGCAACGACGCCGGGTGCACGATGAATATCTCAGGCATGCTGCATCGAAGAGGGCAGGGGACGGCGGTGAAACACATCGCCGAGCTGATGGCGGAGGCGATGGGGCTGGATCTGACGAAGTGGTGAGAAAAAGCGAAGTGGTGAAAACAAAACTCCCTCTCCCTTGCAGGGAGAGGGCGGGGGTGAGGGTAGAAACGTAACGACTTAGCGCCGGTTGCGATGCTCTAGTAAGCACTGCCGAACCGTTCCCAAGTGTTCACGCCTCTACCCTCACCCCAACTCTCTCTCTGCAAGGGAGAGGGAGAAAGAGAGCTTACTTCTTCGTCAGCTTGTCCTTGATCTTCTTGACGATGTCTTCGCCCAGCGCCGGGTCGCCGACGGAGCCGACGGAGACCTTCACCTTGGACGTGTTGTCCGTGATCCGCTCGATCTCGCAGGTGATCTTGGTTCCATCCGCCTTCTTGCCGACGGCCTTGCCATCGACTTCGGTGCTCTTGGCGTCGATGTCCTTGAGGCCGAGGTCCGTCAACACGTCCTTGGCGGCGTCGGTGGCTTGCTTGGTGTTGCCTTCGACGTTGGCCCACTGGGTGAGGTAGTTGCTCTTGACGCCCGGGTCTTTCTTGGAAGTACAGCCGGTGGTCGAGAAGATGAAGCCCATGGAGAGGGCGAGACAAACGAGCAGCGCAGTTTTCATTGGGAAATGCTCCTTCCGTGTGCGCGTGAGTTGCGGGGAGCGACGCACCATGCATCGCTGATTGGAGAAAGTGTACGACTATGCGGCAAGTTGCGGCAACTGTTGCAGATGCGATCAACACCGGGATTCCCTATTGCATTCTGGGGGTTGAACGCTACGGTGTCGATCATGCCCTCGGGCGTCACGGGAAGTCGGTGAAATTCCGACGCGGACGCGCCGCTGTAATGGACATTTGTCGTTCGGTTCAAAATTGGCCACTGTCCTGAGCGAAGTCGAAGGACGGGAAGGTCTGAATCGGATGGTCCTGAGCCAGAAGACCGGCCCGGGTGCACGGCTTTGATCATGTTGATCGAAGCGATCGGAGAATCGTCCTCGCGAAAGGGACGGCCCGGGCGTGCAACCGCTATTTATTTCAATAGTGCTGCTGGACCCTCGGCCTTGCCCTTGCGGATTGCTTCCGCAACCGCCAGGCCGAGGTTTATTTTTGCGCGCGATCGTTCACGCGACTTGAAGCGTCGCGCGCCAAGGAGCAGCACCGATGCGCACCCTTTTTCGGGCGATCGGATTTCTCATCGTTTTGGGGGCCATTCCGCAGGTTCTTTCCGCCGCCTGGACGCCACCGGCGGGGTTCACGCGAACGCCTGAATCATTCCAAGGCGATGCGTTTGCGATCGCGCCGGACGGGAAGGTCGCGATCGGCACCGCCAGCTTCGGCGGCGGGGCGACGATTAAGGTCTTCCAGAACGCCGCCGACGCGCAGGCCGCGACGTCGCCCATCCGCACCTTTACCGACCCCACCTACAAATTCTGGGGCGATCTCACGTTCACCAATAACGATACGCTGCTTTTCACCGAGAACTTCGACAACGACACCGCCTATCGCGGGACGATCAGCACTGGCGCCAGCGCGCCGCTCGCGCCCGTCGGCAGCATGCCCAACGCTGGCGGCGTCGTTCAGGTCGGCTCGACGATCTATTGCGTCGCCGCCAATGGTGCGAACGCGAACATTCTTTATTCGGTGAGCGGTGGGACTGCGACGGCGGTCGTCTCGAATTTCGGCTCGGGTTACGCCGGCGGGATCGCCGTCGATTCCTCGGGGAATTTTCTGCTGACCGATTCCGCGGGTTCGCTTCGACGCTACACCAGTTCCTTCTCCCCGCTCGCGCCGATCTCCCTGGCCGGCGGAAATGGATCGGGCGCTTACGACGTCGCCGTCGATTCCGAAGGCGACATCTTCGTCACGACCAACTCCACCCTCACCCGCATTCCCTTCGGCACGACGACCGCCACGCAGTTCGGCTCGCCCTTCGGCGGAGCGTTCGCCTTCATCTCCAACCTCGACTACGTTGGCTCCGGTTTCGAACCCAGTTCCGGCGTGGGCCGGCTGTTCATCAACGCCGTCTTCGGCGACGACGGCGCGATCATCGGCGCGACACCCAGCGCCATTCCCGAACCCGCGACGCTCGCGATGCTGTCGCTCGCGATCGTTCCCGCGTTCCTCCGCCGGCGATGCCGGATCGCGGGCGCAGCGGCGCTATCGGCCTGCCTCTTCGCAGGAAGCATCGCGTCAACCGCACAAGCCGATCACTTCTTCGCGAGCAAGGTGATCTCCAAACAACCGGGCATTCAACACCAGGTCGGCTTCACCGAAGCCTCTCTAGCACTGGGCGCGCCGCGGGGGGGCGGCGGTGCCGAAGCCTCCACCCACGTCTACAACCTCGGCAACGGCGGATACCTCACCCTCGGCTTCGACACCGCCAATTCCCAAGGTCATATCGTGAATGGCCCCGGCGCGGACTTCACCGTCTTCGAGAACTCCTTCTACGCCGACGGCGACGAACACGCCGCCTTCGCGGAATTGATGTGGGTCAGCGTCTCGACGGATGGCGTCTACTGGGCGCGCTTCGAGCCGACGTCGAAAACCCTCTCGCCCGTTCCCGCCTACGGCACGATCGATCCCGACAACGTCGCAAAATTCGCCGGCGTCCATCCGGTCTACGCCAACGCCGATGAAAACGCGATCGATCCATTCGACCCAGGCGTCTCCGGGGGCGACGCGTTCGACCTGAGCGATCTCGCCCAGAGCGGCGCGGTGACTAGCGGCAAGGTGGACCTCGGCAACATCCGCTACGTGCGCCTGGCGGATGTGATTGGCGACGGGAAGCGCTTCGACTATGTGGGCCGATCGATCTACGACCCCACCGGCCCCGGCAGCGGCGGGGCGGATGTCGATGCCATCGCCGTGATCAACGGCGTGCATCTGCCCGAACCGGCCGTCGCGCTCACGCTCGTCGCGCCGGCACTGATGCGCTGGCGAAAGATTTCATGATCGCCGTGTCCCGTCCCAACTTCGCGCCACTCACTCCTCTCCCGGTAATCCGGGAGAGGCGGGGTGAGGGTTGCCCCAGTCACGCGACCGCTCGTCCGCGGGAGTTAATTGCTCCGAACCCTCACCCTCCCCTCTCCCGGATTACCGGGAGAGGGGAGAGAGCTCGCGCTTTTACCCTGGTCGAGCTCCTCGTCGTCATCGGCGTCATCGCCGTCTTGATCGCGATCCTGCTCCCGGTTCTCACTTCCGCGCGCAAGGCCGCGCAGGCGACGCAGTGTGCGAGCAATCTCCGTCAGCTCCTTATCGCCTCGACGGCGTACATCCAGGAGAACAAAGGCTATTGGCCGCCGGCGCATCTGGACTTTCTTTCCAAGAACAAGACCCGCTGGCACGGCGATCGCGCAAGCTCCACCGCGCCGTTTGATTTCAACGGCTCGGTCCTCAAGCGATTTCTCCAGACGAAACAGATCAAGCTTTGCGCCGCGTTCGAGCCGACCAAGGCGGGTTTCGAAGCCGCCTGCGGCGGATACGGCTATAATAATCACTACCTCGGCTCCAGCTCCGAAGAGCCCGCCCCCGGCTCGCTCTCACCCGCCGCATGGGATCAGCAACTCGGCAACATCCCCGCCAAGCAGAACATGATCCGCCGGCCCGCCGAGAAGATCGCCTTCGCCGACACGGCGATGGCGACGAACAGCTCGCAGCATCTGATCGAATACTCTTTCGCAGAGCCGCCGACAACTGTATTCGGAAACACTTCACCCAGCATCCACTTCCGCCACAACAAGCGAGCAAACATCGGCTGGGCGGATGGCCACATCTCTGCTGAGCGTTTCGAATGGACCTGGCCGCAGCTCAATGCCTACAACTCGGACAACACCAAGTTCCTCCTCGGTTTCTTCGGTCCGCGCGACAATCGTTTGTTCACGCGCGATTGAGCTTGGCGAGCAATTCGCTTTCCGCTTCCATCGACAGACCGGCCTTGCAGGGCCGATCTTCCGCGACGAACGCATCCGCCGCCTCGGCCAACGCTCTTTGGGGTGGCGTGCTGACATATCCCAGGTCGCGTCGCGCAGCGTAGGTGTCGACCAGCAGATTCTTTTGGCTGAGCCACAACGGGAAATCGCTCCATTCGCGCACGCCGTGGGCGAGCAACTCGTCGCCGGGGATTTCGACGGCATGGGACAGCGGCTGCGAGCCCAGATGTCGTCCGAGATGAAAAAGCGTGTCGCGGAAGTTGAGTGCATCGATCTCGGCGATGTTGTAGGCGTTGCCGATCGCATCGGGCGAGGCTAGTGCCGCCGCGAACGCCGCCGCCAGGTTCGGGGCGTACGTTCGGCGAGTGATCGTCAATCCATCATCCGGCAAAATGAACGGGCGTTCGCTTTTGGCGCGGCTGATCCACCAGGCGATGCGATCGGTTGGATCGTGCGCGCCAAAAACGACTGCCGGTCGGAGAATGACCACCGGCACGCCGCCGCTGGATTGCTGCGCGAGCGCGGCACGCTCGCACTCCGCCTTGCGCTGTCCATACGATGCGCTCGACCGATCGATTGCCTGCTCGGGCGAGCAAGTCAGCAGTTCATCGGACTCATGTAAGAGCGGGACCGGTCCTTCGCGCTCCAGGGCGGCATAGACGCTCAAGGTGCTGCAGAAAACATATCGCCCGCAGCGGCCGCGCAGAGCTTGGAGCAACTCGGCGACGTTGCCGGGGAAGTATCCCGATAAATCGATGACGGCATCCCAGTCGCGGCGCAGGCCGGGATCATCAAAAGCGCCGGGCTGGTCGCGATCGATTTTTAAGCGGGGAAGATCGGCGAAAAGCTCCGGGTTGGTGATCCCGCGATTTGCGAGCGTGACCGCATGACCCGCTCTGAGCAGGCTCTGAACCACATGCCGACCGATGAATAATGTGCCGCCCAGAACCAGTACGTTCACGGCGGGCGAGCTTGAAGCGAATGCGTGCAAAAGTCCAGCGAGTCGGCGTGTTCCATGTCCGCATGCGTGGGCCGGTGTACATTCTTTTACGGTGGACTAAGATGCTCCAGACGGGAATGGAGTATGGGTAGCAGAAGGATGCCAGGTGGTGCGTGGCGAATGAGAAAATCGACAAGCTGAGGGACAACATCCGGACGGTGTTCCTCGGGCATAGCAGGGCGGTGGATCTGCTGTTAATTGGCATGCTCGCGCGCGGGCACGTGCTGATCGAAGATGTGCCGGGCGTCGGTAAAACCGTGCTGGCCCGGTCATTGGCCAAATCAATCGACTGCAAGTTCAGCCGAATCCAGTTGACGCCGGATCTGCTCCCCAGCGATGTCCTCGGCGTCTCCATCTTCAATCGCGATACGCAGAAATTCGACTTTAAACCCGGGCCGGTCTTTGCCAACGTTGTCTTGGCGGACGAGATCAATCGAACCACGCCGCGTACGCAGTCGGCTTTGCTCGAAGCGATGAGCGAGGAGCAGGTCAGCGTCGAGAACCAGACGATGGTTCTGGAACGGCCTTTCATGGTCGTCGCGACGCAGAATCCGTTTGAGTTCGAGGGGACCTATTATCTGCCGGAGAACCAGCTCGATCGGTTCATCCTGCGGATCGCGGTCGGCTATCCGGAGCGCTCCAGCGAATTGCGCATCTTGACCATGCAGCCGGGACGAAACGCGCTCGATCAGCTCAAGCCGGTGATGACCGGCAAAGAGGTGGTCGAGCTTCAGGACATGGTGCCGCAGGTCAAGCTGGACGGCGCGATCATGGATTACATCCTCGACCTGGTCGAGGCGACGCGACATGATGAACAGTTGCACCTGGGTGTGTCGCCGCGCGGCGCGCTCGCGTTGACGCAGGCGGTGCAGGCGTCGGCGGTTTTGAATGGCCGCGACTACTCCACCCCGGACGATGTGAAGGGCCTGTTCGCGCCGGTCTGTGCCCATCGCGTGGTGAGCAAGACGTACCTGCACAACGGCGACGCGAACGCGACGGTGCGTGTGCTGCAGGGCATCATGGACCAGGTGGCGGCGCCGAAATGATCCGGTAGCTGAAATCTGAGATTTGAGATTCGAGAGCATGCGTCGTTCACGCTCCATCTCCACTCCCAACCCCGCGACCGCGACGGTCGTTCATCGCAAGCCTTCTCTCGACTTTTCCGTCACCGGGCTCGTCTACTGCTCGATGATGATGTTCATGGGTTTGGCCGCCATGAACTCGCAGGCGTCGCTGCTGTTTGGCGTGTTTGGGTTGATGATCGGGATCCTGCTGGTCGCGGGGATGATCTCCAAGATCGTCCTGCGCAAGCTGACGCTGCACCGTTTGCTCCCGGAGTTGGCGGTGGTGGGGCAGCCGACGACCGTGACGTATCAGTTCCACAACGGCAAGCGTTTCTGGCCGAGCCTTTCCGTCGTGCTGGCGGAATTGGATGGCGCGGAGGCGTTCACCCGCCAGCCGCAAAGTTACATGCTGCATGCCGCCGCGAAGATGACGGCGACGGTGCCGATTGAAGTCCTTCCCAAGCGCCGCGGGTTGCATGAGATGAACCGTTATCAGGTGAGCACGAGCTTCCCGTTCGGTTTCATCAAGCGCGCGGTGGAGCGTCGGGAAAAAGATTCGGTCCTCGTCTATCCGCCGCTCGGACGCGTCGATCCGAAAGTTCTTTCATTGTGTCGGTCCGCGGATGTGACCGGTGCGACGATGCGTCCTCGCCGCGGCGGACAGGATGAATTCTACGGCGTCAAAGAATGGCGCGAGGGCGAAAACCCACGCTGGATCTATTGGCGACGATCAGCCCGCACGGGTGTGCTGGTCGCCAAGGAGATGACGCAGGTCAGCCCGCCTAAACTTCTGTTGTTGATCGATACTTACATCGACCCCATGAAACGGACGATCGAAGCGCATGCGAATGTCGAGCGCGCCATCGGCATGGCCGCGTCGATCGCCAGTCAGGCGCTGGAAGAGGGCATTTCCGTCGGCCTCTTTGCATGGCTCGATGGCGGATGGAATCTGGTGCAACCGGGCCGCGGCAAGCGACACCGCCGCGATGTGCTCGCGGTGCTCGCTCGGCTGCCGCTGAATACCTCACAGGAAACGCGTAACTTGATGGACGCCAGTCGCGACGCTACCGAGGTCGGCTTCACGCCGGTCCTCTTCACCCCGAGTGAGTACTCAGTCGGATTAGGCGATCACCTGCGCAGCGGCTTAGTCGTGATCCCCGCGACCGGCGAACAGGCGCAACGTCACGTTCGATTCCCCGAAACGGTCGATTTCACCCGCTGCATGCCCGCAGACCAAGAGCCACCAACAACTAACAACTAACAACGGCATGTACGACATCCGCCAATTCAAACCCGCGCTCTACGCCTTGCTCTTGATGGGCATGACCGGCTTTGCGCTGGCGGCGGAATGGCCGGGGTTGTGGGTGTTGTCGGTCGGCGGAATCATCCTGAACGCCTGGCTCGTGCGCACGAACCGCTTCACGCCGATGCCGCGCTTTCTCGCCAGCATCGTCACCATCATCGCGTTCATTTACATCGCCGACCTGGTCTTTCATTCCACGACCACGCCGATCCTGATCATCGGGCAGTTCCTCGTCCTGTTGCAGCTCGTCAAGCTCTATGAGCAGCGCGCCAACCGTGATTGGGCACAGCTCATCATCCTGAGCCTGCTGCTCATGGTCGCCGCCGCCATCAACACGGCGAGTCTCGTGTTCGGCATCATGTTCATCTGTTACTTGTTCCTTTCACTCTATGTCTGCCTGCTGTTTCATTTGAAGGTGGAGAGCGAAGGGGCGCGCAAGGCGATCGCGCTCCCGGAGATCGAGCCCAACCCGGCCACGCTTCGGCAGGATCAACGCTACCTCTCGAGCTCGATGCGCCGGCTGACGGTGCTGATCTCGATCGTCGCCGTCCTGATGGCGGTCAACATCTTCCTCTTCTTCCCGCGCGGGACGGGCGCCAATCTGCTCGGCCCGCTGCAATTCAAAGCCAGCCGCGCGCTCACTGGCTTCTCCGAGCAGATCGGCTTCCAGCAGGTGGCGCGGATTACGCAGAACACCGCGCATGTCGCCGACGTGCAGGTCTTTCACAACGGCAAGCTCACCGACGGAACGCAATCGCTCTACCTGCGCGGGCTGACGCTCGATTTTTACAACGGAGAGAACATCGAGCCGCGCTGGGGGAGATCCGCCTACCAGTGGATCCGCCTCCTCCCGGCCGGGCGCGAACTCATCATCGATCGTGACGAAGACGATGCCCCCATCCCCGATGCGCCGACATCGCAAGGCGAAGAGACCTGGCGGCAGAAGATCAGCCTCCAGCCCACCGGCAGTCAGATCCTCTTCGCGATGGCCGGGCCTGTCTCGGTCAGCATGAGTCGGCATGGCTCAGTACGCTATTCCGCATTCGATCAGTCGATTTCGAATGGCGATTCGCCGACCTCGCCGATCGCGTACGAGGTGGTTTCCAACGGGAAGATTCCGTACAAGACCTATCCGCCGGACGTGCAGCGACCCTGGCGGCCGTGGAATTCCGGGCAGCCGGACGATCGCCCCACGTCGTCGATCGATCCGAAGATTCGCGAGTACGTGAAAGATCCGCAGGTAAGCGGCATCGGCCCGCAGAACGTCCCGCTGCTCGAGCTCCGCCGACAGGCCTTGGAGCGGATCAAGCAGGCGAATCAGCGCATCCAGGCGAGCATCGAATCGCAGCGCGCCGCCGCCCAGGAGCTGAGCGCAAAAATTGAAGCCGAGCGCGATCCCACCGCGCTGGCACGATTGAACGAGCAACGCGAAGCCGCCCTGAAGGTGCGATTGAAATCCGAGGCCGATCTCTTAGCGACCGGCCCGGATGGTCTTTACGATCCGCCCACGATCTACGACGCCGCCATCGCCGCCGCGGTCGAGCATCATCTGCACACCAAGTTCCAATACACGCTCGACCTGACCGATGTGAACATGATCGCAGGGCAGGATCCGATGATGCTCTTCCTGACCGACTTCAAGCGCGGGCACTGCGAATATTTCGCTGGGGCGATGACGCTGATGATGCAGAGCATCGGCGTGCCCGCGCGCGTCGTCGTCGGTTTCCGGTGTGATGACTACAACTCGATCGGGCAGTTCTACAACGTGCAGCAGAACCACGCGCACGCGTGGGTCGAGACGCGCGTTGTCGATTCCGAAGGTGCGCCCGCGCGGTGGCAGACGTATGACCCGACCTCCGGGCGCGAAGTGGCGCAGGTCCGCTCGGTCTCGCTCATGCGCCGCGTGCGCAATCTCTTTGACTATCTCGAGCACACCTGGGCGAACAACGTCATCGCCTACGACCGCGGGAGCCGCGACAATCTCGTGCAGAACCTCGAGACCAAGCTCACCACAACGGCCGTCAACAGCGGCCAGAAGGTCGCCAAGATTCCCGACTGGGTGCGCGTGGAGAATTGGCAGATCTCGTCGTGGCTGCTGACGATCCTGATCATCATCGCCTGTCTCGCGCTGATCGGATCGATCGGCTGGTATTTCTGGGAGCGCTGGCGGATGCGCAAACGGGCCGCGCGCATCGGGCTCGATGCCTTGCCCACCGACGAGCGTCTGCGCATGGCGCGGCAGCTGGGTTTCTACGATGACCTGATGCGCCTGCTCGAACGCCGCGGCCACGTCCGACCGCGCCATCTCACGCCGATGGAGTTCAGCGATTCGCTCACCTTTCTCCCGGCTGAAGGGTTCGATGCGATCCGCCGCATTACTGAGGTTTTCTACAGAATCCGCTACGGCCGGCATGAGCTCTCGCCCGCGCAGCGCGACAAGCTGAATCACACGATCGGCCAGATCGAAGGCGTCCTCGGGCCGATCTAATTAGAGCGGTGCGCCTCGCGTGTATCGTTTGACTGCCTCTAGGTCATCCTGAGCGAAGCGAAGGATCTGGCTGACAGATGTTGGACGCCAGGTCCTTGCGTTACCCGCCGAGCGGGTTCGCTCATCGCTCAGGATGACCGTAAGTCGAGTCTTCTGCCCTCCAGGCAAACGCGCCCTTTGCGTCCTTCGCGGCTCCTCAAATTTGATTTGACCGCTACCGCCCGCGGTTTACACTCCTTTTGACACATGCTTCCCCGCAACAACGCAGCGTTGGGTCTGTTCATCGCGCTCCTGCTGCCGATTCCGCTTCGAGGCGCGGAAGGGAAATGGGACAAAGTCCCGCCGGTCGATTTCAGCACGATCAAGGTCGAAGATTTCAAAGACGATGAACTCGACCTCCCCTATTACCTCGGGCGCTTTCATGAATTGGCCAACGCGGTCGTCGAAGACGGCCCCGATCGCGGCTTCATCAACCTCGTGGTCTGGCGTCACGCCAAGGACAACAAGCCTTACAACGCGCGGGTGATGGAGAATCATCTGTCTCTCGCCTGGTTTTACACGCAGAACCGGCCGTGGAATCCGTACTACAACTCACCAGCCGTGCGCGACCGCCTCGAAGCGGTGCTGACGAAACTCTGTGACATGCAGAACGACGACGGCCGATTCAGCGAGTACGGTCCGAAGCAATGGAACCTTCCCGCCACCGCTTTCGCCACCAAGTTCTTTGGCGAGACGATCACGCTCCTGCAAAGATCCGAAGCCAAGATCGATTCGAAACTTTTTGATCGCGTGATCGAAGCCGACAAGAAAGCGATCCTTGCCACGCTCACGCTCGATGACCTCTACAAGCACGGCAAGAGCTACACCAACCAGTTCGGCAACGTCTTCGCCGGCGCGGCCGCCTATCTCGCGCTCTTTCCGGACGACAAGATCAAGCAGCTGTACAACCAGCGCTTCAAAGACGCCGAGAAGGATTTTCAAAGTCCCTGCGGCTATTTCTACGAAGCCAACGGCCCGGACTTCGGCTACACCCTCGGCACACATCACAACAACCTCCACGTCACCTACTTCTATCTCCACGACACGCCCATTGGCGATGCGATCATCGAGCAGGACAAGAAGTGGAACGACTGGCTCGGCTACAACCTCCTCCGCCAGCCCGATGGCTCGGCGTGGGTCGCCAACCGCGGCATCGAGACGCGACAGCTCCACGCGAGCTTCGATCATGAAGACGGCAATCTCGCCGAGAAAGTCCTCCAGGCCCGCGCGTTCGCCACGAGCAAGCAGGAACGACAGCGCCAGGTGCTCCGCGCTCGGACCGATCTGAAGACACAGTGGGGCGCCGATCTCACGCGTCAGAGCGGCCTCCCCGCGGGCGGGTCGAGCCCCTTCAGCCCGTACGTCTTCCTCCAGCGCCGCATGCCCGACTGGCTGCCCGATGGTTTTGAGAAAGAGAAAGCGCTCCAGCAGCTCCCCTATGTCGCGCGCGATCGCTTCATCCATCAGCGGATGGATTCGCGCAAACCCGCCGTCTTCACCTTCATCCGCAAGCCCGCGTATTACGCCATCTTCAACAGCGGCGAACACATCACCCCCCAGCAGCGCCTGGGGCTGGGCATCCTTTACACCCTGCGCGACGGCGCGATTCTGCAGACGCAGACCAACTCCGCCGACCATGCGTTTGGCACGCGCGCCAAAGACGCCGAGCAGGTCTACGAATCCCTCGACCTCAAGGCCACTTTTTCCATCGATGACACGGCGATCACCCCGAAGATCGGCAACCACGATCTGCCCGGCGGCGACAGCAACGAGGAACTCAAGGGCGAGCTGCTCGTCCAATATCCCCTGGGCGAGAAGGGCACCAAGACGCTCCGCTTCCGCGAGGATTCGATCATCATGACGATCGAGCACCCCGGCGATTTCACGGAACAACTCCCGCTCCTCGCCGGAACGAAGGCGACGCCCAACCTCTTCAAGAATTCCGCCGGCATCGGCCGGCTCGTCGTCGAGTTCCCCCTGCGCACGCCCGCAAACTGGCTCGAAGGCCCCACGCTCTTCGGCGCGACGAAAGTCCAAACCCTGAGACTCGCTGCGAGCAACTCGCTCACTTACACCCTACGATTCCATCAATGAACGCAATCATCCTCTCGGTAGGCGATGAGCTCGTCCTCGGCCAGACCATCGACACCAACTCCGCCTGGCTCAGTCAGCAGCTCGCATCGGTCGGCTGTGATATCCTCGCGCATCAGACGGTGCCGGACGATCAGAAAGCGATCGCCGATGCCATTCGCGCGACTGCGGGAACATGCGATTTCCTCCTGATCTCCGGCGGCATCGGCCCGACGGCTGACGATCTCACCCGTCAGGCGCTCGCCGAGGTGATGGGTGTGTCGCTGGAGCTCAATGAGCAGTGGCTGGTGAAGTTGAAAGACTTCTTCCAATCGCGCGGGCGCGAGATGCCGGCGATGAACCAGATCCAGGCGATGATCCCCGCCGGCGCGACGATGATCGAAAACACCTGCGGCACCGCCGCCGGTATCCATGCCGAGCTCCCCAATCCAAAATCCGCGATTCAAAATCCAAAATGCCGCATCTTCGTCATGCCCGGCGTCCCCAAGGAAATGAAAGCGATGTTCCAGCGCGACGTCGTCCCGCACATCCAAAGCGCCGGCGGTGGCGGGGTGATCCTCTCGCGCACGCTCCACACCTTCGGCTTAGGCGAATCCGCCGTCGCCGAAAAACTGGGCGAACAGGGGGGGCTGATGATGCGCCAGAAGAACCCGTCGGTCGGCACCACTGTCTCCAACGGCATCGTCTCCCTGCGCATCAACGCCCGCTATCCCTCCCGCGACGAAGCCACGCAGCAGATCGACGCCACGACCGACCAATGCCGCGCCGCCCTGGGCGATCTCATCTTCGGCAGCGACGACGACACGCTCCCCGCGGTCGTCCTTGATCTGCTGAAGCAGCAATCGCAGGCTGCCGGCCGCGAGCGCAAGCCGTTCACCGTCTCCACCGCCGAATCCTGCACCGGCGGCCTCTTATCCAAAATGCTCACCGACATCGCCGGGTCGAGCGACTTCTTCAAGCAGGGCTGGATCACCTACAGCAATCAGTCCAAGATCGACCGCCTGGGCGTATCGCAGAACGTCAATGGCCTGAACGGCGCGGTGAGCGAGCCGGTCGTCAGCGCCATGGCGTCGGCGGCGAAGCGTCTCTCCAAATCCGATTTCGCCCTGGCCATCTCCGGCATCGCCGGCCCCGGCGGCGGCACCGAAGCCAAACCCGTCGGCACCGTCTGCATCGCCCTCGCGCACCCGCAAGGCGAGCAACTCCGCACCTTCCTCTTCTCGGGCGATAGAGAAATGATCCGCGACCGCGCCGCCAAGATGGCGCTGACGATGCTGCGCTTTCACCTGCTTGGCTGCGCGATGCCCTTCTGAGGTTTGCGGTATCCCGCAGCGCTGCCGCTCAAACTGTTGCGGGTATCCGCAAAGCCCACCCATGGCGATGGGTGGCCGTTCCAAAATCTATTAATCCTTCACGAATCTGATTGACGCAATCCAAAGCTCAGCGTAGTTTTCTCCACGCAGTCATGTCGTAACCGGGCAGTAAGAGTGTGACAATTCGGTGAAGGGAAGGCACCCATGCGGGCATCCGGGCTTGTCGCAGGATTCTGGTTCTGTTTAGCCATATCGCTCATCTCGTTGCGCGCCCAGGCCGACACCCTCACCTGGAACTTCACCGATCAAAACGGCGTCTTCGACGGCGGAACTCACAACAACTTCAGCCTGACGGCCTGGGCGATCGGGAACAGCCTCGGATCGGTCGGGGCTCCGTTCAGCGCGACATCTCCTTCGACCGGTTACGCCGGTTCCACGGGCAGCGGCAACATCGGAAACGCCGTCAGGCTCGGCACCATCGATCCGGCTACCTCGTCTTACTTCACGATCACGCTCACACCTGACGCCGGCTACTCGCTGACGATCTCCGATCTGGACTTTGGCACCCGAAGCACCAACACCGGCCCGCAATCCTATTCGCTGCGCTACAGCACCAACGGTTTCAGCTCCAGCACCCAGCTCACCACCGGCACCATCGCCAACGATTCGGTCTGGACGCTGAAGAACAACACGTTCACTGCAGCCACGGTGAACACGGCCGTGATCCTGCGGATCTACGTCGGCGACGGCACGGGAACTCCTTCAAGCGGCACCATCACGAGCCGCCTGGACGATATCAAGCTCGTCGCAACCGCCAACCTCCTCCCTCCCGCAGTCCCCACCCCCAGCGCCGCCGGCGGCGGACTCGCGCTCTTCGCCTGCATCGCTCTGGGCCGCTGGCGGTTTGTTTGCAATGCCTAACCTTTTCGGGCATGCTCACGCGGCTGACGCGTGAGGATTCCTTCGGCTGATACTTACGTCCCCGCTCCGCCCACGCACGGGGGGAGATTCAGGCGCTGGATCAGCAGCGACATGCTCATCCTGCGCTGGGTGTTCCTGGCGCTCTACCTGCTCATCGCGGCGGGGTTGCTCCTGACTTGGATTGATGAATGGCGCGAGACCATTTTCATCGTCGTGCTGATCGCGATGCTCCTGAGCGTGGGGCTGCTGATCTTCGGGACGGGGACGATTGCGCTCTGTCGGCCGCTGCGGCGGAGACGGTTGATCCTGCCGGTCGTCGGGGCGGCGACCATGCTCACGCTGCTGGTCGCCGGGTTGATGACGTCGGCGTATGAGCTGTTCTATCTCGACAAGTACGATTTCGAGGAGCTTGGGGCGTGGATCTTCATCGGCGTGCTGGGCGCGAGCTGGATCGGGTGGGGCGTGCTGCTCTGGCAATACGCGATCCATCGCAGTCGCTACACGGTGCTGGGCCGACTGACGGCGGCGATCTTCGCGGGATCGCTGCTGGAGCTGCTGGCGACGGTGCCGGCGCACATCGTGGTCTCGCGCCGGCCGGGGTGTCTGGTGGGGCTGGCGACGATGATGGGGATCGCCGCGGGGTTGTGCGTGATGTTCTTCTCCTTCGGGCCGATGATTTTTCTGCTGTTCCTGAGGCCGAGGCATCGGGCGGAGCTCGGCACAGACGGGCATCCGCATTGCCCGGGGTGCGGGTATGACCTGTTCGCGACGCGGGAGCGGTGTCCGGAGTGTGGGTTGGTGATCAGCGGATGAATTTGAAACGCCAAGACGCCAAGACGCCAGGAAGAGGAGATTTGAATGGCTGTTGTTGGCGTCTTGGCGTCTTGGCGTTTGGTATTTCGCATTTCGATTCATTACATTTCCGAATAGCACATGAAAACAGCACTCACCATCGGCGGATCGGATTCCAGCGGCGGAGCGGGGATCCAGGCGGATTTGAAGACGTTCAGCATCCTGGGTGTCTACGGGATGAGCGCGCTCACCGCGATCACGGCGCAGAACACGCTGGGAGTCAAAGAGTCGCTGCTGCTCGCACCGGAGCTGGTGCGGCAGCAGATCGATGTGACGGCCTCCGATATCGCGCCCGATGCGACCAAGACCGGGATGCTGGGGAATGAAGCGATTGTCAAGGAAGTCGAGGCGAGCATTCAGCGGAACAAGCTCCAGCCGTACGTGTGTGATCCGGTGATGGTCGCCAAGAGCGGCGATCGGTTGCTGGCGGTCGAAGCGGTGAAGGCGATGGTGCAGTTGCTCTTTCCCTTGGCGACGGTGGTGACGCCGAACCTTCGGGAGACGGCCGCGCTCACGGGCGTGGAGAAACTCGAGCCGACGGTCGCGGTGGCGAAAGACGCCGCCAGGCGGATCATCGACGCCGGGGCGAAGGCGGTGCTGATCAAGGGGCTGGAGTCATCCGATCAGACGGTGGATCTGCTGTTTGATGGCAGAGAGTTCACCGAGTTCGCCGCCAAGACCCAGCCGAAGGAAAAGACGCACGGCAGCGGCGATGCGTTCAGCAGCGCGATCACAGCGGGGCTGGCGAATCGGCTCACGCTGGTCGAGTCGATTGACCAGGCGAAACAACTGGTGAACATGGCGATCCAATATGGGGACGGACAAGGCAGAGGGACCACGCCGGTGAATGTGCTGGCGTTTGCGCCGAAGAAAAAATGATCTGAAGTGGCACGGGCGTCTCGCCCGTGTCTTATCTTGAGAAAGATCACGGGCGAGACGCCCATGCAATGTTGTCAATTCACATCCTTGATCTTTACTTCATACGGCTCGAAGTGTTGTTTCACCGATCCGCCTCGGATCAGCGGCGACTCGATCGTCACATCGATCGCGCTCGCCCCGCGGTTGGCGGCGAAGAGCACGGTGCGATCTTTCGATTGTCGGATGCAGGCGCTGACCGGCGCTTTCGCGGGTGAGATCGTCGGGGCGGGGGCGCTGGGTGAAAGAAGAACGGGTTCGAGATCGCGCAGTTCGCGGGCGAGTTTTTTCAGGTCATCCCAGTGGCCTTCTTCGGGGGAGAGGAATAATCCGCCGGTGACGGAGCCGCCGTACCACATCAGGCCCTTGGCGCCGTGGATGATGGCGATGTAGGCCTGTGAGCGGTATTCGAGCGGGGTGGGGTAGCGCTGGTCCTTTTTCTTGTACGACTGCACGCCGACCCAGATGGGTTTTTGAGATTTCGCATTGACGAGGAAGGAGGGCGGGACCATCTCGTTTCCGCCGGGGCCTTCGTCGCCTTCGAGGGCGTTGCCGGTGGTCGATTGTTTGAACGGCAGCGGATACCACCACCACATGCCCATGTCCATCTCGGCATCGGGAAAGAGATCGGCGCGATCCTTGGGGATTCGGCCGATGGCATCGCGCGCGTCGCCGACCATGAAGAGGTGATGCGGATCTTCCTCGTTGATGATCTGGCGGATTTTTTTCAGCGTGTCGCCTTTGAAATCGCCGCGCGCGAAACCTTCTTCTTCATCCCACGCGAGCAGGCCCGGGTGATTGCGGAACATGCGCACGCGGCGGCGGATGGAGTCATAGTCGCCGGCGATTGCCGCCTTCATCGGGATCATGAAGAGCATCTTCATCCCGTTGGCCTCGGTGTTGTCGATGAAGCGCGAGGCGTTCTGATCGGCGTGCTCGCGATCTTCTTCGAGGCGAACGGCGTTGTAGGCGTGCGTGACGGTGAAGCCGGCTTCGGATTGTTCCTTGAACTTTCCGCCGTTGAAAATGCCTAGCGGAAAGATCGCCTTGCCATCGTAGACGGGATAACCGGCGGCGTTGAGTTTTACTTCCGCGAGCCGGCGGGGGATGACATGCCAGGGAAGCTCGACGCGGATCGGCTGCCCGCTGCCGGGACGAAGCTCCGCAACGATCGTGTAATCGCCGACGGAAATCGGCGAACCCTTGAGCGTCGCGGTGGCCGTCCCGTTGCGCGCATCAACGACGGCGTGCAGATCCGTCTTGGCGACATCGAAGCGAATCTTCGCCCCTTTGCTCTGCGCATCGGAGAGCGCGACTTCATATCTCAACTCGATCACCGGCGCGCCGTCCTCCACGCACCAATGCGTCGGCGAGGGAGGCGAAAGCACCAGCGGCGGAGGGATCGTCACCTTGCGCTCGTCCGTGAACACTTCCTGTCCCCCAACTGACATCGCAATCGACAAATCGCTCTTCCCCGGCTTGGGCACTTTTAATGGAATCTCCACGCGCTGCACCGGTTGGCCCGTGAGCTTCACATTCATCTGGCTCGTCGCCTTCCCCAACGACATCGCGAGCGTGGCTTGCCCTTCGCGGCGCTCTCGATTGAGAATCGAAACAGGCAATGCCGACAAAGCCGGAGAAAGTCGCGTGTCCGCAAGATCGATCCGGCACACGAGCGGTTTCACGGCGCGAACGCTCACATCATCCCACCAGCAGGTCCCCTTGGCGTATGAAAATCCCAATCGCAACCGAAGCGCTCCCGCGCCCGGCGGAACTTTCGTCGATCCGCTGATTTGCACCCACTTCCCTTGCTGGGTCCTGGTATCGAGCGTGTCGAACTTCGCGACCGTCGAATCCGCCGAGCCAGGGCGGGCATCCGCGTCACTGAATTCCGCAATCATGATCACGGTCCCGTGATCGCTCGGCACATCGTGTGCCTTCACCCAGGCGGAGGCGCGAATCTCTTCGCCCGGCGCGACGGGGATCGCTTCGCTGGAGCGGGCGTAGGATCGCGCGTCTTCGCTGGCGTTGATGCGGATGCTGGATTGCCCGCCGTGCTTTTCGATCGTGTCGCTGGCGAACTGAGCGGGCACGCCAACGTTGAGGGCTTCCCACTGCGGCGGCAGCTTGCCGGGCGGGGCATTCTCCATGCCACCGTTCTGGATCAGTCCGTCGTTCACCGCTGCGGAAACCAGCATCGAAACGCACATCAGCGCAAGGATTGCCGTACCGAGAAATCGATTCATTGCGGTCTTCTTTCTTGAGCCTGTCGCGACGCGCGGATTATCGGAGCACGCCGCGCGGGCGAAGGTATGATAACGCTCCAGCGCACGTCGGCGAGTGTTGTGAGGGCCGATCGAGCGTGGTTGTGCACCTTGGATCGTACAGCGGGTTAAACGATGTGCCTTGGCCGGCTGTTGTGTGTGGTTTTGGGGGCTGGCCTTTTTGTCTCGACTCACGCGGCGCGCGTTCTCGCGGGTCCGCTGGAGATCATCGGCAGCACCGTCGTCGCTGATCCGGTGTCGCGAGAGACCACCTTCAGCGTTCTCTTCGATCGCGCGCCCGCGCTCTTCACCATCGATTCGGAGTCCGATCAGCCGATCGATTCGTTCCAGTATTTTTACGACTCGTCCGCGAACGACGGCGGGATTTCCTTCGGCCCGGATGTGACCGTGATCCGCGGGACGGAGATGCGCTTCGAGAGCGATCATGCGATTCCGATTCGCGATTCGGAGAATCCCACGGGCGAAGATTTTCCGCATGCAGAAGGCTTCGGGCCGCTCCGCGGCTTAGCGCTCTTCCAACTCGACGGCGCGACACTGAAGTTTTCCGTCCCGTGGAATGTCCTCGGCGAGACCGACACCAACTTCAGCTACCACCTGATCGCTCTGGAGCGGGGTTTGCAGACTGCGGAGTTTTCGGCGCTGGCGATTCCACTGCCACCGGGCGTGTGGGCCGGGTTGACGGCGCTACCTGTTGCGTTGTGGGTCGCGCGCCGGCGTTCGACGCTCCGGTCGCTGCGCGGTTCCGATCGCGCGGCGCGGGGGCGGCGGCTATTCTGAGCAATTCCCGTTCGGTCCACTGCTCCGATCGTGATTTGGTTTCGTTGCGGATCTTCGCCACGGTCTCCGGTTCGATCGGCGAGCCGTCATTGTCCCACGATCGTCGGACGAACGTCAGCGCCCCGGCGATCTGCTCATCGCTCAGCATCGCCAGGTTCGGCATCTCCAGGTTAAACCCTTCGCCGTTAACGGTGATCGGCCCGCGGATGCCGTTAAGCACGATGCGAATTGCCCGTTCCTCCGGCCCCAGCGCCCACTCCGATCCCACCAGCGGCGGCGCGAGCCCGGCCAATCCCATGCCATCGGGCTTGTGACATTGCACGCAAACCGTGCCGTAGACTTTTTCACCCGCGAGAAAGCGATCGCGCTGCGCCGGCGTGAGTGGTTTGGGCGGCGGGGGAGGGACGTATCCCGGCTTCCCCGGCCAAACCAGAATCTTCTGCGCGCGGGCGAGTTCGTTGACGACATTCGCTTCTTTCGATTGTTCCAACGCCGCGAGCGCCGCCGGTTCATTGGGCAGAATGATCGGCTTGCGCGCCGGTAATCCTGACGCGAGTTGCGCGATCCCTTCGAGCAGCGGCTGCTGACGCCATTGATTCGCGCCGGATTGTGACGCGATCGTTTCCAGCAATGCGTTGACGCGCTTGGGATTCGCTTCGGATGTGATCGCGCGCGAGAGTGCGGTCAGAACATCCTCGCGCGCGGGCGACCCCTTCTCCCAATTCGGGTCGGCCAGCAGACGCTGGAGGAATTCGAGCTCGCGTCCACGCAATCCCGTGACGGCCGCGTCGCGGATGTAGGCGTTTTTCCCATCGTCGAGGACGCGCGCGAGCGCCTGATTCGCCTCGGGCAGCGCGACTTCGCTGATCGTGAGCGCAAACTGCAGCCGCACGGTCGGATTCATGTCGCCGGCGAGTTTAAGAATGTCCGGCAACACTTCTTCGCGGCGTGCCGAAGCGAGAATCGTCTCGCCCGCGCGTATCGCCATCGCGCGGACGTGAGGATCGGTGTCCGCCAGCGCGATGCGGACGGCCGACGGATCGAGCCGGCGCATTCCTTCGAGTGTCCAAAGTGCGTGAATGCGCGCGAGGTTCGTCGTGCCGGTCTTTTGAATCTCCTTGAGCTTCACGACGTTGTTCATGTCGTTCCGCTCGACGAGCAGACGCTGGGCCGTGTCGCGCCACCAGCCGTTGGGGCTGGATAACGCCGCGAGCAGCTCGGCATTCTTAGCCTTGGTCAGTCGCGGTCGCGGCATGAGCTTGGCGTTGTCCGGCACGATGCGAAAGATCCGCCCGGTCATCAGATGCTGATCGAGCGTGCGCTTGAGGTACTTGTTCTTCAGGTAGGGCGTGAGATACGCCTTGTGCTGAAGCAGGCCGTGATGCATATCCACGACGTAGAGCGCGCCGTCCGGCCCATTGGCAAGCGCGACGGGGCGGAAGCGCTCATACGTGGACGTGAGAAACTCATCTTCGTCGTACGCGTTCTTCGAGGAGAGCTCGAGATCGCTCGATTCGCTGACGATCGCGCGGCGGATCAAGCTGGCGGACGGTTCGCACACGAACGCGTTGCCGTCGAACTCTCTGGGGAAGAGCCCGCCGCGATAAATCATCGGCGAGCAGGCGGCCGTGAACGTGCGGAGCTTTCCATCGCGCAGTTGCCGCTCGCGATACCCGCGATTGACGGCCGTCGGGATCGCCGGCCAGCAGCTTTGATCGCGGTCGAGCTGCCCGTTCATCCCGATCCCGCGATAGTGCGGGTTGCGCACGACGTAGCGCGAGGGGACGATGTCGCCGCGGAGATAATCGCTGTTGGTGTTGTAGAAGAGTCGGCCGAAGTTGTCTTGCGTGATGCCCCATTGCCCCGCGCCGGGCGCGACGTCGGCGATCCATTTCCCAAAGCCGTCGTTCTTGTACCGCCTGTCGTGGTTGACGCTGTAGATCCAGTTGTCGAGCCCATACATCAGGCCGTTGGCTTGATGCTCGGGTTGTCGGCCGTCGCCGTAGTCGGTGGCGACGACGGTCTGCTCATCGCACTTGCCGTCCCTGTTCGTATCGCGGCAGAAAAGAAGCTTCGGCGGAACCGCCACGAGAATCCCATCGCGCGCGAGCCCGATCGCGCGTGGCAAGACCAGACCGTCGAGGAAGACGGTGGACTTGTCCATCTTCCCGTCGCCGTTGGTGTCTTCCAGAACGGAGATTCGGCCGTTGGGTTCGTTCTCCCCGGTGCCGGCGGCGTTGGGCATGTAGCCGCGCATCTCGCAGACCCACAGTCGGCCGTCGGGATCGAAGGCGATCGCGACCGGATGCTGGACCATCGGTTCCGCGGCGACCAGCTGCACATGGAAGCCCTTAGGCAGTTTGAAAGCGGCAATCTCCTGTTCGCCGGTCAAGAAGGGGACAGGATTGTCGGGGGACTCGGGCTGATCGATCGGCTCGGGGTTGTCGATGCGAGCCTGAGTGGTGGCGGCGGTTGTTGTGGGGCGTGACGATGGGGCGGTTGAAAGGGTGGGCGTCGGCGTCGCCGCCGCGCATCCGGCCGCCAGCGCCAACAGCACCCACGTTCTGGTACAAAAGAGAGAGCGGAGGAGAAAACTCATCATGACATACGTTCGCGCACTGCTGTTGCCGATGCTCGCCGGCATCTTACTCGCCACGCCCGCCATGGCGCAAGCGACGAAACCGACGAAACAAACAGACTTTCATTTCCAGGACGGCGATGGGTATCGCGACCTGCTCTACGGTCAGACGCCGATCTGGCGTGACATGATCAAGTACGACGCCGCCGATCGCGAGAATACCTACAAGCCGTTCAAGCACGTCTTCGGCTTCGAGGGCGAAGGCTTCATCACCAAGGGTCCGGGTGGACAGTATCCCCACCATCGCGGGATTTTCTTCGGCTTCAAGGCGTTCGACAGCGACGATACCAAAACGCTTCTCGGCGATTTCTGGCACTGCCCGGATGTCACCGAGCGGCACGTGAAGTACCTGCCCGAGCGCGAATCCGTTACCGCCGACTCCGCACGCGTCGCCCAAGTCGTTGACTGGGTCGGCAAAGATGGGAAGGCGGTCGTTCGAGACACCCGCGAGTTCACCACCCGGCGGATCGGCGACAAGGAATACATCATTGACTGCGACATCACAGTTGAGACGCTCACGGGGCGGCCAATCACCCTTGGCGGGGATGCCCATCACGCCGGATTGCATTTCCGGGCTGCCCAGTCCGTCGCAGACAGCAAAGATCCGAAGGAGAAGGGCGGCTCCGCAAGTTATATCCGCCCGCCGACCGCGAAGTTGACCAAGGACGACATCTACGCCGATTGCCCGTGGGTGCACTGCTCCTTTGATATTGCGGACCATCACTACCAGCTCACCCACATGGACGGTCCGCAAAATCCTTCCCCAACGACCTATTCGACCCGTCCTTACGGCCGATTGGGCGCGTTCTTTACGACCTCCGTCACTTCTGAGAAACCCCTTAAGTTGCGCTACCGCTTGGTATTGCGGGAAGGGGATTCCCCGACCGCTGATGAGCTCGCCGAGGCGTATAAAGCCTTTCAAATGCAGGCGAGCCCATGAGCTCGCAAGAATGAGACAACTTCTAAAAGCATGAAATCTTTCTTGCCAGGATGAATAACCGGGTTATATAAGTCATTTGGCAAGCACTTCGTGCGCGCTAGTCGCGCAAGGACTCCGGGCGAGGGCAATCATCCGGACCTTTGCGCAACAACCATATTGTCATGAGCCCCTTAGCGGGCGGGAGTTACACGTGATCGGTTCGACCCTTCGCCGGACGCCGGGTTCTATTTCTGCATCCATTTCCGCCCCTCGCCGCTCGCGGCTTCGCCGGGCTATCCTGGCTACACCAGCCGTCGCTGCGTTGTTGAGCTTCGCTCACACTTCCCGCGCGGCCACTTACCAATTCGACTCCGACGGAATGGGAACTCCCCCCGGCGGGCCCGGTATCTGGGACACCGCTAACGGATACTCCAACTGGTACAACGGCTCCACCTACACCCAGTGGACCAACGCACCCGGCGATGAAGCCGTCTTCGGCGGTGAAGCCGGAACGATCTACATCCGCGGCGGCGGCGTCACCGCGCAGGCGACCCACTACACCGCGCCCGGAACCTCTTATCAGCTCAACACCGTCGGCAGCACCTTCGCTTGGGGCGCTGGTGGAACAGTCGATGTCCAGGGCTCCAATCTCTTCGTCCTCTCCACCACCACCGGCTCAGACCTGAAGAAGACCGGCACGGGAACGTTGGCCTTCTACGTCGGCACCAGCGGAACGCCGTCCGGCACCTGGGATATCCAGGCCGGCACCTTCGCGATCAAGAGCGACATCACCGGCACGACCAACCGCGGCATCAACCTCAGCGGCGCGGGCTCGGTGTTTGATCTCGGACATTCGACCATCTCCACCAGCGCGCTCTCCGGTATCGGCGAAGTTCGCTTCGGTTCGAACATCGTCGTCGGCACGACCAGCGGCGGGCGATATCAGATCAACTCCGACGGCTCCAGCTCGACCTTCGGCGGGAAGTTCACCGGCTTCGGTCGCGCGGAAAAACGCGGCCCGGGTGTCCTCACCCTCACCGGAACGCAGAACACCTTCCAGGGTAACTGGACTGTTCAAGGCGGGATGATCATCAACGGCGGCGATACGCTGCCGGATAATTTCCCCACGTTCATCCAAGCCACCTCGACCCTGACCATCAACAACAACGAAACCATCGGCTCGCTCGGTGCGTCCAGCCCGACCGCGGCCAACACCGCCATCGTCCTCAACGGCGGAACGCTCAGCATCGGCTCCAACGCCATCACCGCCGGCAACAACCAGTTCCCGGGTCAGTTCATTGGCTCGGGCCTGATCAAGAAGATCGGCAGCAACGTCCAGCTCCTGGCGACCGGTGGAACCACCGGCACCCTGACTGGCAGCCTTGGTTATAGCGGCAAGTGGGCAGTGGAAGGCGGCCTCCTCGCCGTTGCTCCGACCACCGGCGATCAGATCCTCGGCGTCGCACCGACCGCGCTTCAAGCCGATCACATCACGATCAACGGCGGAACGTTCGCCGGCTCGCTCACCAGCACGGGATCCGCGCAGATGGCGCTCAACGCTAACCGCGGCATTACCGTCGGTGCCAACGGCGGCGGGCTCTCCATGTACTCCAGCACGCTGACCTCAATCCTGACCGTCAACGGCCCCATCACCGGATCGGCCGGCCTGAACAAGGGTGGCGGCGCCGTTGTCTTCGTCAACAGCGACAACGCCGGCACCTACTCCGGCGCCTGGAACGTCGTCGATGGCGCGCTCGGCACCTCGACCACCAACGCCAACTCCAGCCCCTTCGGCACCGGTGGGATCACCGTCACCGGATCGGCCCTGGAAATTCTCCCCGGTGGCACCGGTGGAACCCCGGTCGTCAACGCTGGCAACTTCACCTACGGCGCGGGTGCTCAGCTCCAGGTCAACAAGGGAACCAACACCAACGCCACGTTGAATCTCGGCACGTTCAACCGTGGGACTGACGGCTCGCTCATGATGCTCGTCGGCAGCGGCGTCGCCAACCTCGGAACCGCAGCCGGTGAAACCATCAAGGCGACCGGCGTCACCAACGTGAACGATGTCGTCCCGGGCGTGGTCGCCTGGACCGGCGCCGCCTCCAACACCGCCGACTTCGTCCGCTACGACGCCACCAACGGCTTCGTCGCCGCCACCTACAACACCACCGACATCAACACCGCCAACGTCAGCGGAACCGACACCGTAAGTCAGACCGCATCGGGCACCATGGCGGCGGCAACTGCCGTCAACGCACTGCGTATCGGTAACGGTGGGACGACCGCCCTCGATCTTGGTGGCAACACCCTGACCGTCGGCTCGGGCTCCAACCCCGCCGCCATCGCCATCAATCCGCTCAGCACCATCAGCAACGGTACGGTCAACTTTGGTGGCCGGCCCGCCGTCGTCAACGTCGCGCCTACCGCGACCCCGACCACCGGCGTCACCTTCACCAACGCGACCAGCTTCACCAAGACCGGGTCGGGCGTCCTCGGCGTCAACACGCCGATGAGCTACTCCGGCGCCACCTACATCGCCAGCGGGTCCATCCTGCTCGGCGCCAATGAAGTCATCCCGGATACGAGCGATGTCGTCTTGACCGGCAGTTCGCCGCTCAACTCCCTCGGCTCGCTCGCCGTCAACGGCTTCACCGAAACCGTTCGCAGCATCAGCGGCGATACGCAGGCGGACATGAACTTCGGCCTGAACGGCAAGATCCGCATCATCGGCTCGGCCAACACGTTCTACAACGGCGGCGCTGCACAGACCGCCGGCTCCAGCTTCTCGACCTTCGAAAACGCCGGCACCGGCAAGATCACCTTCGGGTATCTCTCCAATCCGTCCAGCACGGGCGGCGTCGGGCTCCAAGGCAAGGCGATGAGCTACGGCAAGATGTGGGTGACCGGCGGCGGAACCGTCGTCATCAACAACACCAACTACATCCCCAATGCCTCCACCACCGGCGTCGTCCCCGATGCTTACTACCTCGACAATGGCTCGACGCTCGAAATCGGAACGTCGCAGCTCTCCAGCTTGAGCATCAGCGCCGCCGGCGCGAGCACGGCCGGTCTCACCGGGTTCAACCGCGGTATCCAGATCGGCGCGGGCGGCGGAACCATCAAGGTCACCCGCTACGAAGAAATCGTCATCGCTTTCCAGCACAGTGGGATCCGAAGCTTGGAATTCACGTGACTTGAAGTCGCGGC
>JADMIO011346937.1_pt1 | contig 58809 bp, 57 predicted proteins | sample 8958161 | NCBI WGS metagenome assembly JADMIO01 (sample SAMN16585339, study PRJNA669376) | soil metagenome | isolation source: Crop rotation soil | place: USA: Cullars Rotation, Alabama | collected 2011
CGCGACAACTTGTCCACGTGGAATTCTAAGCTTAGGATCCCAATGTGCTGGAAAGTGCGCCGATTCCCGTGGTGACGCCGCAACCGATGTAGCACACCTTGTCGAACGGCGCGTCTTCGCGGATCTTCGCCACCGCGATCTCCGGCAGCACGGTGTAGTTGGCGAACGTGGAGCAGCCCATGTAATGGTGCAGCGGCCGGCCGTCGAGGGAGAAGCGGCTCGTGCCGTCGGGCATCACGCCCTTGCCTTGCGTCGCGCGGATTGCGGTGCAGAGATTGGTCTTGCGCGACAGGCACGACTTGCACTGGCGGCATTCCGGCGTGTAGAGCGGGATCACGTGATCGCCCGGACGTACCGTCGTGACTCCGGGCCCGACGTCGACCACCACACCCGCGCCCTCGTGTCCGAGGATCGCCGGGAACAGGCCTTCAGGATCGCCGCCCGAGCGGGTGAACTCGTCGGTGTGGCAGATGCCCGTCGCCTTGATCTCCACCAGCACTTCGCCCTCGCGCGGTCCTTCGAGGTCGACGGTTTCGATGCGAAGCGGTTCACCGGCGCGATGCGCCACTGCGGCGAGCACTTTCATGGCTTGGTGTCCTCTGATTCATGCGTGTCGGACCGTGGCAGCACGTCGAGCCGCACGCGCGCGAGGCCCCTGCCCCGCGCATGCAATCCGATCGCTGCCGCCGCGGTGGGTGACAGGTCGATGATGCGGCTTTTCGATTGCGGGCCGCGATCGTTGATGCGCACGATCACCCAGCGGTGATTGGCGAGATTGGTGACGCGCACGCTGGACCCCAGCGGAAGCGTGCGATGCGCCGCGACATAATCGTTGCTGTCGTGCCGCTCACCGCTGGCGGTCGCGCCGCCGTGCAGCATCTTCGCGTATACCGACGCGATTCCGGTCTGCGGGGCGACCGTTGCCTTTGCTTCCTGGGCGCCAGCATCGCAGATGCACGCTGCGAACGTCAGCGCAAGCAGCATCGCCGCGACGCATCGCGCGCTGCATGCCTGGAGACTCGTGTGCCTTCGTGTCATGTATGCCTCGTGCAAACCGACGTATAGTGCGCGAGCCAGCACCGTCGGAGCCCTTCATGCTCATGTCCGCCGCAGAATACCGCGAGTCGCTGCGTCGCCTTCGACCGCTCGTGTACTTGGATCGCCGCCGCGTCGAGCACGTGGCGGACGAACCGAGCCTCGAGCCGGGCGTGAACGCGATCGCCCTCACCTACGATCTCGCGTTGCGCGAATCGACTCAGGCGCTCATGCGGGCCGATGTCCCGGAGCGCACCGATCCGATCAATCGCCTGATCGCGATCCCGCGCACCACCGCCGATCTCCTGAACAAGCTCGAGGCCGTGCGCCTGGTGTGCCAGGAAACCGGGTGCGCGCAACGCTACCTCGTCGGCGACGGCCTCGCAGCGCTGCATCACGGCACCGCGCGCATCGACGCCGAGTGCGGCACGCAATATCACGCGCGTCTGCTGGAGTATGTGCGTCACGTGCACGGGAACGATCTTACCGTCGGCATCGCAATGACCGACGCCAAGGGCGATCGTTCACTGCGGCCTTCGCAGCAGCCGCTTCCCGACAGCTATGTGCACATCGTCGAGCGCCGCGCCGACGGCATCGTGATCTCGGGCGTGAAGGCGATCGTCACCGGCGCACCGTACGTGCACGAGCTGCTGGTGATGCCGTGCAGGCAGATGACGCGCGAAGATGCCGCGTTCGCGGTGTGCTGCGCGGTGCCCATCGACGCGCCGGGGCTCACCATCGTCGCGCGGCCCGCCGGCCGGCCGGGGGAGGCGGCCGCGAAGTTCAGCAGCAAGTATGGGCAGTCGACGGGCGTGTGCGTGTTCGATCGGGTGGTGGTGCCATGGGAGCGCGTGTTCGCCGCCGGCGAAGTCGAGCCCGCAACCGAGATCCTGTACAACTACACGGCCCAGCACCGTCATACCTGCATCGCCGCACGCGCTGGATTCGGCGATCTCCTGATCGGTGCCGGCGCCCTCGTCACCGAGGCGAATGGACTCGACCTCGACCGCGCGCACGGTGCCCGCGACGCGATGGTCGAGCTCATCAAGATCGTCGAAGGGTTCTACGCGTGCGGCGTCGCGGCGTCGGTGTATGCGCAGCGCAGCGAATCGGGCGTGATGACCCCGGATCCCGTGTTCGCCAACATCGGCAAGCTGCTCCTCGCCACCCAGATCTACGACATGCATCGATTGGCGCACGAGTTGTCGGGCGGCATGATCGTCACGCTGCCCGGACCGGACGAGGACCACAATCCGGTCACGGCGGGGCGGCTGTCCGAAGTGCTCACCGCGCGATCGGACATTCCGTATGAAAAGCGCATCGAGGTCGCGCGGTTCATCGAGGATCTCACGGCGTCCTACCAGGCCGGCTGGTATTCGGTCATCAGCCTGCACGGCGGCGGCTCGCCCGAAGCGATGAAGATGGAGATCTATCGCAATTACCCGATCGGCAATCGCGTCGACCTGGTCGAGCGCCTGCTCGATCGGGGCGTGCTCGCCGATGCGACGCGCAAGATCACGCGCAATCGGCAGCCGGGGCGATGCTGCGCGATCGGATGCGCCGCACCGGACGCACCGCAGATGGTCGCGATGCCGACGCCGGCACGCGCGATCGAGGCGGATTGAGGATGCGCCCGCCTTGGATCGCGGAGCGCGACGATTGCCTGCTGCTCGTGGTCGATATCCAGACGCGGCTCGCGCCGCACGTCGCCGATCACCATCACGTGATCGCACGTGCCGGCGCGCTCATCAAGGCGGCGCGCAGCTTCGGCATTCCGCGGCGGCTGACCGAGCACTGCGCGCAGCAGATCGGCCCGGTGGTGCCCGAAGTGCGCGGCCAATTCACACCGGACGAGATCTTCGCCAAGACCTTTTTCGGCGCCTGCCGGCACGCCGCGTTCGTGGAGCTGTTGCGCGCGACCGGCCGAGGGCATGTGGTGATCGCCGGCATGGAAGCGCACGTGTGCGTCATGCAAACGGCGCTCGGATTGCTCGAGCACGGCTTCCGCGTCACTGCCGTCGCCGATGCGATCGGCTCGCGCAAGCCGCGCCAGGCGGATCGCGCGGCAGCGCTCGCGCGGCTTCAGGACGCCGGCGCCGTCCTCGCCGGAACCGAGACGGTGCTGTTCGAATGGCTGCGCGCCGGCAACGACCCTGTGTTTGCCGATCTCCTGCGCACCATAAAAGCTTTGCCTTGAGCAGCAAATTGCCGCATCATCGCGGGTTATGCCAGCGGCATACATCCTGCTTTAGCCTATGGCATGAGGTGCGCCCGCTCGCCTTCGGGTGATCCGGGACCGATGTATTTACGCTTGTCGCACAAGGACTTCTTCATGCTCGCTCGGCTGATCATCGCGCTCGTGCTGGCCGCCTTCGCGGCGGCGACCTCCGCCCAAGGGCCCGATTTGGTGTTCGCGGTGACGGAGGGCGTCACGTATCAGGCGACGCCGAAGGAGATCCGGGACCGGTTCACCCCGCTCGCCGAAGTGCTCTCGCGCACCCTGCATCGCAACGTCCGCACCGTCATCGTGCCCTCGTACGATGATCTGCGCGCCGGGCTCGCGCGGCAGGAATACGACATCGCCTTCGTTCACCCCGCGCATGTGGCGATGGCCGAGATCAAGGCCGGTCGCTACAAGGCCGCCGCGTGGACGGTCGGCTACACCGATTACAGCGTGTCGCTCATGATGAAGCCGGAGCAGTCGCTCAAGAATATCGGCGATCTCAAGGGCACCACCATCGTGACGCCCGATCCCGACTCGATCACGGCAGTCATGGTGCGGGCGATGCTGCGCGACCAGAAATTCGGCACGAGCGACGTCAAGGTGGTGACCACGCGCTATCAGGACGCGGTGCCGTTCTATCTCGAGCACGGCTTCGCCCAGGTCGGCGCCACCGCGGCCAAGTCGGTGGTGAAGGCATGGACCGACAAGGGCGGCAAGGTGCTCACGCAATCGCGGCCCGTTCCGATCAAGCAGGTGATCGTCTCGACACGCGTACCCGCCTCCGAGCAGGAGCGCATTCGCGAGGAGCTCATCGCGCTGTCGCAGTCGAAACCCGGACAGGCCGCGCTCACCACCCTCGGCTATCGCGGCTTCGCCGCTCCGACGCCGGACATCGAGGCCACCACGATCGCGTGGCTCGGACTCTGAGCTGACGCTCTCTCGCCCGCAAACGGCCGCGTCGAGCGGCCGTTTGCTTTTCCCGCGTTCCTTTTCGCGATTCCGTTCGTTACACTCGCGCCGATCTTCGTCGAAAGGAACCGAGATGAATCGACGTTCATTCCTGGCGCTCACGGCCGCTGCGGTGTGCCTCGGTGCGATGCAAGCCACGGCGCAGGATTTTCCGAAATACGGCGACGAGGTCTACCAGCCCAGCTACGGGCAGGCCGGCAAGGACGTCATCTGGATTCCCACGCCCGATGCGCTCGTCACACGCATGCTCGCGGTGGCCAAGGTGACGCGAGACGATCTCGTGTACGACTTGGGCGCGGGTGACGGCAAGATCCCGATCGCCGCGGCCAAGCAATTCGGCGCGAAAGCCGTGGGCATCGAATACAACCCGGACATGGCCGGACTTGCGCGACGCAATGCCGAGCGCGCCGGCGTGACCGACAAGGTGTCGATCATCACCGGTGACATCTTCAAGGAAGACTTCACCAAAGCGACCGTGATCACGATGTACCTGCTGCCGGCGCTCAACCTGCAGCTGCGCCCGCAGATCCTCGCGATGAAGCCGGGAACGCGCGTCGTGGCGCATGCGTTCAACATGGGCGAGTGGGAGCCCGACGAAGCGTTCCAGGTCGAGTCGCGCGACGGCTACCTGTGGATCGTGCCGGCCAAGGTCGCCGGAAAATGGAACATCAAGGACGATCGCGGCTCGCTCGACGCGACGGTCGAAGTGACGCAGCAGTTCCAGCGCATCGGCGGCACCATCACCATCAAGGGCAAGACGCAGCCGCTCCTCGGCGCATACGTGACCGGGCCCAACATGGGCTTCACCTTCGTGGATGCGGACGGCGGCATACGCAGCGTGCGGGTCGCCGTGGAAGGCGACGCGCTCAAGGGCACCTTGCGCTTCGCGGGCCTCCTCTCGGACGTCAACGGCAGGCGCATCTGAACCGCGCGACCGTGCGCGACCCCGCCGCGCCGAGCGCCGTCACCGAGCCGCAGCCGCTGCTGCGACGTCTCGACGCCGTCGCCATCATCGTCGGCATCGTCATCGGCGCGGGGATTTTCAAAACCCCGCCGATGATCGCAGGCCTCGCCGGCGACCCGGGCTGGGTCGTCGCGATGTGGCTCCTCGGCGCGCTGATCTCGCTGGCCGGCGCGCTTTGCTATGCGGAGCTCGCGAGCGCATTCCCGCATGCCGGAGGCGACTATCACTTCCTCACCCGCGCGTACGGACGGCACGTGAGCTTCCTGTATGCATGGGCGCGTGCCACCGTGATCAATACCGGCTCGATCGCGTTGCTCGCGTTCGTGTTCGGCGATTATTTCGCGAGCGCCTTGGGGATCAAGTCCGCAACATCGTCGAATGCGCTTGCGTTCGCAGTCGTCGTCGCCCTCACCGCCCTCAACATCGTCGGCCTGCGCATCACTGCGCACACCCAGAACTGGATGACCGCGGGGCTCGTGCTGGGGTTGATCGCGCTCGTCGTGGCGGGCGTCGTTGCACCTCCGCTCGATGCGTCGCTGCCGCAACCTTTCTCCGCGTCACCCGCACCGGGCTTGCTCGGCCTCGCGATGGTCTTCGTGCTGCTGACCTACGGGGGCTGGAACGAAGCGGCGTACATATCGGCGGAGCTCAAGGACGGCCGGCGCACCATGGTCGGCGTGCTGGTGGTGAGCATCGCCGTGATCGCGACCCTTTACGTCGCGGTGAACGTCGCGCTCATGTACGGCCTCGGATTCACTGCGCTCACCAAGAGCAAGGCGGCTGGCGCGGATCTCGTCGTGCGTGCCTTCGGAAGCTGGGGGGGCGCGGCGATCGGCCTCGTCGTGTCGCTTGCCGTCCTCACCTCGATCAACGGCACCATGATCACCGGTGCCCGCACGAATTACGCCATGGGTCGCGACTGGCCGCCGTTGCGGTTTTTGTCAGGCTGGCATGCCACGCGTGGCGTGCCGGTGAGCGCGTATGTCGTGCAGGCCATCATCGCCATCGCGCTGGTCGCCTTCGGAACGCTGCAACACGACGGCTTCGAGGCGATGGTCGAATTCACCGCTCCCGTCTTCTGGGCGTTCCTGTTCCTGGTCGGCATATCGCTGTTCGTTCTGCGCCGCCGTCAGCGCGATGTGGAGCGCCCATTCCGCGTGCCGCTGTACCCGCTGACGCCGATGGTGTTCTGCGCGGCTTGCGCTTACCTGTTCTATTCGAGCGTGACCTATGCCGCGAGCCGCGACGCCGTGCACGTGTCGCTCATCGTGATGGCGATCGGCGTCCTCGCGCTCGTCGCGACGGGCGCAGCGACGGCGCGCAGATCCCGCATCGACTCGCTGTCGCGACGGCAACGAGGGAACGCGCGCAACGCGTCAGCGCCGGGCGCGTGATCGTGGCTTGCGGTTGCGGTCCTCGAGCAGCGCGAGGGTGCTCGAGGCCTCCTGTGCGACTTGGGCAAGGGTGCATTGCCGCGGCTTCTTGTCGGGACGCCAGCGCAGGAACTTGGTGCCGTGACGAAAACGATCGCCGCTGAAGTGGTCGTACTGCACCTCGGCCACGAGCTCGGGTGCGAGCGGCTCCCATTCGCCGCTGCGCTCGGTGCTCCAGCGACTTGGCCCGCCCGGTGCGCGACCCGTGAATCCCGGGGGCGATTTGAGCTTCTCGAGACGCCGCGTCAGCGCAGGTCGGTCGCTCGCCTTGATGTTGGAGCTGAAGCCGACGTGATGCAGCAGACCCGCATCGTCGTAAAGCCCGAGCAGCAGTGAGCCGACGCTGCGATCACTGCTGCCGTAACGAAATCCGCCCACCACGCAATCGGCGGTGCGCATGCGCTTGAACTTCTGCATGCCCGTACGCTCGCCGGACTGATACGGCAGATCGGCGCGCTTGGCGATGACACCGTCCAGGCCGGAACCGAGGCTCCGGGTCCATGCTTCCACATCCGCGAGATCGGTCGTCTCGGGGGACAGGCGCAGCAACGAATCGGCGGTGGAGTACCGCGCCATGAACGCCTCGAGCTTGGGGCGACGCTGCGCGAGCGTTTCCGACACGAGCGACATGCCGTGATCGTCGACGAGCAGATCGAACACTACGTAGAGCACCGGGTGCTCGCGCGCGAGCTTCTGCACGCGACTGGCCGCGGGATGAATGCGCATCAGGAGCTCGTCGAACGACAGCACATCGCCGATCGGCACCACGAGCTCACCATCGAGCACGAAGCGTTTTGCATCGAGCGCCTGCAACGCGTCGACGAGCTCAGGAAAATAGCGATTGAAGGGCTGACCCGATTTGGAGCGCAGGTCGATGTGCTCGCCGTCGCGGAAGGCGACACAGCGAAAGCCATCCCACTTGGGCTCGTAGCGCCATTGCTCGCCCGTGGGCAACGCATCGACGAGCTTCGCCTCCATCGGCGCATAATCGATCTCGACCGGCAGCGTCATGTGTCAGAGCAGCGCTGCGAGATCGAACCGGCCCCGGCTCGCGAGCAGCGGCGACCACAGATCGCCGACCGCCGCGAGGCGCTGCGGCACGTTGCGCAGATGGAAGTCGTCGATCGTCACCCCCTGCTCGAGCTCCTGCCATGTCACCGGGGTCGACACGGTGGCCTTCGGCGTCGGTCGGGGCGAATAGATCGACGCGAGGGTGCGTCCCCAGGCATTCTGGTTGTAATCGACGAGCACGCGCCCTTCGGGCCGCTTGGCGACGCGGTACTCGGCCGTGATGATGTCCGGCTGCTGCAGCGCCACCGCCTGCGCGAAACGCTTGGCGAAGCTCCACACCTGCTTTTGCGTCGGTCCGCGCACGATGGGAACGTAGATGTGAATGCCACGCGAGCCGGTGGTCTTCGCGAGTGGCTTCATGCCGAGCGCCACCAGTGCGTCGCGCACGACGAATGCGGTGCTCCGCACCGTCTCGAAGTGTGCGCCCGGCACGGGATCGAGGTCGAAGTGCAGGTAATCGGGCCGGTCGACGTCATCGCAGCGGGCGTACCACTGGTTGAGATCGATACAGCCGAGATTGACGAGCCACATGAGCGACGCGAGGTCCTGCACCATCGGGAAATCGATCACGCTGCCCGACGCATGCTCGATGCTGCAGGTCTGGATCCACGCCGGACGCGGCACCGGCGCGCGCTTCATGAAAAAGCACGCGCCCGCGGCGCCATGCGGATAACGCTTCATCACCATGGCGCGATCGACGACGTGCGGCAGGAGATACGATGCGACATCTGCGTAGTACTGCAAGAGATCGCGCTTGGTGATTCCGGGCCCCTGCCAGAATATCTTGCCGAGATTGGTGAGGCGCACCTCGACCCCGTCGACCGCGAGCTCGACGTCGCTGACCCCGCGTGGGATCTCCAGCGCCGCAGCCGCAGGGGAGCGCTTCGCGTTCCGCGCCTTGCTTCGCGCGGACGGATGATGCAGACGAGTCGCGCCTTCGCTCATGGAAATCGACACTCCTCTACGATGCAAGCGTGCCTGCCGCACCCGTGCCCGGCGTCAGGCTCGCGTAAGTCTGACATGCGCACGATCCGAGACACGCACTTTCGCGCCTAGTTCACATGATGTAGACACGATGTTGACACGATGTTGACATGATGCACCTTCCCCCGACTTGGCTCCGCCGAACGCCGCACCGGGCCGCGCGCCTCGTACTGCTCGCCTTCTGCGCAACGGTTCTCGCTGGCTGCGCCAGCATCACGATCACGACAGAGCCGCGCGCCGTGCTTCTCGGCGACGACCGTCACGTGCAGGTGCATCGCCTCAATTGCCCCGACGCAGCCGAGCAGGCCCGGCGGACTCGAGCCGGGGCGGCGGCACTCGATCCCGCCGGATTCCACCTTCTCACCTGGAACATCCACAAGCAGGGCGACAAAGGGTGGCAGGAGGATCTCGCCACGTTCGTGCGGCGCTCCGACATCGTGCTGCTCCAGGAGCTCGTGCTGGAGCCCGGCATCCGCAACATCATCGAGGACGCCGGATTGGAATGGGCGATGGCGAGCTCGTTCCAGAACAGCGAGATCGACATCGGCGTGCTCACCGCGGCCCGCGTCACGCCGCTTGCCACCTGCACGCAGCGTGTGGTCGAGCCCATCCTGCGCATTCCGAAATCCTCGGTGATCACCTGGTATGCGATCAAGGGCAGCCGGCAAACGCTGGCGGTCGCGAACATGCACGCGATCAACTTCTCGCTGATGCTCGGCGCGTACCGCGAGCAGCTCGATGCCATGCGCGAAGCGCTTGCCGGGCACCAGGGACCGATCGTCTTCGCAGGCGATCTCAACACGTGGACGCAGGCCCGCTACGACGCCGTCGAGGAGACTGCGAAGGCGCTCGGCATGACCGAGATCAGCTTCGCCGAGGACCGGCGCAAGCTGTTCATGGGCAAGCAGCTCGACCACATCTTCATTCGCGGCCTCACGATGAGCCAATCGTTTGCCACCGAGGTCACGTCGTCCGATCACAACCCCGTCGAAGCGACGCTGCGACTCCCCTGAACACGGCTCGACCGTTCCGTCGAGAGAAACGGCGGTCCGCGACCGCGAGTTTCGGACATAATCCGGCGGGAGGAGAGTTCCAGGATGGTCGAGCCAGGAATGCATCGCGGCGCCGAGCTCGCGGGCAAGGTGGTGCTCGTGACGGGCGGCGCACGCAACATCGGGCGCGCCATCGCTCGCGCGCTCGGCGCGGGTGGCGCGACGGTCATGGTGAACACGCTCTCCTCGCGCGAGGATGCCGCGCAGACGGTGCAGGCAATCGTGGCTGCAGGCGGTCGCGCCGACAGCGTGATTGCCGACGTGACCCAGCCCGACGCGGTGCGAGCGCTCGTGGAGACGACCGTCGAGCGCTTCGGACGTCTCGACGCGCTCGTGCACAACGCGGCCGTCCGGGCCGAGCAGCCGTTCGAGAGCATCACGTTCGAGGACTGGCGACGCATCACATCGGTGATCCTCGATGCCGCATTCCTGTGCGCGCAGGCCTGCGTCCCGCATCTCAAACGTTCCGATGGCGCATCCATCGTGCACATCGGCGGCGAGACCGGTCATGCGGGCGCCGCGCATCGCGCGCATGTCGTGGCCGCCAAAGCCGGGCTCGCTGGATTCACCAAGGGCCTTGCGCTCGATCTCGCGCCTGATCACATCACGGTGAATTGCGTGGTGCCCGGGCGCATCGAGACGGTTCGCGCCGGATCGGGTCCCGGCAAACCATCGGGTCATCGCCGCAGCGCGCCTCCCATCGGCCGACTGGGCCTGCCGGCGGAAGTCGCCGCGCTCGTGCGCATGCTCTGCGGTCCCGATGCGCGCTACATCACGGGTCAGTCGATTCACGTGAACGGAGGGGGATTCCTCGCATGAGCAGGATCACCCGGTCGGGCGATCTGTGGGCCGGAGCGCTGCTCGCGGCCTTGGGCGCGTACATCATCGTCCAGGCACGCGGCTGGACCTACAGCGGACCGGACGGCCCCGGCGCCGGATTCTTTCCGCTGTGGTACGGCATCGCCATCCTCGTGCTGTCGCTCGCGCTTGTCGTGAAGAGCGCATTGCCGCGCAGCGCACCCGCACGCATGCAGTGGTCGGAGATCGGACGGGCGCTCGTCTGCTGGGTGGCGTTCCTCGCCTGCGTCGTGCTCATCAACGCGGCCGGATTCATGCTGAGCTTCGCGCTTCTCACGTGGTTCATCGTGGCGGTGATGTTCCGTAAGTCGCACGCGCTCGCGCTCGCGATCGCGATCGGCGGAGCGGTGATGTTCGAGGTCGTGTTCGACACCGCGCTCGGCGTCACCCTGCCACTCGGCTTCGGGCTCTGAGCGGCATGGAGATCATTCAAGGCTTGCTCGATGGTTTCGGCGTCGCGCTGCAGCCCCTCAATCTCATGTGGTGCTTCGTCGGGGTATTTCTCGGCACCGTGATCGGCGTGCTGCCGGGACTCGGCCCGCCCGCGACCATCGCGATGCTGCTGCCGCTTACTTTCCACATGAATCCCGCGGGCGCGATGATCATGCTCGCCGGCATCTACTACGGCGCGAAGTACGGTGGCTCGACGACGTCGATCCTGCTCAACGTGCCGGGAGAATCGGCGTCGGTGATCACGTGCATCGACGGCTACCAGATGGCGCGCAAAGGTCGGGCCGGGCCTGCGCTGGGCATGGCCGCCATCGCATCGTTCATCGCCGGCACGTTCGGCGTGGTCGGACTCATGTTGGTTGCGCCGCCGCTCGCGAAAGTGTCGCTCGCGTTCAGCTCCCCCGAATATTTCGCGCTGATGGTGCTCGGGCTCGCGATGGTCGTGCTGTTGTCGGGCGCATCGCTCATCAAGGCGCTGTTGTCGATGCTCGTGGGCTTGTGGATCGCCTCCATCGGCACCGACCCGTTCAGCGCCACGTCGCGCTTCACGTTCGGCCGCGCCGAGTTGCTCGGCGGGATCGATTTCGTGATCGTCGCGATCGGCATCTTCGCCATCGCCGAAGTGCTCGCCAACATGGAGCCGCACGAAGGCGGCACGATGCTCCCGGTTCCGAAAGGCCTGCGCAATCTGCTGCCGACGTGGCAGGACATGAAGGATTGCCGGTTCGCTTTCGTCAACGGCTCGGTGCTGGGTTTCCTGATCGGCGTGCTGCCGGGCGCGGGATCGACCATCGCGTCGTTCCTGTCCTATGGCGTCGAGAAGGCGGTATCGCGTCATCCCGAGCGCTTCGGCACCGGCGTCATCGAAGGCGTGGCAGCGCCCGAAGGTGCCAACAACTCCGAGACCGGCGGCGCGCTCGTGCCGCTCATGACCCTGGGCATTCCGGGCAGCGGCACCACGGCGATCCTGCTCGCGGCGCTCGTGCTGTGGGGATTCAAGCCTGGACCGATGCTGATCGAGGACAGTCCGCAGCTCTTCTGGGGCCTCGTCGCCAGCATGTACATCGGCAACGTGATGCTGCTGGTGCTCAACCTGCCGCTCGTGCCGGTGTTCGCGCAACTGCTGAAGCTTCCCGCGTACGCGATGTATCCGCTGATTCTGGGCGTGTCGGTGATCGGCGTGTACAGCGACGCATCGAGCACGTTCGCCGTCGTGCTGCTCGCGGTGTTCGGGTTGCTCGGTTACGCCATGCGCAAGCTCGATTTTCCGGCCGCGCCGATGGTGCTCGGGCTCGTACTTGGCAACAAGATGGAGCTGGCGCTGCGCCAGAGCCTCATGATGTCGCAGGGCGACCTCGGCATCCTGGCGACGCGCCCGATTTCGGCCGGGATCCTGATGCTCGCTGCCGTCATGCTGTTCCTGCCGCTGTTCCGGCGCATCAACGCGTGGCGCGTGCAGGCCGTCGAACAGGAAGCCTGAGTCGTCTTTCTGGAGGAAGTCGCAATGCGCGTGGCAGTCGGTCGTTCCCTGTTGGCATTTGGTTTCCTGATCGCGGCGGCGTGCGCGCACGCATGGCAGCCCACGAAACCCATCGAGCTCGTCGTGCACACCGCCCCCGGTGGCGGCAACGACGTTCTCGCCCGTGCGATCGCAGTGATGGCGGAGAAGGAGAAGCTGCTGCCGGTGCGCATCAACGTGTTCAACAAGCCAGGCGGCAATGGCGCGGTGGCGGCGGCATTCCTCGCCGAGCGCAAAGGCGAGCCGCACACCATCGGTCTCATCACCAGCAACTGGATCATCGGACCGCTGGTCACCTCCGAAGCCAAGGTCACCATGCAGGATCTGACGCTCATCGCGCAGCTCGTGAGCGAGCCGGCGCTGATCGCGGTGCGCGCCGATTCGCCGTATCGCACCCTGCGCGACTTCATCGAGGCGGCGAAAGCCAAGCCCGGCGCGCTCAAGCAGTCGGGCGGCACGCTCACCGCGCGCGACAGCATCATGCGCCACGTCCTGCAGAAGGAAACCGGTACGCGCTGGGCATTCATCTCGTTTCCCGGCGGTGGCGAGCGCATCGCCGCGCTGCTCGGCGGACACGTCGACATGATGATCATCGAGCCGGAGGAAGCGGGCGAGAACATCCGCGCCGGAAAGATCCGCGTCATCGCCCAGATCGCCGACAAGCGCCTGCCCGCATTTCCCAACGTGCCCACGTTGAAGGAGGCGGGCTACGATGTCGCACTCGTGCCGCAGATACGCGGCGTCGTCGCGCCGCCCGGCATCGCGCCCGACGTCGTCGCCTACTGGGAGGATTTCTGCCGGCGGCTGGTCCGCACGCCGTCGTGGCGCAAGTACATCGAAGACAACCAGTTCGAGGACAGCTTCTACGTCGGACGCGATTTCGCGAAGTCCGTGGATACGACGACGCAGCAGCTGCGTACCATCCTGCCCGAGGCCGGCCTCAAGCTGGTGCGTTGATGGATCTCACGGTCGCCGAAACGCTCGCCGGCAACGTCGGTGCGATCGCGCGTACCGGCGTTCCCGACGCGGTGCGTCGGCGCGTCGAGGAGCTCGTGCTCGATGTCGTCGGACTCTGCCTCGCCGCACGCAACACCGATTACGTCCGCGCGCTGATCGCGAGTGTCGATGCCGGCGAGCCCTGCACTGCAATCGGCCATGCCGGCACCTTTCGCGCCGAGGAGGCGGCGATGATCAATGGCACCGCCGCGCACGGCGAGGACTTCGACGACACGTTCGAAGGCGGTCCGGTGCACAGCGGCGCCGTGATCGTGCCCGCGGTGCTGGCCGCGGGCGAGCGATTCGGCCGCTCCGGTGCCGATGCGCTGCTCGGCATCGCCATCGGTGTCGAGACGATGTGCCGTCTCGCATTCGTGCGTCCGAAGGCGATCCACAAGGCCGGCTTCCATCCCACGAGCGTGCTCGGCGCGATGGCCAGCACGCTCGCGGTCGCATCGACCCTGCGCCTGTCCGTGCGCGAGAGCACCGACGCCTTGGGCATCGCGGGCAGCATGGCGGGCGGCATCATCGAATACCTGGCCGAGGGTGCGTGGACCAAGCGCCTGCACGCCGGGTGGGCCGCGCGCATCGGTCTCAATGCGGCGCGTCTCGGTCAGCATGGATTCGTCGGGCCGCGCTCGGTCTTCGAAGGCACGCACGGTCTTTTCTTCGGTTTTGCGCACGCGAGCGACGGCGACTACGACGCCCTGCTGCGCGATTTCGGACGTGAATGGGTGATGCTCGGGCTCACCTTCAAGCCGTATGCGACCGGCACGATGAACCAGCCTTACGTCGATTGCGCATTGCGCCTCGCCCGCCACGGCATCGCGCCCGAAGCCATTGCGGAGATCGTCTGCGAGACTGCGGAAGGCTACGTGCACCGCCTGTGGGAGCCGCTCGCCGCGAAGCAGCATCCGGCGAATGCCTACGGTGCCAAGTTCAGCACGCCTTTCAACATCGCGGTGGCGTACATCACCGGCAACGCGGGGCTTTCCGCATTCAGCGAGGCGACGGTCCGCGATCCGCGCATCCTGGCGCTCGCCGAGAAGGTTCGTTACGTCGTCGATCCGGACAATCCGTATCCGCGACAATACACCGGCCACGTTCGCATGACGCTCGCCGACGGCCGCGTGCTCGAGGAGCGCCAGCCGCACATTCGCGGCGGCATTCACGAGCCGTTGTCGCGCGAGGATCTGGAGCGCAAGTTCATGGGCAACGCCGAATACGGCGGCTGGCCGGCCGCTCGGGCGGAACGTTTCCTGCGACGCATCGACACGTTTTTCGACGGCCCGATCGGTCTTGCCGATCTCGCCGCCTGAAGGGAGCACACATGGCGCACAACACGATGGTGAGCGCGGATCTGAACGCGCCGCCCGTCACTCGAACCCTCGGGGAGTTCGCCGCGATGCATCCATCGCGAGGCTGGGACGACGCCGTCGATCGCGAGGCGCATCGCACGCTCGTCAACTGGATTGGCTGCGCGATCGGCGCATCGCACCACGCCGCGGGCGAAGCAGCCCTCGCTGCGGTACGCGAGTTCGAGCCGGCGCCGCAATCATCGATTCTCGGGCGCAACGACCGCGTCGACATGGCGAGCGCAGCGCTCGTGAACGGCATCACGTCGCACACGTTCGATTTCGACGACACCCACTTGAGGACCATCATTCATCCGGCCGGGCCGGTGGCTTCCGCCGCACTCGCGCTCGCGGAGCATCGCGGCCTCTCGGGTCGCGCCCTGATCGACGCGCTGGTGCTCGGCGTCGACGTCGAATGCCGGGTCGGGAACACGATCTACCCGGAGCATTACGATCGAGGCTGGCACATCACGAGCTCCACCGGCATGCTCGGCGCCGCCGCCGCGTGCGCACGCCTGCTGGGCCTCGACGCGGACCGCACGACCATGGCGCTGGGCATCGCGGCCTCGCAGCCGATCGGCTTTCGCGAGCAGTTCGGCTCGATGACCAAGCCCTTTCACCCCGGCGGCGCCGCGCGCGCGGGCCTGCTGTCGGCGTTGATGGCCGCGCACGGGTTCACCGCGTCCGCGAAGGCGATCGAAGCGCCCCGCGGCATGGCGCAAACGTATTCGACGAGATGCGACTGGCGCGAGATCACCGATCAGCTCGGCAAGCGTTTCGAGATCTCGTTCAACACCTACAAGCCGTTCGCGTGCGGCATCGTGATTCATCCCTCGATCGACGGCTGCGTGCAATTGCGCAATGCGCATCAGCTCACGGCCGACGCGATCGAGCACATCGATCTCAAGGTGCATCCGCTCGTGCTCGAGCTCACCGGCAAGCACACTCCGCGCCTCGGGCTCGAGGGCAAGTTCAGCGTCTATCACGCGGCGGCGGCCGGCATCATCTTCGGGCAAGCCGGCGAATCGGAGTTCTCCGACGAGGTGGTCACGCGTGCCGACGTGGTGGCGCTGCGCGATCGCGTGACCGCGATCATCGATCGCGAGATCCACGAGGACCAGGCGGACGTGACGGTGCACTGCCGCGACGGGCGCACGCTGCACGTGTTCGTCGAGCACGCGATCGGCAGCGTCGAGCGGCCGATGAGCGACGAGGACCTCGCGCGCAAGTTCCATTCGCTGGTCGATCCGGTGCTCGGGGCCGATCGCGGCAGGTCGATCCTCGAAGCCTCGCGGAACATGGCGGGATCGCGGAATGTTCGCGAGGTGGTGGCGCTCATGCGCTGACAATTACAATGCCGTACCACAACAGTTGAATGGTTTAGCCGCAGGGGCGCTTTCGGAGGAGTTTCGATGGGTTATCGCATGATCGCGCTGCTGGTCGTTGCAGCGTTCGTTCCGTTGCTTGCTGTCCCGGCGGCGAGCGCACAGGACTATCCGACGCATCCGATCCGGGTGATCGTCCCCTTCTCACCCGGCGGTGCCGTCGACGGCCCGATGCGCGCCATCGCGCAGGAGCTCTCCAAGAAGCTGGGACAGCAGGTGGTGATCGAGAACAAGCCCGGTGCGGGCGCGACCATCGGCACCGATCTCGTCGCCAAGTCGCCGCCGGACGGCTACACCCTGCTGCTCGCATCGCAGACCAATGCGATCAGCGCGTCGTTATACAAGTCGCTCTCGTACGATCCGATCGAGGATTTCGCCCCGATCTCGCTCATCGGGCGCGAGCCCGGCGTGGTCGTGGTGAATCCTTCGCTGCCGGTGAAGACGCTCGCTGAGTTCATCGCCTACGCAAAGGAGCATCCGGGCAAGATCGACTACGCCTCCTCCGGCAACGGATCGGGACAGCACCTGTTCGCTGCGCTGCTCGCCTCGCGCGCCGGGCTGCAGATGAATCACGTGCCCTATCGCGGCAGCGGCCAGGCCACGACGGACCTTCTCGGCGGACAGGTGCAGATGTCGATTCCAGGGACCGCCGGCATGGTCGGGCACATCAGGAATGGCAAGCTGCGCCCGCTCGCGGTGACCGGCGCGAAGCGCTCGCCGCAATTGCCCGATGTGCCGACGGTGATCGAGTCGGGCTTTCCGAATTTCGAGGCGTACGTCTGGATGGGATTGCTCGCGCCGAAGGGCACGCCGCAGCCGATCATCGACAAGCTCTACCAGGCGACTCGGCAGGCGCTCGCCACAGATGAAGTCAAGCGCTACATGGACACCGCGGGCATCGAGATCGTGGGCTCGACCCCGGCCGAGTTCGGCCGATTCTTCCGCTCCGAGCGTGATCTGTGGGCGAAGGTGGTCAAGGATACCGGCGCGAAAATCGATTGAATGGAATGAACATGAACGCACAAGCCCCTGCAACCGAGCTTCCCGTCACCGGTGTCGAGCACTGGACGCACAAGCAGGACGTGCGCCTCTTCCTGTGGGAGAAGTTCGTCGGCTCTCCCGAAGGCAAGCCCGCCGTGCTGTTCGTGCACGGCTCGTCGATGGCTTCACAGCCGACGTTCGACCTGACGGTGCCGGGACGCGCCGACTCGTCGGTGATGGACTGGTTCGCGCGGCGCGGCTTCGTCTGCTGGACCGTCGACATGGAAGGCTACGGGCGTTCCGACAAGACGCGCGACATCTACTGCGACATCAGCAATGGCGCCGACGATCTCGCTGCGGCGACCGACTACATCGCGAAGGCGCGCGGCGTGAAAAGCTTTCTCACCTACGGCATCTCCTCCGGCGCGCTGCGTGCCGCACTGTTCGCCGAGCGTCATCCCGAGCGCGTGGCGCGCCTCGCGCTCGATGCTTACGTGTGGACCGGCAAAGGCGCGCCGACGCTCGAGCAGCGCCGCAAGAAGCTGCCTGAGTTCACCGCCAGGAAACGTCGGCCCATCGACCGCGCGTTCGTGTACTCGATCTTCGAGCGCGATCATCCCGATTGCGCCGAGAAGCGCGTGGTCGACGCGTTCGCCGATGCGATCCTCGCGCTCGACGACTCGATGCCCAACGGAACCTACATCGACATGTGCTCGCGGCTCCCGATCAACGACCCGGAGAAGATCACCGTGCCGACGTTGATATTGCGCGGCCAGTACGACGGCATTGCGGCATTCGACGATCTCATCGAGTTCTTCAAGCGCCTGCCCAATCCCGACAAGCAGTTCACCGTGATGGCCGGCATCTCGCACGCGAGCTTTCAGCAAAAGAACTATCTGATGGTGTATCACATCCTGCACGCCTACTTCACCCAGCCCGCGCCCGCCTACCTGGGGTCGGCGCACTGATCGCTTCGCACGAGGAGAGTCGCATGTCGCCACGTTCGCGCAGTCCTGCACGCATCGCCCTGGCCAGCTCGTTGATCGTTGCCGGGGCATCGATCGCGATCGCGCAAAACACCGGCGCGCCGTCGACGAACCCGGCGCCACCCGCGCCACCGGCGCCACCGGCGCAGCCCGCTGCACCAGCGCCCGCAGCAGCACCCGCGGCGCCGGCGATCGTGCCGCCGGTGCCGGCATCGACGCCGGATCAGGAAAGGTTGCGCCTGCTGCAGGCGAAGCGTCTGCCGGGCAAGGTGCACGTGCTGCCGGCGACGATGGAAACCACTCAATGGGGCTGGTTCAACAACGCGCAGCCGCCGGTGCTGCACGTCGACTCGGGAGACACCATCGTGTTCGAGACGATGATGCACTCCCACAATCAGGTGGTTCCCGGCGCGACGATCGAGCAGATCAAGAAGCTGCGCACGGACTATCCCGGTCGCGGCCCGCACACCCTGACCGGACCGGTCTACATCGAGGGCGCCGAGCCCGGCGACGTGCTCAGGATTCGCATCAACAAGATCGTGCCACGCGCGTACGGGACGAACTTCAACGTGCCCGGCATGTTCGGTGAATTCCCCGACAAGTTTCCTGACGGCCAGGTGAAGTATTTCTATCTCGATCTCGATCGCAAGGTCGCGGAATTCGCCCCCGGCATCGAGATTCCCCTTGCACCCTTCCCGGGAACGATAGGCGTCGCACGCGCAGAACCGGGCCAGTACAGCTCGGTGCCGCCAGGTCCTTACGCCGGCAACATCGACGTGCGCGATTTGACGGAAGGCGCAGCGCTGTACGTGCCGGTGTTCGTCAAGGGCGCTCTCCTGTGGACGGGCGACTCGCATGCCGCGCAAGGCAACGGCGAGATCAATCTCACCGCGCTCGAGACCGCGTACAAGGAGATGAACGTCACGGTCGAGGTGCTGAAGAACATGAAGCTCGACTGGCCGCGCGTCGAGACCAAGGATGCGTGGATCACGCTCGGCATCGATCGCGATCTCAACAAGGCGCTCGACCTGCTGCGCGCGCAGACCACGAAGCTCCTGGTGGAGCAGCGCAAGATTCCGCAGGATCAGGCCGAGAAGACAATGATGTCCACCTGGGACTGTCGCGTCACTCAGGTGGTCGACGTCAACAAGGGCCTGCATTGCTTCACCGCGAAGAACGCGAACGCCCGCCGCACGATCGAAGCTTTGCCCGATCGCGAGAACGCGAAATACCTGGTGACGGTCGGACGCAATGAAGACCTGAACAAGGCGATGGACGAGGCTTCCTGGGCGATGATCGATCTTCTGGAGAAGCAGAAGAACTTATCGCGGCTGGATGCCTATGGCCTGGCGAGCATGGTCATGGACTGCCGGCTCGCGATGCCGAATGGTGCGCAAAAGGCGGTGCACTGCCTGGTGCCGAAGAGCACGTGGGTTGCCGCGCGGTAAGCCCAGCACCTCGCCCACGTCGTCCCGACGCCGGGGCGTGCGCACGATTGCGCGCGCCGTGGCGGCGAATCATCGTTGCGCTGTTCGCGGTCCTGGCGTGGCAACAGGCCTGCGCCGCTGCGATCCCGGTCGTCACGGCGACTTCCGACCTGGCGTCGCTCGCGCGGGCAGTCGGCGGCGAGCTGGTGCAGGTGCAGTCGATCGCCCCTGCCGGTAGCGACGCGGAATCGTATGAGCCGCGCCCCGGGGACCTGCAAAAGATCCGCGATGCGCAACTCGTGGTTCGGGTGGGCCTTGGCTACGACTACTGGCTGGATGCGCTCGTGCGCCGCGCAGGCAATGCACGGGTTGCGCGCGGCAGCGCCGGCGACGTCGATGCGTCGCTTGGCATTCCCCTCCTCGACATCCGCGGTCAGACCGTCGTCAACGAAGCCGGCCATGCGCACGGCCTCGCCAATCCGCATTACTGGCTCGATCCGGAAAACGCGCGGATCGCGACCGCGAACATTGCCGAGCACCTGATCGCGCTCGTGCCCGATGCGCGTGATCGCATCATTGCGGCACGCAGGCGATTTCTCGCAGCGCTCGACCAAGCCGAGCAGCGCTGGCGCGCGTCTCTCGCACCATTCGCCGGCACGGCGGTCATCGCCTACCACGATGCCTGGCCTTACTTCGCCCGGCGGTTTCGTCTCGATGTCGTCGGCTTCATCGAGCCCAAGCCTGGGATCGCCCCGACCGCGGCGCACCTGCGCACCATCGTCGAAGATGCGGGGCGGCGCAAGGTGCGCGCGGTGATCCACGATGCGTTGCAGCCGCAGGACGCTTCGCGCTTCGTCGCGCGTGCGCTCGGCGTGCCGATGGTCACGCTCGCCGTGTCGGCAGGCAGCGTGCCCGGCACCGCCGATTATCTCGATCTCATCGATGCTAACGTGGCGGCGCTCGCGCGCGCGCTCTCCGGCGCTCCTGCGCGATGACGAGCGTGCTCGGATTCCTCGCCCTGCCGCTCGCCGCATGCGTTGCGTTCGTGCTGATCCACGCGTATTTCGGCGTGCACGTGCTGCGCCGGCGCATCGTGTTCGCCGATCTGGCCCTGGCGCAGCTCTCGGCGCTGGGCGCGACCCTCGCATTCGCCAACGGTCATGCGCCCGCGAGTGTCGCAGGCTTCGCTTACGCGCTCGCCTTCACCATGGTCGGCGCCGCACTCCTCACTCTTGCGCGGCCGCTCGCCAAGTCGATGAGCCAGGAAGCGTTCGTCGGCGTCCTCTATGTGGTGGCGAGTGCCGCGACGGTGCTCGTCATCGATCGGTCGCCGCAGGGCGCGGAGCACGTGAAGCAGATGCTGATCGGCAGCATCCTGATGGTCGACGGTGGCGACGTCGCGCGCCTCGCGATGCTCTACGCGAGCATGGGGGTGCTGCACTGGCTCGCGCGCGATCGCATGCTCGCCTTGTCCAACGCCGCCACCATGAGCCCGCAGGCGAGCGCGTCCGTGCTTGCCTGGGACTTTCTGTTCTATGCATCGTTCGGCGTCGTGGTCACGAGCTCTGTGATGACCGCCGGCGTGCTGGTCGTGTTCAGCTTCCTCATCGTGCCGGCGGTGATCGGCACGTTGTTCGGTCGGACGCTTGCGATCATCCTCGCGATTGCGTGGGTCGCCGGCATGGTCGCGAGTGCAGCTGGTGTTGTGCTCGCGTACGCGCTCGATCTTCCCACGGGGGCGGCGATCGTCACCGCACTGGGTGGCGCGCTTGCGCTCGCCGGCATCGTGAAAGCGCTCTGTACGGGCGCGAACCGACGCTCGCACCAGCGGCTTGCGCTTCGGGTCGGGAGCGCATGCGCCCTCGTGCTGGTGCTCGCGTCGGGCGCATGGCTCGTGGTCAACCCGTCGGCCGACCAGCCGCTCGTGCGCGTCGTGGAAGATGCCATTGGCGGCCCGGCACGATTTCTCGACGCTGCCGATCAGGACACCTTTGTCGCCGCACAGCGCGACACGCTGCGCTTCACGCGCGAAGTCGAGCGTCTGAACGGCATGGAGCGCGAAGCGCGTCATGGCGCCACGCCGCTCACCGACGAGGACGTGCGTCGAATCGGCTCGTATCAGCAGAGCTTCAACGAGATGGTGCGCGGCGAGCAGTTCGTGCAGGGCGTCCTGCGCACCAAGGCGCGACGTCGCGAGCGCTGGGTGCTGGGAGTGCCGGCGATGGTCGTCTCCCTCGCCGGCCTTTTCTGGCTTGCGCGGAGCGCGGGTCGCGCGCGCCGCCACGCTAGCGAGGACGGCGTCGCGACCCCGAGCGACGTGCGCTACGCGAAGCCGCTCACTTGAGATCGAGCACTACTTCGCCGGACACCGGGTCGGTCACGCCCAGGCCTCCGCCGAGATCCTCGAGCATGCCGCGAAAGCTGTCGAGCAATCCGATCATCTGCGGTCGCGCCGCGACGATGTCGTCGTAGCGATTCCACTCGGCGATGATGCAGTAGGTGCGCTCGCCGGTCTTGATGATCGCAGCCCGCTTGCAGCCGGCGAGGTCGACGTTCGCCTTGCGGTGCGCGTCGAGGAACTCCTGCTCGCGTCCGGGTTTGACTCGAAAACGAACTGCATTGAATGCGGTCATCGCGGCCTCCTCGATCAGGGTTGCGGGACGTGCAGCTTAGTCGAAACGCGTCGCATCCGCTTACGCCGGCACGCGCGGCACACCGCGCGAATTCAAGTCTTGCGATAAAGTGGCGCTCCGCTGCCCGGGCCACCCTGCATCGGAGCTCGATAAACCGGAGGTATTCGACGTGATCCTCATGATTCTCGGCCTCGTGCTCTTCCTGGGCGTGCATCTCATCCCGGCCTTTCCGCCGCTGCGGCGCGCGATCGCCGCCCCGGCAGAGCGGCGCTACAAGGGCATGTTCTCGATCGCGTCGGCGATCGGTCTGGTGCTCATCGTGGCCGGCTACTGGTCCTGGGGTCCGACCGACCGCGTGTTCGCGCCGGTGATGGCAGCGCGCGCGGCCGCGCCATGGATCGTCACCGTCGCTTTCGTGCTCCTCGCGGCGTCCCACATGCGCGGTCACATCCGTCGCGTGCTGCAGCATCCGATGGTGATCGGCATCGTGCTCTGGTCGGGCGTGCACCTTCTCGCCAACGGCGATCGCCGCGGCAGCGTGTTGTTCGGCTCGTTCTTGGCGTGGGCTGTCATCGATCTCGTCGCATCGTTCTCGCGCGGACCCAAGCCTGCGTTCGAGGCGCGCGCGAAGTACGACGCGATGGCAATCGTCGGCGGAATTCTGGTTGCCGGCGTCGTGATGGCCCTGCATCAACCGCTGTTCGGCGTGCGCCCGGTGTGACATGACCGAGTCGTCGATCATCACCATTGCACCGGGCGAGGTCGAGTGGACCGCGGTGCGCGCGCAGGGCGCCGGCGGACAGAACGTGAACAAGGTCTCCACCGCCGTCCAAGTGCGCTATGACGTGCGCGCGTCCTCCCTGCCGGAGGATGTGAAGGCGCGGTTGCTCGCGCTGCGCGATCAGCGCGTCACGCGCGACGGGGTGATCGTGATCAAGGCGCAGCGGCACCGCAGCCAGGACCGCAATCTCGACGATGCCATGGCGCGTCTGCACGATCTCGTGAACGCCGCCGCGCGCGTCGATCCGCCCCGCAAGCCCACCCGCCCTACCCGCAATGCCCAACGCAAGCGTCTCGAGATGAAGACCCGCCGCGGAGAGGTCAAAGTGGCGCGGCGCAAGGTGGTCGACGCCGTCTGAATCGCCCGATCGATTGCAAACCGCATCTTCGCCCTCAAATCCGTATCAACCGATCGAGCGCCTCGCGCGTTAATCGTGTGAGAGCCGGAAGTGTAAGAAATTCCGGTGCTGCAATTATCAGACTGGAGAGCAACAATGTTGAAGAAGACCATGCTGGCTGCCGCGCTGGCCGTATCCGCGGTCACGGCTGCCGTATCCACGCCCGCCTCCGCGGCGGACCCGGTCCTGGGCGCCATCGTCGGGGGTGGCATCGGCGCCGCGATCGGTCACGGCATCAACGGTACGCACGGCGCATGGGCCGGTGCAGCGGTCGGCTCGGTGTTGGGAGCAGCGGTTGCCGCGGACCAGAATCGCTATTACGGCGACGGTTATTACGCCCCGTCCTACGGCCCGTCGGCCGCGCCGTATTACGGCCCGTCGGCCCCCGCCTATTACGATGCGCCTCCGTCCGGTTACTACCCGGCCGCGCCGGCGTACGTAGCTCCGGCGCCGGTGTATTACGCACCACCGTTAGTCTATTCGCCGCCCACCGTCGTCGTCGGCGGCTACTATGGTGGCGGCCACTACGACAACCACTATCACGGCGGCTACGACAATCACTACCACGGCGGGTACTACGGCGGCTCGCGCGCGGTGAACGTGCATTATCGCGATGATCATCGTGCCGACTGGCACGGGGGATCACACCGCGACCACGATGGGCAGCGCCGTTACTGATCGCTTCCTGGACGCATGATGCAAAACGGCCTCACGCATGTGGGGCCGTTTGCTTTGGCGAGTCCGGCGCGTCAACGCACAGGCACCATCACCAGGCGATCGTTGCCCGATTCCGCTCCCCACGCTTCGCCCTTGCGTCCGAGCATCTGTCGCACGTTGGCGTAGGGATGATCCGATGGGAACGTTTCGAATCTTTCGGTCACGGGATCGAAGCGTACGATCGCATTGCTCGTCCACTCGGTGAGCCATACCTTGTCGTCGCTGTCGACCCACACGGAGTAGACGTGCGCGGCGCCGGGCAGCTTCCATTCGCGCCACGATTTGTTCGCAGGGTCGTACATGCCGACCTGTCCGGTGTTCCAGTAGCTGATCCACAACCGCCCCTTTGAATCGGACCACACGCGGCGTGCGCCCTGATTCGGGGTGGGCGGATCGATGACCGTCGCTGCACCCGTATCGGTGTCGATACGGCCGAGGTAATTGCCCGCGAGCGAGACGTAATACACTTCCCCCGCCGGCGTCGTCGTGATGCCATAGGGGCCCGAGCCGCGCGGCGCATTCCAGACTTTCACCTCGTCCGTGGTCGGATCGACGCGGCCGTAGATGCCGCTCTGCCCGGTAAACCAGACGCGCCCCTTCTTGTCGAAGGTGAGCGTGTTGAGATTGGCGTACCCGCTGTCCTTGGGCAGCGGCCAGCTGCGCAGTTGCTTGGTCTGCGGATCGTAGCGAACGATCGCATTGCGACCGCCATCGGTGATCCACGCCGCTCCGTCGGGTCCGACGATCACGCCGTGCGGTGCCGAGCGCGCGCCGAGCGGAATCTCCTGGTACTTGCCCGTGGAGGGATCGAGGATGCCGAGCTTGCCCATGGATTGCGCCGTGTAATACACCGCACCGCCCCGGGGGTCCGCCGCGACGTCATGCGGATGCGCGCCTTTGGCGACGTCGTAGTAACGCGCGACTTCCTGCGCGCACGCGAGTCGCGCGGCGAGCAAGAGCATTATCAGCACACAGAAACGAAGTTTCATCCTGTCGCTCCTTTCGTCTGGCTCGCCAACCACGCAGCGAGCTCGAGCAGCAGCGGCCGCTGGCCCGCCAGCAGCTTCACCGCAGCCTCGTCGAGGTTGAACCATTGCGCGCGGTCGACTTCCGGGAACGTGCGCAATTTTCCAGAACGCGGCGGCCATTCCATCGTGAACGTGTTGCTGCGTATCGCGTTCGCGTCGAAGTCACCCGGTGTCGCCCAGGCGTGCACCAGCTTGCCACCGGCCTGGCGCACCGGCGCGAGCGCGTGGAACGGTCCGCTCAGGTGCATTCCCGTCTCTTCCGCAAACTCGCGCTGCGCGGCCACGAGAGGCTCCTCGGGATCGGCGTATTCGCCCTTGGGTATGGACCAGGCGCCATCATCCTTGTTGCGCCAGAACGGCCCGCCGGGATGCACCAGAAATACCTCGACGTCAGCGTCGCGCCGCCGGTACACGAGCAGGCCCGCGCTGCGTCGCGCGCGAGGCGACGACGCGGCGGGCGGGGCGTGTCGGTCGCCAACGGCCACGGGAGGTCGCGAGGAGTCGATGAACGGCGTGCGTGAGGCCGCAAAGCCATGGCAGGATACCGTATTCATCGCAGCCGTCGAGCCGCCTTGCGGAAGGAAGGCCATGACCCGATCCATGCGTTTCCCCGTACTTTGCCTCGCAGCGATTGCCGCAGCGCTGCCGTGCATCGCGAGCGCCATGACGTGCTACACGCTGTACGACCGCAGCGACGCCGTGGTGTATCGCGGCACGTTTCCACCGATCGACATGAGTCCCGATGGCGATCCGCAGCGTGATGCCATGCGCGCCGCAGGCCAATACCTGGTGTTCGGCGACACCGATAGCTGCCCGCCGGTCGAGTATCGGTTCGGCGATGCCGGCAACAAGACGCTTTCGATCGACGAAATCATCGGCGGCATACGTCCGATGAAGATCACGCGCTCGAACCCCTCGGCCACTGCTGCGGCGGCGCCGGGCCGCTAACGCGTCTCTTCGGCGCGGGTCGCGCGTGCGCTGCGCGCCAGCGCAACACCGGTGGCGAACGGCACCACCAGCACCGCGATGTTGAGCAGCACGACGGCATGCCAGCCGCCGTGCGCGAATGCCGCTCCGCTCGCCGCGATGCCCGCGGCGCCTCCCAGGTAATAACACAGCATGTAGAGCGCGTTGGCGCGCCCGCGGCTGCCGGTCACACGCCGGTTGAGCGCACCCACCGCGGCGGCGTGCATCGCAAAGAATCCAGCGCACACACCGAGCAGGCTCGGCACGATGAGCACGAGATGCTCGAACAACGTTCCGACCAGCGCGAGCGCAAAGAGCGCGGATGCCGCGACCAGCGTCGCGCCACTGCCGGCGCGCTGCGCCATGCGTCCGGCGAGCGGACCCATCACGATGCCGACGACGTATGTCAGATACAGCGACGTGATGATCGAGGTCGACAGAGCGAGCGGCGGCGCGGCGAGATAGAACGGGAAGAAGCTGAATACGGACGAGAACGCGCAGAACGCGCCGGCGGCGGTGAGGAATACCGCGCCGAGGTCCGGCTCGCGCAACAGCTCGAGGTATCCCTGCGATGACCTCGCCTGCGCGCGCACGTTGCTGTCGTCGGGCAGCAGGCGCACGGCCGCGACGCTGGCGAGGGCGACCAACACCGCCGTCGTCACGAATGCATAGCGCCAGTGCAGCGGTGGATGGATCCAGCCGCCCAGCAGCCGTCCACCCAGGCCGCCTGCGACGGTGGCCGAAACGTAAGCACCCATCGCGACGTCGAGGCGCAGCGCGTTCAGATTGCGCGCGAGATAGGCCGCGACGCACGTGGTGAGCGCCGGCACGAAGAGGCCTTGCACGAATCGGGCGGCGACGAGCAGCGGATAGCTCGACGTCGCGGCGGCGAGGATGCAGCACAGCGCGACGGCGGTGCCACCCGATGCAACGAGGCGCCGCAGCGGCACATGGTCGGCGAGCCATCCCGACGGGAGGCTCGCGACCGAGATGCCCGCGATCACCGCCGAAATGCTGAGTGCGGCGCCGCCGGGTGTGGTGTGGAACTCGGCCTGCAGGATCGGCAGCACGGGCTGCGGCACGTACACCGACGTGAACGCGGCGCCGACGAGGGCGAAGACCACGACCTGTATCCGCAGGGTTGCACCATCGTCGGGGCCGGATGCCTGTTGCGTCGAGCGGAACGTTTGGCGCCGGGCCATCGCGCCATCATAATGCGCGCTTCCCATTCGTCCGCCGTGCGCGCGAGTAGCGCGGCGCGCCCGCTTGCGCCTCGTTTCCGAAGATTCGGTCCTGCATCATCGCGCCTTCGCGCAGTTCTGGCTCGCGCGCGTGATGACGATGATGGCCTACCAGATGCTGTCCGTCGCCGTGGGCTGGCACGTCTACGAGCTCTCGGGACGTGCGCTCGATCTCGGACTCATCGGACTCGCGCAGTTCATGCCCTCGATCGTGCTCGTGCTGATCGTGGGCCATGTCGCGGATCGGTATGACCGTCGCCGCATCTCGCGGCTTACGATGGCCATCGGCGTGCTCGCATCGCTCGCGCTTTGCATCGCCAGCGCCACGGGTCACGTCGTCGAGTTCGGCATATTCGCCGCGGTGTTCGTGATCGGCGCTGCGCGCGCCTTCCAGAATCCCTCGATGCAGGCGTTGTTGCCGACGCTGGTGCCCGCCCACGATCTCTCGCGCGCAGTCGCCGCAAGCGCCACCGCGACCCAGATGGCGACCATCGCCGGTCCAGCGCTCGGCGGCGTCGCGTACGCCTTCGGATCCGCCGCCGCGTACGCGGTGTGCGCAGCGCTCTACGCCGGCGGCGTGATCGTCATGCACCGGATGCGGATCGCCCGTACGGTGCCGTCGCGCGAGCCGCCGACACTCGAATCGTTGTTCGCGGGCGTCGCGTTCATTCGTCGCAATCCGGTGATGCTCGGCGCGATTTCGCTCGATCTTTTCGCGGTGTTCCTCGGCGGCGCGACCGCGCTGCTGCCGATCTATGCGCGCGACATCCTGCACATCGGCCCGTGGGGACTCGGCGTGCTGCGCTCCGCAACCGCGGTCGGCGCGCTCATTACGGCGCTGTGGCTCGCGCGTCATCCGCTGCAGGGTGGCGTAGGCCGAACGATGTTCGCGTCGGTCGCGGTGTATGGCGCTGCGACGATCGTGTTCGGCGCGTCGACGCAGGTGATCCTCTCTTTCGCGGCATTGCTTGCCATGGGTGCGGCCGACATGGTGAGTGTCGTGGTGCGTTCGTCGATCGTGCAGCTGCGCACGCCCGACGACATGCGCGGGCGGGTGAATGCGGTCAACACGATGTTCATCGGCGCGTCCAATCAGCTCGGCGAGTTCGAGTCCGGCACCACCGCCGAATGGTTCGGCACGGTGCGCGCCGTGATCATGGGCGGGATTGGCACGCTCGCCGTCGTCGCGATCTGGATGCGTCTTTTCCCGCCACTGTTCGCGTTCGATCGCCTGGATCGCGTCGCACCAAAGCGGGCTTAACGCTCAGTGCGAGCGTGGCACGGGATGTGCACGCAAAGCACGATTCCCGCGATTCGACGCCGCTTCGTGGCGCCGAACACACGGTCACGGGAATTCTTTTCACTTCATCTTCGCGCACCGTCGCTTTCGTGCGCGAGCATTTCCATCACCAGGAGGTCGCGATGAGCGTTTTCGGCACGATCCTGAGCAAGATCTTTCCCGCCCACCATCCCGCGGTTGCCGCACAGACCGGCAACAGTGCGCCGCAACAGCAACAAGCCGCGACGTCGTCTGGCGCGAGCGGTACGGCCGGCGCTCAGCAACAGACCAACATGCAGCAGCCGCAGACCGGTTCGGCGCCTCAGGGCGCTGCCGCGGGCGCGCAGCAGCAGGTCGACGTCGAGCGCGTGCTCGACGACATGGCGAAAGGCAACAGCCAGAAGCTCGATTGGCGGCATTCCATCGTCGATCTGATGAAGCTCGTCGGAATCGACAGCAGCCTCAACGCACGCAAGACCCTCGCGCAGGAGCTGCATTACACGGGTGACACCAACGATTCCGCTGCCATGAACATCTGGCTGCACAAGCAGGTGATGCAAAAGCTCGCCGAGAATGGCGGCAAGGTTCCACCGGATCTCGTGCGGCATTGATCGAGGTGCCGCACCGCCACCGCGCGAAAGGAGCAATGTCATGGGACTGATGGATATCCTGCAGCAGTACGCCTCGTCGACAACGCCCTCGGACCGGGTGCACGAGCACTTCGATGCGGTGGTGCGTGATGCGCCGAAGGACGTCGTGGCCGACGGCATCGCGCAGGCGATGCGATCGCAGCAGACGCCGCCCTTCGCCGACATCGTGCGGCAGCTCTTCGAGCGCTCCGATCCGCAGCAGAAGGCCGGCGTGCTGAATCAGCTCGCCGCCGCAGTCGGGCCCAGCGTGCTGTCGACGTTGGGTTCCGTGCTGGGCGCGCAAGGTGCGGGCACGCCCTTGTCGCCATCGCAAGCGGCGAGCGTCACGCCGACCCAGGTGCAGCAGATCGCGAACGCGGCCGAGAAGCACGATCCCGGCGTGATCGACCGACTCGGCGGGTTTTACGCCCAGCACCCCGACCTCGTGAAGCAGCTCGGCGGCGTGGCGCTCGCCATTGCGCTGGGCCGCATCGCCAACCGCACGCAGTAACCTGGGCGCACCGATCAGGACCTCCGGCGCAACGCGTGCGCCGGAGGTCCGCGTGCCTTGTCAACGAAAGCGCTCGTCGCCACGTTGCCATCGGGCCGGGGAACCCGGTTTGGGCGGGGCTACTCTCAAAAAGGAGGCTTCGACCAAGCACCCACGTCCGGGAGGTGTCATGAGAAACAGTCTGGTCGCTCTGGCGCTGGCCGGGGCCTTGAGCGCCGTCGCGGTGCCGGCGGCAGCGCAGTCGGTCGCGCCACCGCTCCCCGCGCTGACCGCGGAGCAGTCCGACAATCTGAACCGCGAGCTCACGCCGTACCGCCAGGAAGTCGACGAGCGCGTCGCACACGGCGAGATCACACCCGATCAGGCGCAGCGCCTGCTCGAGTGGCGGCGCTGGCAGCTTGCCCGTCAGATCGCGGGCCTCGCGTCGCCGGAGGCCCCACCGATGGCTGCGCAGCAACAGTCCGGCTATCCGCAGCAATACGGGTATCCGCAGCAATACGGGTATCCGCAGCAATACGCCTATCCCCCGCAGTACGTGTATCCGCCGCCTCCGCCGGCGTACGCTTACGATCCTTGGTATCGGCCCTACTATTACGGCCCGCGCATCTCGGTATGCGCTGGCGGTGCAGGCCATCACGGCTTCGCGAGCTTCTGCTTCTAGCCGCTTACCGACTCACGCGACAAGGCGCCCTCGTGGCGCCTTTTTCGCGCCATGCGTCGCGCATCGGCGATCACGAGGCGTCGATGCAGCTGCAGCTCCAGACGTCGCCTGACAGACGTCTTCACGTAATCCGACAGCGTGCTTCATCGGCGCGACGACATGCGCATGAAGGCGCTCGCCAACGCTTCGTTTGGCGAACCTCTTGGTGACGCCGAGGGACTAACCGCACAGGGCGTTGCGCGCGAGAGCGGCTTTCGCTCCGATTCGAGCCATGAAGCGCGCACTCCTCATCACCGCAGCGGTATTGGTCGTCCTGGTCGGCGCCGGGGCATGGCTAGGCTCGCGCGAGTCCACGCTCGTCTGGATCACCGATCACGTGCAAGCGCGCGTCGGCGATGCACTGCGTCTCCAGAACGTCACCGGATCACTGCTCTCCGACATCCACGTGGCGCACCTGCAATGGAACGGCGAGCGGATGGTGGTCACCGCCGACAACGCAACGCTGCGGTGGGCGCCTTGGTGGATCCTCGCCGGCAAGCTCGCGTTTCGCCATGCCGAAGCCGAAACGCTCGCCGTGACGCGCAAGCCGAGCGAGGAAAGACCGTCCGGTCTACCCGACAAGCTGCACGTCCCACTGCGGCTGCGGTTCTGGGACACCCATGCGCGCACCCTGCTCTACAAGCCCGCCGACGGGCCAGAGCAGACGTATCACGACGCGATCGTGGGCATCGATTTCGGCGCGCGCGACTGGCACGTCAAGCTCGATCGGCTGCAGACACGGTGGGGACAGCTCAAGAGCGACGTCAAGATCGGCACCTCGGCGCCGCATCCGACGCATGTCACCTTCCAGATGACTCCCGAAGGTCACGTCGCCACGGCGCCACCCGTGTCCGTCGACGCGAAAGCGGATGGCGACCTGCAACTCCTGAAGATCGACGTGACGGCGAAGGCACAAACGTCGGTCGCCGATGGCAAGCTCGAGGTCGCGCCACTGGCAGCACAGCCTGTGCGCACGATCGATGCGACGCTGCATGATTTCGATCCGCATCATCTGGGCGACAGGATTCCTTCCGGCCGACTCGCAGGGACCGTGAAAGCCGCGACAGGCCCCGACGGCGTTTTGCGCGGCCATGTCGCCATCGACAACAAGGCGCGCGGTCTTCTCAACGAGCAGCGCCTTCCGCTTGCCTCGCTGACCGCGGACCTCGCAGCATCGACCGAGCGATGGACCTTCGACAACGTGCAGGTCGACTTCGCCGACGCAGGTCGCATCACCGGCGCCGGGTGGGTGAGCGGGGATGCGGCCGACTGGAAGTTCGCTACCGACGCCCTCGATCTCAACAAGCTCGACGCGAAGATCTGGACCACCAAGCTTGCCGGCACGCTGACCAGCAGCGGGCCCGCCGACGCGCAGCGGGTGCAACTGTCGGTGCGCGATGGTCGCGTCGCGTTGACGGTGGATGCAACCGCGCGTCCCGACGCCATCACGGTCGCGAACGCGCGTCTGCAGGCCCACGGCGGCGGTACCGCACAAGCAAGCGGGTCACTCGGCAGGAGCGACACCCATCCGTTCAAGGTTGCTGCATCGCTCGCGAGCTTCAATCCGTCCGCGTATGGCAGCTATCCGATGGCGACGATCAACGCGAAGCTCACCGCCGATGGCGCGCTGGCGCCGGTTCTCGAGGTGCACGCGAAAGGTGCAATCTCGTCGTCGAAGCTGCGCGGACTCGCCTTCAGCGGACGTGGGTCGATGGCTACCCGCGGCAAGAACAATCCCGCCATCGACATCGCCATGAACGGAACGGTCGGCGCCACCGACGTTTCCGCGAAAGGCACGATCGTCGATCCGAAGAACCTGCAGGCGCTCGATCTCGATCTCGTGCTTGGAGGCAAGACGCTCGCGGAGCTCTATCAGGCGACGAACCTGCCGTTTCCCGAAACGCCGCCGTATCGCTTGAGCGGCCTTCTCGGCTATCACGAAAGCACATGGTCGCTGAAAGGATTCAAGGGACAGGTCGGGCGCAGCGACCTCGCTGGCGACCTGTCGATCGATCTCAAACGCGAGCGCCCGTTCATGAAGGCGAGCCTCACGTCGAACCGCCTCGACATCCGCGATCTCGGCGGCTTCATCGGCGCAGCGCCGAGCGAACCCAAGCCGAAGAGCAATCGCGTGCTCCCACAAGCCACCTACCAGGTGCGCAAGCTCAACGCTGCCGATGCCGACGTGCAATTCGAAGGCCGCACCTTCCAGAATCCGCGCCTGCCGCTGCATCGCATGAACGCGCACCTCGTGCTCGATCACGGGCAGGTGGTCTTGCAGCCGCTCAACTTCAAGGCTGCCGGCGGCGACATCGACGCGCGCATCACGATGGATGCGCGGCGCGAGCCCATCCGCACGGTGGCCGACGTGCAGATGCGCGGTCTCGCGCTCAACCGGCTTGCGCCAGGCATCAAGGCGGTGATGCAGAGCTCGGGCAGCATCGACGGTCGCACGCTGCTCACCATGAACGGCAACTCGGTATCGAAGATGCTGGGCTCGGCGAACGGTAACCTCGTGCTCGCGATGAGCGGCGGCAGCATGAGCGATCTCGTGCTGCGCCTCGCGAACCTCGACATCCAGCATGCGGTCGGGATTCTCGCTCGCGGCGACAAGCCGGTGCCTTTGCGGTGCGTGGTAGCCGATTTCGTTGCTCAGAACGGCGTGCTGCATCCGCGCAATTTCGTGATCGACAGCGAACACACCGTCGTGCGCGGCGAAGGCGAGGTCAACCTCGGCACCGAAGCGCTGGGTTTGCGCCTCGTCGCGCAACCGAAGGACGGCAGCCTGATCGCATTGCGCGGACCGATCCGCATCGACGGCACGATGGGCAACCCCGTGGTGCACCCGGAGCTCGGCGGCGCCGTTGCGCGCGCGGGCGCGGCGATTGCCCTTGGTGCCATCGCGCCGCCGCTCGCGCTCATCCCGCTCATGGAAGCGGGCAAGAAGCAGGACGTGGACTGCGAGCCGCTGATCGTGGACGCCAGCCGCTTCATTCGCAATGCGCCACCGCCGGCGTTGCTGGAAGCGCGCAGTGGACCGAAGCGGCGCACCGCCTCGCGTTTGACGGTCGAAGCGCAGAATCCTTGAGGCGCGGGCGGCGCTCGATCACACGGTCTTCTGCTTGAGGTAGTCGGCGAGCGCGTTCTCGTCGAACCAGGAGACATCCTTCGCGATCGCGTCGTCGACGAGCTTGTCGACTTCCTTGCTCAAGTTCTGGCGTAACAGTCCTAGAAATTTCGGCGCAGCAACCAGGCGCAAGCGCTCGTATTTGTGATCGATGCGTGCGCGATCGAGATAGCCCGCAACTCGTTTGGCGAAAAGCTCCACCTCGTGCTCGACGGCGCTCTCGCCCGGCGGCGCGGTGTGCCCCTGGTTGCGCTCGCCCTTGCCGAAATAACGGCCATCACCGTCGGTGACGAGATCGCGGTTGTGCGCCCGCCCCGCGGGGTTGTCGAACTCCTCCATCGGCCGCGGCGTCTCGTCGGCCGTTGCCATCGTGTACACGCGTGCGCGGCTCGCATCGGCCGCGACGATCCAGGTCCTCGTTGGCATCGCTCCTCCTGTTGCCTTCCGCTCGTGGGTTCATCGATTCGACGGCGAGGGTTGGCGTTGGTTCATGCCGCGCGTGCGGTAACATGCGCCGTCGCGTCGAGCGCAAGGAGCGAGCATGGATGGCAACGGTAAATCCGCGGTGGTGACCGGCGCCGGCAGCGGCATCGGCAAGGCGGTGTCGATCGCCCTGCTCGGCGCGGGTTACCGTGTCGCCCTCGCAGGACGGCGCGCCGACGCGCTCCAAGAAACCGTGCGCGAGTCTGGCGCCGGGGATCGTGCGCTCGCAGTGCCGACCGACGTTGCGCAGCCGCAATCGGTGCGTGCATTGTTCGCGCTGGTGAAGGAACGCTTCGGCCGCCTCGACGTGCTGTTCAACAACGCCGGCATCGGGGCGCCCGCGATCCCGATGGAAGAGTTGACGCTCGAGCAGTGGCAGAACGTCGTCAACACGAACCTGACGGGCGCGTTCCTGTGCACGCAGGAAGCGATACGCATCATGAAGTCGCAGGATCCGCGCGGTGGTCGCATCATCAACAACGGCTCGATCTCCGCGCACGCGCCACGCCCGTTCTCGGTAGCGTACACGTCGACCAAGCACGCCATCACCGGCCTCACCAAGTCGACCTCGCTCGATGGACGCGCCTACGACATCGCGTGCGGGCAGATCGATATCGGCAATGCCGCTACGCCGCTCGCCTCGCGCATGGCCAAGGGCGTGCCGCAGGCCAACGGCACGATCGCGCCCGAGCCGCTCATGGATGTCGGACACGTGGCGAGCGCAGTGCTGTACATGGCGAGCCTGCCGCTCGATGCGAACGTGCAGTTCATGACCGTGATGGCGACCAAGATGCCGTTCGTGGGCAGAGGCTGACGCGCAGGCGCTAAGGCAGGCCGCGGAAATACAACAGTCGGCGTTCCACGGGCAGGAAACGAACCCCGGGCGCGGAGCGCGCGAGGTCGCCGACACTTACAATGCGCGCACGCGGCAGGCCGTTCGCAAGCCCGTCGCTGCGCGTTCAGGGGGGGCCGTCCCACGCGGGACGGCCGTTCGCGCCAAGATTCGCGGCTACTGGCCGTGTTCGCCGCTGACGCCGCCCGGACACTGCGGCACCTGACCCCACCAGCCCTCGCAGTAATTCAGCCGCACCTTCTGCTCGCAAAGCACGCCGTCGAGAAAGCCTTTGCCGGCGCAACTCTGGATCGCGGCAGACATGCGCTGCCAGCGATCGACACGCGGGACCTCCGCCGATCGTGCCGGGGTGGGCGTAGCGAGCGTCTTCGGTGGCGGTGTGTCCGCGGCTGAATCGCGCATCACCGGGGTGATGGGCGGCCCCGCGTTCTCGACACTGGGCGGTCGCGGCGACTCCTTGGTTCGGCTTGCAGTGCGCGCCGGCGTTCGCACCGGCGCCACAGAGCTCGCCTCGTGTGACGGCTGCTCCAGGTGCACTGAGGCGCTATCGATCTGTGAATTCTGCGGCGCGAGCACCGCCGCGTCGGCCCCTGGCGCGCGTGGCACCGGCGCAAGCGGAACCGGCGCTGATGCTTCCGGCTTCGCGAACTGCGCCTGCTGAGTCGACGACGCCTCGATCGCGGTCGTGATCACGCCATACGCGACATAGGTCACGACGAAGACCATGAGCGTCACGATGACCCACACGAAACGCCCGCCGCGCCGGTTACCGGGCACCTCGAGCAGGGGCGACGCTACGTCGGAGGGCGCGGCTTCGGCGACCTTGCGCGGCGGGCGCATCGGGCGCGACACGCGCGCCGGCAGTGTGCGTGCAACGGCGCGGATCGGCGCCGATCCGGTCGCGGTGGCCACGGCGAGCGCCGGCAGTCCCTGAAACTGCGACACCGTAGCATCGCGTGCACGCTTGAGCGCCGCGCGACAGTCGTCGCAGATGGATCCGCGCTCGGCGGCGTGCCCGCAGATACCGCATTGCTTCATGTACGACCTCCTCATCCTCGAAATCGGTCCGCAGTGTGGCTGTGATTTATGCCAATGTCATAGTACCAACCTTCCGCGCGGGCACAAGCGCCGTCCATCGTCTTTTTCTGGGGGCGCCCATCCCCGGGCCGACTTGCTTTCTGTATGCTCCGGCTCCTGCTCACGCAAAAAGCGATCCTGCTCGGGGCACCCAAAGCCCGATCGTTCATGCCCTTCGTTTCGCGCCTCCCGGCAGTCGCCGGCCTTGCCTTCCTGGCGGCGCTCGTCGCGCCGCCGGCGGACGCGGGATTGCTGGACCGCCTGAATCCCTTCGCCTCCTTCGAAAGTCGGTGCAAGGCGCTCCCGGACGCTCACCTCGAGATCACCGCGCTGCCGGTCACCTTCACTGAGGACTACAGCCAGTCGCTGCGGTCGCTTTCGGACATGCACGAGAGTGCGCAGATCAACCACCGCACCGTCGGCCTGACACAGGCACAGCTGGCGTTCGAATCGACCCTGGAGAGCAAGGGGCTCGAGGACCGCTTCGGTGGTCGCGTGTGCGTGAAGCCCTCCGTGCGGGTGGTGTTCTTCGCGTCACCCATGACGGTGTTCGTCGCGCGCGAGTTCGCCGAGGACGATTGTCGGCGCGACATGATTCGCGAGCACGAGATGCGCCATGTGGCGGTGTACCGCGCATATCTGGCGGAGCTCGTCGAGCTCGCGCGGCGGGAGCTGCCGGCGATGTTCGGTGACGGGCCCGTGTACGCGAGCGGCACGCGGGAATCTCAGGACGAGCTCCGCGCGCGCATGAAGTCGTTCATGCACACGTTCATGCAATCCCGCTATGGCGAGCTGCGCGCACGCCAGGCGCAGATCGACACGCCCGAGGAGTACGCGCGCCTCGGCCGCGCGTGCACGGCGCGTCGCGCGGACTGATCGCCATGGACGAGCCCAACCGCTCCGCCGCCGAGAACGACGTGCCGGTACCCATCGCCGCCGCGGAGCTCGATGCGCCGACCTGTCAGCGCATATTGCGCGAGTGCACGGCGATGTTCGTGGCAAGCCTGCGCAAGGCAGCACGCACGGTGAGCGAGACGGCGACGGACCTGTTCGAGACCAAGGAGCTCGTCGACGAGAAGGAGCAGCTCGATTTCCTGGTCAAGCGCGAGCAATGGGTCGAGCGCTTCGTCGAGAAGCTCTCCGAGCTGATCGAGCTCCGCTTCTCGGGACAGCGCCGGCGCGGCCGTAGACCTGACCCGGACGTGTCGCTCGCGACCCTGCGCGTGCTCAATCCGTTCGATCAGGAAAAGCAGGCGGCGATCTCGCAGGCGGTGCGACACATGAAGCGCTGGTCGCGCAAGGAGCAGGATGCGCTGGATCTGCGCATGTCGCTGCTGTTGAACGAGCCGGTGGTGCGCGACCTCGACAATCCGTTCGCTCCGGATTACGTGGTCGATGCCATCGGCGCGAGTACGCGCGCGATGTTCCCGAATCCCCGCGTATGGCGGCCGTTCATGGAACGCGTGCTGGTCGACGTGACGCCGTCCGTGCCGAAGGCCTACATCACGCTCAACCGGTTCCTCGCCGACAGCGGCGTGCTGCCGGAGATCAAGGCGGCGCTGCGCGCGCGCAGTGAGTTGCGACCTTCCGACGACAAGGAGCTCCTGCCGCTGTTCGCGCGCCTCATCCAGGAAGCAGCGCCGGATGTGGATGTGATCAATGTCGAGGTGCCGCCGGTCGCCGGGGACTTCGCGAGCGAGGCGGCAGAAGCGCAAACCTCGCCGATGACCGCTGCGCCTGCCGCAACACCATCACCGTCCGCAGCACCGGCCGCGGCCCCGACGAATCCCGCTGCAACACAAGCGTCGAGCGCGGCTGAAGCCGTACCAGGCGCGCCCGCGGCGAGCGCGCCCGACGATGCAACCGATGCAGCATCGTTCGGGCCTCTGCTCGACTTGCCGCTGCCGGAGCATGGTCTCGGTGCACGCCCGGCGAGCGCGGAAACGCGCGCCGCGGTGCAGGCGACCGCGAGCGTGTGGCCGCAAACGGCGCCCCCTGCACCGCGCGCACCGAAGACCGACGAGAACGGATTCCCGAGCCTCGATCCCATGCTGACGCTGGGCTCGTCGTCGCCGGTATTCGAGGTGCTCGCGCAGTGGCAATCGTTCGATCCGCAGAACGAGGCCACACGGCGCGAATTGAAATCGCGCGGCATCGACACCGCGGCGCTTCCGCTCAACCGCATCCCGTACATACGCGTCGCGATGGGCGCGGAACCCATGTCGGCGACGGACAAGATCACGATGGACGTGATCTCGCTCCTCTTCGATTACATCTTCCGCGACCCTTCGATTCCCGACTCGGCGCGCGGCATCTTCGGCCGGCTGCAGGTGCCGATTCTCAAGGCGGCGCTGCTCGAGCGCACGTTCTTCTCGGACAAGAATCATCCCGCGCGCCGCGTGCTCGACCGACTCGCCTCGGGCGCCGTGGGATCGAGCAGCGAGAAAGCGTATCGAGTCGCCTTCGAGGGCCTCGCCTCGCGCGTCGTCGACATGATCTGCCGCGAGTTCGTGCTGGACGTGGAGGTGTTCGAGCGCGCGGATCGCGATCTCGCTGCATTCCTCGACTCCGAGCATCGCACGGTGGTGCACGAGATCGGCGAGGACGTCGAGGCGGCGCTCGAAGCCGAAGCGCGCGAGACCGATAAGGCGCACGCGCGCGCACTCGTGCGTGACCGTCTGGCGGGCCTGCACCTGCCGCTCGACGTGCGCATGTTCGCGGAGACCGCGTGGGCGGACTACCTCACGTTACTGCGCCAGGAGCACGGCGATTCAGCTGCGTACGCCGACGCGCTGCAGACGATGGACGACCTCTTGTGGAGCATCACCGCGAAGGAACGCAACGCGCAGAAGGCGCGGCTCACGAAGATGGTGCCGCGGATCATCGGCGGCTTGCGCAAAGGCTGCAAGACCGTCGGCATGCCCGACGATCGCTCGAAGCAGTTCTTCGATACGCTCTACGAGTTGCACATGGCCGCGATTCGGCCGCGCATGCCGGCGAAGCCGCCCACTCCGGCCACAGGCACCAACCCTCCCGGACCCGGCGCCAAGATCGCTGCGCAGGGCCCGTCCACACAGGGTCCTGCGACGCAGTCGGGATCTGCGACAACGTCCGGCCCACCCACCGTGGCGCCTCGCCTCGCGCCGGTGTCGCGCGAAGAGGAAGCCGCCGTTGAAACCGGCGGCTTTCGCGGCACCGACAATTTCCACGATTACGTGAGCGAGATGCCGGTGGGCACCTGGCTCGCGTTCCGCAGCGACAGCGACTGGATCAACGCGCGCCTCACCTGGGTGAGTCCGTTGCGCACCAAATACATTTTCACCAGTCGCAATCGCAGCAGCGCGTTCGTCTATTCGCCGGAAGAGCTTGCGTGGGAGCTCGCCGCGGGACGCGCTCGCGTGGTGCTCGAACCTGTGCCGCTGTTCGATCGGGCGGTGAGCGCCGCGCTCAATTCCATCGCCGCGAAGAAGCCCGCACAACCCTGACGCTCCGGCCGTTCGGGAACTCCCCCGACGCATCCGGGTCCCTTCCATCGCGCAGTGCGACGCGTTCGCGCCGTGCATGTCGAACAATGCCGGAGGGGCAAATGCATCGTCGCACGTGGCGTCGTACGCTCGGGATCGCCGCAACATGGCTCGTTCTGCTGCTTCCCGGCACGGCGTTCGCCCTCGTCGACGCCATCGAGTATTACAACGCGGCGCTCGATCACTACTTCGTGACCGCATTTCCCGACGAGATCAGCAAGCTCGATAGCGGCTTTTTCGTGGGATGGCAGCGCACGGGCCAGAGCTTCAAGGTGGCAGCGGCGAACGAGTCGCTCGCTGGCGGCACGCCGGTCTGTCGCTTCTATGGCAGTCCGAAATCGGGCCTCGATTCGCATTTCTATTCGGCATCGCCTGCCGAATGCGACGCGGTCGCGCAAAAATTTCCCGAGGCGTGGCTGCTCGAAGCCAGCAACGTGTTCCAGGTGTATCTGCCGAACACCGTCACCGCCGCGTGCCCTGCGAACAGCGTCCCCGTCTACCGCGCGTGGAACAATCGTGCCGATTCGAACCACCGCTACACCACCTCCCTCGCGACCTTGCAGGCGATGGTCGCGCGCGGCTACATCGCCGAAGGATATGGTTCCGCTGCCGCGCCGGTGGCCATGTGCTCGCCCACCGGCGCGCCCCCAGGTCCCGTGGCGCAATGCGCTTTGACGGCCAACGATGTGAACCCGGTGGTCGGCGCCACGATCGCGCTGACCGCAACGTGCTCGGGCTCACCGATCAGCTACGCATGGTCGGGCTGCGCCAGCACGAACGCGGGGTGTCTCGTGAGCTCGAGCACGCCGGGTGCCGTGACGTACAGCGTCGTCGCCACCAACGCGAACGGCAGCAGCGCCCCGGCGACGCTCGACGTCGTGTGGAGAACGCCACCGACGCGTCCGACGTGCACGTTGAGCGCGACCGCGCAAACCGATCCGCCGACCACGGGTCAGCCGTTGCAACTTCTCGCGAACTGCACCGGCGGTCCGACCTCGTACAACTGGACTGGATGCAACAGCAATTCGAACGTGTGCGTGATCACCGAGACCGCAGGCGGATCGCACACTTACAGCGTGGTCGCCGCGAACCAGGGCGGCGCCAGCGCGCCCGCGTCCCTGACCGTCAACTGGGTCAACTCGCCGCCCGTGGTGCAGGACTTCTGCGGCAACTTCCCTGCGGTGCTTCGCACGACGGCGCCATGGTCGAATGCGCGGATCGTCACGGCGAGCTATCCGAATCCCGGGTTCCAGTGGAACGGCGCGTGGGTCATCGGCTTCACGGTCCCTGCGGGCACGCCCGCGTCCTCGGCGGCAGGTTCCGTTTCCATCGCGGAGTTTGGCGGCCCGCCTACTGCGCGCGACGTGACGATCTCGCGCTCGGCTTGCGACTTCCGACCCGTCGATCCGAGCGGGACCAACGGACCCGTCGCGGAGGCCACGGGCTTCACGACCAACACCTACCTCATGGTATCGTCGCCATTGTCCGGCGCCGCGGTGCTTCAGCCGGGTCAGACCTATTACATCAACGTGCGCAATCAATCGCCAGGCGGATCGGTCTCGTGTCCTTCGACGCAGCAGCGTTGCGACGCGTCGCTGGATCTATCGGTCCCGCATTGATGTGCCGATCCTCGCGCTCTCGCACGCGCGCCTCGCCTATGGCCATCTGCCGCTTCTGGAGGACGCCGAGCTCCAGCTCGACGCGCGCGAGCACGTAGCGCTGATCGGCCGGAACGGCACCGGCAAATCGTCGCTGTTGCGGGTGCTTGCCGGACTGCGCGACCTCGACGACGGTGAGCGCTGGATCGCGCCCGATGCGCGTATCGCGTTGCTGGATCAGGAGCCCGAGCTCGATCCTTCGCACACGGTGTACGAAGCCGTTGCGCTCGGCCTCGGGGCCGAAGGCGCGAACCTCGCCGCGTACCACGATGCGACGGCGGCGCTCGCGCATGAGCCCGACGATCCCGACACGCATGCGCACCTCGATCGTCTGCAAGCCGCGCTCGATCAGCACGGCTGGACACTCGGACATCGCATCGACAGCGTCATCTCGCGTCTGGAGCTTCCCGCCGATGCGCCGATCGAATCCCTCTCCGGCGGGTGGAGGAAGCGAGTCGCCCTCGCGCAGGCGCTCGCCGCCGAACCCGATGTCCTGCTCCTAGACGAGCCGACGAATCACCTCGACATCTCGACCATCGCCTGGCTCGAGTCGCTGCTGCGCGAGCATGCGGGTGCGCTCGTCTGCGTCACGCACGATCGCCGATTTCTGGACGCCATTGCGCAGCGCATCGTCGAGCTCGATCGCGGCAAGCTGAGAAGCTATCCCGGATCGTTCGCGCAATACCAGGCGCGCAAGGCCGCCGAACTCAACGAGGAAGCCGTCGCCAACGCGCGCTTCGACAAGCTCCTCGCGCAGGAGGAGACGTGGATACGCAAAGGCGTCGAGGCGCGACGCACGCGCAACGAAGGCCGCGTGCTGCGCCTGGAGCGTTTGCGTCGCGAGCGGGCCGAGCGTCGCGAGCGTCTGGGCAACGTGAACCTGCAGGTAGGTGAGGCCGAGCGCTCGGGCCGGCTGGTCGCGGAGCTCTCGCACGTCGGCAAGCGTTACGGCGAACGGGTGCTGATTCGCGACTTCAGCACCCGCATCATGCGCGGCGATCGCATAGGCATTCTTGGTCCGAACGGTGCCGGCAAGAGCACCCTGCTGCGCATCGTGCTGGGCGAGACCGTCCCCGATACCGGCTCGGTACGGCGTGGCACGAATCTCGATATCGCGTATTTCGATCAGCTGCGCGAGACGCTCGACCCCGATGCCACTCTCGCCGACACGATCAGCCCCGGCGCCGATTTCGTGCAGATCGGGAGCTCGCGTCGCCACGTGATGACCTATCTGGGCGATTTCCTTTTCCCGCCCGAACGCGCACGTTCTCCGGTGCGCACGCTTTCCGGAGGCGAGCGCAACCGGCTCCTGCTCGCGCGATTGTTTGCAAAACCCGCGAACGTGCTCGTGCTCGACGAGCCCACCAACGATCTCGACATCGAGACGCTCGAGCTTCTCGAATCCCTCCTGCAGGATTACAGCGGCACGCTGTTCCTGGTGAGCCACGATCGCGCGTTTCTCGATAACGTAGTCACGCAGACGATAGCCTTTGAAGGCGATGGCGCGCTGCGTGAGTACGCCGGCGGTTACAGCGACTGGGAAGCGTATCAGCGCACGCGCGTTGCCTCCGTTGCGGCCCCGTCTGCGCCGGTCCAGCATCGGCGCGATGAACCGGTCAAGCCGACGCCGAAACCCGCGCGCACCACACTCTCCTTTCGCGAGCAGCGCGAGCTCGACGACTTGCCCGCGCTGATCGAGGCGCTCGAGCGAGACGTCGAGACGTTGCGCACGCAGCTGGCCGACCCCACGCTGTATCGCGATCGTGCGGATGAGATCGCGCCCCTGCGCACCAGGCTCGAGGTGCAGGAGCAGAAGCTTGCCGCAGCGTTCGAACGTTGGGAGCTTCTGGAAGCCAAGCGCGGCTCATAGCTCCGGCTTGGGCACGGTCGCGGCGATCGCCGCGCCGACGCCTGCCATCGCCGCGATCATCGCGAACACCAACCTGAAAGCATGATCGAGATCGCCCGCGAGCGCTTCGCGTTGCGCCTGTGGCAACCCGGCGATGAAGGACGCGCCGCCCTCGAGCGCGGCGTTGAGTGTCGTCGAAGCTTCGCCCCCGCCGCGTCCCACCAGCACGAACAGCACGGCGCCGACGAGCGCCACGCCGACTGCGCCACCGATCGCGCGGGCGATCGCGATCGACGCCGTCGCCGCGCCGAGCGCCTGACGTCCTGCCGCATGCTGCACGATGACCTGCGTCGGCGCCATCACCGCGCCGAGTCCCGCACTCGTGATCATCGTGAGCACGAGCACCGCGATCGTGGATAGGCGCGGCAACGACAGCGCCAACACTGCCATCGCGATCATCGCAGCGACGAGCCCCCGCCGCGGAAACTGCACCACCCTGCCGGTGCGCGCGATGCGGCGACCGGTGAACGCGGAGCATGCGACCATCGACAGCGTGATCGGCAACAGCAGCAAGCCGGATTCGCCGATCGCGACGCCCCGGCCGAGTTGAAGATAAAGCGGCAGGTACAGAATGGTCGAGAACAGGCACGCGGCGAAGAAGAACACCACCACGTCCGAGCGCAGGATCGCCGGCTGCTCGAGCAGACGCACCGGGATCACTGCGTCGGCCCGTTGACGTTCCCAGCGCACCAGCGCGACAAAGCCGAGCAGCGCAAGCGCAAGCAGCGCGTACAGCGCCCAGGAATTCCATGCGAAGCGATGTCCCGCCGATGACAGTGCAAAGAGCAGCGTCACCGCCGATATCGCGAACAGCAGCGTGCCGACGGGATCGCCGCGAAATGGTCGCGCGCCCGCCTGATCGGAGGGCGGAATGCGCCTCGCCAGCGCCCAGGCGATCACGCCCAGGGGCAGATTGATGGCGAACACGGCGCGCCAGCTTGCGATCTCGGTGAGGTACGCGCCCAGCACGGGACCTGCGGTGCTGGAGGTTGCGAAGAGCATCGCGAAGTAGGCGCTGAAGCGGCCACGCTCGCGCGGAGGCACGTTCTCGCCGATGATCGCTTGCGCGGTGGTCATGAGACCGCCTCCGCCCAGGCCCTGCAGTGCGCGTGCAGCGATGAGCAGCGGCAGGCTGGGCGCGAGCGCGCAGCCGATCGAGGCGACCGTGAAGATCGCGAGCGCGATCATCAGCAGACGCCTGCGACCGAACGTGTCGCCCAGATGACCGTACACCGGCGCAGCGACGGTTGCGGCGAGCAGGTACGCGACCACGACCCACGAAAGATCGGTGACACCGCGCAACGCGCCGGCGATGGCGGGCAACGCGCTCGCGAGGATTGTCTGATCCGCCGCCGCCATGAACATCGCGACCATCACGCCCGGAAACACCACTCGGAACGCTTCCTCGACGCTCATCGTCGCACGGGGCGCTTTCAGTGCAGTCGGCGGGGCGGAGAATTCGTCAGGCATGTAGCGCCAAATCGCGCGAACGGAGTGTAGAAAGGACACCCCGGCAGATCGAAGATTCGCCGTGAGCCCCCTGAACGAACCGCGCGGGTCGCGGTCAGTCGAACATGCTTCGTGTGCCATGGCGGCGCACACGCATTCTCGCATTTCGCCTCCAGGAGACCTTATGGATCGATCGACGCAATCCGGCGATCGCGGCCGCGGCAACGGCGCGCCCCCGCCACAGATGCAATCGGAGCCCGAGCTTCCGTTTCAGGAGCAGCATCAGGAGCAGCCGGGTCTCGAATCGAAACTCGAGCCGCGCCCGCGCTACAAGGCGCCACACTACCGGTCCGCCAACAAGCTCCTCGACAAGGTGGCGCTCGTCACGGGCGGCGATTCAGGCATCGGCCGTGCGGTCGCGACGCTCTATGCGCGCGAAGGCGCCGATGTGGCGATCGTTTACCTGCCGCAGGAGCAATCCGATGCCGAGGAAACCCGGCAGGCGGTCGAAGCCGCCGGACGGCGCTGCCTGCTCATTCCCGGCGATCTCACCGAGAAGCGTTTTTGCGAGGACGTCGTAGAGCGCACCGTGCGCGAGCTCGGCAAGCTCGACATCCTGGTGTCGAACGCGGCGCATCAGACGCGCAAGAAGCATCTCGACGAGGTGACCGACGAGGAATTCGATCGTACGTTCAAGACCAACATCTACGCGTACTTCTGGCTTGCGCGTGCCGCGCTGAAGCACATGAAGCCCGGCAGCGCGATCATCGCGACGGGCTCGGAGACCGGTATTCTCGGGTCGAAGGAGCTGCCGGACTATTCGGCGACCAAGGGCGCAATCAATGCGTTCAGCAAGACCCTGTCGATGGAATTGATCGAGCGCGGCATACGCGTCAACGTGGTCGCGCCAGGACCGGTGTGGACGCCGCTCAATCCGTCCGATCCCGGGCTGCCGCCCGAGAAAGTGGCGGAGTTCGGCAAGCAGTCACCGCTCGGTCGTCCCGCGCAACCGGAGGAGCTCGCGCCATCGTATGTGTTTCTCGCATCCGACGCCGACTCGTCGTACATCACGGGTCACGTGCTGCAGGTGATGGGCGGAGAAACGTCGGGCGGGTGATAAGGTCGGTTCCCCGCGCCTCTCGACTCAACGCGGCGCGGGGTTTCGCGCACAGCGCTAGCCCACGTGCTTGCGCAGGAAGTCGAGCGTGCGCTCGCGCGCGAGCTTCGCCGCGGCGGCATCGTACGAGCCGCGCTGATCGCAATTGAAGCCGTGGCCGGCATCGTAGAAGAACACCTGCGCTTCCGGATGCGCCGCGGCGAGCTGCTGCGCACCTTCGAGCGGAATCGCATGATCCTTCTTGCCGAAATGCGCCATGACCGGGCACTTCGGCTGCTCGTGCTTCGCCTCCACCATGCCGCCGCCGTAATACGGAATCGCGCAGGCGAAACCATCGAGGCGTGCCGCGGCCATCCAGGTGATGAATCCGCCCCAGCAGTAGCCGACGATGCCGACCTTGCCCGCACTCTTGACGGCATCTCGGGCTGCGGCCACGTCGCGCAAGGCGTTGTCGGTGCTCGAGGCCGCCTTGAGCTCGCGTCCGCGGGCGATGTCCTGCTCGGAATAGCCAATCTCGATATCGCGCTGCACGCGATCGAACAACGCGGGGGCAATCGCCACATAACCGTCGCGCGCATAGCCGTCGCACACCGAACGAATGTGACTGTTCACCCCGAAGATCTCCTGCACGACGACCAGCGCGCCGCGCGCCTTGCCTTCGGGATCGGCGCGATACGCCGATAGCTTGAAACCGTCGCTTGCGGTGAGTTCGAGCCGCTGGCCCATGTCGAAGCTCCTCTGATGAACGAAACGACCGGTGATTCTACGCGCGCGGGCCCGACTTCGAGTGCCGGTCACTCCATCGCCACTGCCGGCGCGCTCGCGCCGACCCGCGCCTTGCTCCGCCGCAGCAGCAGCACGATCGGCAGCATCAGCACGAAGCTCCACGCGGTCACCTTGAATACGTCGAGCATCGCGGTGATCTCAGCCTGCTGGGCGATCTGTTGCGCGACGAGCGCCAGCGCCTGCGGATCGCGCGGCGTGAGGTGCAGCGGGCGAAGGTAATCGATCAGCGCCTGGTTGAACGGCGTGATGTGCGCGCCGAGCTCGTTCCAGATGACCTGCGCCTCGCGCGCCATCAGTGTCGTCACGATGGAGATACCGACCGCCGCGCCGATGGTGCGCACCAGGCTGTAGAGTCCCGCCGCCTCCGCCATGCGCGAGCGGTCCAGCGTCGCGTATGCGATCGTCGACAGTGGCACGAAGATGAGGCCGAGACCCAGGCCCTGCAGCAGAGCCGGCCAGACGATCCAGAACGTGCTGACGTCCAGCGAGTACGACGTCATCGCATAGGAACCCGCGGCGCTCACGATCATGCCGGTGGCAATCAGAACACGCGGGTCGATGCGATTCACCACCCTGCCGACGATGATCATCGCGATAGCGGTCGCGATGCCACGCGGTGCCATCACGAGACCGGTAGTGACGATCGGATAACCTAGCAGGCCTTCGAGCAGGATCGGCTGGATCACGAGCCCGCCGAACATGCCGAGTCCGAGCGCGAGCATCACGAAGCACGCCATGCCGAAGTTGCGATCGCGAAAGATGCGGATGTCGAATACCGCTTGCGCTCCGCGCGCGATGCTCCACGCGATGAATCCGGCGGTGCCGACCACGCCGAGCGCGGTCGCGATCTTGATGTCGGTCGCACTGAACCAGTCCTGCGAATTGCCGCGATCGAACATGTATTGCAATCCCGCGATGCCCAGCGCCAGCATCGTCATTCCCGTCCAGTCCATGCGGCGCGTCTTGCGCGGCGTCTCCGGAATGAATTGCTGCGCGAGGAAGAGCGACAGCGCCCCGATCGGCACATTGATGTAGAAGGTCCAGCGCCAGCTCGCGACGTCGGTCAGCCAGCCGCCGAGGGTCGGTCCGAGCACGGGACCCACCATCACGCCAAGCCCCCAGATCGCCATCGCGCTGCCGCGTTCCTCGATCGGATAGGCATCCGCCATGATGGCCTGCGACAGCGGCACGAGGGCAGCGCCGAAGACACCTTGCAGCAGGCGGAACGCGACGATCTCGGCCAGGTTTTGCGAAATGCCGCACAACGCCGACGCCATCACGAAACCGGTGATGCTGAACAACAGGTAGCGCTTGCGTCCGAGCACGTCGGAGAAGTAGCCGGTGAGCGGCATGAAGATGCCGGATGCCACGAGATAGCTCGTGAGCACCCAGCTGATCTGGTCGGTCGTCGCCCCGAGCTGCCCCTGCATGTGCGGCAGCGCGACGTTCACGATCGTGGTGTCGAGCACCTGGATGAGCGTCGCCGACATCACCGCGAAGGTGATGAGCAGCCGCTCGCTCTTGTCCGGCAACGCCGGCGCGGCGTCGGCATTCATTCGGGCGTCACCACCGCGGCGAGAATGCTGCAATTGGTGAGATCGAGCAGCGTTTCTTCACCGGACTCGCTCCACCACCGCGCGAGACGGCCGCGCTGACGATGACCGACCACGATGAGATCGGCACCGATCTCGCGCGCGACACTCGGAATGTGCTCGAGCGGCTCGCCGTACACGAGCGATCCGTGCGCCTCGAGACCGTGCGCGGCGAGCCACGCCACGCCTTCGTCGAGCACGCCTTGCGCGCGATCGGTGTCGCGCTGGATGAGCGCGGGAGTGATCCCCTCCGGAATGGAGCCGTCGATGCCGCTTCTGCAGATCGCGAGGAGATAAGTTTCCGCCTTCATGCACAGCGCGACGTCCGCGCCCTGCCTGAGCGCATTGCGCCCTTCCACGGTGCCGTCGTAGCAGAGCAGGATCTTGCGAAACATGTCACCTCGCGATGCGGGTTACGACGGCGCACGCACCTCCACCGTCGCCGTCGTGCCGATGCGTAGCGGCCGGTTCGGATCGGGATCGGTGATGCGAATGCGCACCGGCACACGCTGCGTGACCTTCACCCAATTGCCGGTCGCGTTCTGCGGCGGCAACAGCGAGAACGCGGTACCGGCGCCACCACTCACGCTTTCCACCACGCCATGGAACGGGCGATCCGGATACATGTCGAGCTTCACGGTGGCCTCCTGTCCGGGGCGCACGCGCTTGAGCTCGGTCTCCTTGAAATTGGCGTCCACCCAGAACTCCTGCTCGCCGATCAGCACGAATAGCGGCACGCCCGGCTGCACGGTGTTGCCGGGACGCAGACTCAGATTGGCGATCGTGCCGGCAGTTGGCGCGACGACGCGCGTGTGCTCGAGATCGAGGCGCGCCTGCTCGACGGCTGCCATGGCGCTGCGCACGTTCGCGTTTTCCTCACCGGTCTTGCCGAGCGTGCTTTGCGCCTGCTCGACGGCCGCCTGCGCGGCCTGCACCGCGGCCTGCGCAGTCTGCACCTGTGTTCTCGCCGTTTCGCCGCCCTGTTGCGAAAGAAAACCACTTTGCACGAGCTGACGCGTGCGCCAGTCGTTGGATTGCGCATTGCGAAGCTCCGCCTGACGTTGCGCGAGCTGGGCCTGCGCCTGCGCGACGGCGGCGCTTTCCTGCAGCGTGGATTGGCGCGCGAGATCGAGCTGCGCCTGCGCCTTGTCGAGCGCGACCTGATAAGGCCGCGGGTCGATCTCGAACAGCGGCGCGCCGGCATCGACGTGCTGATTGTCGCGCACGTGCACCTGCGTCACGGTGCCCGACACCTGGGCCGCGATCTCGACGGTATTGGCGTTGACATACGCATTGTCGGTACTGACGAATGCGCGGCTGTGCTGCCAGTATCGGAGGCCGAACACGGCGCCCGCGATCACCACGATGGCGACCAGGATCCAGCGAATGAGCTTGCGCCGCGACAGGCGCGGTGCGCGGGATGCGATAGGTGGGGCCTGGACAGTCGCCATGATGAGAAAGATGCGTGACGGTTCGACGCAGCATCGACCCTGACTGCGCCGTTGGCGATGAGCGTCGCGTCAGCGCTGCGGTTCGTCAGGGGGCGGCGCGAGTTGCCGCTCCATGAGCTCCCGCGCCTCGTCATCGGTGACCGGCGCGCCAGCGGGCCCGCGACTGCTCGCCGCGGGATGCCACAGCACACCCGGCCACGCGAGCACCACCGCGATCACCAGCGCCTGAGCGAGCACATAGGGCCGAAGCGCGCGCCCGAGCGCGGCCATCGGTATCCGTAGCCTAAGCACATTGCGGACCATCAGGACGGCGTATCCGAACGGCGGCAGGAGAAAGCTCACCTGCAGGATCAGCAGCACCAGCACGGCCACCCACACCGGGTCGGGCACACGCACCAGCATCGGTGGCACGAGCACCGGGATGACGACGAAGATCATCTCGAAGGCGTCGAGAACGAACGCGCATAGCCCGATGGCGATGAGACCGCTCGCCAGGGGCGCGTAGCTGCCGCCGCCCATGCCGGTGAGCCATGCGGCGAGCAGACGATCGGTGCCGAAGCCGCGCACCACCAGGGTGAACATCGTCGCCGCGACGAGCAGCGCGAACAAGGCACCGGTCACGTTGATGGCATCGCGCAGCACGCTGCGCAGGACGACCGCGGTGATCGAACGGGTGAGGATTCCGTACAGGAAGAGCGCGACCCCGCCGGCGGCGGCCGCCTCGACCGCATAGACATAACCGAGCGTGACGCCACCGAGCAGCCCCACGATGCACGCAATTACCGCCATGGCGGTAAATGCTTCGCTGGCGGTGAGCGGAGGCAGCACGCCCGGGCTCTTGTCGCGGCCCGATCCGCGCGAGGCTCGCCAGGTCAGCAGCAGCGTGAGCAGCAGCACGATGGCCGCCGGGATCAAGGCCCCCCGGAACACGTCCTGGGTGTTCACGATCTGCACCGCCTGACCCGTGATGTTCACGGCCTCGGTATGGGCGCGAAGCATCGCATCGCCGAGCAGGATCAGCACCAGCGACGGCGGCACCACGATGCCGAGCGTGCTCGACGCCGCCACGATCGCGCCCATGCGCGCCGGCGGCACCGCGTCGGCGAGTCGCGGAGCTACGCTGCGCCCGAGCATGACCACGCTCGCGCCAACCGAGCCATTCATCGGTGCGAACATCGAAGCGAGGAGCACCGCGGACAGCGGGGCTCCCGCGCCGCGTCGCGGCATCACCCGCATCACGGCGCGAAAAAGAACATCGGCGAGCGGCAATCGGTTGAGCAGCGCGCCCATGAGCACATACAGCGGCAAAGCCTGCAAGAGATCGTTCTCGAGCAGGCCGACCAGACGCGGCGCGACACTGCCGAAAAGCTGAGCGGGCACGGCGCCCGTGAGCACGCCTCCGATCGCGAACGCAAGCGCGGTGCCGATCAGGAGCAGCCACGTCGGCAGACCCGTGAGCACCATCGCGATCGCCACCACGAGCAGCATCGCGATGCCGGCGTACGCGCTCATCGCGGCTGCGTGGCGTCGAGCGCCGCCTGGATCGCGACCAGAAGCCCGAGCACGCCTACTGCCACCTTGATCATGAAATAGCCGGGGTTGTAAGTCTCGGGAAAGCCCTCGGCCTGCATCACGGATTGCGCGATGATCGGTGTCGCGGTGACGAGCAGGAACGCCGTCCACGGCAGCGCGACGCACACCGCTGCGATGCGCGCGAGACGCCGTCGCGTGCGCACGCCGTAGCGGTGCGCGAACGCATCCGCCGCGAGATGCTCGCCGCTTCTCGTCGCCGCCGTGACGGCCACGCTCACGTAGAGTGCAAACAGGATCTGCGCCAAGTCGTTGGCTTCGCGCGAATACGCCTGCACGATCTCGCGTAACGGCCACTGCAGGAACAGCAGCAGCGACAGCGGCAGCGCGAGCCACGACACCACCCGCACGATGCGCTCGACGCCAGCGTGCACCACGTCCGTGAATCGCGCCGCGGGCCCGGGGTTGCGCATGGCGAGCTTTAGCCGAGGAAAGGGAGGCCGCGAGTTTCCGGGGATAATCATTCCCCGTCAATTGCAAGCCGCGCGCGAGAACGTGCGCGAGTCAGGGAGACAGCAGATGCAACCGAATCCGGCACGCCTCGAGGAGCTCGTTCGCGGCATCCTGATGGAGATCGGCGAGGACCCGGACCGCGAGGGGCTCATCGGCACGCCGCGCCGAGTCGCGGCCGCGCTCACCTTTCTCACCTCCGGCTATCGCACCGATCCCCGCGGCGTGATCAACAACGCGATCTTCACCCAGGAGACCAACAGCATGGTCATCGTGAAGAACATCGAGCTCTACAGCATGTGCGAGCATCACATGCTTCCGTTCTTCGGGCGCTGTCACATCGCCTACATCCCCAACGGCAAGGTGTTCGGCCTGTCCAAGCTCGCCCGTCTCGTCGATGTGTATGCGCGTCGTCTGCAGCTGCAGGAGCGATTGACCGAGCAGATCTCCACGGTCGTCATGAACGAGATCGATGCCAAGGGCGTGGGCGTGATGATCGAGGCCAAGCACCTTTGCATGATGATGCGCGGCGTCGAGAAGCAGAACTCCTCGATGATCACCTCCTCCGTGCTCGGCGCTTTCCGCGACTCCCAGGCCACACGCGAGGAGTTCCTCGCCCTCATCGGTCAGCGGGGAACATGACGCCGGCGCGTTCGACATGAGCCGCGTGCGCTCGCGCCTGCCCGCCACCGGCACCACCATCTTCACCGTGATGTCGGCGCTCGCGCAAAAGCACGGCGCCGTGAATCTCGGCCAGGGCTTTCCCGATTATCCGATCGATCCTGCGCTGATCGAGCTCGTGTCGGCGGCGATGAAGGCAGGACACAACCAGTATCCGCTCATGCCCGGCGTGCTCGCGCTGCGCGAGGCGATTTCGCGCAAGGTCGAGCGACTGTACGGCCGCGCGTACCACCCCGAAAGCGAAGTCACGGTGACGACGGGCGCGACGCAGGCGATCTTCACGACGGTGCTCGCGCTCGTCCATCCCGGCGACGAGGTGGTCGTGTTCGAGCCGGCATACGACAGCTACGTGCCGGCGGTGCGTCTTGCGGGAGGGGTTCCCGTGACCGTGCCGCTCACGTTTCCGGGCTATCGCATCGATCCCGTTCTCCTGGCGAGGGCGGTGACGCCGCGCACCCGCCTCATCATCGTGAACACGCCGAACAACCCGGGCACGAGCGTGCTGTCGCCGGCAGATGTCGCGCTGCTCGAAAGCGTGACCCGCGACCGGGACATCGTGGTGGTCAGCGACGAGGTCTACGAGCACATGGTGTACGACGGCGCGCGGCACCACAGCATCGCGCAATCCACCGAGCTCGCCGCGCGCAGCGTGGTGATCGGCTCCTTCGGCAAGACGTTTCACGCCACGGGCTGGAAAATCGGATACGCGCTGGCGCAACCGGATCTCACCGCCGAGATCCGCCGGGTGCACCAGTTCATGGTGTTCACCGTGAACGCGCCGGTGCAGCACGCGCTTGCCGAGTTCCTGCGCGAGCCGGCGCGCTACGAAGCGCTGCCGGCATTCTTCGAGCGCAAGCGCGAGCTGCTGCGTGACGTGCTCGCGACCACCCCACTCGAGCTCCTGCCCTGCGCGGGAAGCTATTTTCAGCTCGCTCGCTACGCTGCGGTGAGCGACGAGCCGGCCGCCGAATTCGCGCAGCGCCTGGTGCGGGAGATCGGCGTGGCGACCATCCCGCTCTCCGCGTTCTACCAGGATGGGCGCGACGATCGGGTGATCCGCTTTTGCTTTGCCAAGAAGGACGAGACCCTGCACGCCGCAGGGGCACGGCTCGCCGCGTTGCGCGCGACAAAATGAGGCATCGGAGTTTGTCCTACAGCGCGGTTCCGTTCCGCGGAACTTTTTCACGTTCCGACGTTCCAATCTCCTTTGCGACTTTCTGCCTTCACCCCCATGAAATCAGCTGCCCGAGCAGCGTCGGCGCGCCCGACGCTCGTCGCCCTTGCCCTGGCCGCCTTTGTCTCGGCCCCCGCACTCGCCTCACCCGACGCACGCTCGTCCGCCGAGATCGATCAGATCCTGGCGACGATTGCGAATTCCGGCTGCACCTTCATACGCGAAGGCAAGGAATACTCGGGTGCGGACGCGCGCAAGCATCTCGAGACCAAGCTCGGGTTCGCCCGCTCGCGCATCGACACGGCCGAGCAGTTCATCACCTATCTCGCGAGCAAGAGCTCGACGACCGGTAACGCGTACCACATTCGGTGCGGCGCGACCGAGACGGTCGCGCAGACCTGGCTCGACGCTCAGCTCAAGACCATCCGCGGTCAGCAGTAACGACTGGCGGCGGTAGCGGCTCGCGTCCGCAAATTTCAGGTTCGGTCGAGCCGACCCAGGGTGTGGTCGAGTGAGCGCTGCAGCTTGTGCGCAGCGCCGCCGATCGCCTCGCGGAAGGTCGAGGCATGGTGCGTCACGGCGACCGGCTGGTGCCCCGTGACGCGTGCTTCGAGCGTGCAGCGCTTGTCGTCCACGCCCTTCTTCGCGCCGTTCTCGTCGCTCACATAGATCTCGACCCGCGTGATCTGCTCCGAGAAGCGTCCGACGGCGTCGCTCACGATCTCCTCGGCGCGCTGCACGAGCGACTCGCGGCCCTCCACGTCGTTGCCGGGATTGAAGTGGATCTGCATGGGTGATTCCTCTGATGCGTGACGGTGTCGATGGATGCCGTGAGCGTCAATGCGCGCGGACGAAGTAGATCACCGCGACGATCACCACCACGACGATGGCGGCGAGCGCAAGCGTGCGGGTTCGAGGACGGTCGGCCGATGCCGGTCGGTCGTAGATTCCGACGGCCTTGCGATTCTGCGGTGACGAATTGGATTCAGGCGTGGGCATAGGGATGTTGGTCTGGTAATGGGGTGAAGTGAACGCGGCGAGCCGCCTTTCGGCAGCCCGCCGCGCGTTGGCCCTGCTGACGATCAACGACCGTCGCGGTCGCGATCGCCCGGCACTGCACGCTCGATGGCGTCGGTCATGCGCTGCCACCCGCGCCGCGCCGCGTTCTTGAACCGCGCCCACTCGCGACCCGGATTGTTGCGCTCCCAGTCGCGCTGCAGATCGGGCTCGACGTCGTCCCAATTGCGGCCGCGATACGTGTTCGCGCTGTCGAAGCCATACCGATACGCCGGCTTGTAGTCGTCGAACGTTCCCGCGTTGCGATAGTTGGTTTCGTAATCGCTGCGGAAATCCTGCTCGTAGGCATCCCATTCCGCCGACGTGCGCGGACGCGAGCCGGTCATGCCGGCATTCGCGATGTCCGGACCGCCCGAGTAACTGCCGGACCCGGTGCGCTCCGTCGCGCCCATGCCCGCACCCGCCGTGGTGCCGCCTGCGTAGTTGCCCGCACCTGCACCCGTGCCGCTCGCCATGCCTGACGAGCCTCCGGTGCCCGACGACGCGGTCGCCATGCCCGCACCGGGCACCGTGCTCGCGTAATTGCCGGTGTTCGACGATGTACCGCGTTGCGATTCGCCCGCGCCGCCGCCGCTGTAGCCTGCGCCGGAGGTGCCCATGCCTGCGGAGCTGCCGCGATCCGACGTGGAGCCGAAGCTCGACGACGAGCCCGCGTTGTAGTTCGCGGCTGCATTGCCACCGCCCGCGCTGCTGTTCAAGCCCGCCGACGATCCCATCGAGGACGAGCCCATGCCGCCGGCGTTCGCCGCATAGATGCCCGTTCCGCCTGTTTGCTCGTAGATGCGCGTGCTGCCGGTATTCGCGCCGGTGGTGCCCGAAGCGCGCCATTGCTGGCGTTCGCGATCGACTTCGTCCGCCGAGTACTCGCGGGCGTTTTGATCGAAACCGCTCCAGCCCGACTGACGCCACGTCTCGGCACGACGCTCGATGTCGATCGCGCCATGACGGCGCATCACGTCGGCAGCTTCCGACGCGCGCGATTCGTCGGCTCGCACCGTGACGAGCGCGCCGCCGCGGCGCACGGATTCGGCGTAGTACTGGGCATCCGTTTCCGACACGCCGAGATCGGTGAGACCACCGATCAGGCCACCGGCCACCACACCCACGCCGGCGCCGGTGAGCGCGGCCACGATCGGGCCGGCCGCGATGATCGGACCGATGCCGGGAATTGCGAGACCCATGAGGCTCGCGGCCAGACCCGCCGCGCCGCCGACGACGCCACCCGTCACCGCGCCTGTCGCCGCGCCGCTGTGGGTGCCATCGCCCCGCGTGGTCGCGACGTCGTTGGCGTTGCGATCCGCCGCAGCCGCGCTCGCGTTCGAAGTCTCGTATCGCGCGCCGACGTTGCTCGCGACGATGCTGATGTCGTTGTCCATGAATCCTTCGTCCTTGAGATCACGGACGACGCGTTGCGCCTCGTCGTAGCTGTCGAACGAACCGATGACGGTTTTCACCATAGTCCCTCCATTTTGTGGTTGGTGGTTTCCAATGCGTGCCCCGCGAGGGTGCAGGTGATTCCCCTGCATCGACTCGTGCTTCCGGGTCGATGATCGTGATGCGCTCGCTTGCGGTGAACGCGAGTCGCCGCGCGAAGAGTCACGCGGCCACACTGTCGAGCATCTTCCGTGCCGCTCGCGCGCACTGCACGTTCGCGCGCGCCGTCATTGAATGTCGGCGATGCAGCGTCTGGTGACACGCGCTCGCGGCGCGCGCGCCGCAGGTCTTTTTGAGCCTTGCTCGTGTACTTTTTACATCGGCTGTCGCACACCGCACACGTCGCAGCACCGCACGCGCGCATTGGCAACGGTTTTGCTGCACATCGAAGTTCGCCACGCGCTCCCATGCTCCCAGTCCATAAGCGACTTCCCGTCAAGATCCTGCCGCAGCCCGACGAGACCACGTGCGGCCCAACGTGCCTGCACGCGATCTATCGCTACTGGGGTGAGGACGAAGCGCTGTCGACGGTCATCGGACGCGCGCAGCGGTTCGAGGGCGGCGGCACCGTGGCGGTGTTCCTCGCCTGCGACGCCCTGCGCAAGGGCTACGCGGCAACGATCTACACCTACAACCTCATGGTGTTCGATCCGACGTGGTTCGCGCCTCCACGCGTGAACATCGCAGAGCGACTCGCCCTGCAGCGCGAGCACAAGCGCGACCCCCGCCTCGGCCTCGTCACCGACGGCTACATCGAATTCCTGAAGCTCGGCGGACGCTTGAGGCTCCTCGATCTTTCGCGGCATTTCATCCGCAGCCTGCTGCGCCACGACTTGCCGATCCTCACCGGGCTGTCATCGACGTACCTCTATCGCACGCGACGCGAATTCGGCTCGGACGACACCCCGGACGACGTGCGCGGCTTCCCGGCAGGCCACTTCATCATCATCTCCGGCTACGAGTGGGAGGGCCGGCGCGTGCTGGTGGCCGATCCGTACGGGCCGAATCCGTTCTCGCGCACGCAGGAATACTGGATCAATGTCGACCGTGTGGTGAACGCGGTGCTGCTCGGGATCGTCACACACGATGCCAACCTACTCATCATCTCGCCGCGGACGCGGCAGAACGCGAGCGCCTCCTAAGTGGCTGCCTTTTTCGTGATCAATCAGGCGCGCGACTGGCCGCTCGCCATACCGGGTGTCCAGGTCGTGCCGGCGCGCGCGTACCTGACCGAAGCGCAGTATCGCGACGATGCCACGGCCTGCGTCGTGAACCTGTGCCGCTTCTCGCGCTACCAGGGTCTGGGCTACTACGTGTCGCTGCTCGCCGAAGCCCGGGGGCACGATCCGATTCCGCGGGTAAAAAACATCCGCGACGTGCAGTCCGACAACATGGTGCGGCTGCTCACCGAGGAGCTCGAGGAGCTGATCCAGCTGTCGCTCGCCACGCTCGCCGGCAACAATTACGAGCTCGTCGTGTATTTCGGGCGCGACATCGGCCTTTGCTACGATCAGCTCTCGCAGCAGCTCTTCAACCTGCTGCAGGTGCCGCTGCTCAAGGTACGCTTCGAGCGGCGCAACGGTTCGTGGCGGGTGCAGACGCTCACCGCGCTGGATTTCCGCGACATCCCCGTCGGCCACCACGAGTTCATCGCGACCGCCGCGCGCGAGTACATCGACAACTGCGAAAGGCGCCGGCGCCTGCGCTCGGGTCGGCCCTACGCCGCACACGTCGCGATACTGCACAATCCCGACGATCCCGAGCCACCGTCCAATGCTCTTGCGCTGCAGCGCTTCGGCGAGGCCGCCGCGCGCCAGGGCATGAAGACCCAGCTCATCACGCGCAGCGACTGGAGCAGGCTCGACGAGTTCGATGCGCTGTTCCTGCGCGAGACGACCTCGGTCAATCATTACACGTATCGCTTTTCGCGCCGCGCCGCGGCCGAAGGGCTGGTGGTGATCGACGACCCCGATTCCATCCTGCGCTGCAGCAACAAGGTCTATCTGGCCGAGCTCCTGTCGCGGCATGCGATCGCCACGCCGAAAACGATGATCGTGCATCGCGACAACGTGAAGGACATCGTGCCCGCCCTCGGCCTGCCGTGCGTGCTGAAGCAGCCCGACAGCGCCTTCTCGATGGGCGTGGTGAAGATCGAGACGCAGGAGGAGCTCACGGCCAAGGTGAGCGAGTTCCTGGAGAAATCCGACCTGATCGTGGCCCAGGAATGGCTCGTCACCGAGTTCGACTGGCGCATCGGCGTGCTCGATCGCCAGCCGCTGTACGCCTGTCGATACATGATGGCGCCCGGGCACTGGCAGGTCATCAAGCGTGCGGACACGAAAGACAAGGAGATCGAGGGCGCGACGATCGCCCTGCCGGTCGAGGACGTCCCGCGGCACGTCGTCGACGCGGCGGTGAAGGCCGCGAACTTCATCGGCGATGGCTTGTACGGCGTGGACCTCAAGGAAGTGGAGGGCCGCTGCTATGTCATCGAGGTGAACGACAATCCGAATGTCGACGCCGGCAACGAAGACGCCGTGCTCGGCGAAGCTATTTACGATCGCATCATGGACGTCTTCCGCACGCGCATCGGAGCGCGGCGTGCGGCGCGGCGCGAGGAACGACGATGACGCTGCACGCTTTCGGCGGTTACGGGCTCGAGCTCGAGTACATGATCGTGGACCGTCATACCCTGGACGTGCGGCCGTTCGCCAGTCGCATGCTCGATCGTCTCGATGCGGTGGTGAGCCCCTTTCCAGCACAGTGGGATCCGAAGCTTGGAATTCACGTGACTTGAAGTCGCGGC
>JADMIO011701100.1_pt1 | contig 58807 bp, 42 predicted proteins | sample 8958161 | NCBI WGS metagenome assembly JADMIO01 (sample SAMN16585339, study PRJNA669376) | soil metagenome | isolation source: Crop rotation soil | place: USA: Cullars Rotation, Alabama | collected 2011
GCGACAACTTGTCCACGTGGAATTCTAAGCTTAGGATCCCAATGTGCTGGAAAGGGCTTTCACACTTGAATTCAGTTCTAGAGGAACTTCCAAGGGAACCTGCCGGGTTTGAGACGGCCGCGGCGCGACGCTTCTGTCCGTGGGTTCTTCGTCCAAGTTCATATCGGCTGGCGTGGAGCGAATTTCTTTCGCTGGCAGTGGGCGGATTTGTGAGACCGGTGCACGTTTCGTAGCTGTCGATACGGACTTTTCGACTTGTGCCGGGTCAGCGACCCAAGCGCGTAACTCCGCTCGCACGTCGTCGGGCAAGTCCGCAAACCGTATCCCGGCCGTTTTCCGGGAATTGCCTCGCCAAACTATGTCGCCGACGGCCTCGATTTGCGTTCCCGCGTGCCAAAGTTGAAAGCGCACGGCCGGAAGATGGTCATCGGTGAGCGCGATGGCGGCTTGAACGGCAATGCCTCCTTCGCTGACATCGAGGAGCACACCTCCATTTTCGCCGCCCAAATTTACGTAAACGATGGAGTTAACGTGACGCCGCGGATGTGAGCGGCGTTCGGTTGCAGTAACGTTGTCGTGACCCGGGGACGGAAGCACAAGAGCCCTTACGTAGGTTGCCTCAATAAATGACGATTGCGCTCTCTCTGAGACGCGAGAGACAAACTAGCCCATCGAATAGGAGCATGCAACATGCCAAACGATATTTCCGGCGCAATGTCTTGTCTGTTCGCCGAGCGCGCCTAGTTCCGCAGGTGAGAATTAAGGACCCGCCGCGAAAGCGGCGGGCCTTCAACGCAATTACTTCTTTTCGATGGGCTTGCCCTGGGTGGTCTTGGTGGGGTCGCCGCCATACACGCTTTCAGGGTTGCACCAGTTGCAGTAGTACTTGTCCTTGGGATCACCGGTGTTAGCGAAGACGCGAAGGTGTGCCTTGTCGTTGGTGTTGCACATTGACGGCATGATGTAGTTGCCGAATGTGCTGGGATCGCCGCTCATCAGGATGACTTTCTTAGTGGGCAGTACCCAGGGCTTGCTGAACATAATGGGGTCTTCGACAGTGACGTCGACGGTGACTTCGTTGCCCTTGCGGGTCCAGCGTTCGATTACGTGTTCCTTGTCGCTATGGAGCGAAGCGCCGGGACCTTGTAGCCAGGTATTTTCGTCGAGGCCAACGGTGTCTACGACGAGAGTGTCCCCATCCCAGTGGCCGATAGAGTGCCCCATGTAGGAGGTGTCGTAATCAGTGGGATGCGGACGGCCGTCGGTGTAAATGATGCGGTAATAGGGGCCGGGTGTCGCTTCGTACATGATGGCGACGGCTTCAGGAGAGGAGACGACGAAGCCGCCGAAACCGGCGCGCGGCACGCCGCCAGGGCGGCAATCGAGATTGGGATCGTAGATGTTGATGATGCCGTATTGCGCGTCGACGATCTTCTGGACCTTGGCACGGGCCTCGGCATTGTAAGGCGGGGTGATGCGAATCTCGCGCTGCGCGGCATTGGTGCCGTTAGCTCCCGCGTAAGAGAAAAAGATCGAGCCGTCAGCCGTCTTCGTGGTTTCGTGTACTGTTGGCGGCGGCACATTCGGGTTTACGGCAGCGGCGTTGGCAGGGCCGGGATCGTCGGTGCCTTGCGCTCCACCCGGCCAGAAACCGGTGAAGCTTGGTTTACCGTTCGCCATCCGCGGCGTCGGTTTGCTAGCAGGGTCAGAATCCAACGTGCGGGGTTGCGCGGCGTCGCTGCGCGTTGTCTTATCCTGCGCGGAGGGTCGAGATACAAATGACAGGCACATAAAGCCAACCATCGCTGTAACGAAGAAGCCGCAGCCGAGCGGCAGCAAACTCCTATAGAATCGGCGAATACTTCCCTTCATCTTCGTTCTCCTTGTCGAGCCTCCGTTCTCACTCGTGACGGCGGGCTTTTCGGCTCGGGCGTTCAGGGCCACTTTACGCCATATATACTCGTTTTCCCGCTATAGCAAGAGAAACTGAAGTCCGGGGCGGCTATTGCAGCGAGTATTGGAGCGGCCACAGGCGTTCTCTTTTTAGCGAGAGACGTCGTTGTCGATTGGGATCCATTATTAACTTCGCAAAAGTCGTTACAAAAACATAAATGGAGTAGCCAGAACAGCATGTACAGAATCTCATAGACGGACCCTGCAAAAGTTGCTACGTTAATACGGCGCAACCTTTTTGAGGGCACAGACTTACGCCCAGACAATCAGTTTCGCGTCCCGAACTGACAAATGTATACCGACCATATATTTCGCGACGATCAGGAAGATAAGAAGGGTCATCTCGGCAAGTGGGGCGGGTCCTCGCTCGTTTCGGGGATTTCCAATGCCACTTGGAAAGCCTTTCAGGCCGTAAATCAGCGGCTGCCGGAAGGCGAACTGCCTCATCCGAAATGGGCGCCGGGCAAAATTCTCAAGAGCTACGAGCGTTCGGCTCCTCCGCTAGGTTTCCCTCGCACGACGGACTCTCTGTGTCCCCGATGCGTACCCGAGGTACGGAACGCCCTGTTGAAAGGCGAAGCCGACATCTCGATTCTGGCGTCCACTCATCCGGGTGAAATTAAAGCGGAAATCATCGAGGAAGACGGCAAGATCCTGATGCGCAAGGTTTGCGCCAAACACGGGCCATTCGAAGACATCATGTCGAACAATCCGGCTTTCACCGCACGCATCGAGAGCCTTTTCTTCGGCCGCGATTTTCGCTCCACGGAAGACGAGAATATTCATCGCCACGGCACTTCTTCGATCAAGTATGGCCGCGGCGCCGTTCTCACCGTTGACCTGACCAATCGCTGCAACATGATGTGCAATCCATGTTTCATGGATGCGAACCAGGTCGGCTACGTGCACGAGCCGTCGTTCCAGGACATTAAGGACATTCTCGACCGGGCCGTTTCTTTCAAGCCGCGCAGGCAGGTCATTATCCTTTTCTCGGGCGGCGAACCGACGCTTTCGCCCTTTTTCCTGGAAGCGGTGGCGTACGCAAAGAAAATCGGCTTTTACCGCGTGCTCGCGGCAACCAACGGCATCCGCTTCGCTCAAAGCGAAGAATTCACGCGCCAGGCGCATGCAGCGGGCCTGCATGGCACGTATCTGCAATTTGACGGCACCACCAATTCAAAGAACCAGCATCGCGGCGTCGGCAATCTCTTTGATGTGAAACTGCAAGCTATCGAAAACATGGCCAAGGTCGGAATGAAGACGACGCTCGTCACCACGATTGTTAACGGCGTCAACAATGACGGCATCGGCCCGATCGTGGACTTTGCAGTGCGTAACATTGACAAGGTCCAGACCATTGCTTTCCAACCCGTTTCGTTCACCGGGCGCGATGAAGAGATCGAAGACGAACTCCGGTACGCGCATCGCTACACGCTTTCGCAAATGGTCGCGGACTTGAAGCTGCAGCTCGAGAGCGATTGGGAGCCAATGCGGGACTGGTTTCCGCTTTCCTCTTACAGCGCCTTCACCAGCGTGATGGACATCATGCAGGGCGCTGATGCCCCTTGGGGTTGGAGCGCCTGCAATTGCCACCCGAATTGCGGCATCTTCAGTCTCCTGGTGGTCAACCGGCGCACGAACGAATGGACGCCGCTATTCAAGTTTTTTGATTACGAACGGTTCATGCGCGATGTCGCCGTGATCACCGACACGGCACGCGGCAAAGCGCTCACTGCCGCCCAACTGAGCCTCTCGGTGCTGCGTAACTTTAAACCGAACCAAGCGCCGAAGGGTTTCCCCATCTCACAGATCATGAGTCTCTTCCGCCCGAGCTCGGAGCGCTCCGACAGCGACCGTAACGACCGCATGAAGACGCGTTCGGACCAGGACGACTGGCGTGTGCTGTGCGTCGAGGGCATGTGGTTTCAGGATTTGTGGAACTACGACTTTCGCCGGACGGAAATGTGCGTGATCCCCTACGGCACGCAGGAAGGTGAAATTTCCTTCTGCGCCTACAACACGGGCGTCGGCTGGCGCCAGATTATCGAAAACATGCACCAGACCGCGACGCTCGGCGAATGGCACAAGACCCAAGGTCGCCACGAAATCTTCGCCAAAGGCAGAGAAGTGCCGCTCGCGACGACTGCGCACCACCTTGTTTTGCCCATTATCGGAAACAATGCAAGTTCGGGTGGCTGCGGCAGCACAAACCCTGCGTTCCTCGATAAAGACAAAGCGATTCTGGCTTCCGCCAAATCCGGCGCATCCAGCGAATAGAAATCCGCGCGATTCGCGGTAAAGTTTCAGGCGTATGAGCTATTCGGTGTCTGAACTGGCTGCGCTCCTCGGGCTGCCATTCCATGGGGACGGCTCGCGGCGCATTGTGCGCATCTCCAGTTGGGATACTGCCGATCGCACCTCGCTCGTATTTCTGGAACCCTCCGTCAAGCGATCGCTCTCACACAGCGCGCTCGGCGGTGTCGCCTGCGTGATCGCTTCGCCTGAAGCGGTCGCTTCCGAGGCCCCGGTGATCGTTTCGTCCAATCCAAAACTGGATTTTGCACGCGCATCCTTACTACTCCTGCCGCCGGCACCGGTTAGGCAGGGTTGCCATCCCACTGCCGCCGTGTCACACGGTGCCGACATTGATGAAGGCGTCCAGATTGGGCCACATGTCACCGTAGGCGCCGGCGCACGCATTCGGCGCGGCACCATATTGTCCGCCGGGGTAGTGGTGGGGGATGGTTGCGACATTGGCTACGATTGCATGCTCCATCCCAATGTTGTCCTCTACCCAGGCGCGGTTTTGCGGAATCGAGTCGTGCTTCACGCCGGAGTGGTGGTTGGCGCGGATGGATTTGGATACGTCTTTGACGGGGCAACCCACGTGAAGTTCCCTCAAATGGGACACGTAATCATTGAAGACGATGTCGAGATTGGCGCCAACTCGACAATTGATCGCGGTTCACTTGGGACCACTCGCATTGGAGCTCAAACCAAGATAGACAACCTCGTCCAAATCGCTCACAACGTGGAAATTGGTAAGCACGTGGTCATCGCCGCGCAAACGGGAATCTCGGGAAGCACAATTATCGAGGATCAAGCAATCATCGGGGGACAGGTCGGCTTTGGCGATCACGCGCGCGTGCAAAAGGGCGCCGTCATCGGATCGAAGGCCGGTGTATTGCCCGGCAAGATCGTGCGCGGCGGGGAAGTGTATTGGGGAGTTCCTGTGCGCCCACTTTCCGAGTACAAGCGTCTCAACGCGCTTTTTGGCCGACTGCCGGAAATGAAAGCCGAAATCCGGGCCCTCCAAGACGCCGTCGCGAGGCTGCTCGCGCGGCTGGAAGCGCCTCCGAAATAGCCAGCTTCCGCTCGCGGCATCATTTATAAAGTCCTAATGCCACCTTCACGCCTCTTTTAGCCCGTCCATCGTAGGTTGGATCGGCGAACAACATGGCGTTTAACCTCTTTTTCGGGCTCTGTATCGCGGCACTAGTTTTCATGATCGTGGTTCTCGTTCGCTTTTTCCAGCACGGGCAGGAGCCCCAGGTCACAGTGCCCGTTGTTTCGCGGATCATCGATAAGCCCGTTTGGGTGGATCAGATCCCGGCAGCTAAGGTCGTTGTTTTCCGCCCCGGCGCGGTGTAAGTGATCTTCGTCGGTACAAGTGTCGGTTGGGCCGCGCGCGGGATTACCTCTCGCCCGCCAACTGTTCTTGCGCGTCAACCGGCAGAACGAAGCGATAACCTACCCAAGGCTCCGTCAGGATGTATTTCGGGTTGGCCGGGTCCGCTTCAATCTTCTTTCGCAATTGATTGATTACTACGCGCAGCGACTCCGTCTCTTCGCCGTAATCAGGCCCCCAGACGGCCTGCAGCAGCCTGCGATGCGCGATGGGTTTGCCATGATTCACGACAAGGTGACGCAGCAGGTCGAATTCTTTCGGTGTCAGGTGCACGGCGTTGCCGCGCACGAGAATTTCGCGTTTCTCGAAATCAAAGGCCAGCTCTTTTGACGTCAGAACTGCGTCTGCATTGGCAGCGGGGGATCGTCGCAGCGCGGCGCGAATCCGCGCGAGCAGTTCCTGGATCCCGAAGGGCTTCACCACGTAGTCATCGGCGCCGGCATCAAGCGCGCGCACTTTGTCTTTCTCCGCGCTGCGCACCGTCAACATGATGATCGGCGTCGCCGAATTCGCGCGAATTTCACGGCACGCTGCAAGACCGTCCATCACCGGCATGTTCATGTCGAGAATCACCAGGTCGACGCGCTCGGCGCGAAGCTTTTCCAGCGCTTCCTGTCCGTCGCGCGCTTCAATGATGGTGTAGCCCTGGGCGGTGAGCGTGCTCCGCATTACTCGACGGATCTGCGGTTCATCATCGACCACCAGAATGGTCGCCGACTTCACGCTTTGATCCCTCTGCCGTTTTCGGCCGGCAGCGTGAATGAAAATACCGTGCCGTGTCCGAGTTGGCTGGTCACGCCAATCATCCCGCCATGCGCCTCCACGATTGCCTTTGCGATCGGTAACCCCATTCCTGTGCCTTGCACAAGGTACCGTTGGTTTTTGCCCCGGTAGAACTTGTCAAAAATCAACGCCAGCTCCATATCTTCGATCCCTGGGCCACGGTCCGCAACACTCACTACCACGCCGTCGCCACTCTCTTCCGCTGAGATAGTCACCGGCGAAGCTACCGGCGTGTACGCGTTGGCATTCTCAATCAATCGGAGCAAAACGTCCTTGATACGCGCAAAGTCGGCCCTTACCCGCGGCAGGCCCGGTGGCATACTTACGCTTACCGGCCGGGCTCCAAGGGCAGTCTTGGACACCTGCAGGGCCGCGCACACAATCTCTTCGATGGGATACGCATGTATCTGCAATTCGAATTCGCCGGCATCGAGCCGCGCCATCTCGGCCGCATCCCCGACCAACTGGTTCAGCCGATCGCATTCTTCGTCAATCACCGTCAGCAGCTCCTGCCGTTGCGCACTTGACCCATCCGGCGCCGAGAGCATGCTCGTCACCGACGCCTTGATTGATGTCAGCGGCGTCCGGAAATCGTGCGTCACCGAATCGAGCAGCGCCGATTTCAACCGCTCGCTCTCGCGGTTCGCCTCGGCTTTTCCCAATTCCTCCACGGCGCGCGCGCGTTCGAACGCAACCGCGATGAGCGTGCCAAGAGCTTCCAGTGTCTGCCTCGATAGCATGCGACCGGAAATCCCCAGTGTGCCAATCACGCGCGTTCCCATTCGCACCGGCGCGAAAGAGGAGCTTCGCTTTGCGTCCAGCACCGGTTCGTCCCGGATCATGGCGCGTTTCATCTCTTCTTCGTTCACGTGTCCGGCGCCGCCGGAATGATAAAACTGCCGTTTCGAATCCAGATAAAGCGCGGCCGCGCCAACGCCAAACGTATCCACGATGTGCTTTGGGATCAAATTGAGTAGCGTGATCACGTCGCCTGAAACCAGCAGATGCCGGCTGAAGGCATACAGTCTTTCGATCTCTCTCCGCCGTGCCTGCGCCTCTTCCGCTTCGCGCCTGACGCGCGTCGCCATCCTGCTCGCCAGCAGCGATGCTCCCAGAAAAGCGAACAGTGCCACCCAATTTTGCGGATCCTCAATGCTGAACGTTCCAAACGGCGGCAAAAAAAGATAATTGAGCACGAGCATCGCCGCCACTGACATGAATGCCGAAACGGCAAAGCCCCAGATCGAAGAAACTGCTAAGATCGCCAGCAGGAGCGTGAGCGCTGCGGTCGTTTCATTGACCGCGATCACCTTCCGGAGGAAGAGTTCGATCGCCAGCACGACGGCCAGCGCGGCGGGAAATCGCAACGCGCGAACCGGAAAGCGTCGCCACACGCCCGCATTCTAACGCAGTCGCGCCGTGGAACGATAAGCCCGACAATGCCGCAGTCTTCGCAGCCCCGCCTCGAAACCGCTTCCACCTCCGAAAAGACCAAGGGCCGTTTCAAACTTTTTCTGGGCTATGCGCCCGGCGTGGGGAAGACTTACAGCATGCTCAGCGAAGGCATTCGCCGCGTTGGGCGTGGTGAAGACGTCGTTATCGGGGCCGTTGATACGCACGGCAGGCGCGCGATCGCCGAACTAGAAGCCCAGATTGGGGCTGTTGCGCGTCGGTTGCTTGAATACAAGGGGACCGTCTTCGCTGAGATGGACGTGGATGCAATCCTCGCACGCAAGCCGGAAGTCGTGCTCATTGATGAACTCGCGCACACCAACGTACCGGGTAGCCGGCACGGCAAACGCTATGAAGATGTGCAAGCGGTTCTCGCCGCGGGGATCGACGTGCTTTCCACGCTCAACATTCAACACCTGGAAAGTATTGCACCCACCGCGCGCACGATTACCGGTATCACCGTGCGTGAAACCGTTCCCGACTGGGTGCCGCTGATGGCCACCGAAACCGTTATGGTCGACCTCACGCCCGAAGCCCTGCAGAATCGGATCCGGCGCGGCGACGTCTACACAGCGGAAAAAATTGATCAGGCACTTCACAATTTCTTCCGCAGCGGCAATCTTATCGCTCTGCGCGAACTCGCCCTCCGACAGGTCGCCGAACACGTCGACCGCAGCCTTGAATCTTACATGGCCGCAAAGCAAATCGGTGACAACTGGCAGGTCCGGGAACGCCTCGCGGTGTGCATCAGCTCCAATCCTGCCGCGCAATACCTCATCGCCCGTGGCGCGCGCATGGCGCGCCGGCTCGACGCCGAATACTACGTGATCTCAGTCGACACGCCGTCCGACGCCACGCCTGAGCGGCAGCAGTCGCTCAATGCCAACGTCCAGTTTGCCGCCGACCTCGGAGCCAACGTAATCCGTTCGAGCAACAGTGACATCGCCGAAGCCGTGGCCGCCATCGTCCGCGAAAAACACGTGACGCAGGTAATCTTCGGCCACTCCGCTGTGAAAGGCCTTCGCCGATTTTTTCATCTGTCCGTAATAAACAAGTTTCTTCGCAGTGCCCCATCAGTCGACGTTCACATCGTCAGCCATGGCGATGCGGACGAGCCGTAGCTCATAAGGCAGCCGCCCGTAAAACGGTTGCATCCCACTTACGTATTTCCTTGATAGTGCCTATACTGGGGCCCTTCCCCGGCCTTGTTTAAGACCGTCGTCCTCGGCCCTGTTGGTTCGGAGGCTTCGTCGTGTGGCGCCAGGCGAATCCGCATTTTGCTCATGCCGTTACGTTGCTCTTAGGCGACACTAGTACAAAAGTCCTATTCGACCCCTTTTCTCCTCCCAGTACGCTTGTACCGTATCGCGAAGGCATTGATCTCGCGGCTTTGATCAAGAACGGCCGCGTCGCTGACGGCAGATTCGGTCGGCGAAAAAACATTGGCAAGGGAAGTCGGGTCCGATACCAAAGTTCGAGGCATCTAAAATTTGTAGGCCCGGCTCTCAACAATCCTGGAAGGTAAGGCGATTCCAATTATGAGTGCGACCACGACATCGTTGATGCACGGTAATCTCAGAATGGCTCTCAAGCCTCAGGAGCCGAGGCAGGATCCGGAAGCCTGGAAGAAAATGATGGGGGGCAAGCCCGTCGCTGCCCGACTGGAGATGCTTCCCGATCGTAAGGTCTCGCGTGGCGCGTTAGCCACCAGCACAGTCGTTCAGGTATTTCTCGCTGCCGTTGTGATTGCTATTCCCGTTTTCTTTCCGCAAAAACTTGCAACGAAGATCATTTATGAAGTGATGCCCCTGGCGACACCCGAAACTCAAGTGCTGCTGCCCCCGAAGCCTCCGGTTGTGCACGCGAAGGCGCAACCGCAGCCCGAAGTCGAACGTCAGCCTGAAGACATTCCGCAGCCGCCGCAGCATATCGCGCGCCTCGTCGCTCCGAAGTCGATTGTGCCTCCGCGCATGAAGCAAGTCGAAATCAAACAGGATGCGCCGCAGGTCACCCAGGCCCTAGCCGACGCGAAATTCGAACTCGCCTCGGCCGAACCGGTCCGCCCGCGCGAACCGGTAAAGACTGGCATGCTCTCAACTGGCAGCGCAGCCCCTGCTACGGTCAGCGCGCCGGTATCTAAGGTTCAGACCGGCGGCTTCGGCGATCCGAATGGCCAGCCCGGTGAGGCCAGTCCCAATGTGCGTCCAAACATTGCCCGGCTGGGCTCCCCGGCGCTTCCGCCAGGGCCCGGATACGGTAATGGGACCGGCGGCGCCACCGGACTACGGGGAACAGTCGCCAGCGCTGGATTCGGCAACGGCGTCGCAATTCCTCCGCAAGGTGGATCTGGCTCCGCTCCACGTGGCGAAGTCAAAGCCGGCGGATTTGCGACGGCCACGACAGATGCGCCGGTCGCGAAGCCAAAGGTCGCGGAAACGACCGCGGCCGTTCAGCCTGTCGTAATTGTTGAAAAGCCCAATCCGGTCTATACGGCGGAGGCAAAGAAATTGGGCCTCGAAGGCGAGGTTCTGGTCGACGTTGTTTTCCCGGCGTCAGGGCCGGTGCGAGTCGTTCGCGTGGTCAAGGGTCTTGGACACGGGCTCGACGAAGCCGCTCTGCGTGCAGCACAACAGATTCGTTTCAAGCCGGCATTACAGAATGGACAGCCGGTGGATTTTCCCGCGACGGTTCACATCGTGTTTCAGATTGCGTACTAAATTCGGAGGCGATATGCGGATTTTCGGTAACTTGTTGGTGGTTCTGACGCTCGGGGCGATGCCCCTTGCGGTCGCGGCCCAGGAGCAGCCCTCCTCCGCGCTCACCCAGGCGGTGGATAAAATTGTCGCGCAGGAAAAGGCGGAAGTGAACATGCTGCGGCAATACTCGCCTCTGGTTGAGACGTATATTCAACAGATGCGACCCGATGGCGTCCAGGGCGCGGTTCCCGCCGGCGACCAATATTTTCTTGGGCATGCCGTTCTGGCCAAGGGCGTTGCGCTTGAGCCTCTCACCGCCGAACAGGGTGCAAGCCTGCCGCGCAAGATGCTCGGACCACTTGGTGGCTTGTTCTCCTTCTCCATGGAGTTCCTGCCACGCGGCTTCCTGCAGATGATCTACGTTGACACGGAAGGCTTCGACCGCGACCACTACGCGTTCGAATATGTTCGCCGCGAATTTCTAGGTGAAGTCCGTTGCCTCGTGTTCGATGTGACCCCACTGCCGAAGACCGGAAAGGGACGCTTCGTCGGTCGCATTTGGGTTGAGGACCAGGATTTTCACATCATCCGTTTCAACGGCGCCTACAATGGCGGCGGCAAGACGAATTACTACTTCCACTTTGACAGCTGGCGCGTAAATGCCGCCAAGAACCAATGGTTCCCCGCGTTTATTTACAGCGAGGAAAGCGACGTGCGTTACGCTGTAAGCAAGCGACTCATGTTCAAGGCGCAGACTCGTCTCTGGGGTTATAACCTCGGGCAGTCGCGACAGGAACAGGAGCTCAGCAAGATCCTTATCGAATCACAGTCGCCGGTACAGGACCAGACGGAAACCTCGCACGATCTGTCCCCACTACAGGCCCAGCGCGCCTGGGATCGCCAGGCGGAAGATAACGTCACGGACCGCATGGAGCGGCTCGGTTTGCTCGCTCCGCCGAACCCTGTCGACAAAGTGCTCGAAACCGTCATCAACAACCTCGAAGTCACCAACAATCTCGACATTCAGCCTGAAATCCGCTGCCGCGTCTTGATGACTTCGACGCTTGAGGCGTTCACCATCGGTCACACGATTGTTGTCAGCCGCGGCTTGGTGGATGTCCTGCCAGATGAAGCGAGCCTGGCTGCCGTGCTCTCGCATGAACTGGCACACGCCGTTCTCGGTCATCGCATGGACACCCAGTACGCATTCTTCGATCGCTTGCTCTTTGACGACAAGGATACCTTCCGTCACTTCGGCTTTGCCCGCACGCCGGAAGAAGAAAATCAGGCCAACACGAAAGCCGTCGAACTTCTTGGCAAGTCACCTTACAAAGACCAGATGGCGACCGCCTCGCTGTTCCTGCAGGAATTGAGCACCCGCGCGACGCAAATTCCTAATTTGATCAGCGCGCACCTTGGGAACCGCGTTCCGTTGGGCTTGACTGTTCCGACGACCGCCGCTGCAACGCCGGCGGCACCGAACGCATCCACAACCATCGCCGCGCTTCCATTGGGTGGCCGCGTGAAGGTGGATCCGTTCAGCGACAATCTTGAAATGCTGAAATCAAAGCCGGTAGGCGCTGTGGCTGAACGCGAGAAGATGCCGTTTGAGGTTACGCCTTTTATCTTGTACCTCACTCGCGAGAGCGATCGCTCACAATCAACGCAGGGTGCTTCGGTGTCGGCGGAATCCAAGGCCGATCTGCAGGGCTCGGCGGCGACAGCGCGATAACCGCATCAACCACTTCATCGGCGGCTGGCTTCTTATTAGCCAGCCGCTCTTTTTTTTTGTTGCAACCCCTTTGACTATTGCCGTCATCTATTTTCATGCGTCTTGGTGCTGGTTTTTCCACGGTTTTCACGAATCCCACAACTGTTTTCGGCATCAAAAAACGTTGAGGCCCTTGACGCACCGGGCGAAATTGGTATACTAGGCCGCAGTTCGGCAGCTCTCTCTGGGGTCTTGTAATCGCTAGAAAGAGGTCGGCTACGAATACTGGTTAAATATTTAATCGAGCTTCGCGCGAATCCGCCTGCATGTCTTCAGGCGAATTGGCCCGGCGCTCGACGCCGGGTTTTTTATTTTCGGTTCGATTTTTCGAACGCTCCGCCAGGCGCGGAGTGCTCCAGCGCAAAAACTGGTACCGAAGGCTCTTTGAAAACTGAATCTGCTGGCAATACACGTAACGCCGGCTATCTGCCGCAAGGCGGAGATTCGTGCGTTGCGTGAAATTCACAAATTCTGCTCAAGAGAGCGAATTGTGGAAAGGCGAATTTATCCGGACGGCAAAGTGTCCAGCTCACGCTGGCGCTGCGACGCACTGGGTAAGTTTTATGGTTAAGCTACTAAGGGCGTACGGTGGATGCCTTGGCGCCAGAAGGCGATGAAGGACGTGGCTAGCTGCGATAAGCCTCGGGGAGCCGCAAGCAGGCTTTGATCCGGGGATTTCCGAATGGGGAAACCCATCCTGATGAACTCAGGATACGGCTCGCTGAATACATAGGCGGGCACGAGCTAACCCAGGGAAGTGAACCATCTCAGTACCTGGAGGAAAATAAATCAAAAGAGATTCCGAAAGTAGCGGCGAGCGAAATCGGAACAGCCTAAACCGTCGTGCTTGCACGGCGGGGTTGCAGGACCGCATAAGTAGAGTTACCAAACCGAAGGTTAGGTGAACCCGCTGGAAAGCGGGGCCATAGCGTGTGATAGCCACGTAACCGAAAGCCTCTCGGACTCGAAGCGGTATCCTAAGTACTACGGGACACGTGAAATCTCGTGGGAACCTGGGGAGACCACTCTCCAAGGCTAAATACTCTCTGGCGACCGATAGTGAACTAGTACCGTGAGGGAAAGGCGAAAAGCACCCCTGCGAGGGGAGTGAAATAGAACCTGAAACCGTATGCCTACAAGCAGTCGGAGGGCGATCTCCGCAAGGAGCCGCCTGACGGCGTGCCTCTTGCTTAATGAGCCGGCTAGTTATTCTCCCAGGCGAGGTTAAGCGTAAGCGAGCCGAAGCGAAAGCGAGTCCGAATAGGGCGCTAGTCTGTGGGAATAGACGCGAAGCGGGATGATCTACCCTTGGCCAGGCTGAAGGCAACCTAAACGTTGCTGGAGGGCCGAACGGGTGTTGGTTGAAAACAGCTCCGATGAGCTGAGGGTAGGGGTGAAAGGCTAATCAAATTCCGTGATAGCTCGTTCTCCCCGAAATGCCTTTAGGGGCAGCCTCGTGTGAATTGCCGTGGTGGTAGAGCTCTGAATGGACTAGGGACCAACCAAGGTTACCGAATCCAATCAAACTTCGAATGCCATGGACAACTGCACGGGAGTGAGACTACGAGGGATAAGCTTCGTGGTCGAGAGGGAAAGAACCCAGACCGCCAGCTAAGGTCCCTAACTGCAGGCTAAGTGGGAAAGGACGTGTGATCGCTCGGACAGCCAGGAGGTTGGCTTAGAAGCAGCCATCCTTTAAAGAAAGCGTAACAGCTCACTGGTCAAGCGATCATGCACCGACAATCCAACGGGGCTTAAGCCTGCGACCGAAGCTGCGGACTGTGTGTGGCGCAAGCCTCACATTTTGGTAGGGGAGCATTCTGTGGAGTTCGAAGGTAGACCGAGAGGACTACTTGACGCCACGGAAGAGACCCTGCCGGCATAAGTAGCGATAAACACGATGAGAACTCGTGTCGCCGAAAGTCTACGGTTTCCTGAGGAAGGTTAATCCGCTCAGGGTTAGGCGGGTCCTAAGGCGAGGCCGAAAGGCGTAGCTGATGGATAGCAGGTCAACATTCCTGCCCCACCTTGTGGACGTTATTACGATGGGGAGACGCAGTAGGATATAGGAGTCGGGTGATGGATGTCCCGATGGAGTTGTGTAAGCCGGATCGCGCAGGAAAATCCACGCGGTCATTCAACGGTGAGACAACGCCCGAGGCCACACGGCCATAAAGTCTTCGATTCCACACTGCCGGGAAAATCCTCTAAGGAGTCCATGCGGTGCCCGTACCACAAACCGACACAGGTAGACAAGGACAATATCCACAGGCGCTCGAGAGAACGCTCGCTCAGGAACTAGGCACATTAGCCCCGTAACTTCGGGAGAAGGGGTGCCGCGCTAGGGTTTATAGCCCGAGGCGGCCGCAGTGAAACGCGCTCTGCGACTGTTTAACAAAAACACAGCTCTCTGCTAAGTCGAATACGACGTATAGGGGGTGACGCCTGCCCGGTGCCGGAAGGTTAAAGCGAGGGCTCAACCGCCGCAAGGCGGCGAAGGCCTGAACTGAAGCCCCGGTGAACGGCGGCCGTAACTATAACGGTCCTAAGGTAGCGAAATTCCTTGTCGGGTAAGTTCCGACCTGCACGAATGGCGTAACGATAGAGCGACTGTCTTGGCGAACGGCTCGGCGAATTTGTGGTTCCGGTGAAGACGCCGGATGCCCGCATCTAGACGGAAAGACCCCGTGCACCTTTACTGCACTCTGGTCATGAGTAACGGGAGGATCTGCGTAGCATAGGTGGGAGCCTATGAACCTTGGCTTTCGGGCCGAGGGGAGGCACCAGTGAAATACCACCCTGATTCTTCTGTCGCTCTAACTTGCGGCCCTAGACGGGTCGGAGGACACGGCCAGACGGGTAGTTTGACTGGGGCGGTCGCCTCCCAAAATGTAACGGAGGCGCCCAAAGCTCGGCTCAGGCGGATTGGAAACCCGCTGTGGAGTGCAAGAGCATAAGCCGGGTTGACTGTGAGACTTACAAGTCGAGCAGGAGCGAAAGCTGGGTCTAGTGATCCGGTGGTCCCGCGTGGAAGGGCCATCGCTCAACGGATAAAAGGTACGCCGGGGATAACAGGCTGATCTAAGCCAAGAGTTCACATCGACGCTTAGGTTTGGCACCTCGATGTCGGCTCATCGCATCCTGGGGCTGTAGAAGGTCCCAAGGGTTAGGCTGTTCGCCTATTAAAGCGGTACGTGAGCTGGGTTCAGAACGTCGCGAGACAGTTCGGTCCCTATCTGGTGTGGGCGCAGGAGACTTGAGGGGAGTTGTCCCTAGTACGAGAGGACCGGGATGAACGGACCACTTGTGTACGAGTTGTCCCGCCAGGGGCATAGCTCGGTAGCGAAGTCCGGAAGAGATAATTGCTGAATGCATCTAAGCAAGAAACTCACCCCAAGATAAGGTCTCCCAATGCCGCTGCGGCGGCATAAGAAGGCCGGTCGAAGACTACGACCTTGATAGGCGGGAGGTGTAAGCGTAGCAATACGTTAAGCTGACCCGTACTAATCGGCCGTTCGGCTTAACCATAAAACTTTCTCAGTTCGTCGCTCGTTCTTTCGCATCATGCGAAAGCGCAAGCGGCACATCAGCTCTTTTGAAAGAAATTGTGAATCCGGCAGATTCAGTTTCAAAATCCCGCGAGGCGCGGGAAGTTTTCTTCACAAGTTTCTGGCGGTTATACCGCGGGGGTCACACCCGTTCCCATCCCGAACACGGAAGTTAAGCTCCGCTGGGCCGATGATACTGCACGGGTAACTGTGTGGGAACGTAGGTCGCCGCCAGGATTAAATCAGTAGACCAAGGCTCCGGAAGCGCAAAGCGCCCGGAGCCTTTTTTCTTTTCCGTCCCCGTCCTCTGGCTCTCGTTTCGAATAGTATGTCGCTATGGGCAGGGTCCATCTGTTCGAACTCCACGATCAACCCTGGTTTCCTGCTTTCCTTCGCGACCATGTAACCGACGCGCTTCAATTCCTGCTCAACTTCGGCGCGGTCTACCGCCCGATCGTCCCGCTGCTCACTCGCTCGCTCAATGAGACGCGTGCCCGCGAGGTCCTCGATCTTTGTTCCGGTGCCGGTGGGCCGTGGCCCTGGCTCGAACCCGAGCTTCGCGGCGCCGGCCTTCCGCCGCTCGACATCTGCCTTACCGACAAATATCCGCACGCCCATAATCGCGAGCGGATGGTGGCGTCAACCCGGATACGCTTCCTCGGCGATCCTGTTGACGCGACGTGCGTGCCCGCGTCCCTTCCCGGCTTTCGCACCATCTTCAACTCATTCCACCACTTCCGCCCTGGCGCAGCCCGCGCCATCCTTGGTGACGCCGTACGCAATCGCCGCCCCATTGCCATCTTCGAAGCCCCTGGACGCTACCTCATCACGCTTCTATTGGTCCTTTTTCTGCCGATCCCTTATTTCTTATCTGCGCCATTCTTGCGTCCCTTCAGTTGGTCACGCATATTCTTCACCTATCTTTTCCCCGTCATCCCGTTCGTTCTCGTCTTTGACGGCATCGTCTCCTGCCTGCGGATCTATTCGCCACACGAACTTCGAGCGCTCGTTGCCTCGGTACCGGACTCCGCCTCATTCCAATGGCAAATCGGCGTCGCGCGCGGCGGAGCTTTAGGCGTACCCATTACTTATCTCATCGGCTCCTCGGCCGCGCCGTCGCCCACGACCCGTTGTTAATTTCGTCCTGCAATTCCCCGGCTGCTTCTGTGCTACCCTTACAAGCACAGCCGTCGACCAACCACAAGGAGCTACTTACGTGAATCGCATCGCCTCAATATCGGTCGCTTTGGCACTTGCAGTGTCGTTCGCAACGTTTCTCGCGCTGGCGCAGGCGCCGCCCGCGCAGCAGCCTCCCGTGCAGCATCCGATGACCTTCTTCGTTACCAGCGTTGGCTCCGGCAAAGGCGCCGATCTCGGCGGTCTCGCCGGCGCGGATGCGCATTGCACCATGCTTGCTGAAGCAGCCAAGCCCGGCAATGGCAAAACATGGCACGCTTATCTCAGCACGCAGGGTCCGGGCGCCGTGAACGCCCGCGACCGCATCGGCAGCGGCCCCTGGTACAACTCCAAGAACGCTTTAATCGCCAACGACCTCGGCCATCTGCACGGCGACACCCTCGATCAGGCCCGCCTCGGTAACGGTGTGAATAAGAACGCCGACTTGAACGAAAAGGGCGAACTCGTGAACGGCCAGGGGGACATGCCCAACAAGCACGACATGCTGACCGGATCAAAGCCCGACGGCACTGCTTACACCGACGCCATGGACCACACCTGTTCGAATTGGACCAGCAGCACCGCCGGCATGGGCAGCGCGCAGCTCGGCCACCATGACCGCAGTGGCGGCGGCAATAACTCATGGAATTCCGCGCACCCCAGTCGTGGCTGCAGCCAGGAAAATCTCGTCAGCACTGGCGGCGCCGGCCTGTACTACTGCTTCGCGATTAACTGAGCGGTTTTCAGTTCCTCTGCTGCGGCGCGCACGTTAGCGCGCCGCAGCTTTGCGATATTTTTCCTTCTTCAATTTCCCCTTAAATAAATTAGTTTGCATATCGACGTTCTTCAGTTCGAGGACGATTAGCTGAAACATGCATGTACATGGGAATTCAACAATTCCGTAACGTTGCTGTAAAAATCCGCGTTCAGATTACGTCCCGCACTAAATGATTGATTTGCTTCCGACTCCCATATGGCGGGGTGTCTGAAGTCATGTCTGAGGAGTCTTTTAATGATGAAGGTCAAGAAAGGGCTGTTCACACCAGCTTGGTTTATGTTTTTCGCGATTCTGTTAGTGGCCGTAGCGGGTACCGTCATCGGTGCGCACGCGCAGCGCGGCCGGGAGAACAACAATGGTCCTCAGCGAAACGACGACGATTGGGACGACCATGACAACTTTCATCCTCGCGGCAGATTCGCCATCGGTCTTTGGGGCGATATGCCGTACAGCGATGAGCAAGCCCTCATCGGCGTGCCGAACATCATCCACGACATGAACTCGCAGAATCTGGCGTTCACGGTCCACGATGGCGACCTCAAAGCCGGCAGCGTGCTCGCAGGCTCCGAGACTCCTGTGGAATGCGACCAGGCAAAGTACAACCAAGCTCTCGGCTATTTGAATGCCCTGAAGGCGCCGGCGGCGTTTACCCCGGGCGACAACGACTGGACCGATTGCGACAACGGAACAGCCGCAAACTCCAACGGCCCATTCAATTCCCTCGAGCGCCTGGGACTTGAGCGCGCACTCTTTTTTAGTACACCTTTCACCCAGGGCCAGCATCGTTTGCGCCAGTCCGTCCAGGGAGTTACACCCGGCGTCGATGCAACCCCGTGCAAGGGATTCGTTCATGGAACTGGCACCGCGGATCTAAACGGCAATGGCCTCGACACGGATCAGTGGAAAAATGTTGCATGCAGCGAAAACCGCCGCTGGACTTACCGCGGCGTTACCTTCGCCACGCTCAACATCCAGGGGTCCTGCAACAATCGCTGCAAAGACCACCCGGATAACGTTGAATGGGCCGCTCGCAACCTCGCCGATATTGCCTGGATGAGGGAAACTTTTAAGGTTGCCAAGGACCGCGACTCGGCTGCGATCATGTTTATCGCTCAAGCGGATATGGGCTTCAACGACCGGCCGGCGGAAAGCGAACCCAATCGCAACCCGAGAACCCTCGTGTGCAACACCACAGGGACCGGAGTAAATCTTTGCAGCGCATCCACTCCGGATGGCTTCCAAGATTTCTTGACCGCCCTGCGTGCGGAAGTGGTCGCCTTTGGCAAACCCGTCGCATGGGTTCACGGCGACACCCACCTTCCCCGCGCGGACAAACCATTTCTTGACTCCAAAGGTCAGCGCCTCGAAAATTTCACGCGCATCGAAACCTTTGGCGACAACGTGTTCACTACCGATCCTAAGAACCGCGATACCGGTGACTTGAATAACATGCATTGGGTCAAGGTCTTCGTGAATCCTGATTCCCGCGACGTCTTCAAGTTACAGTATGAGATCGTTGCGGCCAACGAGAACCAGGTCGTTCACCCACTTCCATAGACTGACACTCGAAGCGTTTATCAACAACAGCCGGCGAGGACCAAAGGCCTCGCCGGCTTTATTGTTGTTCGCACCTGAATGAAGTTTTGGCTTATTTGTGCACGGATCAGTGCTAAGGGCCGCCTTCGAATCTTGTTGACCATCCCGTAATACCTTTTATAGACTCCGCCCACCATGAGAACCCTGACGCCCCAGCCCAGGGGTTCTCGCGCGGTTCGTCACGTCCCCGCGTCTGCGCGAGCTCCCCGTAGTCGGAGTATCCGCCCGGCAATTTTGCCGCTCGTCATCACTCTTCTCCTGTCCCTATTTGTTCCGGCAGGACGCACGCAATCGGCCCCTGCTATCGATGCAAAGAAAGTTTGGGACGGGGTCGCGTTAGCCACGTCCGACCTCGAAAAAGTCTACGCGGTTAAGAATTTAGTGCTCCAGCGCGATCGCATTCGTTTGCTGCTGGATGACGGCACGCTTCAGTTCATGCAGCCAGCCAACGGCGTTGTCTTTGGCGCCGCCTTTCACGGCAAGGGACGTCTGCAGGTGTCGCCGCCGAATCCTCGCGAGGCACAGACGATTTATTATTTCACCGGCAAAGATGCGATAGACCTGACTTTCGATCAAGCAACGCTCAATTTCACTGACGACACGTTCAAGGAAGTAGCTGCCTCCGGGGCGATGCCCGGCGCCTCCTCGGCGGCTGATGCTACGCTCTACAAGGCGCGTCAGGAGGAACGCGAAGAGCGCGGCCAAAACGTCGTCTCACGCGTCTATCTGGCGCTTTCCTCACCAAACCGAAAGCAAACATCCTTCTTCCTCGCCGAAGTCAACGCGCAAGGCGCCGGCTGGGTTCAAGCCCGCTACGATGCTCTTTCTCCTGAGCAAATCAGCGTCGGCGCATGGTCTACCGTTTCGAATGGCGAAAAAGCTTTGGATATCTGGACGAGCTTCCCGGCCGACAATCGCAGCGCTTCCGAAGCTTTCAAGGATCCGCTGGAAAAGGCCCCTTTTACCGTCAAGTCGTACGACATTGACGCGACTGCCACCGGCAACGCCGAATTCAGTGCAACCACGAAAGTGAACTTGCAAACTCGCTGGGCCGGTGAAACCGTGCTCGCCTTCCAACTCGATCCGGCGCTGCGGGTGGATGCCGTGCGCAACGCGCAGGGGCAACCGCTCACGTTTTTTCAGGCTCCGGAACGCGGCGCGCGGGACTATGTCTTCGACGACTACTTGGTTGTTGCGCTTCCCGCGGCAACAGTTCCGGAAGCCGCCCAAACGATCGAGTTTCATTACGCCGGTAAGCAAGTCGTCAGCAAAGCGGGCGACGGAAACTATTTCTGCCAGAGCGAGGGCTGGTATCCGGTTCGCATGACCGATCGACTGGCGGGAGGCGAGTTCGACACGCGCAAAGACTTTGCGATGACCTTTCACAGCCCAAAGAGATACACGTTAACGGCTACGGGCGAAAAACTTGGCGAGTCAGTCGAAGGCGACTGGAAGGTAACCAAGTGGAAGTCCGACGTTCCGTTGGCCGTCGCCGGATTTGCCTTTGGTGACTTCAAACTCTTTACCGAAAAAGCGAACAACGTCGACGTCGAGGTTCTAGCCAACACCAACCCGGACGACGCCATGAAAAGCGTCTTGGTACGTAACTCCGCAGGGTCCGGACGAGACCTCGAAAACTCCGCGCCCGTATCCGCTCCGCTCGGCTCACTCACGCCCGCCGCCATGGGCAAAAACATGGCGATCGAGACAGCCAACACCGTGAAGCTGTTTGAACTCTATTTCGGCCCATATCCCTATTCGAAGATAACCGTCACGAACATTCCTGGATCGTATGGCCAAGGCTGGCCCGGCCTGGTGTACTTGAGTTTCTTGTCGTTCCTCGACTCCACTCAGTTGCACACCTTCGGCGTCAAAGACATATCCGGTATGACCGACTTTTTCCGCGGTCATGAAAGTTCCCATCAATGGTGGGGTCATAAAGTTCCCTGGAGTAGCTACCATGACCAGTGGCTTTCGGAGGGTTTTGCTCAGTTCTCGGGCAACTTCTACACGGAAATTCGTGAGGGCCACAAGGAATATCTCAACCGGCTAAGTCTCGGTATGCGTGAGATGATGACTGGTGATCGAAAAGGGCACGCGCTCGAATCCGTCGCTCCCATCTGGATGGGCGCGCGCGTTCGTTCTTCGATTGCGCCCAATGCCTACCAGCCGGTGGTGTACAACAAGGGCGGCTACGTCCTGCACATGCTCCGCATGATGATGCAGGACGTTTCCATTAAAACCCCCGACGCGCCATTTGCCATCATGATGCAGGATTTCACCAAGACCTTTGATGGAAAGCCCGCATCAACGGAAGATTTCAAGGCGATTGTCGAACGCCACATGAATGCCGACATGGATATTGACGGCAATCACCGCATGGACTGGTTCTTCAACCAATACGTCTACGGCACTGGCATTGCGCGCTATGAATTCCGCTACTCGCTCCAGCCGCAGCCCGATAAGAGCTGCAAGCTGAGCGTAACACTCACACGCTCACAGGTGCCTGACAACTGGAAAGACGTAATTCCGATGTACGCTCAGGTTGGAAAAAACCTGCAGCTGATTGGCAGAATCGAAGCCAAGACGCCGACGACCAGCTTCGACACGATTCTGCCCTTCACGCCGCAGAAGATATCCATCAACGAAAATCTCGACACCCTGGCTGACATCAAGCAGTAAACCGCAGCTACGTGCCGGCCGCCTGCTCATCGCAAAATCCGAGCAGGCGGCGCACACCTTCCTGAAACTCTGTCTCCGCTGTAATCAGGCTCACTACAAAAATCCCTTCTTCGGTGAAATCAAAGAAGTGCCCCGGATGCACCGCCACCCTGCACTGCTCTAGCAGTTCGATCGACAACCGCTCGGCTGACATCGCTCCCGGCAGGCGCAACACCGCATACCACCCGCCTTCGCGCTCCAGGCGCTTCACTGCGGACCGCGCGATCGCCGCATCCAAATGTTTGAGGTTCGCAGATATCCTGGCTCGTATTTGCTCCTGCATCCTGTCCCGTACAGTGAGCAGTTTCGGAGCGGCCACTTGCGTAGGCGTGCTGGCTGAAAGATACGTGTCGGCAATTACGTCCAACCGCTCGAGCGCTTCCTTCACCGCTCCCTCGGGCCCGCTCACAACCGTCCATGCAATCTTCATTTGCGGCAGCGCGCAAATCTTCGACAGCCCGCTCATCGTAAACGTGAGCACCTCGCCACTAAACGCAAACGTCGCCGCGCCGCTACGCGAATCGCCATAGTCGAGAAATACTTCGTCCGCAACGATCACCATGCCGTTCGCCGCGCAGATTCGCTGCAGCTCCACCGCCTCCTCACGCTTGACGAACGACCCCGTTGGATTGTTTGGATGCACCACGACCACCGCTCGTGTCCGCGGCGTACTCGCGGCTAGCAGTTCGGCAAGATCAATCGTCCACGAACGGTCGTAAACAAGCGGATACCGCGCCAGCCTCACATCGGCCAAGTCGGCCAAAAACTCAAACAACGGATAGCTCGGCGCGGGCACGAGAATTTCATCGCCCGCATCGCACAGTAGCCGTAAAACATTGCTGTACGCTTCACTCGTCCCCGACGACACCACGACCCGCTCAGGGTCGACCCCACTGTGGTCTCGCTCGGGGTCACCCACTGCGCCTGCCCCGTCGAACCCGCGCTTCCCGCGATAGTAATCCGCAATCGCCGCCCGTGTTTCCCGTAGCCCTTTACTTTCCGGCCGGTACGCGAGGGCCGCCGGATCAGCAAGCGCGGCCAATATTTCGCGCTCCGGATAGGCAAAGCCGCACGCCGTGGGATTCGAAGCCGTCAAATCAAACAGCGGCTTCGAATTGCTGCGGCACTCCGCTAGCGCCTGCGCGAACTCGTTCGGTTCGAGCAGCCAGTTCGTGCGCGAAGCAAAATTCTTCACCACTCAATTGTATCTGGATTAAGCGACTGGACCTGGCACCGCTTAACGACGGCTCTGCTGCGTCGTTGGCGAAGGTACCCACGCGGGGGTGCCTTCTTCCCACTTGTCATTCGTAATCAGGCGTCCCTCTGTCCCGTCGGCCCTCATCAGCATCAACTCCGCATAGGGTTGCGGGCTGCCGTCATACATGGGCGCTTCGTCTCGGAATCCGTATCGAGACGTGCTGAAGATCACCCACTTGCCGTCCGGCGACCACGCGCAGTGCGCGTCATTGCCAGGTGCGTTCGTCAACTTTGTAAGGCCGGTGCCGTCGGCCTTGATTGTGTAAATATCAAACGACTTCACGCCTCCGCTGTCTCGGGTAAACCCGATCACGTCGCTCGTCGGCGACCACATCGGAAAATTGTCATTTCCCGTCGTCAGCTTCGTCACTTTGCCTGACGACACATCCACGATCGCCAATCCCCGTTCGTCCTGCGACCACACGCGGTACACGATGCGCTTTCCGTCCGGCGACCAGCTCGGAAACCCCGCGTTCACCTTGCCGTCCGTCAGATCGCGCTGCTCGGAACCATCCTGCCGCATCACCACCAGGTGTGCCATCGCTGTTTCGCGCGCGTTGAAAAACGTGCCGTAACCGAATGCCAGCCATTGCCCGTCCGGCGACCATGCGGGCGAAAATGCCCCGCCGCCGTTCTTCTGGAAAACGGTCTTCTTGTTTGACCCGTCCACGTCGCTCACGTAGAGCGCAATCTGGTCGAACGGCGTATTCGCGCTCGCGCCCACTTCGCCAAACGGGCTCAGCACCAGCTTGCCCGTCGTCGAAACTGCCGGAAACTCGCCCGAGAATCTCACGTCGAATTGTGGATCGGGCGAAAACAGCGGCTGGTTCTGCGCCGACTCATACAAGAACTTCTGGTACACCACCTGCTTTCCGTCCGGCGACCATGCCGGATTGCGTATCGCACCCTGTCCGGGCCCCGCTTGTGTGTGGCGTCCGTCGCTGAACGCCAATTCGCCTTTTTGGCCTGGCCCTTTAACCAGATACGCCACCTGGTTCGCTCCGACAAACTGGGGCGACACTTTTTCGCCGGGGCCAGTCGTGTGGTAGATGCGATTGCCGCTTGCGACATCAATCGAGACGATCTGCGAATCCACCGCTCCAAAGCCGCGCGCGGCAAACGTCATCTGGCTTGGCAGCGCATAAAACACGATGCGCTTCCCATCCGCAGACCATTTCGGCGAGCCGGCAAACTCATCGTCCGGCGTCAATCGCTTCAGCCCCGTGCCATCGGTGCGAATTACGTAGAGGCTGGCCGGCTGAATATGCTCCCATCCCACCCGCGCATACACATGCCCATGAAGATCTTCGTTGCGGTCGGAAGAAAAAGCGATCCACTTCCCGTCCGGCGACCATGACGGACGGAAAAATCCGTCCATCTTCCCCGCGGCCGCTTGGACGCCGGGTCCGCCTGTCAAATTCCGCTCCTTCTTCGTTTTCAGGTCGAGGATCCAGATGTTCGTCGCTCCGCCGCGTGCCGACACAAACGCGAGCTGGTTGTCGTCGGGGGAGAGAACCGCCTGATCAACGAAAAAAGTTCCGCCGGCTAGCTTTTCGAGCGCCGTACCGTCCTGATGCATCCGGTAAATCTCGGGCGCCACATTTCGTTCCGACGTGAACACAATCCACTTTCCGTCCTGCGAAAACGAAGCGTCATAGTCAAGCTTCGTGTCCGGCATCAGCTTGCGTTCGCCGCTGCCGTCGGCATTCGCGATGTAGAGCAGCCCGCCCGAAGGTCCGATGCGATTCACGAGGATCGTATTTCTTGCGAACGCTGGCATCGCACACGCTGCAACTCCCGCCGCAGCAATAACCGTTGCAAAAAGCACGCGATAACACCTCATCGGTAGGCCTCCACAAGAAAAGCGAAAGGAAATTTGGGCACCCCGCCCCCACTTATAATTGGCCTCAGCCTAATCCTGCTCCTCCCGCCCGTCAAGCCGCCGATACGTGTTGATTCGCCTTGGCGCATGGATCTTCCGGCCACCTTTCACCAAAAAAGAAGGGTGACTCAACTTCGAGCCACCCTTCCGCTTCTTCATGTCTTCGATTCTGCTAGAACTGCGAGCCAGCAAGCGATGCGTACGCCTCGGCGATGTGCGACGCCCGATTGCGTGCGTACCCCTCCCATTCCTTGTAAGCGTCGAGCGTGAGTGAATCCTGTAACTCACGTACGGTCCTGCCTTTGGCAACCCCTTCGGCCACGCCCGCCGCAAGGTCTTGCAGATATCGCCTAAGTGCACTCACGTCTTCCTTCTTCCCCACGGGACCGTAGGCCGGCACCAGAATATCGAAATCGATTTGCTCGATCTTTCGCAGCGCATCGATCCACGCGCCAACGTTCGGCTGCAGTTCGTCCGGCAGCCGCTTCACCTGCAGCAGATCGCCGGCAAACACGGCTCGCTCCGATGGGAAGTACAGCACAGTCATGTCCGCACTGCGCGCCGCTCCTGGATGAATCAGCACAACCTTCTCCCCTCCGAGAGTGATCGTGTATTGATCCGCAAATGTAATTGCCGGCGGCGCCACGTCCTTCAGCGGCCCGCGGCGCACCTCCGCGCCGTTTAACGCCCCATCGCCATCCTCGTCGAACAGCGCGAAATCGCGCTGCAACGCGCCTCGAGCCTCGCTTCGGTCGATGCGGCCGTTTTTGTCCGCGTCCAGATCGCTGCTGTCTGGCGGTAGCGGCACTTCGCCGCGCGGCAGGGCAAGCGCGGCCGCCATCTCCGCGTGCCCGACAAACTGCGCCGTATCGGAAAATGCCGCGCCGCCTGACACGAGCCGACCATCGTGCCCCGTATACACGACGTAACGAACCGGCTCATCATCGGTGCTTTCTTCGAGCTCATTGCTCAGCCATGACGCAAAGTTGAGGCTGATAGGGTCGGCGACCACTGTTCCTTCCGGGGTCGTCAGAAAGATCGTGTACCTGTCACCGTTCTGCGCGCGATAGAGGTCGCCAGCGATCTTCACGATGCCACGGGTATTGTTGTCTTCGTCTGATGCGCCCGATTCTCCGCGCCCGCGAAGCCGAGCGAGTCCCACAATAGCGGCTAGAAAAACAACCGCCGATGCCAGCGCCACCTTATACCTGCTGCCGATGCGCGGGACGCTGTATGGCCGCCGCGGCGCGCTCGCCACAGCTGCAGGCGCAATGCGTGGTTTCGTCTGTGTTACTGCTGTGTGCCGCGTCTGTTGTGTTCCAAATCCCAGCACCGGACGCAGCACGCGATTCCACCACATGATCGCGCCCGTCACGAATAGCGCCGCCGGCACCAAACCCAGCACCACCCACAACGCCTGCAGCCAGCCCCGGAACCGCCCGATATGCAACCGAGAAAGCCACATCAGCGCCACTTCGCCAAAGCTTACCGTTCTGCTTGATGCGTCCTGCGGTTCAAAAAACTCCACCGCGGTGTTGAACGGCTCGGGAAACGAGAAATACACGCCAGAGATTGCCCACATGAAAATAAACAGGAAGCACCAGAAGCCGAGCATGCTGTGCAGCGACCAGTTCACGCGCTTCGCGCCCGTACGCCAGTTCCCAACGACGCTGCGCCGCCAGTTGACGACGCCGGGCCACCACACCACCGCGCCCGTCAGGCACAACAGAACGACGAAAATGGCGCCGATTCCGTTAATCAGTCGACCAGTCTGTCCGCCCAGCAGATTGTCGTGCAGGTCGACCATCCAGACGGTCAGTCGAAAGCCCAGCCGGAGACGATCGCCCAGGTCGGCGCCGGTATATGGATTGAACAGCCGCTCCAGTTGCGTGCTCCCGCGCCGCAGCGAAACTTCCACCGCCTGGTCCGGATTGTCGCGTTCGTAAACTTCGGTAATTTCGAAGCCAGCGTGGGCGCGTTGCGCAGCCAGCTTAAGCTCTTCGGGACTCCAGCGCGGTCCCGTACGCTCCACCAGTACGGGTTTTGGCGAAAGTGCCTGAACGAGTTCGCGACGGTACACAACAGCGCTACCGGAAACGCTGATCACTACTATGTAAAGCCCGAGCGCGATCCCTGCCCAGAGATGGACTTGAAAGATTGCCTTGCGAACCCACAGATTCTGCGGACGCCGCAGCCATGTATTCCAGAAGCTCATTGGCCAGGATTCGCTCCGATTGCTCACGAGCCTAACAGCCTTGGCGCTCCCGAGCCAGCTTGCAAAACTCAGCCGACTGTCCGAGTGCTTTATTCCCGGCTTGTCTCTCTCGTCGTGGTTACGTAAAGCACATTCCGCCCAGAGCGCAGGTCTTTTCCATAAGCGAAGGCTATGCCTACCCCCAGCACACCCACTTTTGCCTGGGCGCCCGCGTCGATCATGTAATGCTGCGGAGCAAGCCCCGGTTGGGGGTGGAGGATCTTTCCGAGGTCGATGAAGGGACCCGCTTTGAAGCCAACGAGGCCGTTGCTATAGAGGCGCTTGTCCATCTCCCAGTTCATCAATAAATAGTCGCGCCCCATCGGCGCGCTGCCTTTTTGGCCGTCGCGCGTTCCGGGGTGCGCGCGCATCCAGAGGTCGTTGTCGCGTTCGATTCCCAGGACGAAGAGCTCGTCGAACGGCGCGTCTCCAAGTGTTTTTCCGCCGCGGATCGCCCCGGTCATCTCGTAGTCGTCGCCTGTAGCCTGCGGGAGCCAGTGGGAAGCAAGCGTCGCCTGCAGCTTTGCAAATTTGCACACTGGGGACGCCCAGATCGCCGCAGTCTCAGCCAAAATTCCGGCTTCGGTCTCAAAACGCCGCTCGGGTACCCGCCATAGTCCGTAACGTAATTCTCCCAGCGCCTTGACCTGGTATCCCGCGAGTAGCAGGTTTCCGGGCGTCGTCGCGGCGCCCAATACGTTCCGGTAGTCGCGGTGCGAAAGCTCCGAGCCGAGTGACCACTCCCACCGGTCGTTTTCCAGTGACGTCAATGTTGCGCCGACGCTCTGCCTGCGCAGGTTGAACGCTCCGCTAGGTCTCCCGCCGTGGGTTTGCGCTCCGGTGAGCACCCAATTCTCGTTCCGCACGTCCACATCTGCCGCTATCCGGTATTTCGGATTGCCTCTCAGCGGCGCCGATAGGGAACCGCGTACGCGGCGTCTTTGCTTGTCCCAACGCACAAGCGAGGCGAAGTTCACTGCCGATCCGCCCATGTTGAAATATTCCGGATAGATGGTCTGGTAGAAGACGCCGCGAAATGTGGAAAGCAGCGCCTGCCATCTTCCGCCGAATCCATCGCGCTCGCGTGCGGCAAAGTCAGCATCGAAACTGCCGTCCTCGTGAGCTTCCAGGCCAAGCCTGTAGGAGCTGAAAATTCCGAGGGCGCCGATGCGGCTCTCGGTGATGCGATAAGCGGCTGGGCTGAGGATGCTTCCCGGAGCAAAAACAAATGCGCGGTCGAGCAGCTCGGGTTTTACGCGCAGATCCGGCGGCACGCGCACCTGCACGATCCGCGGCTTGCCCGTCCGATTCCAGTATTTCAGGGCCGCTTCCACATTGTTTTGCAGGAAGTATGTGGTCGCGAGGAAGTCGTTGGCGTAATCGTCGTCGGGTTTGAGCTGCAATCCACGCCGCAGCCAAGTGGCGGCGTCCGCGTAGCGCTTTTCTTTGAACGCGACACCCGCCAGTTCAATCGGGAACCGCGCGTCCCCGGGTGCGATGCGCAGTCCGGTTTGAAATGCACGCCGTGCTTCGTCGAGGCGTCTGAGTTGCGCCTGGGCGCTTCCGTAGTAGTAGGCGGCGTCGGCGTTGGACGTAAACGTCGGCTGCGCGGCCGCCACAACGTCTTCCCATTTTCCCGCCTCGAATGCAGCTTGGATCTTGCTGGCAGTCTCAGTTTGTGAATTGGTAGGTGGCGGTGAGCTTGCCACTGCCTGTGCAGTGGCTTGGGCGCGCGTTACTTGCGGAGCGAAGATGAGACCGAAGAATGCGAATAGGACTAGTTCGACGAGGATGGACCATTCTGCCCGGGCACGGCGAGCAGGGTCCAGTTGCCGGCGTTTTTCCATTGCTTCTCGAAGTCTGACCGGCTTTGTTTGAGCATCTGCCGTTCCGCCGGATCGTTCTTCAGCACCAGATTGTTCTCCCAATCCATTCCTGTCACCACAACGTAATGCAAATCCCCGCCCGATTTCAGCGCCACGATGAGCGGGCGGCCCTTTTCGAGATGTTCGCGCAGGTCTTGCCATTCGCCTCGGAATGCAAATTCCCGGTAGTCGTGCTCGCGAAAGTAACGCTCCATGTCCGTCGCGTAGATGCCGTGAGCCGGCGCGGAGTAAAGCGTCCGTTTTATCTCCTCGGCATCGGCATTCGCCGGACGTCCCTGCTGGCGCTGCCAGTATTGCATGACCATCGCAATGCTGGCTGCGCCGCAGGCGTTCTCCTGTTGTTTGACAAAAGGAGCGTCAAGCCGCACACCCGGATTGTTGGCGGCAATCAAGCCTCCACACATGGCTACGCCCAATACCAGTGCGAGCAGGAATCTGCCGGTGCGAGCGATCATGATCCGCCTATCGCACGGCTACGATGATAAGGACGAGCGCTGCGATAGCGACAACAATCCACAGCAGGTCGCGGTTCGACAGCGTCCCTGCGGCAAAATCCGCCTGGCCCTTTTCCGCGCGTGCCGCGAGTCGCGCCAGTTCGGCATCGCTAAGGGTGGGAATCGCGCTCTTCACTTGCGCCGCATCCATGTGCGCCGATTGCAACGCGCCGACCGCCTTGGGGGAGGAAAGGAATTCGTTGAGCGTATCCATGTTTTGCTGGCGGCTCCGTGTCGCGGAGGCTGCTTGCTTCTGCAGCTCCTGCGGAGCGACCACGTGGGTCTGCGCAAACGCACTTGCTTGCACGACGAATAGCGTGACGAGCAGCCATACTGTGGCCTTCTGGGCAAATTCCCGAGCTGATCGCATGAAAAGAGTCTCCTTCTGTAGGTTGTGAGCCCGGCTGAAACTACAATCAGCCGCGGCATGTGTTGTGCCCGCCCAATAAGATGTTCAAGAAAAGCAATCCGGGCACCACTAAATGTGTGGCCGTGTTCCTCAGAGTAACTTCACTCGGGCGTGGTTGATGTAACGCAAGGGTCGATCGCAAAAACCCGGTTTTGCGAAAACTAGTCCTCAACCAAAAAGGTCTTGCACAACGAGGAGGGGTGTCACTTGCCCGTAGGCTTCTAGGAGGATCGAGGGGCGGAGTTGAGGCCCGCCCCCCTTGTAACAGATGGTCGTTGTCGGCGCGGCAGTCTAGGAACTACTCGCCACCCGCACCGCCTCTTCCGGTTGCTCGTCCTTCTTTACGCGCCTTTTCCTGCTCCGCGAGGATCGGCGACGTAATCGTGTTGCTGTCGCCGCCATATACGCTCTCGGGATTGCACCAGCCGCAGCGCAGGTTGGTGTCGTTGGGATTCACGTTAGGCAGAATGAAGTGGCCCTTGTCGAGCCCAACGCACATTTGCGGTTGAATGTAGTCGTCAGGAGCGGAAATAGCCTGGGTGCGCTTGCCGGGCATCCAGGGCTTCGTCAAGGCGATTGGATCTTCGACAACGGCTTCCCACGAGAGTTCATCTCCCTTTCGGCTAATGCGTTCGACGACGTGCAACTTGTCACTGTGAAGATTCGTGTGTTTGTTGGTTCCCGTCTGTCCTCCGCCAAGCCACGTTTCGTCATTGAGGCCGACGGTGTCCACCACCAGGGTATCCCCTTCCCAATGTCCGACCGAGTGTCCGAAGTAGGACGTGTCGAAATCTTTCGGGTGTTCACGTCCGTCCGTATAGATGATGCGGTAGAAGGGACCCGGTGCAGCCTCGTAGAGCATTACCAGCGCTTGGGGGGTTTGGATCAGGTATTCTCCCATGCCGGCGCGTGGCACTCCTCCCGGCTTGCATTCCAGTTGCGGATCGTCGTTCGAATTGCCGCCGTACATCTTGTTCGCAAGCGCGTCCACCTTCGCTTTCCATTCCGGCCTGTAGGAAGGCTGGTTGTCGCTCTCGCCTGTCGCCACGAGACCGGGGCCTATGTTGGCTCCGCCATAGTCGAAGAAAATGTTGCCGTCGGCGGTCCGGTCGATCACGTGCGCGCCGCCTTCTTCAGCGCCAAACTCTCCTCGGTAGCGGCCGGTGTTGTTGTAGAAGCCGCTGAAATCTGGCTTCCCATTGGCCATCCGGGGCGTGGGCTTGGCCGCTGCGGCATTTGTTCCCCGCCCTGCATTCTGCGCAGCCGGCATGGACACAAAGATGAGCAGTAGCACTCCACACAACGCCGCTCCGACGACTGCATATGTCACAAACCGATTTTTCATGTAGTCTCCTCTCCGACACGGGACGTGGTTGAACCCACGGGTAAGATCGTGGCTCATTTGTACACCCATTACCGCCAGCAACAAACATCTTTCTCACCTGAAGCGACGCGTCTTTGCGTCCCCTGAGGCGCCTGCTGCTCGAAACCGAAATCGCTGTCCATACGTCTGTCTAGCACTTGCTTCTCGCCCAGCTCCCCACCTGAAGCAAGTCGGCTCGGTACTCCTATCTACTTGGGAACTATCCAGGTCACGCTCGCCTCGCGTGGGCGTCGATTTTTGGAGGGTATACGCGTGGGCTCAACCCGAACGCAATTCCTTCGTCGAGTTTTGTCTTGCTGCTTTCTGATATCAGCCAGTCTCTTGCTAGTTTCCTGCGGCAGCGCCGCTGGGGGTTCTGGGGGTGGGAGCGGGGCGAGTGGGGGAGGAGCTACTACCGCTGCCCCGGTCGTCGTCACCAGTCCCGGTAATCAAACGGTGCTCGCGGGCGATAATGTGAGCTTCGCGGCGGCCGCCAACGGGACCCCGACACCGGCCGTGCAGTGGCAGATGAGCACCGATGGAGGCACTGCGTTCAGTGATCTCAACGGTGCGACGTCGACGAATCTGACGTTTCCTACGACGCCCGCCCAGAACGGCAACCGTTACCGCGCGTTATTCAGCAATGCGGCGGGATCGGCGACTACCTCGATGGCGCTTTTGACGGTGATGTCTACGGCGCCCGCGATAACTACAGCTCCCACCGACCAAACATTTGTCGCAGGTAACAGTGTTACCCTCACCGCGGCGGCTAGCGGAGCGCCGACTCCAACTGTACAGTGGCAAGTAAGCACCGACGGAGGCGCCAGTTTCACCAACCTTAGCGGCGCGACCTCGACCACTCTCACTTTCAGTCCGACCTTGGCGCAGAATGGCAACCGGTACCGTGCGGTATTCACTAACGCGGCAGGATCAGCCACCACGGCGACCGTGACCCTTGTGCTTGCCACGGCCCCGGCCGTCGTCACGAATCCAACCAACCAGACGGTGCTTGCAGGTGGCAATACGAGTTTTGCGGCTTCGGCCAACGGGACGCCGGCGCCTGCAGTTCAATGGCAGGTGAGCACGGATGGAGGCTCTACGTTCAGTGACGTGAGCGGCGCGACCTCGACGACCCTCACCTTCAGTACGACCCCGGCGCAGAATGGCAATCGGTTCCGCGCGGTGTTCAGCAACGTCGCAGGATCAGTCGCCACTGCCTCCGCGACCCTGACGGTCACCGCCGCGCCGCCTCTCGTCACTTCCAATCCCACGAGCCAAACCGTCGCTGGGGGCAACACCGCGACGTTTACTGCGGCGGCTAGCGGCGCTCCAACACCAACCGTGCAATGGCAGGTCAGCACAAACGGAGGAGCTAGCTTCACCAACCTCAGCGGCGCAACCGCGACCACACTTACATTTGTTACCACGCTGGGTCTAAGTGCCAACCGCTACCGGGCAGTCTTCAACAACGGCATCGGTTCAGCCACAACCACCGCCGCGGTTCTCACCGTGACAGTCGCAGGCACCAGCCTACCGCCTATCGCCGATCCAACCGGCTCTGTGCAGACCTTCACCTCCGATCCGAGTGGTCAGCTCGACACGAATAATCCGTTTTTCCAGAACCTTGGTGCCAACGGCCGTACGTGCGCAACCTGCCATCAGCAGGGCGAGGGCTGGAGCGTCTCGGCCGCTAACGTGCAGGCGCGCTTCGACGCCACTTCTGGCACCGACCCAATTTTCCAAACCGTCGACGGCTCCAACTGCGACCACAATGTGGACGTCTCCACGCTGTCGGGCCGCACGAGCGCGTTCGGCCTGCTGACATCCAGAGGCTTGATTCGTATCTTCATGCCCGTCCCGGCTGGTGCCGAGTTTTCCGTGACGGGTGTTTCAAACCAGTACGGTTGCAACGAGTTCAGTCCGCTTTCGATGTACCGTCGGCCGCTGCCGACGGCGAATCTGCGTTTTCTGACCACCCTGATGTGGGACGGCCGTGAATCCGCGGTTCAGACCGGGACGCAGGGGATCGCGCTCGCAACCAATCCCAATGATCTGCTCTCCGACCTCGCTCACCAGTCCGTCAGTGCGACCCTAACCCATGCCCAAGCGTCGACTGCGCCCACCTCCGCTCAGCAGCAGGCAATCGTGAATTTCCAAATGCAGTTGTCCGTTGCCCAGACTAGCGATTCGATCGCGGGTTCTCTGCAGGCTGATGGATCCGTTGGCGGGCCGGCAAAAATCGCGAGCCAGCCGTTTACGATCGGCGTTAACGATCCTTTTACGCCGACCGGTCCGCCGTTTACGTCTTCGGTCTGGTCGCTTTTCAATCCGTGGGTGAATTTTCCCACGGGCACCGCGGCCGGCGCCCAAAAAGCCAGCATCGCACGCGGTCAGACCGTGTTTAATACGAAACCGGTACTGATCACCGGCGTGGCTGGACTCAACGACGTCTTTTTCGCGGGCGGGCCTACGCTTCAGAGTTGCGGCTATTGCCATGACACGCCGAATGTCGGCGGCCCTTCACTCCACAGGCCGATGAATATTGGCGTGGCCGATCCCACGAATCCTCTCGGCGTCGGTTACTTGCCGGTGATCACCCTTCGCAACAACAATACGAATGCCACCGTGCAAACCACCGATCCCGGCGTGGCTCTCGTCACGGGCAAGTGGTCAGATGTGGGCAAGGTAAAGGTACCGATGCTGCGCGCGCTTGCGAGTCGCGCCCCCTACTTTCACAATGGCTCGGCAAAAACCCTGTCCGAAGTTCTGACCTTCTACGAATTTCGCTTCGGCGTTTCGTTCACGGCGCAGGAGCGGGCTGACCTCATCGCATTTCTAAATTCATTATGAGTGTGAACACATGTCGAATGGCCATCCTGCGTAGCAGGATTCTGGGCGGGTGGCGGGGCCGGTGAAGAGTTCTTTTCTGTATCGGTGTGGCTATCAGTTCTGGCCTGCACGCCCTTGTAGCCGGCCCTGAGTACAACCGCGATCGCTGGAACGGTGATATATTTCCGATTCACCATGGCAATTAGGCACGGCCAGCGTTGCTTGCAGGCGTCTGTAGGGAGACGATAGCGTGGCCGCAAGCAAGTTTCGCTGGCTGCTCCCACTGGCCTTTGTCGCGGTTCTGGTTGCCTGCTGGCAGATAGCTATTCGCTCGCACACGGGCATCCTGCCAGGCCCATGGGTTGTGTTCAAAGCAATCGGGGAACTCGCCAAAAGAGGCCTTTTGTTAAGGTACGTTGTGGCCTCCCTATTCCGCGTCACCTGGGGATTTCTGCTGGCTGCCATTACCGGCATTCCGTTTGGATTGATGCTGGGCTGGAACCGGCGTATGGCGATGGCACTTAACCCCTTCATCCAGATACTGCGCCCGATCTCCCCCTTGGCTTGGATCCCAATCGCCGTTCTTTGGTTTGGAGTAAGCGACCTGGCGGCCATCTATCTGATTTTCCTGGCCTCGTTTCTGCCGTTGACGGTCACTGCCATGAACGCTGTCCGAAATATTGATGAGGTTCACATCCGGGCTGCTCGAAACTTCGGTTTGACCCCGTCTCAGATAGTGTCGCGCGTTCTGTATCCGGCTGTAATGCCGCAGTTGATCATCGGCCTGCGCATCGCGCTCGGCATTGCCTGGCTCGTAGTGGTGGCGGCAGAAATGATCGCGGTCAACTCCGGTCTCGGATTCCTCATTATTGACTCCCGCAATGCCGGCAATCGCTACGACCTGGTAATCGCCGGAATGATCATCATCGGATTGATTGGCCTCTTGCTCGACACAGCCCTGCGCCGGCTTGAACGGTCGAAAGCTGTTCGATGGGGGTACGCAACCGAATGACTCAGGCCAGATACGCGGGGGAGTTTGAGCAAAAGACCTCCGGGAATTCCTCTCGCACGAAGTTGCGTATCCGCGACCTCGGCATGACATTTCGAAGGGATGGGAATGCTGTCGAAGTCCTGAAGCATATCAATCTCGAGGTTCGGGAGGGTGAATTTGTCTGCGTCTTGGGACCTTCCGGCTGCGGCAAATCTACGCTGCTCAATATAGTGGCGGGCTTCCTGCCCCAGACGGCCGGGGAAGTTGTGATAGACGACGAGCCGGTTCGGGGTCCCGACCCGAGGCGCATTTTCGTCTTCCAGGAACGCGGTGTTTTCCCGTGGCTGACCGTCGAAGGAAATATCGAGTTCGGCCTGTTCAAATTGTCAAAAGAGGAGCGCCGCCGGCAAGTGGCCCACTACGTGAAACTCGTGGGGCTGCAGGGATTTGAAGCGGCTTACCCCCACGAACTTTCGGGCGGGATGAAGCAGCGTCTCGAGGTTGCGCGCGCCCTCGCCGTCAATCCCGACATGTTGTTTCTCGATGAGCCGTTCGGCGCGCTCGACTCCATTACGAGGCTCGGTATGCGTTCTGAACTGCTCCGCATCTGGCAACTGGAGCGCAAGACCATCCTCTTCGTCACGCATGATATCGAGGAGTCAGTGCAATTGGCCGACCGCGTAGTGGTCCTGTCAACCCGTCCGGCGGAAATTCGCCGTATCGTCGAAATCGATATTCCGCACCCGCGTGACATCAGTTCTCCCCGTTATCTGGAACTGCGCGACGGCATTCTCGCCGAGATCGGACTGGCGCACCAAGTATGAATCGGGAATCCACCAAGCCATGGGAATCCTACTTCTGGCCTGTCCTCACCGCGGGCGTGATTCTGGTGATTTGGCACGCTTTGGTCGTCTGGAGTGGAACCCGCGTGTTTCCCTCTCCTGTACGCGTGCAACAGGGATTAGCCGAACTAATCCGCAACGGGCTCTTCTTCAGCTACTTGAAAGATTCTCTGTTTCGCGTCGGTGCGGGATATCTGCTCGCTGTGGGCTTGGGTATTCCTGCCGGACTGCTCCTCGGGTGGTACTCCGTGGCCGCTTACACAGCGAACCCATTGATCCAGATGCTCAGGCCCATCAGTCCGTTGGCGTGGATCCCGCTGGCGATCATCTGGTTCGGCGCCGGCAATGCCGCCGCCATCTTTCTTATCTTCCTCTCATCGTTCTTCCCAATAGTAGTCGCCACCATGAATGGAGTGCGCAGCGTGCCCCCGATGTACCGGCAGGCTGGGCAAAACTTTGGGCTGTCACCGGTTGCATTGCTTCGCCGCGTCATTTTTCCCGCGGCCTTGCCTCAGACGTTGGTCGGGTTGAGAATCGCTCTAGGCATCGCGTGGCTGGTGATCGTGGCTGCCGAGATGATCGCCGTCACTTCCGGGTTGGGATATCTGATCTTGGATTCGCGCAATGCCGGTCAGCGTTATGACCTGGTGGTGGCTGGCATGCTGATCGTTGGCATCATCGGACTCGTGCTGGATAGTGCCATCAGTCGCCTCGAGCGCTCCAAATCGGTCCGTTGGGGGTTTCGCAATGATGCCTAGCGCGAAGCGTTTTCTCTCGCTTCTCTTCTTGAGTGCGTTTGTTGCAACTACGTTCTGGTCTGTTGCAACGGCCCAACAAGCCGGCGGCGGCGCTTCTAAGACGCTGCGGGTCACAGTCGATGAGAAGGGATTTCATCCGTCCAGCCTCACGCTGAAGACGAATGTCCCTTCAAGAATCATGTTTCTGCGGATAGCGGACGTTCCTTGCGCTACGTCTGTGGTTATTCCGGATTACAAGATCAAGCAGGAACTTCCCCTGAACAAGCCCGTAGTCATCAGTCTCACACCGCGGAAAGCCGGTGACATCACGTTTATGTGCGGGATGGGCATGCTCAAGGGCAAGCTCGTCGCAGCTGAGAAATAGGGTGATCGGAGCCAAAATGGAGCGTCGAGTTTTCCTCGGACTGGCGGGTTGGACGGTCGGAATCACCGCTCTCCATGGATGGCTCAACGTTGACTGGAATGTGCTCCGCAACCGCCTTCGCTCGCGGGACCGCATTCAAACACTGGTCGTGGGCGGTTTGCCCGTCACCTGCAACCTCACCCTCCCCATCGCCTGCGAGGCGCGCAATCTGGACAGAAACAACACGCGAGCCAACTTCGAATTCAGACGGTATAACGGTTGGCCCGAGATCAAAGAGTCGCTCATTTCGGGGGAGCTCGACGCCGCCTACATGCTGGCGCCGCTGGTGATGGATCTTGCGACCAACGGCATCCCGGTCAAGACCGTCTCCATAGGCCATAGGTCGGGGGCCGTCATCATGGTGCACACCGGCTCGCCTTACCGGAAGTTCCGAGACCTGGCCGGCAAGCGCATCGCCATCCCCAGCCGGTTTGCCGTCGACTTTATTTTTCTTCGCAAGATGCTCGCCAGGGAAGGTATGTCGGAAAAGGACTTCCAGATCGTCGAGATGGCTCCTCCCGACATGCCCGCTGCGCTTTACGCCAATGCAGTCGACGCCTACTGTACCGGCGAGCCGTTTGGCGCCGCGGCGCAAAAAGCCGGCTACGCAGTTCCCTTGCGCATGACGCGCGACGAATGGCCAAAATATATCTGCTGTGTGCTCACCGTGCGCCAGGAGCTCATCGATCAGAACCCCGCTCTGGTGCAGGACCTCGTCAACTACGTACAGGGCGCCGGCCATTGGCTCGATGCTGAGCAAGACCATCGCACCCGTGCGGTCGAAATCGCGGCCGGCCAAAAGTATTTCAATCAAGACCGGGCGATACTGCAATTCGTTATGGAAAACCCCCCGGACCGCGTGACGTATGGCGATCTTCGGATGGTCAAGGAGGAGTTTGACGATATTATGCAGCTTTCCTTGCAAGCCAAAACGCTCAAGCGCCCAATTGCCTTCGACCAATACATCGACGACCGCTTCGTGAAATCTGCTGTTCCCGCACCCGTCGAGCTATAAGGGCCTCAATGAAGAAGAGTTTCATCATCGTCATTCTGCTTCTTCCCATCGTGATGTGGGGTGGCTACTTCGCGTTTCGGCAGCCTCCGCCGGCCGAACAGGGCCTTCGCTCCGGTACCTTTGAGCCGCCGCGCGACGCGCCCGCCTTTATCCTCGACGGCTCCAACGGCAAGAAGCTGAGCCTGCACGATTATCTCGGCAAGGTCGTCGTCGTGGAGTTTGGCTACACCAACTGTGAGGCGGTCTGCCCCGTCTGGCTTGACCACCTGGCCGAAGCTTACAGAAAAATCGGTAGTGCCGCGCATGACGTCCAACTGATCTATGTCACAGTCGATCCCAAGCGCGACAATCCTGAGCGCCTGCGCGAGCACTTGGCCATGTTCAACCCGAATTTCCTCGGCGCGACGGGCTCCTCTGACGCGCTCGATGCCGTTCTAAAAGCCTACGGCGTCGTCGCCGAGCAAGTACCCCCCAGGGATCCGGCACTCGGATACGCAATGGATCATTCCACTTCCCTTTACCTTATCGACCGGCAGGGAATGCTCCGCGGGTTGATGCCGTTCGGTACGTCAGCCGATGACATCGGTCATGATCTCGAATTTCTGCTGAAGGCACGGACATGATCTCCACTGCTGCTGACACTCTGTCGAACATTCAGCCACGCGATGAAGACAGTCTGGCGCGAATCCGAAAGCGTCGCCGATGGCTCCTCGCGAGCATCGCGGCCGTGATTTTTACCCCGGTTATCTTCGCGGCGATGTGGCCCGTGACCTTCGACTCGCGAGAAGAACTCTTCGAAATCCCCAAGGGTACTTGGGCCCGCCGGATGGCCGGCGAAAAACGCGAGATTCTGCCGCCGGAGATTCGTCTCGTCGTCGGAACTCACAACGTCTTGTTGCTGAAAAATTCCGACGACGTGCCGCAAATCTTCGGTCCGACCCTGCTAATGCCGGGCCAAAGCCTCCGAATACCCTTTACGACGCCGTCGGAGAACTACTTCAATTGCACCGCACACGCGAGCGGCAAACTCCTCATCGTCGTGGAAGCAGCGCCAACCTGGCCGTGGAGCCGGCTAAGTTGGCGCGTGAAAGGGATAATGCGCACTCTCTTCCACTCGGAAAACTCACCGCCAGAAATTGTTGATCATCACTAGTAGCGCGAACGCGAGCAGCAAGCCGCCGACCGTCCGGTGCTCACCGTTTCGAACCGTCCGCGACCATGAAAACGAACCCTTCGGTCCGCGCGCTTTGGGGAACGCAGGAATGAATAAGGGGACTTGCGAGCAATAGGCGGCGAATTCGGCTCCGAACTTGGTGCCTAATTCGGACTCTTCCGCTTTCATCACGGGATAATAGATCAACCCGTAAAACAGAGCCAACGGGACGAGTAGCCAATAGCCCTGCCCCGCGATGATTACCCCCGCCGCCATCACCAGGGAGCCGAGGTAAAGCGGATTCCGCGTCAACCGGTAAGGTCCGCTCTGGGCAATGGCCTGACCTTTTTCAATGTGTCCTGCGGCCCAAATCCGTAGCATTGAACCAGCACAGGCCAAGATCCCGCCAATCCACAACGAGCGCGTGGAAGGATGCAGCAAAAGCAAGAATCCTGCTCCCAGCACCATCGCCGCAGGTACGCGTATCTTCTGAGCGGTTCTTGACCAGGCGGCGAGGTTCACAGATATTTTCCTATCACGTCGGCTACGGTTTCGGTGGCCGGACGCGCCCCGAGCATGCTGCGAATCTCGGCGAGGCGTGTTCGCATAGCCTGGGCGCGTGCGGAATCCTGCAGATATTGGAGAGCTGTCTGCGCAAGGGCGTGCGGCGTTGCCTTGTCCTGCAAAAGTTCGGGCGCAACTTCTTCTTGTGCGATCAGGTTTACAAGTCCTCGGAACGGCACGTGGATAAACCGGTTCACCAGCCAACTGGCTGCCGATATCTTGTAGGTCACCAGGAACGGCGTGCCCACAAGCGCCGCCTCCAGCGTGCTTGTACCGCTTTTCACCAAAGCAAAATCGGCATTCGCCAAGATGTCGCGAGATGGAGCTTGTGATATGCGAAATTCGGGTCCACCCATGCACCCGGCCATTTCCGCCGCCATGATCCGTTCCAGGTAGTTTGGGCCGACTGTCGGAGCGGCCGAAATAACGAACTGCGTGGGCATCTGCCGGGCTATTTCCAGCGCCGCGCCCAACATTGACGGCAACATGTATTCGACTTCTTTGCGTCGGCTGCCCGGCAACAAGGCAACCGTCGTGCGTCGCGGCTCCAGATTGAGTGCGCGCAGAAATCCGTCACGATCGAATGTCGGCGCGAAGTCTTCCAGCAGCGGATGGCCAACGAAGCGAACCGGCACGCCGCGTTGCCGGTAGTAGTCTTCCTCAAACGGAAGAATCACCAGCATCTCGTCGACATACTTTCGAACCAGCTTGATCCGGCCGCTGCGCCATGCCCACAGCTGCGGGCTGATGTAGTAGATCACTGGAATGCCTGCGCGCTTCAGCCTTTTCGCCAACCGAAGATTGAACTCGGGAAAGTCGATCAGCACGGCGGCGGCCGGTGGATGTTCCCGTGCGGCGCCCAACAGCTTTCCGAAAGTCGCGAAATACGTGCGAAGATGGGCTAATCCCTCACGCGGCCCGATGTTCGCAAGATTCTTTACGTGGCATAAGAGCCGGACCCCGGCCTGCTGCATTTCGTCTCCGCCCGTGCCAACAAATCGCAAGTCTGTATTCGGATGACGGGCCCGAAGGAAGCGCACGAGACGCGCGCCGTAGCGGTCAGCGGAAGCTTCACCGGCAACAATCAGTAATTCTGTGTAGGTGTCAGTCGGCACGTTTGCTGCCGCGGAGTAATGCCATAAATGAAAACCCGCATGGTACTAGCATAGTCGAATGTAATTGGCTTGCCATCTACAGGATGCGTCGACGCCGGAAATAGTGTGGCGTGCGGTAGAACTTCCATTGCTTAAGAAAATCCTTCCAGAACCGCGGGGCGCCCGCTCCGCGTTTTCCACAAAAATGGCCGGTTTTTCCACAAATTGAAATGGCAGTCCTTTTGCTCAGGTTGTGCCGCGAACCGACATAGATTGAAAAGGGACCTCCACACCGGCGCAAGTCTACAGTGATCTCCTTCAGACGGCCCCAGAAAAAACAAACAGATGAAAGATGATCCAGATCCAGCGAGTCCGATAACAGCCTCTCCCGAGTCAATGTGGCGTGAGCGGGTCGCCGCATTGCGTAACGTCCCACCGATTTTCCGGATGGTATGGGAAGCCGCGCCCAGAATTGTAGCTGCCAGTGTTTTGCTTCGTTTGTTGTCCGCAATGGCTCCGCTGGCGATGCTGAGTGTTGCCCGGCTGATTATCGATGCGGTGGCCGCCGTGCGTACGGGCGCCGCGCCCCTGCCGCAATGGTTCTGGTGGATCGTCGCCTTGGAGTTTTCGCTGGCGACGCTCAATGCCGTCGCCGGACGCTTGCTGGACTACTGCGACGGCCTGCTCGCGGACAAATATGCCGTGCACGTCAGCACTCGCATCATGGAACACTCCATCCGGCTTGATCTCTCATCCTACGAAGATCCATTCTTTTACGACAAGCTGGAGCGCGCGCGCGTCCAGGGGACCGATCGTCTGGGAATGATCCAAGCCACGGGTCGGTTGGTCCAGCAAGCGATTACCACGGTGAGTCTCGGGGTCAGCTTGTGTCTGTTCTTTCCGCCGGTGCTGGCTGCCTTATTCTTGTGCGTGGTTCCTTCATTTTTGTCGGAAACGTATTACGCGTTTTTGGGCTACTCGCTGTCCATTCAGCAGACGCCCGCTCGTCGCGAGATGGACTACCTGCGCGTCCTCGGCGGAAGCAAAGACAGCGCCAAGGAGATAAAACTCTTTGGACTTGGCAGCTTCTTGCTCGGTCGCTATCGGGCGTTATGGGACCAGGTGCATCAGCAGAACCTGGAATTGGCCGGGCGCAAACTCGCGGTGTGTGCCGCGCTTACGTTGGTGGGTACCGCCGGCTACTACGGTGCCTACGCATTTGCTGTGTATGAAACGGTTGCCGGGGCTCTCACTTTGGGGACGCTCACGTTTCTCGCGGGGGCAATCGCAGCGACCACGGCGAATCTGCAGGCCTTTTTCTCAACGCTTTCCAGCATCGCCGACCACGCATTGTTTTTGGGTGATCTGCTCGATTTCTTTGCCGTGCAGCCAAAAGTTGTGTCCAGTCCGTCGGCCCTGGTCGCGCCGCGGCCGATTTGCCGGGGCTTTGAGTTCAAAGACGTTTCTTTTTGTTACCCAGGCACGACAAGTCTCGTGTTGCAAAAGGTGAGTTTTCGTATGGAGCCCTCGGAGCGCATCGCGCTGGTCGGCGAAAACGGGCAGGGAAAGACGACGATCGTCAAACTTCTGACGCGTCTATACGATGTCACGTCGGGGCAGATCTTGCTCGACGGCGTCGACTTGCGCGATTACAACCGCGAAGATCTTTGGCGCGAAATAGGGGTTATTTTTCAGGATTTCGTGCGTTACGAAATGACGGCCTCGGCCAATATTGCCGTCGGACAGATTACCGACCAGGCCAACGAACTGCGCATCCACGCCGCCGCGCAAAAGAGTCTCGCCGGCGAAGTGATCGGGAAGCTGCCCAAGCGATACGAGCAAATGCTGGGCTCGCGGTTTGCGGGCGGCATCGACCTGTCGGGTGGCGAATGGCAAAGAATGGCGATTGCCCGCGCCTACTTGCGCGACGCACAGCTCCTCATCCTCGACGAGCCTACAGCTTCGCTGGACGCGCGTGCTGAACGGGAAGTATTTGAGCGGTTCTCCGAACTTACCGAGGGCAAAATGTCGCTTCTGATCTCTCATCGTTTCTCTACTGTTCGCATGGCTGACCGTATTCTCGTTCTGGAAAACGGCCAGATCGCCGAACAAGGAACGCATCCTGAGTTGGTGTTGAGCCGCGGCCGCTACGCCGAAATGTTTGAGTTGCAGGCCTCCTACTACCGATAACAATTTCCCCGCATTCCGGACTTATACAGTGAACGCGTTCGAACCCGTGCGTTCACGGCCTCGTACCGCTCCCTTGTAAAGCCCGGGCAGGAAAGCTAAGGTGATGCCCGTTGCAATCGGACGGACGCCCTTTCCAGTAGCGATTGCGGCACGGTAAAGCAAATCATGCCAAAGCGTGCGTTGATTACGGGAATCACCGGCCAGGATGGCAGTTACCTGACCGAGTATTTGTTGAGCTTGGGTTATGAAGTGCACGGATTAGTTCGTCGCGTTGCTCTGGAAGCTCCCGAACGCAGGACGGAACGAATCACGCATCTGCTCGACAGGATCACACTCCATCCGGCTGGTATTGAAAGTTACCCAAGCATTTTTCACGTTGTGAGCCGGCATTCGTTCGACGAGTGCTATCACCTGGCTGCGCAGAGCTTTGTCGCGGAAAGCTTCGCCGACGGCTTCTCGACGATGAGCACGAATATCAACGGCACCCATTACATGCTGGCGGCGCTTCGCGAACTGCAGCCGAAATGCCGGTTCTATTTTGCGGGTTCAAGCGAGATGTACGGCAAGGTTGACGAAGTGCCGCAGAAAGAAAGCACGCGATTTCACCCGCGCAGCCCCTATGGGATCAGCAAAGTGGCTGGATTCGAATTGACCCGCAACTACAGAGAAGCCTACGGGATGTATTGCGTAAGCGGCATTATGTTTAACCACGAGGGCCCGCGGCGCGGTCACGAGTTCGTCACTCGCAAAATCAGTTCCACCGTCGCGCGCATCAAGCTCGGACTGGCTTCTCAATTGCCGCTTGGCAACCTCGATGCCCAGCGCGACTGGGGACATGCCAAAGACTACGTCCGGGCAATGCATCAAATGCTGCAGCAGCCCGCGCCGGACGATTTCGTAGTTGCCAGCGGCGAATCCCACAGCGTACGCGAGTTTTGCGAGCGTGCATTTGCCGAGGTCGGGCTTAGCTATAAAGATTACGTGGTGAGTGACGAGCGTTTTCGGCGGCCCGCTGACGTTGAGTACCTTGTCGGTGACGCTACGAAAGCCAGAAACGTGCTGGGGTGGAAGGCGCAATATTCTTTCGAAGAGTTGGTACGCGAGATGGTTCAGTCCGACTTAGAAGTCACGGCGCGTCTGGGAGGATCGCCGAGGCCCAAATATGAAGGGAGCGCGAGTCTCGTCTAATCGCGCTGCTAATTGTGCGCGACGAACGTGTTCGTCCAACGTAAATCCGGGCGTACCCATTCCGCTGTTCAATGCAACGTCGCCGCTCGATTCATCGTGTTGTGGCGTGTTCGAATAATTGCCCAGGCAATGCCTTCGCATGCAGGCGGCCATCATCAACAGTTATGATAGCGTCCGCGATGCCTAAGCAGGCCCCTGGACTCAAACGGTTCTTCCCGCTTGGTGTCCGCCTCATTTTCCCTTTTCTATTGATATTGCCCGTGTCGATTGCCCGCCGGAACGCTCCCACGAACGTTGCCGGCATACATAGGCGCACCAACAAGTGACACGGCTGCCCGACAGGAAATTAACCGCAACGATCGCAAAAGCATTTCGCGGCGAAACCGGTGTTTTGCCCGCCGTACGGGAAACCATCCGCCGCACAGCCGTTGCATTGCGTTACGCGAGAGAGCGAAGGCTTATTGGTGAGAATGGTACACCGCTAACCAAGACCGTTCCCCGGCTCGCCCTTGATGTTTCAGGTCTGGCCCCCACCGAGCTGCTCGCGCAGTTTCGGACCCGCGAATTGTCTCCATTTGACTTGCGTGCAGACCAATCAATGCGCCGTCTCTCTGATGCCGAGTCTGTGCGCGAACAGGCGGAAAGGATCATGGCGCACCGCTGGTCCCTCTTGGGTTTTGACAATGTCGATTTTGAAGCTGAGATTGACTGGCTCCGTGATCCCCGTTCCGGGAAACGGTGGCCCCTTGAATACCATGCGGACATCCAGCTCCTGCGAGCCGATGGGTCTGATATTCGGGTGTTGTGGGAACTCAACCGGCTGGGCCATTTCCTTGTTTTGGCGCGCGCCTATGTAGCGACGGCTGACGAAAGGTTTGCGGAAGAGGTGTTCAACCAGCTCGAAAGCTGGAACAAACAGAACCCTCCACCCCTGGGCGCGAATTGGGTTTCTGCGATGGAGGTTGCTCTTCGCGCCACCAATGTAGCCGTTACGCTACGCATGCTTCGAGGCTCGAGGGCTCTTACTGAAGCCCGGCTCGCCATGGTGATCGCTATCCTCGATAGTCACGGCAGCCATATTCGCCGCAACCTCGAATACTCCTACGTTGCGACTGGCAATCACTATTTCACCAACGTCGCCGGCCTTCTTTGGCTGGGTCTGTGCGTTCCTGAACTTCAGGCTGCTGCCTCTTGGCAGTCCTTCGGTTTGCGGGAAATGCTGCGCGAACTCGACAAACAGATTCTTCCCGATGGCGCGCACTATGAACTCTCCACCGGCTACCATCGCTTCGTTACCGAAATCGTTTTGTATTCCTTTGTAGCGTGTCGCGCAAACGGGATACACATCCCCGAACGGTACTGGGCGAAACTGCGTGCCATGATTGGATACATCCGGGCGTACCTCCGCCCCGATGCGAGCGCGCCGCTGATCGGAGATACTGACGACGGCCGCTTCCTTCCGCTAGAGACCCATGAATCCGACGATCACGCTTATCTTGTGGCGCTGGGTGCAGCCGTCTTTGGTGATTCCTTGTTGAAAATACCAGCCGAGCCGCCTGTCGAAATTGCCTGGCTGCTTGGCACAACCGGCCTCAAATCCTACTGCGAGCTGGAGAACGCGCCTCCATCCTCATACGGCTCGTCGCTGCGTAAAGACGCCGGGACAATCGTGCTTCGAGGTGGGGGTTCATATCTACTGATGAGTGCTTCTAAAACCGGCCTGCGCGGGCGCGGCGCCCACCGCCACAATGACGCCCTGAGCGTCGAATTCGCCTTGGACGGCGTGCCTTTCATTATCGACCCCGGATCCTACGTCTATACAGGCGATCTTCGCGAGCGGCAAACGTTTCGTTCCACGGCGTATCATTCGACGGTACAAGTGGACGATTCCGAGCAAAACGCGATTCGTGAAGCAACTCCGTTCATCATCGCTGACGAAGCTCATCCGCGCGTATTACATTGGGAAGAGACCGATGAAAGTGTCTCTGCAACAGCTGAACACTACGGCTATCGGAAGCTGACTCGTCCTGTGACCCATCGCCGCACCGTGAAACTTGAAAAGCATTCAGGTTGTTGCCGGATCACGGATTTATTGACGGGTGAGGGCACGCACGACCTTAGTTTTCGTTTCCACTGTGCGCCTGGCGTAGAAACGTACGTTCGTAACGGCGCTGTCGAGCTGCTCCTGCGCGGCGAGTGCAAGGTGCTGGTGGTGTCGCCAAATCTTGACGCAACTCCGATCCTTGAAAAACAGTTTTCGTCCCGGCAATACGGCGCCAAGAAGCCATCAAATTCGATCCGTTGGGAGGTTCGCGCAACGCTTCCTTTGACTGCAGACTTCGCTCTGGTGCCGGTTCGCCCAACGGAAAATGCGCAAGCAAAGCTGCAGGAAATATTTCGGCGTAAAGGCTGAATCATGTGCGGCATTTGTGGAGTCTGGCACTATGGCGCGTCCTCCGGACACATCGATGCGTCCGTCATCGCGCGGATGCGCGACACGTTGGTTCACCGTGGCCCGGACGATGTTGGTCTGAAACTCTGCGACGATAACCGTCTTGGATTGGGCTTCCGGCGGCTCTCTATCGTGGATTTATCCGCGGCTGGCAACCAGCCCATGCATGGCTGTCCCAACCGCGGCATGACCGTCGTCTTTAACGGCGAAATTTACAACCATGCTGAGCTACGAGCCGATCTGAAGCAGCGCGGTCACGTCTACGCGTCTCGGACGGACACCGAAACGATCGTCCACCTGTATGAAAAGCATGGCTTGGATTTTGTCGAGGCGCTTGATGGCGACTTCGCATTTGCACTATGGGATGGCGAACGCGATCAGCTCGTGTTGGCGCGAGACCGCTTGGGCGTTAAGCCCCTCTACTATTGGAATCACGGGGGCACGATCATTTTTGCGTCGGAAATCAAGGCGATACTTACTCACCCGCTCGTTTCCCACGATATCGACGAGCGCTCTCTCTATCATTACCTTTCGTTCCTGGTTTCCCCCGGTCCGGACACGCTGTTTCGCGGCATCCAAAAACTTCCTGCCGGCCGCATGCTCATTTGCCGCCGTAGCGGCATTGAACACCGGGAATACTGGGACGCGTTGCCTCCTGAAGCGATGCAAGAGAGTGCCGGCGAAGACGCTACATGCGGCGAAATTCTGAAGTTACTGCGCGCGTCCATCAAGAAACGCATGATGGCCGACGTACCGTTCGGGGTGTTCCTCTCCGGCGGCGTCGATTCATCCGCCAATGTAGCGCTCATGGCGGAGCAAATGTCGCGCCCCGTGGAAACCTTTACGGTGGGCTTTTCCGATTCGCCTGAGTTGAACGAGCTCGACGCGGCGCGTCAAATTGCCGGCCGCTATCGCACAAATCATCACGAGGTCTTGATCGACGAAAGAGATATGCGTGCCTTCCTCCCACAGATGATTTTTCATCAGGACGAGCCAGTCGCGGACCCGGTTTGTATTCCTCTCTACTACGTCTCTCAACTGGCGCGTTCATCGGGCACCTACGTGATCCAGGTCGGCGAAGGATCTGACGAAGTATTCGGCGGCTATGACAAATATGTGAAATATTTGCGGTTGTACGAACAGTTCTGGCGTCACGCCGAGCGCGCCCCTCGCGTCGCGCGCCAGGCGGCGGCCGTGCTCGCGCGGCCCCTTGTCAGCACAACCAAGAATGCGGAAGCCGCCGAGCTTGTAAGGCGGCTTGATGCGGGCGAAGAGCCGTTTTGGGGCGCCGCCATCGTCTTCGACGAAGGGATGAAGTCGCATCTCACGTCCGACCGAATGTCGGCAATCTGGAATGGCCTATCGTCGTATGAAGTGGTCACCGATCATTTGCGGCGCCTCGATAGCGTTCGCCCGGATGCCGACTTTCTAACCCGGTTGACCTATTTGGAACTGAAGGTGCGCCTCCCTGAGTTGCTCCTCATGCGCGTGGACAAGATGACGATGGCTGCGTCCGTTGAGGCGCGCGTTCCTTTCCTCGACCATCACTTGGTTGAATATGCGCTGGGGATTCCGCGCCGGATGAAAGTGAAGGGTTCAATCGGAAAGCGGATCTTGAAGCAAGCCCTGGAGTCGGTCTTGCCGAAGGATTTGCTGTATCGCAGGAAGCGCGGCTTCGGCGCGCCGGTTACGCGATGGTTCCGTGGCTCCTTGGGCAGCGAACTGAGGGATCTCGTGATGGGTTCGCGCCTGCGGCGTCGCGAATTCTTCAATTATGACTATATCGCGAAGCTATTTGACGAGCACCAAAGTGGCGATCGCGACTGGGGTTTTCATCTGTGGGCCCTCTTGAACCTGAGCATGTGGTACGACCGGTGGATCGAAGGCAGCTGAGTCACTCGGGCAGATGCCCGAACCGGCCGGCGGCGCGGGTCTTTTTTTGCGCCCGCCATTTCACAAGCGAGTAAGGAGTTAGCAAACGCAATAATGTGCGGCCGCGAGCCCAGTTCGATCCTCCACGCCATCCTTCCCGCAACAGTGCGAGCCCTTTTTTTTTCTGGCCCAGCCTCAACAGATCCTCCGCTCCGGCGAGCTTGACAGACCGTTCGTATTCCACGAGTTCGTTCTTGCTCAGACCGAGTTCATTCGCAACCGCACGTTGCGCGTCCAGACGAGCCTTGATCATCCACAGGGAGTCGCGGCTTGTATTGGTTCCATGTTGCCGCCAAGCCGAAAGTACCCGCGGATCGAAAGCAAACGGCCCGTCGCGGCTGAGCCGCAGGTAAAGTTCATAATCTTCAAGCCGGGACTTCTCGTTCCAGCCATGCCGCTCAACCGCCGACCGTCGATAGACCACCGTAGGACTCATCGGAGCAATCGCTTCCTTTAGCAGCATGGTCCGCGCATTTCCATCAATGTAATGCGCCCAGTCGGCGGTGCAGTCGGTAATATTCGACGCCCCATCGATCAGGAACGCGTGACCGTAACCCACTACGGCCTCGGGACGGCCCTCCATCATCGACAGGCGGGCAGACAAAAACTCCGGCACCCACAAGTCGTCCGAGCCAAGATAGGCAAAGTATTTTCCCTGCGTCTTTGTGAGTCCTTCATTGAGCGTGGCGCACAAGCCGCGATTACTGCGGCGGATGAATTCGGCGGGGAAAGGACAGTCCCGCAGCACGCGCTCGATCACAGCGGGCGAACCATCGGTGGAACCATCGTCAATCACCAGCAGCTTCAGCGGCTGAATTTGCTGGCGGAAAATGGAACGGAGCGTGGCTTCAACAAAGCGGGAGTGATTGTGCGACGGGACGACAACGGAAACGTCTGATTCCACGTGCGGTATTCTATTCGCTGCCCGCGGACATTGCTATTTGGCCTGACCCGCCGTGCGTCCAAGGAGTTCAACGCCCAAGATCTGCATTAGGTGTTTCAGCAGGATAGGATTATCGCGACCTCTTCTTCAGCTCTGCCCTTGCAGAATTTCTTTCCACCTTTCGAGATTTTCTTCCGCCTGCCTCTGAAATACGGCGCCCCAAGACGCGATATTCTCTTTGTTCGAACCTGCCAGAGCTTCCTTCAACAGTTTAGTAAGCGTATCGATGTCGCCGAACTCGTAAAGCAGCATGCCGCGGCTTTCTTCACCCATCGCGGCGATCACCGGAATGCCGCACCACACGGCTTCAATGCGCGACAAACCATATCCTTCGTACCGGAAACCGCGCACAAACACATCGCCGCGTCGGAAAATTTGCAATACATGCGAATGCGGCACTTTTTCAAGAACCGTGATCCACTCGCGGCCTCGCAGCACCTCGGATCGATATGCTTCATCGCGAGCAAATCCTCCGTCTATCAACAGCAACCCAATATCTTGTCCTGTGTCGCGGCGAACTCTTTCCACTCCCATCGCCGCGTGCGCGAACCCGTAGCTCTCGATAAAGACGCCGGTAGAAATAACTACCTTGTCATGGCGCTCAAACAAAACCTCAATGCTTTTGGGTGTAGCCGCCGCGAGCTCGCCGGCGGGTAAAGGAAGCAAAGCGTTCATTGTCCGGACGCTTTGACGAACCCCGACGGTGTTCTTGAGGAATCTGCTGATGTCGCCGTTAACTGCCACGAATTCATGTACGCGACCCACTGACAGCTTGAAGAGTGCTTTGCGTAATGGAGTGAACCCTTCATACCGCGCAGGCAGCGAGCCGTCGTGGACAACCTTTATCCAATCAAAACGCAGCACGAGCTTGAACAAAAGCCACACCGGGACCATCAAGTAATGCGGGTACTCGACCAGGAAATAAAATGAATCGACGATTCGCGCTTTGTATCCCCGCCGCAAAAGAATTGGAATCAGCCCTAAGCGCCTGTACTTGATAGCCCAAACGTTAGGGCCTTTTGGCAGATCATCCCCTGCAGCCCATAATTCAATTCCATTGTCCTTAGTGAATTCAAAAAGCGCACTTGTGAAGGTCGCCACGCCCCCCTGGGGCGGTGGATAAGGCCCAAGCAAAACAAGTCTCTGACTCTCCAACCGCGATTTCCTCCACGAATCCCTCGCAAAAAACACTCGCGGCATACCTCGCCGCCGCGTGCGAGAGTCGTTACGGACAGCTGCTTCCCACCTGAATTGACGAGACACTCTATCATGCGACCAGGTCTCTTTTCGGCAGGCTGGGCAGTACAATGTCGGCGCAACATGGTCAGTCTCAGCCGCTTGTACAACTCCGCAAGCCTAAAGCGAATGTTGCCAATCCTGGCGGCATTCACCATCGTGTTCGGCTTTCTCGCGTTGTTCGTATGGCGCTATGTCAGCCATGAAAAATTTATCTACTTCTGGGACTGGGCGGGATACCAGGATCTCTACATTGAACTCGGCGAACGGTTTCGCCAAAGGCCGTTCAAAACGTTTGGGGCCATTCTTACCTCGATCAGAAAGCGCGACTACAATCTTTTGTTTGCGCTTTTTCTGATGCCGATTCGGCCGTTTGGAACGAGCCGGCACTCCTACATTATGGCAGTGACACTGTTGTTCGCCTTTCCGGCCATCGTCAGCTTTGTCCTATTAATGAGAAAGCTGAGAGGAACTGACGAACCGAACAACCAGTTCGATCGTTTTGGGCTTTCTCTGATTGCGCTCGTGGTGCTTGGACTTTCACCGCAATTATGGGGGCCTGTGCTGCTTGGCTACCCGGATGTTGTCGGCGTCGTTGTTATTTACCTGATCCTTTGGCTTCACTTCAGAACAGACTTCACGATGCAGAGCTCGAGATCGTTATGGTCCCTTGGTCTGCTGCTGAGTTTCCTTGTGATGTTGCGGCGGTGGTACGCCTACTGGGTCGTCGGGTTTTTCGCCGCAGTTATCTTGACTGAGGGTTGGAAGTGGTTACGCGAGAAAGGCTCCCGACAGCAGCTCGAAGAATTAACACGCAAAATTACGAAAGTGGTGCTGATTTCGGCGGGCTCGTTTTTTGTGATCGCGACGCCGATTGCATGGAAGATGCTTACGACCGATTACCGCGCTATATACAGCGCCTACCAACAGGGCGAACATTTCCATGCACTTTACAATCATTTTGGGATGTTGATGATGGGATTAGTCGTATTTGGCATCATTGGATCCCTCAGGAGGGAGAGAAGGCGAATGGCAGTCTTCCTGTGCCTGCAGTTCGCCGTTACCTTCGTTCTGTTCACTAGAGTTCAAAGCATCGATCATCATCATTACAACTGGGTGCTGGCGACGTTGGCGATTTTCGCCACCCTGTGCCTGCAGGATGTGCTTCCATTGATCAGGAGTGCGCCTGCGAAGGCTGCCTATATCGCATTGGTTGTAGCTATCAGCTTCGCGAACTTTCTGATCGTGCTGGCGCCAGGTGTGGAGGCGCGCTTACAGCCGGTAGCCTTTGCTCTGCCGAAGACCCGCCTTTATCCAAAAACTCGGCCGGATATGGATCAGGTGCATCTATTGCTCAACGCTTTGGATTCTATTACCAGGCCCCAAAATTCTGATATTTATGTCTTGGCGAGCTCAATCAATTTGAATTCGGTGATCTTGTACGAAGCTTGCCATCTCTTTGATCCGCCCCTCCCTGATCTCCAGCGCCGGCTTTTGCCGGTAAGCAATGTAGATAAGCGCGACGGGTTCCCTTTCCAGTTCTTAAAAGCGCAGTATGTGGTAGTCGCCGATCCCATTGCCTATCACCTTGCGCCCACTGACCAGAGGGTGATCGGCATCTTGGCGGATCAGTTGCTCCGCGGTGAGGGAATCGGCAAAGCCTACGATAGGCTCGGTTACGAATTTAGCCTGCAGGGCGGAACTGCGTACATCTATCGCAAATCCCGCGCATTCGACCCCTCAGATCTGACCGCACTGTCCGATCGCTTCCTGCACTTTTATCCGGATTATCGAAAACAGTTTGAAATCAGCCCCGAACTTGTTCGTGAGGTCAGCTCGCCGTGATTGCCATCCCACCGATTCGAAGATGTGGCAAAGGCTAGCCTCTACTTATGATCACCGGGCAGTCGATAATATGTTTTGGCGGCGAGGATTGGTGGTATCACCATCCTCACTCCAAGAACCATTTGATGAAGCGCTTCGCCCTCGCCGGCAACCGCGTTATTTTCGTCAATTCGATTTCGATGGGACTTCCGGGCCTTGCGAACAAGGATCTGCTGCCAAAAATTGGCCGCAAATTGCGCTCTTATGCAAAGCTCGCCCGTACGTCGCCGGAAGGGGTGACTGTCATCTCTCCGGCAGCGCTTCCTTTTTTTGGCACAAGCACAGCCCGCGCCGTCAATCGTCGCTTGCTTGCTACTCAAATAGGCGCTCTGGCGCGTCGGCGCGGCCTTACGACTCCGATTCTATGGGTCGCTATACCGACAGCCGCGGAACTCATCGGCAGCTTTCACGAATCGCTCGTCATCTACCATGTGTCAGACAAATACGATTCCAACACGATGGATCACGCCACCGATCCCGCTGCCATTCGTCGTATGCACGAAATAGCCTTGAGGGCCGCGGATATCATCTTCTATTCGGGGCGCAAGCTTCTTGCCGAGGCTGACAAGGGTTGCGAAAAGTCATATCTGCTCGAGCAGGCGGTTGACTTCGCCCACTGGTCGCGGGTCGGGCAAGGTACGCTTCCGGTTGCGCCGGCGGTAGCCTCGATTCCCCGCCCGCGCTTGGGTTATTTCGGAGCTATCGAGCCGTGGCTGATCGACCAGGAATTGATCAAGCAGGCGTCACGCATCAGGCCCGACTGGCATTGGGTGTTTATCGGCAATAAGTCCCGCGGCATGGAAATCGAATCCTTGCCCACGGTTCATTTCTTGCCGGCGGTTCCGTATGCCGATTTGCCCCATTACGCTGCTGGCTTCGACGTATGCGTACTCCCGTGGGAAACCGAGCGCGCCTTCACCAGCTACGGCTCAGCGATCAAGGTGCGGGAATATCTTGCCACCGGCAAGCCCACGGTTATTTCTCCGCTTCCGGAATATGAACCGATGCGCGATGTCTTGCGGATTGCGCGCAGCCGCGAAGACTTTCTTCGGCTCGTCGATGAGGCCCTGCTAGAATCGGACCCGCGTGCCGTCACCGCCCGCCAAAACGCTGTGGCTGCGGGCACGTGGGATGCACGCGCCGAGTATGTGAGCGGACTGATTGAAAAGGTCCTCGCGAATAAACGGGCGGGCTCTCAGGCCGCCATTGTGCATCAACCGTGAAGCAACTTCTTCAAAATCTCAAGAATGGCGAAGGCTTCGTCGCCGACGTGCCCGCTCCGATCGCCCAGCGCGGCCGCGTCTTGGTTCGAACCGCGGCGTCGCTTGTCAGCGCCGGCACCGAGCGCGCATTCGTCGAGCTGGCCCGTAAGAACCTCATTGCTAAAGCGACCGAACGTCCCGATCTGGTGCGCAGAGCCATCGAATCGCTCAAAACCGAAGGCCTACTCGGTACCGCCAACATTCTCCGCGACAAGCTCGAAGCTTCCCATGCGTTGGGTTACAGCGCCGCTGGTGTCGTGGTTGAGAGCGGCGAGGATGTGGCCGAATTTGCCCCGGGCGACCGGGTCGCCTGCGCCGGCACAGGCTATGCAGCGCACGCCGAATTGCTCTCTGTCCCTCGCAACCTTTGTTGCCGCTTGCCCCAGAATGTGGACTTTGAAAGCGGCGCCTTCGCCACGGTAGGCGCCATCGCGCTGCAAAGCGTTCGCTTGGCGGAGCCGACGCTGGGCGAATCTGTTGTTGTGATCGGGTTGGGCCTGCTCGGCCAGATCGTGGCCCAACTACTAAGAGCAAACGGTTGCCGCGTCTTTGGCGTGGATCTCGACGAAAGCAAAGTTGACCTTGCCATTCGTTTGGGTGCTGACGCTGCCTGCCTCGTCGGTGGAGCGGAAAGGCAGGCGATATCAGACTGGTCGCGCGGACGGGGCGCCGACGCCGTAATCGTCACCGCCGCCACCTCCTCCAGCGAACCCATCGAGCTCGCTGGAGAAATTTCCCGCCCGAAAGGTCGCGTCGTCGCGCTTGGCGCCACTGGCTTGGACATTCGGCGGCAGGCCTACTATCAGCGCGAACTGACGCTGCGCGTCTCCATGTCCTACGGCCCGGGCCGCTACGATCCCCAATACGAAGAACAAGGCATCGACTATCCGCTGCCGTATGTTCGATGGACCGAAGGTCGAAACATCGAAGCCTTCCTCGACATGCTCGCCTCCGGCGTGGTCCGCGTGTCGCCGCTCGTCACGCATCGCTACAAGATTGAGGAAAGCAGCCGCGCCTACGACTTGCTTTCAGGGCCGGACGCTGGCCCTTATCTAGGCATTATCATCCAGTACGACACGGAATCTCCGCTGCAACGCGAGGTCGTCCGCAAGCAACCGCCAGGGTCTGTTTCCCGAGAGACAAGCGAAGTTCGAGTCGGCCTCATCGGCGCTGGCGACTATGCACGGCGCGTTTTGCTGCCGTTGCTGCAGTCAAACAAAGTCGTTTTTAGCTCGGTCGCCACCGCATCCGGCGTCACTGCGCACGACGTAGGCAAAAAATATGGCTTCGAGCGGCTCGCCTCTGGCGCTGACGAAGTCCTTTCCGATCCCGGCGTCAATCTTGTCGTCATCGCGACCCGCCACAATACGCACGCTGAGCTTGCATGCCAGGCTCTGGCGCGTGGTCGAAACGTTTTTGTGGAAAAGCCTCTGGCGCTTACGGAAGCGGATCTCAGCCGCGTCCTGGAAGCGGCCGAGACATCCTCTGGCAGCCTGACCGTCGGGTATAACCGCCGCTTCTCGCCGCTTTCCCGGATGGCAAAAGACTTTTTTTCGGGCTTCGGGCCCCTGTCTGTGGTCTATCGCGTCAATGCCGGTGCCGTCTTACCGAATCACTGGACCAACGACCCGGAAGAAGGTGGCGGCCGAATCCTCGGTGAGGTGTGCCATTTCGTCGACCTGGTTCACTTTTTGACGGGTTCACTCACGGAACGCGTTTTCGCGGAATCGATATCTTCTCCCCGCCGCCCAGTTTCCGACGACTCCGTCTCCATCACGCTGAAGCTCTCGAACGGCTCGAATGCAATGATCGCTTATCTTGCTGGAGGAGATCGCTCGCTGCCTAAAGAGCGCGTCGAAATCACTGGTGGCAGCCGCAGCTTTGTGATCGACGACTTCAGAGCGGCGGAATCGTATTCCGGAAATCGCCAAAGGCGCACTTCCCTCCGGCGGCAAGACAAGGGTCAAGCCGCCCAAATCGCTGCTTTGTGCTTGGGCGTGCGTTCCGGCACACTGCCGCTTATTCCCCTGAATGAACTTGCCGCTGTCACCCGGGTAACGTTCGGCATTCGGGAATCCCTGCGTACCGCCACCCCGCAGACTGTCCCTGCAGTAGAGGCCCCGTAGCCTCGAACGCTACCCGCATTGAACGCCCTCAATTTGTCGCTTGCTTGCTCGCCCCGCCGGCGCCATTCGCCGCTTGTTCGATCACCCCAGCTACGGCCGCCGGCTGTGAGACATAGACGGAATGGCTGCCCTTCGCCTCGGTAACGGTCGCACCGGCGCGTTTTGCCATCGCTCGCTGTGCGTCCGGCGGGATCATCTTGTCGTCGGTTGCCACCAGGTACCAACTGGGTTTCGATTTCCACGCTGGTTCGGTCACCGCGCCAGCCAGAGCCTGGACACCCCACGGCACCTGCGAGTCCGCCATGAACGCGGCGAGACCGGGTTCGACGTCGGCGGCAAAAGAAGCCGCGAACTTGGAGCGATCCAGGAAAAGATACCCATCCTGCGGCGGCAAAATCGGAGGCACGGGCGCGCCCGGCGGCGGATTCTTGATCAAGGCATCTACGGATTCACCCTTGTCCGGAGCAAACGCGGCGATATAAACCAGTCCTGCCACCTTGGGGTCCGTTCCTGCCTCCGTTACGATCACGCCACCATAGGAATGGCCGACCAGGATAACGGGTCCGTCCTGTGCGGCGATTGCCCGCTTTGTGACGGCCACATCATCCGCCAGCGAGACAGTCGGATTTTGCACAATCGTGACCGCATAGCCTCTCTGTTTCAGTGCGCTGTAGACTCGCTGCCAACCTGAGCCGTCTACGAATCCACCGTGGACGAGCAGTATGTTCTTCAGCTTGTTTGCCATTTGGATTCTCCCTCGAATGTTCGAACTTGCCCGCGCGGGTCAGCCAGGCCCATGTGAGTTTTTACACTCGAACGGCTGCTATCAGAAGCGTTTTTATTTTGAATAAGCGAAGTTGACGCAGGTAAGTGCATCACCCTGATGAAGTCGCGGTAAAGTTGTGCTGCGTTCACCAAATGGCTCTTCGTTCACGCACCTTAACCGACCCGCAACTTCGCCCGCGCCTGTACAACCGGCAACCGGTCGCAGCATCTCGTCGTTAGGTCTAAGGACTAACGTGTGGAATCGTAGTCCGAACGCAATCTTTCGCGACGTGTGAGTGTCGCCTTCGCTAGAAGCGGAACGTGTATTGGATCTTCGAGGACAGCTTCGTGTCCTGCGCATGGAAATTGAAGCCGCCTTCCAGTGGGTCTTGAAGCCAACCTTGCGCGAGGACGATGAAGATGTCATTGCCGGGCTTGAGGATCCAGCGGACGCGGCTTTGTAGGCCCATGTTGTGGGATCGATTGTCGTACTGGACGACGTTGGTGAAGGCCAGGAACGGCGTCACGATGTAGTTGATATTTGAGGTGAAGATGCGCGCAACGAAGTGGCCCTGCGGCAGCCGCGCAAACGTCTGGTTCGAGTTGAAGCTGATCGTGAAGTGCGGTTGCATACGGTAGGTAACGCCGACTTGAAACGTGTTTGCATGGCCAGACCAATACTGGCCATAGCTCGCGTTGACATTGAAGGACACCTTACGGCGTGCGGCGCTCATGAAGTTAAAGTGACCGCGCGTGAAGCGATATTCCCCGACAGGAAGCACTACGCCAGGAAAAATTCGGAATGGCACGAACAGGCGCTCATATGAGGTATCGAGATCGAGCAGGCTGTGCAGCGCGTCGCCGGATCGGAAGTGCCAGTCGAGCAGCGTCGCATAAAAGTTTGTGCTTTCCACCAGCTTGTTGTCCAGCCGAGTGAAGCGCGTGTAGTAGAAGTCGTGGAACATTTGTTGAATACCGAGAAAGTCCTTGGGACGCGGATCGAAGCTGGCGCCGAAACGCAGCAGGCGCACGTTGCTGCGCTGGACAAAACCGAGGGCCGGTTGGAAGTTTTCCTGAATATCGCGCCAAGCGAACTGCACTTGATATCGGTCGTTGGGATACTCGACGGATATTCCATAGGACAAGTCGCGGTCTCTATTCCTTTCGTTGATGCTGCGAGCACCGTAGGCGTTGAGCACCAGGTTTTGTCCGCCGAAGAGGTGCGAAGTTGCGAGGCGCAGGTCCGCACCCACCGTGTGACTCGAAATTGAAAACGCGGGGTTGCTTTCCAGCACAGTGGGATCCGAAGCTTGGAATTCACGTGACTTGAAGTCGCGGCCGCACTGACCCTATAGTGAGTCGTATTAATTTAAATCATACCAACATGGTCAAATAAAACGAAAGGCTCAGTCGAAAGACTGGGCCTTTCGTTTTAATCTGATCGGCACGTAAGAGGTTCCAACTTTCACCATA
>JADMIO011294170.1_pt1 | contig 58806 bp, 70 predicted proteins | sample 8958161 | NCBI WGS metagenome assembly JADMIO01 (sample SAMN16585339, study PRJNA669376) | soil metagenome | isolation source: Crop rotation soil | place: USA: Cullars Rotation, Alabama | collected 2011
CACAGAGAACACAGAGAAAGGAAGCACAACCCCCTGTATCAGGCAGATTCAGCGGGCTCCGTGAACTCCGTGACTCCGTGGTTTGATTTAGTAATAACCGCTGAGAGAAAATCAATGCGGGAGTGATGGCGTGAGCGAGAATAAAAACAGCCACGGAGACACAGAGAACACTGAGAAAGGATGCACAACCCCTGTATCAGGCAGATTCAGCGGGCTCCGTGAACTCCGTGACTCCGTGGTTTGATTTAGTAATCACGGCTGAGAGAGTGAGCGCGAATACAAAACAACCACGGAGACACAGAGAACACAGAGAAAGGATGCACAACCCCATGTACCTGACAGATTCAGCGGGCTCCGTTGACTCCGTGACTCCGCGGTTTGATTTAGTAATCACGGCTGAGAGAAAAACAATGAGAGAGTGAGTGAGCGCGAATACAAAATAACCACGGAGAAACAGAGAACACAGAGAAAGGATGCACAACCCCCTGTATCAGGCAGATTCAGCGGACTCCGTGAGCTCCGTGACTCCGTGGTTTGATTTTGTAATACCGGCTGAGAGAAAATCAATGCGGGAGTGATGGCGTGAGCGAGAATACAAAACAACCACGGAGACACAGAGAACACAGAGAAAGCATGCACATCAATGAACCGGCAGCTCAGCAGACTCCGTTGACTCCGTGACTCCGTGGTTTAATTTAGTAATCACGGCTGAGAGAAAATCAAATCATATTCGGAAAACTGCAGCTTCTTTACTAAGCCGGAGCCTGTTCTCTTTTCGATCTTTCCCTGACCAGCTTTTTGATGATCACGATCTGGCCAAGATGATAATGCACATGCTCGATGATGCCTGCCAGGTTGCGGTAATAGTTTCCATATTTTTCTTTGAAGAATATCTCACCAAGCTTTTCTTCGGGGATCTCAGCCACATGGCTGGCAAATTTTTCTGCGTCGGTCCACATTTTTTCCAGCATGCTTGTCCAGTCATGCTCCGACCGTATGGCTGGATGCGCAAAGCTGTCCCTGTCGTGGCCTTCCAGCGATGAGCCTTCAAGCACCCTGAGCACCCGGTCAACATAATAATGGATATGGTACGTGAGCATGGCAATCGTATTAAAACCGTCGATGCGAGCTGTAGCCTCCTGCCAGCCGACATCGGTGACATGCTGTTTAACGGACGATTCTGTCCAGTTTCCGCCAAAGTACACTTCTCGGAAATTTTTAGAGAGCTGTAATGCAGTTTTCATTTTTTCAGTTCAAACGTAAAAGATAAAGATCAGTTTTTTTCTGCATCAGAACCAAAAAGAAAAGGGAACGATAACCCGTTCCCTTCCTTCCCGCACGCGGCGGCCGGTCAAAACCTCACGTTACAGCCGATTTGTGCATAGAATGGCACCAGCGGCGTGGTTTTGAAATCCTGAGTGATCATTTTACCTGCCCGGAGATAAATGTCATAACGTTTGATCGACCCTCCGGCCTGCAGTCCGTAATAGAAATTGCCTCCTGTAGCGGGCTCGTACCAGCCATCGGTAACGCCGGGGAACTGCTCCTTGTATTTTGTTTTGTGCTTGAAATGCGTGACAATGGCCTTGTCGAATCCCACTTCACCGGCTACATACCAGTGTTTCCGGTAGTATCCAACAACGCCCGACATGTCGCTGCCGAAATTAAGCAGGCGCACAAAGTCATTGCCGTAACGGCGGAAAACACCATGAATGCCGGTGCTGAAACGGAAGTTGTGGTATTCGGCCCATTGGATCTGGGCACCGATCCTGCCTTTGAAATCATCCAGCGGTTTGCTGCCTGAAGGGAAGGAGTATTCTGCCTGCACCACCAGCGGGAACCACCGGTTACGGATCTGGTGGCCGTAGCCCAGCGCATACATGGCGCTGTATTCGATGCCCGTATGAACATTGACAAGGTGCCTGTCGTCTTTTTTAAGAGTCGCCCAGTTGATGGTCTGGCATGGCGCGGTGAAACTGATCACCATAAGAATAACGAAAATGATATTTTGCTTTTTCATTGTGTGAGGTATCTGACTGTTTATTAGAGTGAATTTAAGTATTGAAGTACAGCAGGCATGGTATGCGAATTCCAGGCGTTGTGGTCTTTGATGATTCCGTCGTGTCCTACACCCGGAATTTTGACTATGGTGACAGCCGGGAAAGCGCTTCCGATCTTTTTTGCCCACGAATCGCTATAGGCGCCGTTTTTTTCACTGTACAGAAGCAGCGCTTTTGGCTGCAGGTCCTGAAGTCCAGCTGAAAAATCAGGCTTAAGCCTGTCGGCAAGCTCAAACATGGCTCCGTTTATCACCGCACCCTTTCGCCAGAAACTGCCGGCTTCCGTATTGTCTTCCTGCGTTACTTCATTTTTACCTGCAAGCATGGCAAGCTTGTAGTCGAGCATGCTGTGGTCATTTTCTTTTCCGCTGAGGAATTGATCGATGTACGAGGCATCATTCATGTTCTCACCCCAAAGGTTGAACGAGCGTGATTCTTTTACATAATGTACGATGTCATCCCATTTGAAGCCGCCGGGCTCACAAACCATGATGCCCTGTATGCTTTGCGGGTACCTCCCGGCGTAACCGGCTGCCAGTATGCCACCCCATGAATGGCCCAGCAGGTATACTTTCTGCGACGGACTGGTGCGGTAGTGGGCGATCACACCGGTAAGCTCATCGAACATCAGGTCGAAAGCGCCTGCACCCATTGATGTGTAAGAGTCTTTTGAAAACCGCTGCGACAGTCCTGATCCGCGCTGATCGTAAAAAACGACCCTGTAACCCTGGCCGGCCAGCTCGCGGCAATTAAGCATGTAACGGTAGTCGCTGCCGGGTCCGCCGTGAAGGCAGATGATCATGGCGCTGTCGGGGTGACCGAATGCTTCGGAATGAAGCAGTGCTCCGTTTACTTTAATGGATGGGATGGAAGGATCTTGGTCGGCAGTTTCAGGGACCAGTTTTTCTGTTGGATCCTTTGTACAGGAACTGAAGATGACGGCAGCAAGTGCCAGCATGGAAATTTTTGATGTGAGGCTCATGTGTTTTTGTTTTTAATTTTTTTTTTTTTGACGGGACAAAGATGCATCCCGTAGCAGCCCCGGCCGCTTCATCCCATAGGATGGAACCTCAGTATAACTATCAGAAAATCAGAAGATAATGAAAGTTGATACCCTGTTCACACCGGGTGATACCTCCGGCCAGGATCAGGCTGCTTTCTTTTTCAGAAAATCGGAAGGAGTCTGCCCCGTGTATTTTTTAAAATTCCGGTTAAAAGATGCTTTGGAATTAAAGCCGCAATCCAATGCAATTCCGAGAAGCGTAAACTGCTGTTGCGATGGTTCGGCCACACACTTAATAAAGGCCTGAACACGCTGTTCGTTGATGAGGTCGTAAAAAGATTTATTCTCCTTTGAATTGATCACCTGTGACAGATGATTGGGATGAACGCCGATCCGGCGCGCAAGATCGTTAAGTGTAAGGTCGGGATTTTTATAAGGCGCTTCATCTGCCATCAGCTTTTTTAGCTGATGATGTATTTGTTCAGCGTCTGCATCCGAAAGTGTCGAACGCAGGTATTTGCCCCCGGAAATCTGAAGGTCCGGCTTTTTTTCAGGGACGGTGACCACGGCAGGTTCTTCAAAAGCCTCTTCCGTTTCTTCTGTGGGAGCGTTTTCAGGGAAGGGCAAGCTGTCAGGCTTTTCATTGAAAACCTGCACCTGCCTCAGGCTGAAAAATCCCAGCCACATCACAAAAAAAGCGGCCGCGCCAAAAATAAGCTCGTCTTTTCTGACGAAAAGGATTATGGTCCAGATGGCGGCCATCCAGATAATAAGATACAGCAGCCAGTTGAAATTGATCCTCTCTGTATTTGAAAACTGCAGAACGAGCCTTTTCCTGTAGCGGAGCAGAATTTTAAGCGACAGGGCGGAATAGATGATTCCCGAAGCATACACAGCATACAGGTTGATCATCGACCGCATTTCGTAGCCCTTGCCCTGTTGCTGGAAAATAGCAGCCTGCTCATCGCCACCCAGAAAAAAGAACGGGCTGAACATCAGGTAGGAAATCAAAACGGGCAGGAAGTGCAGCAGGTAACGCCGCCTGAAGGGCTTTGAAGAAGTCTGCAGCTTTGTATACAGGTAAAGGAACGGACCCTGAACAAGCGGCAGTGGAAAACCCAAAGCGATTACGGCTGCATAATGGTCATACCGGGCTGTGAACATCAGGTAAAATGTAACCAGGTGAAAACCCGTAACAGCCATCCAGGCCGCCATGATGCGGTCGCCGCGTGTTTTGTTTCGCCGGCTAAGCAGCACGAGCGAAATGAAAAAAGCGATGACGATACCGGATAAATAGAGCATGGGCAATGGAGAGCGGCGGTAAAAATAAACGAATTTATCCGAAGCCTATTTTGGAAAGTGTAACGACGCGGGCAGGTTTAACAGCACCGAGGTTAAGACCCGGATAAAGTTATATTGACAAAGTAAAAGCTATCATAAGCGATCTGCCAATGAGTATCCATCTGGCATTATAGTGGAAATTCTGCTAACAGTCTATAGGCATAAATATCAATGACCAGTCATTGCTTCAGAACCCGGTTTCATCAAAGTATATTAATTCTATTATTTCGGACATTCAAAAAAAGCATCCATGTAAAATGTGACCGACTGATAGGTCCACGGCGCCTGACAAACGGCAATGGTCCAGTGATCCGGCCCCAGCTGGTTTACATAAACTTTCGAGCCGGGCTGAAGCCCGAAGCTGCCCCACGTCCATAAAAAAGTAACGTTTACTTCTCCGGGCTCAGGGTCGGTGTTGTTGGTGGTGGTATAGATGCCCGTGACGGGTAATTCTCCAAAAAGAAAATAGTAGGTATAGTTTGCATGCACGGTAATCTGCCAGTCAAATATGGATTGCGCAGGAGGATCCACCTGAGATACCGGTCCTGATCCACCGGCATAACCCGGATCAATGCTGTTTGCGGGAAGCTGGCATGGTGGCACTACCGGCGTGGCCTGGATGCTGTCGAGCCTGATGGTATTGCCATACGAATAGCCTGATTCATTCGTTGCCCATGACCGGAAATAATAAGTTTTATACGGATCAAGTCCGCTGTATACAGCTGTAAATTCACCATCGCTCACTCCCTGCGAAACAGCCTGGTTGCTTAGCATGTCTGGGTTGTTGACAGTGTCCATGCAAAAGCCTGCATATTCGATCGAAGAGGCGCCTTCGTCAGCAATTTCGCCTTTAAGCACCACGGAACCGTCGGTTTGAACGGTAGCCGAAACGGTTTTTACATACGGATAGTAATCGTGAACGTTTTTTTCCACTTTGCCGCAACCATTAAAAAATATCAGGGCTGAGGCAGGGAATAACAGTTTATATATATGATTTTTCATGGTGGTGCGATCAATTGAATGGAATAGCTGTTTGTTACCTGCTTTAGAAAATATAATGTACACCCAGTCCGGCTTCGAAGTGTCCGAATGCGCCATTCTCGGTAACGAGGTAGCCTGCGGATGAAAGATCGATAAATGCACTCAGGTGCTCTGTGAAGGCGTATTCCGTTCCCACCCTCAGCCTGATGCCGCCCAAAACCTGACCCACACGGTCGGTGCGTGATTCGATCAGGGGATAATAGGAATCTTTTTCTTCGTTTGTTGCGCCGATCAGAAGATCCAATCCGATGTACGGTGAAAGCTTCACATCTTCCACGAACCTGAAATCGCCGCCGACAAACAGATAGCCTATCGAATATTTATGATAAACTTCATAGCCCGGAACAACATGAGTTCCTGAACCATCGCTTATAATGCCCGTTACGGGAAAGGTATCGAGGCGGGGTTTAAGATTCAGGTAGCCGATCCCGGCGCGAACATGCCAGTGACCATCAAATTCAGACATGTACATGATCTCAGCAGAAATTTTCTTTTTAAAAACAGCCCCGAGATCGCCACGGGGCATAAAATACAAGCCTTTCAGGGCAATCTGTCCATTACAGCCCAGGACAAACAGCGCAAGTGCTGAAGAAATGAATATTTTTTTTAGCATGAGGTTAAAAGGAGGTGTCAGATATTTTTTGAGGATTCAGCAAGATAGTGAATTAACATTTCAATATGAATGTGCGCACAGGAATGTTGCTTTTATATTAATCGTTTATTGTCTGACGAGTTTTCCATGGCGCTCCTGACCGTTTCTGCCAAAAACTTCATATACATAAATACCTGGTGAAATTTCCGACAGTCCGACAGAGGTACTACTGATGAAATTCTTTTGAAGCACTCTGCGTCCCTGCATATCGTACAGGGAAAGAGCGTATGCAGAGAAAAAATCCGATGATCGGATGTTCAGCAATTCCTTAGCAGGGTTGGGAAATACAAAAAGATCTTCAGTGACGTCGGGATTCAATGTAATTCCGGTTGCAGTAAGACAGAGGGAACTGTCGGTGTATCCGGGAGTGAATATAAAGTTATAAGGCATGAAGGTGAATGAATCCGTTGTGCTCACGATCGTGGTAGCAGGACCCGCCAGGGAGGGCGACGTAAAGCTGACCGAATAAATGGTGTCGGAGCAGTTGCTGCTTCCCGCTGAGTCCGTTTTTACAATAAGTGAGCTGAACTCATTGAATCCGCTGATGAGCAATCCACTGTCTGAAGTTTCCCGTATCGAAAAAGGGTATCCCTTTGCATATTTTTTCATCCAAAGAGGGTTTCCCATGCTGTCAAGCCGCAACGCGCTGAAGAATTCATCTCCTGTTGAAAACGAATAACCATCCACGCTCACGGCGTATCCTCCATCGAAGGTCCTGGAGGCCGAACCAATACGAAGCAGGTAACTGCCGGGTGGAGGAACAACTGTTGAGTAAGTTTTCGACCAGACCGTGCCACCATTCTTATTCATCCGTTCCACTGATACAGCTGATTCAATAAACTGAACACAACCGCTGTCGGGCTGGGGAAAAATGGCATTGCCAGCACCGTTGAACCATCTTCTCCATAATTCATTGCCGGTATAATCTGATTTTGCCGTATAATATTTTTCATTTGTCAGGTCATTAATGCTGACTGAATAATAAAATCCTTCGTCTGCTGCTTCCAGCATTACAATTCCGCTTACAAGCAAAGTATCTGCAGGCAGATATTTCTTAACCCATACAACATTAAAAAGGCTGTCGGTTTTAACCAGGGAATAAGAATGTCCCTGGCCGTTTATTGCTATGATCAAATCGTGGTTGCTGTTTTCAATTATACGGGCAATGTTCACGGATACTGATGGAAGCAGGTAGGAGGCAAGCACATTTCCGGCATCGTTAACTTTAATAAAACCGGATGCCTGGTTTATCATAAAAGAGATCAGGTAATTACCATCATGTAATCTTGCAATATAGCGGCCGGAGCCTGAGAATCCCGGCAATACCGTATCTGTGATCATATTCGACCATTGCAGATTTCCGAATTTATCGCATTTGGAAAGAACTGCGCGCTGGGTGGAAAGTACGCTGCCTGAATCTATTGTTGCTATAAAGAGGCAGCCGCTGTCTGTGGTTTGAACGGCATCGGAAATAACAGTATAATAGTTGTGGATCTTGTATGCATGCTGAAAAGTGATCTGGGCGCAGGCTTTACTTCCGATGGTCAGCATCAAAAAAACGGACAGGATTTTTCCTGAGTTCATTGGGCAATTTTATTGATATGTAAAAATACACATCATGATTTAATCTTTATCATTCTTTCTTGATGATTATATATTCTTCAGGCTCCCCCTTTCATTGTGACTTTGGCAGTCAAGGGCTCCGGCGCTTCAGCCATTCCATCCTCCGGGTCTTATAAACAAGGCACCGTTGATATCTTAACCGCCGTTTAAAGAATGCGAATTCGTAATCGGCTACATTTGCCCATTACTACAACCGTTATTGGCTCACATGTCGTTTTCAGCTGATTTTGCCGGGATCATCCTCTTCGGCCTTTTCTGTTTATGCTTTGTGATCCAGCTGACTTATTACCTCGGACTGTACAGCAAAATGTCGTTTTACCGGCAGCCGCCGAAAGAGAAGGTCAGCATGCCGGTTTCCGTTATTATATGTGCGCGCAACGAGCTTAAAAACCTGCGTGAGTTCCTGCCGCTGGTGCTCGACCAGGATTACCCCGACTACCAGGTGGTGGTGGTGAACGACTGCTCATGGGATGAAAGCGCCAAATACCTGGAAGAGATGGAAGCGGCGCATGCCAACCTGAAGGTGGTGACCATCAAAGAGCAGGAGAAATACCAGCATGGAAAAAAATTCGCCTTGTCGCTCGGGATCAAAGCCGCCGCACATGAGCACCTGCTGCTTACAGACGCCGACTGTCGTCCGGCATCCAAAGAATGGATAGCAACCATGGTAAGAAATTTCACGGGAGGTTATGAAATTGTGGTTGGATATGGCGGTTACATCAAAGAGCCCGGGTTTTTGAACAAATGGATCAGGATGGACACCGTTTTCAATGCCATGCAGTTCCTTTCGTATGCCCTGGGCGACATGGCATATATGGGCGTGGGGCGCAACCTGGCTTATAAAAAATCCCTTTTCTTCAAAAATAAGGGGTTCGCCAGTCATTACCACATTATGTCGGGCGACGATGACCTGTTCATCAATGAAGTGGCAACCGGAAGCAATACGGGTGTGGAAATGAGCCCCGTATCATTCACCTGTTCGAAAGGGAAATCGGCCTGGGGGGCCTGGATCAAACAGAAAAGAAGGCACATGAGCACATCGGGACTGTATAAAACCCGTCACAAGCTCATGCTGGGATTGTTCTATGCAAGCCAGCTGATATTTTACATAAGTTTTATCTGCCTGCTTATTTTAAAACTTTTTTCAAAGGTCATCGTATCAGCCTTCATTGTAAGAATGGTGGTACAATGGATCGTAACCGGCAGTGCCATGAAGAGACTGAAAGAGATAGATTTATGGTGGCTTACACCTTTATATGAGGTCATCATCATCATTCTCTACCCGGCTCTGGCGGTATCGAACATGCTATTCAAAAATAAAACATGGAAATAATGACGACAGCTCTTTCCAAACCCCGCGTTAAAACGAAGGTAGCCGCTAAGCTTGCCAAAAGGAAACAAAAAGCTCCGGCAAAGAAAAAAGCTGCCAGGGCAATTCCTGTTTCCAGGGCCCATCCGAAAAAAGTGTCAGGCCGGAAGGAAAAGCCTGTTGCCGAACCGAAAAAAGCAAGTATCAAATCAGCCATAAATCCCCGCCAGGAAAAAAACAAAGCTTCCGGATCCACTGTTAAGCATCCCGTAAAAGAACCGGTGAAAAAGGAAGAGCCTGTTAAGATCCGGAAAATTCATTCAGCTGCTAAACCCACTCCAGAATCTGGAGCCAAAACCCAAAGCAAAACCGATAATAAAGATATGCCGGAAACGACTACCCTCGAATCAGCAGCCGCTGACACCCTTGAAGTACAGATCAGCCCTAATTTATCCGATAAAGCGCTGCATGATTACAAGCTCGTTCGAAGCGCCATCGATCAGCACAACCAGAAAGCTTTCGCCGAGCTGATGGCCCGGTATAAGGATTCCATTTATTTTATGCTCCTTAAAATGGTTAACAACCGCGACGATGCGGAAGATCTTACCATCGAGGCATTCGGCAAAGCATTTAAGAACATCCGCCAGTATACGCCCGACTATGCTTTCAGCACCTGGCTGTTCAAGATAGCGACGAACAACTGTATCGACTTCATCCGCAAAAAACGCAAGCAGGCATTTTCCATCGACCGCGGCTTCGAAAACGATGAAGGGCAGGAGATGGTGCTGGAAGTGAAGAGCCTGCACCCGGATCCGGAGGAACATTACATGAAAAAGCAGAAGGTGGAAATGATGCGTGATGTGGTCGACAAGCTTAAGCCGCGTTATAAAAAGCTGGTCGAGCTCCGTTATTTCCAGGAGCTGGCTTATGAAGAGATCGCGGCCGAGCTCAATCTGCCTTTGGGAACCGTTAAAGCACAGCTGTTCCGCGCCCGTGAATTCCTGTATCAGATCATGAAAAATTCCGCCCACCAGATTTAATGGACTATACTTTCTCCCTATCTTTGAATGAAATGACGGGTGCCGATATCATCAAAAAATATTTTCCCGATATCACCCGTGAGCAGCTGGGTCAGTTCGAAATGATGCAGTCGCTGTACACCGACTGGAACAGCAAGGTGAACCTGGTTTCGCGCAAAGACATGGATCATCTGTACGAGCATCATGTGCTGCATTCGCTTGCCATCGCACGTTTTATCCAGTTCAACAAAGGCGCCAGCATAGTGGATGTGGGAACCGGTGGAGGATTTCCGGGCATTCCCCTGGCTATCATGTACCCGCATGTGAAGTTTACGCTTATCGATTCTATCGGAAAAAAGATCAGGGCAGTGGAGGATATTGCCTTTTCGCTACGCCTTACCAATGTGGTGGCGCAGCAGATACGAGCAGAGCAGGTCAAAGGAACATTCGATTTTGCCGTCAGCCGAGCTACGGCTCCTCTCGACAAGCTCATGTACTGGATCAGCAACTCCATCAGCAAGGTCAATCAGCACAGCATTCCAAACGGTATCGTATGCCTGAAAGGCGGCGACCTGGATGAAGAGCTGTCTGTTTATAAAGACAAGGTGCAGGTAAAAGAGATCAGCGATTACTACCGTGAACCGTTTTTCGAAACCAAGAAGATCATCTATGTTCCGGCTTTGAACAGCCTGCATTCGGTTTGATTTTTGAAAATTCAGACTGCTTTTAGAGGTTTGGAAAGTTTAGAAGGTTTAGAAAGTTTAGAAAGTTCGAAGACTTTGAAATTTGAGTTACGAATTTGTTCGCTTTTACTTTTGTTTAGAAGGTTTAGAAGGTTCGGAAAGTTTAGAAAGCTTTGAAATTTGAGTTTACGAATTTGTTCGTTTTTCTTTGGTTTAGAAGGTTTTGAAAGTTTAGAAGGCTTGGAAAGTTCGCTTTTCAATTTATTCGCCGCAAATTTGGATTCATTCCCCTATTAAATTTGCATGTTCACCCAATCATATCAATCTTCACCACCTGATTTTAAAGCGCTGATTCAAACACGAGAGGTACAGTTGCCTTAAGATCAAATATCAGTGGGTTAGTTGTATTGCATCTTCAATCGTAGCTACCAATCAGCAAAGACAGCGGTGCAATAGCAGATTCCCCCTGTTACCCGGGCAGGTTTCAGGGGGAATTTTGTTTTTAGCCGGCTTCAATGACTCGCTGTTTGCCTGAATATTTTTAATCATCTGCTTCCGGATTGATATGGATATTGGTTATATTCACAAAAAATAAAAATGGAATCAGAAAGCCCGCGCTGTCATGCCCTCCGTATATTTTATGTTTTGATCCCCATGCTTTTCCTGACAGCTGATATTCAGGCCCAGTACAGTATGTATGGGGCATCGCTTGGTAGCGGCTTTATTGGCAACCAGTCGTATCTCGATGCAAAAGCCATAGATACAGATACAGGAGGAGTCAGCTATGTCACAGGATCAGACGCTGCGGGTCATTTTTATTTAAAGAAATTCTCACCTCAATGTATTTTGCAATTTACAGATTCCACTGCAGGCAAAGGCACTGCTTTTGGAAAAAAGGTGAAAGCGGATGGTGCCGGACATATTTATGTTCTGGGCCACTTTACCGATTCTGTCTTGTTTTCAACCACCTGGTTAACAGGCGCAGGTGATTTTCTGGCAAAATATGCTGATAACGGTGCATTCGAATGGTGTATCCATATTACGTTTGAAGGAAATGATCTGAAAGTGACGAAAGGCCTTAGGCCTGTCCTGGCTGGCACAAACGGGGATGCTGTGATTCGCAAATACGATATCAATGGGGCACTAATGTTCAGCAAGACTTTTAGCGGAGCAGGAATGGATGTTTTTACGTCCCTCAGCATCAATTATAACGGCAGGATATACGTAGCAGGCACACATGCACAATCTATCGTTTTTGATACCACTGTAATTTCCGGTGCCGGTTCTTTTCTCACTCTGCTGTCTTCAGATGGAAATGTTATTCGTGCTATGAACACCGGAACAAGCATCGTTACGGGATATCCAATTGTTGAGACTGATGCAAAAGGGAATACTTACCTGCAGGTTGAAAGCAACAAGCTGAAAAAATTCACCGGAAACGGACAACTGATCTGGAATAAAACTATTTCACCACCCGGAGTTACTAATGCTTCTGGGATCTGCAAAGTCGATTCGGCAGGAACCATTTATTTTTATGGGCACGGAATCGGGTATATGGGATATACAGTGCCTGCAATTGCAAAACTGAATTCGAATGGAAGTTTTCTCTGGTTTAAGACCGGTGGAGGTCTCGACTATGCTTATGAAGAGATAGATATAGATTTCGATCATAACGGCTGGGTATATGTCATAGACTACAGCAAGGCGAATATTCAGAGTTTCAGCTATGGGTTTGCAGTAATCGGATCAACAGAGCTTTCGACATATGGTTTGTCTCATGAGATACTCTGTCAGTCTAAGTCATATTCTATAAATTATACCATCAATAATCTCGTATTTCAGCCGGGAAATGTCTTTACAGCAGAAATTAATACAAGTACAGGATGGTTACCGATCGGCAGCACATCATCTGTCAAATCGGGCTCCATACCAGTCTCATTTCCATGGCCTCTAGCCGGAAATTATTATATCAGGATAACCTCATCGTTACCAGCCATAGCTGGAAGAACAAGCGATGACCTTCTCAAAATGAGTCATCCGTATCCTCAAATCATAATTTCAGGTGACACCACTTTTTGTCACGGTGAAATGACTGTTTTAACACATAACAATTCGGGTGCAGGCCTTTATTTCTGGGACGGAGTTATAAAAGACACTTTAATTGTAACAACCACTGGAAATCACACCTTGACAGCCTTGTATTCGATAGGCTCATCCGCAAATGACTGTTACCTGTCTGCAGGACCTTTACATCTCACTGCATTAAATCTTCCCTTAATTAGTGTTTCACCTTCCGGTCCAACCACTTTCTGCAATGGTGATTCGGTTGTTTTAACCGCCGCTCAGCAGAATTATCCTTCCTATCAATGGAAGAAAAACAATGGTACAATAGCAGGTGGCACCGGAACCACACTGACTGCAAAGCTGCCTGGCACTTACAAGCTTAAAGTCACTGATACCAATGGTTGTACGCAGCTTTCAAATGCTGTGAATGTTGTTGTTCCTTGCCGGGAATCTGCTGCTTCAGGTATCTCAGAAGGGGTTTCATTATATCCCAATCCGGTTGAGGAAATTTTGTCAATGGGATTTTCCGGCGTCGGAACCAGTAGTGAAGTTCACTGCTCCCTTTACGATCTTACCGGCCATCTCGTTAAAAATTTTATGCTAAATATCAGCAACAGTTCTGAATTTCACATCGATGTCAGAGACCTCGAAATGGGGATGTATTTCATCCGTATTCAATCAGGAGCGATCATGCTGTCTGATAAATTTATAAAGGAGTAATAACAAAAAACCAAACAGAAAGGAAGTCAGCCAAATCCCCAAGATTCTGTTCAACCATTACTGATTTTAAAAATTTATTTTTCTATTCATATTTTTTATTATTTTTGCATTCCCAAATTTTAAAAGCTCAATTAAATGAAAAGGACCTACCAGCCGTCACAGCGTAAGAGAAGAAACAAGCACGGTTTCCGTGAGCGTATGGCATCTGCCAACGGCCGCAGGGTTTTGGCTGCACGTCGTGCAAAAGGACGCAAGAGGCTGACGGTTTCCGATGAGGGATCGATCAGGTAAACGCTTCCTGAAAAATATAAGAGAGAGACTGTCGCAAGACGGTCTTTTTTTTTAACCGTTTCCTTCTTCATTCTCCTGTTTTTCGTTAAACCCCATTGTCCAACGCTACCTGATGCCCGAAACCTGGTACCCGGTACCTGATACTACTGAGGCCTGTCGAAATTAAACGGTTCCACCCGTATGATCTTTACTCTGTAGGAATCACGGTGCCTGGGATTAATCAGGTAATTGTAATCGCCCGGTACCACGGCCGACGGCACCTTGATCACCAGGTGCTTGTTCATCCTGAGCACCTCATCGCCGATGGCCCTCGTGGATGCGGCATGCGGAAAATACTTCCAGTCGGCAGGCAGATCGGCCTCACGGATGCGATAAACCATGGTATCGGATGGAAGGTCAATGGATACGATCTCATAGTCGGATGGCAGGATGCCAAGAGGCGTGTGAACAGCGATCTCGGTTACACATAACGCACGTGATTCGCTGGTATACACCATGGGCAGTCCCTTGTTGTTCCAGCGTTCACCGGTTTTCTCAGCACCGCTGCCCGTGAGGTCATGGCTGTACTTCGATTTGCAGAGACGGTAGACGATCATGCCAGCAAACCCTGTTCTATCCTGAATAATTCATCTTTCAGCAGGTTGATGCCAAAGGAGGTATCGAGAAATTCCATCGGCATTTTGGAGCCAAGAGCCAGGTTAATGGTGGTGAGCCAGGCGTTGAATTTGTCTCTGTCAACAAAAACCTGTACGCCATACCGGTACAGCAGCAGCACTTCCAGGATCTTTTCCGAAGATCCCTGGTCAAATGATTTCCGTTCTTTCCTGTAACGCTGCATGGTGCGGTCGCTCAGCAGGAGAAAACCCGACCACTCATTAAAAGTAAACGGCAGCTGGGCCAGCAGTTCCTCGAATACCGGGAATCTGATACCGTCCCTGATGGCCTGGATCAGCTGAAAAAGATCCTGGTCGGCAATGGTATAATAGGTGAGGCCGGGTTCATGCAGAATGTTGAAGCTCTTTGCCATCGGCAGAAAGAATTAATTTGTACAAATGTCGCATTATTTGCGACAATTGTCAAGGATGCTTTGGTTTAAAAAAAGAATTTTTACTGCACGCATCGGAGTGGAAAACAGGCTATATCCCTTTATTATCAGGCATTCCCATCTTCAAACCTGTGTGAATGCCAAGCGGTTTATCATCAGCTCATGTCTGGCATCAGATGACAGCGTGAATAAAAAACCATGCACTTATTTTTTACCTGTCATTTGAGCTTAATTTGTTCCCGTTATTTCCGGGTGATTTCCTGAACCCCTTTGCAGATGCGGATTTCAGAAGATCCAAAACAGCGTTAAAAAAATCCGGCATGGCGGGGAACGAAATGCCGATCTGACGCCCGGGGTGCGAGGCGTTCCGGATTTTGCAAACAATCGTGACTTTTTCAGCTGTCGTAAGAATGCCATGAAAGCCGCTTCCTGTAAGGGTTTTAGTCAACATGGCAGGGTGTTGGTATTTTTTTTAAACGCCCCGTTGTTATTTAAAAAACTTCTTTTACCTTTGCCCTTCCCAAAAAATGGGGTGTTTTTACCGTAAAATTCAAACAAAAAACAAGACTCAAACCGTTATCATGCCTACGATTCAGCAGTTGGTCCGCAAGGGACGAATGAAATTAGAGGATAAAAGTAAATCACCTGCACTCGCATCCTGTCCGCAACGACGTGGCGTGTGCACGCGTGTTTATACCACCACTCCGAAGAAGCCGAATTCGGCCATGCGTAAAGTAGCGCGTGTACGTCTGACCAATAAATTCGAAGTTACGGCTTACATTCCCGGTGAAGGACACAACCTGCAGGAGCACTCCATCGTCCTGATCCGCGGCGGCAGGGTTAAAGATCTTCCGGGTGTTCGTTACCACATTATCCGTGGCGCCCTGGATACCTCCGGCGTTGACGGCCGTAACCAGCGCCGCAGCAAATACGGAACCAAGAAGCCGAAGGCAGGAGCCGCCCCGGCTGCAAAAGGCAAGAAGTAATAAGCCATAAGCAGACATCAGAAAGAAGAAATCCATTCCACATCAAATACTGAGTAAAAGACATGCGTAAGTCAAAGCCAAAAAAAAGAATGTTGTTGCCTGATCCCAAATTCAACGATACGTTGGTGACCAGGTTTGTAAACAACCTTATGTACGCCGGCAAGAAAAGCCAGTCATATGACATTTTCTACAATGCGCTGGAGATCGTTGAGAACAAAACCAAAGAACCGGGTCTCGACCAGTGGAAGAAAGCGCTTGGCAACGTAATGCCCAGCGTGGAAGTTAAGAGCCGCCGGGTAGGTGGCGCCACTTTCCAGATCCCCGGAGAGGTACGTCCCGACCGCAAAACGGCTCTTGGCATCAAATGGATGATCATGTTCGCACGCAAGCGCAACGAGAAAACCATGGCAGACAAGCTGGCGGGCGAAATCATTGCCGCAGCCAAAGGAGAAGGCGCAGCCGTTAAGAAAAAAGACGACACGCACAGGATGGCTGACGCAAACAAAGCCTTCTCGCATTTCAGAGCAAATTAATTCACCACAACATCATCGCTTAAACAAGCAAAGGAGTAACACAAAAAATGGCCACTGACCTTAGATATACAAGAAATATAGGTATTTCAGCCCACATCGATGCCGGTAAGACTACCACCACCGAGCGCATCCTTTATTATACCGGTATCAACCATAAAATCGGTGAGGTACACGACGGGGCTGCTACCATGGACTGGATGGTCCAGGAGCAGGAGCGTGGCATCACCATCACCTCGGCTGCAACCACCACCTTCTGGAATTATCCAACTGCAAACGGCAAGGTAACGCCGCAGACGCAGAAATATAAAATGAACATCATCGATACGCCCGGCCACGTGGATTTCACCGTGGAAGTGGAGCGGTCACTCCGCGTGCTGGATGGCGCCGTAGCGCTGTTTTGCGCCGTAGGCGGCGTTGAGCCCCAGTCGGAAACCGTTTGGCGCCAGATGAACAAATACAATGTCCCCCGCATCGGTTTCGTCAACAAGATGGACCGGGCCGGCGCTGATTTTTTCAGCGTTGTCAGCCAGGTGCGCGAGCGTCTTGGAGGCAATGCCATCCCGCTCCAGGTTCCCATCGGAGCAGAAGAAACTTTTAAAGGTGTGGTTGACCTCATCCGCAACAAAGCCATTATCTGGGATGATGCCACTCAGGGTATGACCTACACAGAAGTGCCTATTCCCGATGACCTCAAAGCTGAGGTAACAGAGTGGAGAGGAAAGCTCGTGGAGGCAGTCGCAGAATTCGACGACCACCTGATGGAAAAATTCTTTGAGGATCCGGATTCCATTACGGAAGAGGAGATGATCGGCGCAATCCGTAAAGCTACGGTTGCCATGAAGATCACCCCCATGATGTGCGGCTCTTCCTTTAAGAACAAGGGCGTGCAGACCATGCTTGATGCCGTTATGGCTTTCCTGCCGAGTCCGATGGACGTGCAGTCGGTTACCGGTATCAATCCGGAAACCAACCAGGAAGAGCAAAGAAGGCCTGATGTAAAAGATCATTTTGCATCGCTGGCATTCAAGATCGCTACGGATCCTTTCGTGGGCCGTCTGGCTTTCTTCAGGGTTTATTCCGGCAAGCTCGACTCCGGTTCTTATGTATTTAATACCCGCACCGGTAACAAGGAGCGTATTTCCCGACTGTTCCAGATGCACGCCAACAAGCAGAATGCCATTGATACCATCGAAGCCGGTGATATCGGTGCAGCTGTGGGCTTTAAAGATATCCGCACAGGCGATACCCTTTGCGATGAAAAGCATCCGATCGTGCTTGAATCCATGAGCTTCCCCACACCGGTTATCGGTCTGGCCATCGAGCCAAAAACACAGGCCGATGTCGACAAGCTGGGCATGGCACTGAACAAGCTGTCTGAAGAAGATCCCACCTTCAAGGTGCATACCGATGAAGAAACAGGCCAGACCGTTATCAGCGGAATGGGCGAGCTTCACCTGGAGATCATCGTTGACCGCCTTCGTCGCGAATTCAAAGTGGAATGTAACCAGGGCGCACCCCAGGTTGCTTATAAAGAAGCTATTACCGGAACGGTTAACCACCGTGAGGTTTATAAGAAGCAAACGGGTGGTCGTGGTAAGTTCGCCGATATCCATGTGACGCTGTCACCGGTGGATACCGATTTCGATATGACAAAAACACATCTCCAGTTTGTCAATGAAATCACCGGAGGTAATATCCCCCGCGAATTCATTCCATCCGTTGAAAAGGGATTTAAAGCTGCCATGGTCAATGGCGTGCTGGCCGGGTATCCGCTCGACAGCCTGAAAGTGGTCCTCACCGATGGTTCTTACCACACGGTCGACTCGGATGCCCTGTCGTTTGAGATCTGTGCCCGTACCGCTTTCCGCGAAGCGTTGCCGAAAGCAAAGCCTGTGCTGCTTGAGCCTATCATGAAGATCGAAGTGGTGACCCCGGAAGAGAACATGGGTGATGTGATCGGCGATCTTAATAAGAGAAGGGGCCAGCTGGAAGGAATGGACAGCCGTGCAGGTGCACAGGTGATCCGTGCCAAGGTGCCGCTTTCCGAAATGTTCGGCTATGTGACCACCCTGCGTACGATCACGTCGGGCCGTGCTTCATCCTCTATGGAATTCTCTCATTATTCTGAGGTTCCTAAAGCCATCTCTGATGAGGTTGTGGCAAAGGTTAAAGGCAAAAAAGCAGAGAAAGTCTAATTATCCATCACTTCTAATTAAAGAGTTTAAGCACTTAATTTTCAACACTATATTAAATGAGTCAAAGAATCAGAATTAAGCTAAAATCATACGACTACAACCTGGTTGACAAGTCGGCTGAGAAGATCGTCAAAACGGTGAAGACGACCGGGGCTGTTGTAAACGGACCCATTCCGCTTCCTACCGAGAAGAAGATCTACACGGTGCTTCGTTCGCCCCACGTGAACAAGAAGGCCCGTGAACAATTCCAGCTTTGCTCTTATAAAAGGCTGCTGGATATCTACAGCTCGACAGCCAAAACGGTTGATGCCCTGATGAAGCTGGAGCTGCCAAGCGGTGTTGAAGTTGAAATCAAAGTTTAGTGTTTTAAGTGTGTGGAAATAACGATTTTAGAAGATAAAATTTAATTAAATAATATAATAAGCCATGTCAGGTATCATTGGAAAAAAGGTAGGGATGACCAGCATATTCGATGCAGAGGGAAAGAACATTCCCTGTACGGTGATCGAGGCAGGTCCGTGTGTGGTGACTCAGATCAGGACAAAAGAAACGGATGGTTATGAAGCTGTCCAGCTTGCTTTTGATGAGAAGAAAGAAAAGCACACGACGGCTGCAATGAAAGGTCATTTTGCCAAGGCCAAAACAACTCCGAAAAGGAAGCTGGTCGAATTCAAAGAATTCACACAAACGTTTTCACTCGGTGATACGATCAAAGCAGACCTGTTTGCCGAAGGTGATTTCTGTGATGTCATCGGCATTTCGAAAGGAAAAGGTTTCATGGGTGTAGTGAAGCGTCACGGCTTTGCGGGTGTGGGCGGAACGACCCACGGTCAGCATAACAGGCTTCGTGCTCCCGGATCCATGGGGGCCTCTTCATGGCCGTCAAGGGTATTCCCCGGCATGCGCATGGCAGGCCGTACCGGTTACGACCGTGTAAAAATGCAGAACCTGCAGGTAGTTAAAGTGATTCCCGAGCAGAACCTGATCCTTATCAAAGGTTCGGTACCGGGACATAAAGGAACTTATATAACATTAGAGAAATAAAATGGAACTTCCCGTTTTACAGGTTTCCGGAAAGGAAACAGGACGCAAAGTATCGCTGAACGACGAAATATTCGGATCGGAACCAAACGATCATGCCATTTACCTGGATGTAAAGCAATTCATGGCCAACAAGCGCCAGGGCACGCATAAATCCAAGGAGCGGAATGAAGTTTCAGGAACCACCAAGAAGCTCAAAAGGCAGAAAGGAACCGGCGGCGCCCGTGCAGGCAGCATGAAGTCACCGCTGTTTGTAGGAGGCGGACGCGTATTCGGTCCACGCCCGAGAGATTACAGCTTCAAGCTCAACAAAAAGCTGAAGCGTGTGGCCCGTATTTCGGCCCTTAGCTACAAGGCCAAAGACAACAACATCCTGGTGATGGAAGATTTCAACCTGGAATCTCCAAAGACCAAGCAATATGCTGACATTCTGAAATCGCTTTCGCTTGCCGGCAAAAAAACGCTGGTTGTGGTAGCCGCACAGAACAAGAACCTGTACTTGTCGAGCCGCAACCTCGAAAAGAGCAGGGTGGTAACGGCAGCGGAGCTGAACACCTATGACATCCTCCATGCTTCCAGCCTGTTGATTACCGAAAGCAGTCTCTCAATCATTGAAAATAACCTGTTGAAATGAGCATCCTAAAAAAGCCGATCATCACCGAAAAAATGACCAAGCTTGGCGAAAAAGCCGGTCGTTACGGGTTTTATGTGAACCCCGAAGCCAATAAGATCGAGATCAAGCAGGCCGTGGAGAAAATGTATGGCGTGAACGTGGAAGCCGTCAATACCATGGTGGTGCATGGCAAGAAGAAAGTGCGCTATACCAAAACAGGGTTCCAGAGCGGTAACCGTCCGACCCTGAAAAAGGCCATCGTAACCTTGAAAAAAGGTGAGACCATCGATTTCTTCAGCAATATTTAACCCGTAGCGAACCAAAGAAATGGCAGTTAAAAAATTACGCCCCACAACGCCCAGTCAGCGTTTTATCATTAAGAGCAGCTTTGAGGAGATCACAGCATCAAAGCCGGAAAAAAGCCTGCTCGTTTCCCTGAAAAACTCAGGCGGAAGGAACAACACCGGTAAGATGACCATGCGTTACATAGGCGGCGGTCACAGGAAAATGCTGCGCCTGATCGATTTCAAGCGCGACAAGACAGGTGTTTCCGGCGAAGTAAAAACCGTTGAGTACGATCCGAACCGGACTGCACGCATTGCACTGGTGGTTTACAAAGACGGAGAAAAAAGATACATACTGGCCCCCACAGGTCTGAAAGTAGGTCAGGCCGTTTCATCCGGCGAGAATGCCTCACCGGAAATCGGCAATGCCCTTTTCATTAAAGATATTCCGCTGGGAACGCTGATCCATAACATTGAACTGCGTCCGGGTCAGGGTGGCATCCTTGCCCGTACTGCCGGATCGTATGCCCAGCTGGCTGCACGCGATGGTCGTTACGCCACCATCAAGCTGCCTTCAGGTGAAACACGCATGATCCTGGTGAACTGCATGGCTTCCATCGGAACGGTTTCCAATGCCGATCATAACCAGGAAAGTCTTGGTAAAGCCGGCCGTAAGCGCTGGCTTGGCCGTCGCCCGAGAGTCAGGGGCGTAGCCATGAACCCGGTTGATCACCCGATGGGCGGTGGTGAAGGTAAAGCCTCTGGAGGACAGCCAAGGTCAAGGAATGGCAAATACTCCAAAGGTTACAAGACCCGTCATCCGAAGAGCAAATCGAACAAGTACATCATCGAAAGAAGGAAAAAATAAGCACAGGATCATCCTGTTAAATTAAAAACATAGGTACCAAAAATGAGTCGTTCCCTTAAAAAAGGTCCGTTTATCGACCAAAAACTGGAAAAGAAAATTCTTGCGATGAATGAATCCAAGAAGAAAGCTGCCGTGAAAACATGGTCGCGCAGGTCCATGATCTCTCCGGAGTTCGTTGGCCATACGCTGGCTGTTCACAACGGCAACAAATTCATCCCCGTGTACATCACCGAAAACATGGTAGGTCACAAGCTGGGTGAATTTGCCCCCACCAGGACATTCCGCGGGCACTCAGGTAACAAGGACAAAGCAACTAAATAAGCCATGGGAGCAAGAAAACGCAATTCCGCAGACGAAAGAAAAGAGGCGATGAAGTCGGTGTACTTCGCCCGTCTCGCCAACTGCCCGACCTCACCACGTAAAATGCGCCTGGTGGCCGATATGATCCGTGGCAAAAAGGTAAATCTTGCCTTGTATATGCTGAAGTACAGCAACAAGGAAGCCGCTTCCAAAATGCAGAAGCTTCTTCTTTCGGCGCTGAGCAACTGGCAGGCAAAAAACGAAGGGGCCCGCATGGAAGATGAGAACCTGTTCATCAAGGAAGTACATGTTGACAGCGGACGCCAGCTGAAAAGGCTGCGTACGGCGCCACAGGGCCGCGGGCACCGCATCCGCAAACGCTCCAACCACATCACGCTGATCGTGGATCACCGTAATTCTGCCGTGGCACAGGCAGCACCTGAAACAGCAGAAACTCAAAACTAAAAACAGCAATAAACTCTAAATGGGACAAAAAGCACATCCAATAGGTAACAGGTTGGGGATCATCAGGGGATGGGATTCCAACTGGTACGGCGGAAAAGATTACTCTGACAAATTAGTGGAGGATGAAAAGATCAGGAAATACCTGAACGCGCGTCTTGCCAAAGGCGGAGTGTCGAAGATCGTGATCGAGCGTACGCTGAAGCTGATTACCATTACCATCAACACGGCCCGTCCGGGTATTGTGATTGGTAAAGGCGGCACCGAAGTGGATAAAATCAAGGAAGAGCTGAAGCAGATCACCAAAAAGGATGTGCAGATCAACATCTTCGAAATCAAAAGACCGGAGCTGGATGCGCAGCTGGTAGGCGAGAATATCGCCAAGCAGCTGGAAGCGCGTATCTCGTTCAGGAGGGCGGTGAAAAGTGCCGTGGCTTCCACCATGCGCATGGGCGCCGAAGGAATCAAGGTAATGGTGGCCGGCAGGCTGGGCGGTGCTGAAATGGCACGTACGGAGCAATACAAAGAAGGAAGAATTCCCCTTCATACTTTCCGCGCCGATATCGATTATGCGCTGTCGGAAGCACAAACTACCTATGGCAAGATCGGCGTGAAAGTCTGGATCTGCAAAGGTGAAGTTTATGGCAAGCGTGACCTGTCGCCTAACATCGGAACCAACAGCACACCAAGCAAAGGCAGGATGGAAAGAAGCGAAGGCGGCGGACGTGGTCCACGTGACAACCGCGACCGTGGTGACCGTGGAGACCGTGGTGGCGACCGTGGAGGTAAAGGAAGAGGTGGAAAAAGATAATCTATTCAGAAATAAAATTATATAACCATTTATATTAAGTAAAGATGCTACAGCCGAAGAAATCCAAATTCAGGAAGATGCATAAGATGAAGTCGAAAGGCAACGCTACACGCGGAGCTGAGATCGCCTTCGGATCGTTTGCCATCAAATCGCTGGAGACAGCATGGCTTACCGGTCGTCAGCTGGAAGCAGCGAGGGTGGCGGTGACCAGGTTCATGAAGCGTGAAGGCCAGATCTGGATCCGTGTGTTCCCCGACAAGCCGATCACCAAGAAGCCTGCAGAGGTGCGTATGGGAAAAGGCAAGGGAGCTCCCGAATACTGGGTGGCAGTAGTAAAGCCCGGCCGCATATTATTTGAAGCTGAAGGTGTATCAGAAGCTACCGCCAAGGAAGCCCTCAGGCTTGCAGCACAGAAGCTTCCAGTGACCACCAAGTTTATTGTAAGAAGGGATTACGCCAAGTCATAATCGCATCATTCAAAAGTAAAAGAGATGAAACAGAACATTGTCAAGGATTTGACCACAGAAGAGATCCGCGACCGGATCACGGAAGAGCAGAATAATTATGTCAAGCTGCGGATGAACCACACCGTATCTCCGATCGAAAATCCGATGAAGATCAAAACCTCACGCAGGCTGATCGCCAGGCTTAAGACCGAGCTTGTTAAAAGAACCACCAACCAGCAAACCGCTTAAAAACTAATAACATGGCTATCGAAAGAGCGCTCAGAAAAGAAAAAATTGGCATCGTTTCCAGCAACAAGATGAACAAGTCGATCGTGGTGGCGGTGGAACGTAAGGTGAAGCATGCCAAATACGGCAAGTTCATCAAGAAGACCACCAAGTTCATGGCGCATGATGAGAACAATACCTGCTCCATTGGCGATAAGGTGCTGATCCAGGAAACACGCCCGATGAGCAAGAATAAAAACTGGAGACTGGTTGAAGTGCTTGAGAAAGTGAAATAACCTGTTCATTCTTATTTATATAACCAATCTGATAACAACAAAACAATGATACAGCAAGAATCAAGGCTGGCGGTGGCCGACAACAGCGGTGCAAAAGAGGTGCTCTGCATCCGTGTGCTGGGCGGTACGGGCAAAAGGTATGCTTCCATCGGCGATAAGATCGTGGTGACTGTCAAGCATGCCCTGCCTTCCGGAAATATCAAAAAAGGAACTGTTTCCAAAGCCGTCGTGGTAAGGGTAAGAAAAGAAGTGAGAAGGAATGACGGGTCCTATATCCGTTTCGATGACAACGCCGTGGTGCTGCTTACCGCCAACGATGAGCTCAGGGGTACCCGTATCTTCGGACCCGTTGCGCGTGAGCTTCGTGAAAAGCAGTTTATGAAGATCGTATCATTAGCACCTGAAGTATTATAATAACATGGAAAGTAAAAAGAACAAGCAGCCCAAGCTGAAGATACGCAAGGGCGACACCGTAAAGGTGATCACCGGCGACTCCAGGGGTCAGCAGGGCAAAGTGCTTTCAATCGACCTGCTGAAAAGCCGGGCCATCGTTGAAAGGGTCAACATGATCAGCAAGCATACCAAGCCCAATGCAAAAAACACCCAGGGCGGCATCGTAAAGCAGGAAGCATCCATCCATATCTCCAACCTGATGGTGATCGATGGGAAAGGCGAAGCTACCAGGGTTGGCCGCCGGATTGAAAACGGAAAATTAGAACGTTATTCGAAGAAATCACAGGAGGTGATCAAAAAATGAGCTATACACCCAGACTGAAGTCTAAATATAAGACCGAGATCGTAAAGAATCTCAAAGACCGGTTCCAGTACAAGAGCATCATGCAGGTGCCGAGGCTGACCAAGATATGCCTGAACCAGGGCGTGGGAGAAGCTGTTTCCGACAAGAAGATGATCGAATCGGCCGTGGCTGAAATGTCGATGATCACCGGTCAGAAGGCAGTATCGACCAAATCAAAGAAGGACATCTCGAACTTCAAGCTGAGGGTCAATGTGCCCATCGGTGTGAAGGTGACCCTCCGCGACAATAACATGTACGAATTCCTCGACCGCCTGATAGCAGTTGCGCTTCCCCGTATCCGCGACTTCAAAGGTGTTAACGACAAGGGTTTTGACGGCCGCGGAAACTATACGCTTGGCGTGACCGAGCAGATCATCTTTCCGGAGATCGACATCGACAAAGTGAATAAAATCATGGGAATGGATATCACCTTCGTTACCACTGCGCAAACCGATGAGGAAGCGATGGAGCTTTTAAGAGCGTTTGGAATTCCATTCAAAAATCAAATAACCAATTCTTAAGATGGCAAAAGAATCAGTAAAAGCAAGAGAGTTAAAACGTCAGCGTGCCGTTGCCAAATATGCAACAAAGCGTGCGGCCCTGAAAGCGGCCGGTGATTATGCAGGCCTCAGCGCGCTTCCGCGCAATGCCTCGCCGGTAAGGCTTCACAACCGCTGCAAGCTCACAGGCAGGCCAAGGGGATATATCCGCCAGTTCGGCATCTCCAGGATTATGTTCCGCCAGATGGCCCTTGAAGGAAAGATCGCCGGCGTAACCAAAGCAAGCTGGTAATTATTTAATTAAGAATACAAACAAAACATTATAATGACTGATCCAATAGCAGATTACCTCACACAGATAAGAAATGCCATGAAGGCAAATCACCGTGTGGTTGAGATTCCAGCCTCCAATATCAAGAAGGAAATGACAAAGATCCTTTTTGACAAAGGATATATCGCCAATTATAAATTCGATCCTACGGAAAATCACCAGGGTGTCATCAAGATCGCGCTTAAGTATCATCCTGTCACAAAGGTGCCCGCCATTAAAAAGCTGCAGCGTATCAGCAAGCCCGGACTGCGTAAGTATGCCCATACCAGCAACACGCCGCGTGTGCTTAACGGTCTTGGCATCGCCATCCTGAGCACCTCCAAAGGCATGATGACCGATAAGGAAGCGCGCAACCTCGGTGTAGGCGGTGAAGTTATTTGTTATGTATATTAATCCAGGATCTTAAAAAAGCAAAGCATGTCACGCGTAGGAAAATTACCCATACCCATACCCAAGGCGGTTGAAGTAGGTGTCAAAGGCAATGAAGTTACCGTAAAGGGCCCGAAAGGCACCCTGACCCAGAAGCTGGGTGACGGCATCACGGCAGAAGTTAAAGACAACCAGGTGCAGGTGAACCGCGCCACTGAGCAGAAGCGGCACAAAGCCACCCATGGTCTTTACAGGGCGCTTATCGCCAACATGATCACCGGGGTTTCGGAAGGCTTTAAGGCACAGCAGGAGCTGGTAGGCGTAGGATACCGTGCCTCCAACCAGGGTCAGACACTTGATCTGGTGCTCGGCTACTCCCACCACTTCGTATTTGAGCTGCCGAAGGAAGTGAAGGTGGCAACCAAAACCGAAAGAGGATCCAATCCGACCATTATGCTCGAGAGCGCCGACAAGCAGCTTCTCGGAGCGGTGACGGCCAAGATAAGGTCGCTGCGTGCACCGGAACCCTATAAAGGAAAAGGTATCAAGTTCACGGGTGAAGTATTAAGAAGAAAAGCTGGTAAGTCAGCAGCCAAGAAATAATCATTATTATCATGATCACTAAAAAAGCAAGCAGGAGAAAAACCATCAGGATGCGTATCCGCAAAAGAGTAAGCGGTACTGCAGACTGTCCGAGGTTATCCGTATTCCGGAGCAACAAGCAGATCTATGCACAGCTGATCGACGACCTGAGCGGCCGTACCCTGGCATCGGCATCATCACGTGAAGTGACGGCCGACAAAACCAACAAGGTGGTGCAGGCCGAGCAGGTGGGCAGAATAATCGCTGAGAAAGCGGTAGCTGCAGGCATCAGCGAGGTCAAGTTCGACAGGGGCGGATACCTGTATCACGGAAGAGTTAAATCATTAGCAGACGCTGCCCGCAACGGTGGCTTAAAATTCTAAAAAATATGTTGGCTTCAAATTCAAAGAGAGTAAAGTCCAGTGAAATGGAACTCAAGGACCGCCTGGTGGGAATCCAGCGTGTGACCAAGGTTACCAAGGGAGGCCGCGCCTTCACCTTTTCGGCTATCGTAGTGGTAGGCGATGAAAAGGGTGTTGTTGGCTATGGCCTGGGAAAAGCAAAAGAGGTGACCGATGCCGTTTCAAAGGGCGTTGATGATGCCAAGAAAAACCTGGTAAGGGTGTCAGTTGCAAAAGGCACCGTTCCGCACGAGCAGATCGGTAAATTCGGCGGCGCCCTGGTGTTCCTCAAGCCTGCCGCTCCCGGAACAGGTGTAATTGCAGGTGGCGCCATGCGTGCCGTGCTCGAGAGCGTAGGCATCACTGACGTACTGGCCAAATCAAAAGGCTCATCCAACCCGCACAACGTGGTGAAAGCGACGCTGGATGCGCTCATTCAGATGCGCGATGCAGTTACCATTTCGCAGCACAGGGGCCTGAAGCTTTCAAGGGTATTCAACGGCTGATCACAGCAAAAAGAAATATAGCACATGGGTAAGATCATAATCAAGCAAATCAAAAGCGGCATCGACAGGCCGGCGATCCAGAAGAGGACGCTGGTGGCGCTCGGCCTCACCAAAATGAACCGTTCACGCGAGGTGGAAGCCACACCGCAGATCATGGGAATGGTGAATTCCATCAGGCACCTGCTGTCTGTTGAAAAAGTAAAATAAGCATCATTTATAACAGCATTTAAAATGGATTTAAGTAATCTAAAACCAGCTGCCGGATCGACCAAAAACCGCAAAAGGATTGGCCGCGGACAGGGATCGGGAAGAGGCGGAACCTCCACAAGGGGTCATAAAGGTGCCAAGTCAAGGTCGGGTTATTCGAGCAAGAAAGGCTTCGAAGGCGGTCAGATGCCGCTCCAGAGAAGGCTGCCGAAATTCGGCTTCAAGAACCTGAACAGGGTGGAATACAGCGGCATCAACCTGGATGTGCTCCAGCAGCTCGCTGATAAATATTCCATTTCCGATATCAACCTGAATGTGCTGGTTGACAAAGGTCTTGTTTCCAAAAGAGAGCTGGTAAAGATCCTCGGAAGGGGTGAGCTCAAAGCCAAGGTGAATGTTTCCGCCCATGCGTTTTCGGCATCTGCAAAAGCAGCCATCGAATCGAAAGGCGGTACCACAGCCATTGCTTCAAAATCCGGAAAAACAGAAACAGCTGCTGAATGAAAAACCTGATCAATACCATCCGTAACATCTTTAAGATCGATGATCTGCGCATCAGGATCCTGAATACGATCGTCTTTCTGCTGGTTTACAGGCTGGGGTCGCATATTGTGCTACCGGGTGTTGATCCGCACCAGCTTGCCAACCTGAAGAACCAGACCAACGGAGGCATCCTGGGACTGCTCGACATGTTTGCCGGCGGCGCGTTTTCGCATGCATCGGTTTTTGCGCTGGGCATCATGCCTTATATTTCTGCATCTATCGTTGTTCAGCTGCTTGGTCTTGCCATTCCATACTTTCAGAAGCTTCAGAAAGAAGGGGAGAGCGGCCGCAAGAAGCTCAACCAGATCACCCGCTATCTCACCGTGCTGATTACGGCAGGACAGGCGCCGGGGTATCTTGTCAACCTGAGGTCGCAATCACCGGCGGCGATCATCTCCTATACGCATCCCGAGCTGGTATCACCCTTTCAGTTCTGGATCACGTCCATACTTGTCCTGATTGCAGGTACCCTGTTTGTCATGTGGCTCGGTGAGCGTATTACGGAAAAGGGTATCGGGAACGGTATATCGCTGATCATCATGATCGGCATCATCGCCAGGCTTCCATTTGCATTCCGCGACGAGTTCTTCTCGCGCCTGAACGAAGGTGGCGGTATGGTTGTATTCCTGATCGAAATTGTGGCGCTGGTGGCTGTGATCGCTGCCGTGATCCTGCTTGTACAGGGCACCCGGAAAATTCCGGTGCAGTTCGCAAAGAAGATCGTGGGTAACAAGCAGTACGGTGGTGTCCGTCAGTATATCCCGCTAAAGGTGAATGCGGCAGGTGTAATGCCCATCATCTTTGCACAGGCCATCATGTTCATCCCGGCAACCATTGCACAATTCTTTCCCGAATCAGCTTCATGGCAGGGATTTGCATCGGCCTTCACCGACTTTCACTCCTTCTGGTATAATATTACCTTTGCATTCCTGATCATCGTTTTCACTTATTTCTACACTGCCATTTCTGTGAATCCAAACCAGATGGCGGAAGATATGAAGAAGAACGGCGGGTTTATTCCCGGGGTGAAGCCTGGCAAGCAGACAGCAGGCTTTATCGATGATGTGATGTCAAAGATCACCCTGCCCGGGTCCATCTTCCTGGCATTTGTGGCCATCATGCCCAGTCTTGCAAAGATAGCCGGCGTGAACAGCCAGTTTGCACAGTTCTATGGCGGAACCTCCCTGCTTATCCTCGTAGGAGTAGTGCTTGATACGTTGCAGCAGATCGAAAGTCACCTGCTGATGCGCCATTACGACGGACTTATGAAGTCTGGCCGGATCAAGGGCCGGACTGCAGTAGGTGCTGCCGTTTAAAGTTTATGAATAAGAATAAAATCTGATCGTGGATATTATTTACAAAACCGGCGAACAGATCGATTTAATAAGAATTAGTTCTTTACTTGTTGGGGAAACACTGGCAGCCGTTGCCGAAATGATCCGTCCGGGAATTACTACGGATGAGATGGATGCAGTGGCTGAAGAGTTCATCCGCAGTCATGATGCCACTCCGTCGTTCAAGCATTACAAGGGATATCCGAAATCGCTTTGTATTTCGGTAAATGAAGAAGTGGTGCATGGCATACCGGGAAAAAGAGTGCTGAAGGAAGGTGATGTGGTAAGCGTAGACTGCGGCGTATTCAAGAATGGCTTTCATGGCGATTCGGCCTATACGTTTGCCATTGGCAGCGTACCGCCCGAAACCGAAAAGCTGCTCAGGGTCACCAAGGAGTCGCTGCTGTCGGGTATAGCACAGGCTTTCGAAGGAAACCGTCTGGGTGATGTAAGTCATGCCATCCAGTCGCATGCAGAGGCCAGCAACTTCGGCGTAGTGCGGGAGCTGGTCGGTCACGGAATAGGCAAGCGGCTTCATGAAAAGCCGGAAGTGCCGAATTACGGAAAGCGTGGAGGCGGCATCATGCTGAAAGCCGGACTGGTGATAGCCATCGAACCGATGGTGAACCAAGGCAGGAAGAACGTGAGGCAGCTTAATGACGGCTGGACCATTACGACCTCCGACCAGCTGCCTTCGGCTCACTTCGAGCATACGGTGGCGGTAAAGCCCGGCAGGGCCGATGTGTTATCCTCGTTTGCAGCCATTGAAGAAGCAGTTAAACTGAATCAACATTTAATAAAAATATAAGGGCCCTGTATGACCAAACAAGCCTCCATCGAGCAGGACGGAACGATTATCGAAGCATTGTCAAACGCCATGTTCCGCGTTGAGCTGGAGAACGGGCATGAGATCATTGCACATATCTCCGGTAAGATGAGGATGAATTATATCAAGATCCTCCCCGGCGACAGAGTGAAGATTGAAATGTCGCCCTATGATCTGAGTAAAGGAAGAATTACCTACCGTTATAAATAACAAATACGATGAAAGTCAAACCATCACTTAAAAAGAGAAGCGCCGAATGCAAGATCGTGAGACGCAAAGGCAGGCTTTATGTGATTAACAAGAAAAACCCGCGCTTTAAGCAGCGTCAGGGTTGATCCACCATTTATCAATTTAAAAAAAGCAACCAACATACATGGCTCGTATATCAGGTATTGATTTACCAAAAAATAAAAGGGGAGAGATCGGTCTCACCTACATTTACGGCATCGGCCGCAGCACGGCGCAGGAAATCCTGGACCAGGCAGGCATCAGCTACGACAAAAAGGTGCATGAATGGAATGACGATGATCTGAATAAGATCCGTTCGATCATCACCGACCAGATCAAGGTGGAAGGAGCGCTGCGTTCGGAAGTGCAGCTTAACATCAAGCGCCTCACCGACATCGGCTCTTACCGGGGCATCCGTCACCGTATCGGACTGCCGGTCAGGGGACAGCGTACAAAGAACAACACCCGTACGCGTAAAGGAAAGCGCAAGACAGTTGCGAACAAAAAGAAAGTAACCAAGTAATCTATACTTTAAATTAATGGCAAAACAACAACAGCAGCCCACTGCAACCAAAGCGGCAAAAAAGAAAACCGTTAAGGTGGAAGCGATCGGCGAAGCGCATCTCAATGCGACCTTCAACAACCTGATCATCAGCCTGACCAATCAGTCGGGACAGGTGATCTCATGGGCATCAGCCGGAAAGATGGGCTTTAAAGGATCCAAAAAGAATACGCCTTATGCAGCACAGATGGCTGCGCAGGATTGTGCCAAGGTGGCTTATGACCTGGGGCTCCGCAAGGTAAAAGTATTTGTAAAAGGACCCGGTGCAGGCCGTGATTCAGCCATCCGCACCCTTCATGCCAACGGCATCGAGGTAATGGAGATCATGGACATCACACCCATCCCGCACAACGGCTGCCGTCCTCCCAAAAGAAGAAGGATCTGATTTAAAGGGTATATCAATTTTAAACAACTCATTGAAAAAATAAAATGGCAAGATACTTAGGCCCAAAAACCAAAATTGCACGGAAGTTCAAAGAGCCGATCTACGGTCCGGATAAATACTTTGAAAAAAGAAATTATCCTCCCGGGCAGCATGGTTTGAATAAGAAGAGATCAAAATCGTCGGAATACGCAACCCAGCTGAAAGAAAAGCAAAAGGTTAAATACACCTATGGCATTCTCGAGCGCCAGTTTGCAAAGATGTTCCATAAGGCATCACGCATGCAGGGCATCACAGGTGAGAACCTTCTAAAGCTGATGGAGTCGCGGCTCGACAATGTGGTGTACCGTTTCGGCGTGGCGCCTACCCGCAATGCTGCCCGTCAGCTGGTTTCACACCGTCACATTACGGTGAACAGCAAGGTGGTGAATGTGGCCTCTTACATCCTCAAAGCCGGCGATATCGTTGGTGTGCGCGAACGCAGCAAATCATTCCAGGTGATCTCTGAAGCCGTTCAGTCCAGGACCAACAAATATGCCTGGCTGGAGTGGGATACCGACCAGATGGCCGGCAAGTTCCTGTCTGCACCTGCACGTGACCAGATCACCGAGAACATCAAGGAGCAGCTTATCGTCGAGCTTTACTCGAAGTAATAAGCCGGCAGCCTGCAGGCAAGTGTTATTCAATAATTAAAACAACTAAAACTTCATACGAAATGGCAATATTAGCTTTTCAAAAACCCGATAAAGTGATCATGATCAATTCAACAGAATCGGTTGGATTGTTTGAATTCCGTCCCCTTGAGCCGGGATACGGGATTACGGTTGGAAATTCTTTGAGAAGGATCCTGCTGTCTTCACTGGAAGGTCATGCAATCACTTCCATCAAGATCTCCGGGGTTGACCACGAATTTTCAACCATCAAAGGGGTGGTGGAAGATGTTACGGAGATTATCCTGAACCTGAAGCAGGTTCGTTTCAAAAAACAGATCGAAAGCACAGATACAGAAAAAGTGACCATCACCGTAAATGGCAAAAACCAGTTTACCGCCGGTGATATTGCCAAGCATACCACGGCTTTCCAGGTTCTCAATCCCGATATGGTGATCTGCAACATGGAGCCCAATGTAAAGATACAGCTTGACCTTACCATCGATAAAGGCCGCGGATATGTTCCCGCAGAAGAGAATAAAGGATCCAATACGGCTATCGGCACCATTCCGGTGGACTCGATCTTTACGCCCATCAGAAACGTAAAGTACAACGTGGAGAATTACCGCGTGGAACAGAAAACGGATTATGAAAAGCTGATCATGGAAATCACCACCGACGGATCGATCCATCCGAAAGAAGCCCTTAAAGAAGCTGCCGAGATCCTGATCCATCACTTCATGCTGTTTTCCGATGAAAAGATCACGCTTGAGAACAAGCCGAAAACGCCGACGGAAGAGTTTGATGAGTCGTCGCTTCACATGCGCCAGCTTCTCAAGACCAAGCTCGTTGACATGGATCTTTCAGTACGTGCACTCAACTGCCTCAAAGCAGCCGACGTGGAAACGCTTGCAGACCTGGTGTCATTCAATAAAAGCGACCTTCTTAAATTCCGCAACTTCGGCAAGAAATCGCTGACGGAGCTTGAAGACCTGGTGCGCAGCAAAGGACTTACCTTCGGGACCAATGTGGCAAAATATAAATTAGATAAAGACTGATCGCTTCGAGACGGAAGCAAAACAATAAAATTTTACAGTAATGCGTCACGGAAAAAAGAACAATCATTTAAGCAGGACCTACAGTCACCGCCAGGCTTTGCTCAGTAACATGGCATCGTCCCTCATCCTTCACAAGAGGATCGAAACCACGCTGGCCAAGGCAAAAGCACTCAGGGTATATATCGAGCCATTGATCACCCGGTCGAAAACCGACAGCACACACAGCCGCCGGACCGTTTTCAGCTACCTGCAAAGCAAGGAAGCCGTTACCACCCTTTTCAGGGATGTTGCGGTAAAAGTGGCTGAACGTCCGGGAGGATATTGCCGTATCATCCGTACAGGAAACAGGCTTGGCGACAATGCTGAAATGTGCATGATGGAGCTGGTTGACTTCAATGAGATGTATGTAAAAGAAGGGACAGCCCGGAAAGCAAAGACCACGCGCAGGAGAGGAGCCGGAAAAAAGGCAAAATCAACGGAAGCAATTCCCGAAGCCAAAGTGGTGGAAGAAACCAAAAATGATGCTGGCGCTGCAGAGGCAAAACCGAAGAAAGCGACCAGGAAGAAAAAAACCGATTCGGGCGAAAAAACCGAAGAGTAATGATCTTTACGTCATCTATAAAAAAGATAAGGCCCTCAGCTTTATCTTTTTTTTTGCGTAATTTTGAAACGGTGCGGATGAAAGAAGCGAAAACCAAAATTAAACACTGAATTTTTAAGCCAATTAATGAAGTACGATCAGAAACAGCCCGCCATTTTGCTCCTTGCCGACGGCACCATCTTTCATGGTACGGCAGCAGGCCATGCCGGCATCACCACAGGAGAGCTGTGTTTCAATACAGGCATGACAGGTTACCAGGAAGTATTTACCGATCCGTCGTATTACGGACAGCTGATGGTGACCACCCATGTGCACATAGGAAATTACGGCATCGCGGAAAAGGAAAGCGAGTCGGGTGCCGTGAAGATCGCGGGACTGGTATGCCGTACATTCAGCAGCCGCTATTCAAGGGTGGAAGCGGATGTTTCGATCATCAATTATTTCAGGGATCAGAAAATCGTTGCCATTGCAGATGTGGATACACGGGCCGTAGTCCGTCATATACGAAGCAAAGGGGCGATGAACGCGGTGCTGTCCACCACTGAAACCGATATCAAAAAGCTGAAAGCCATACTCGACGGCGTTCCGCCGATGGAAGGCCTTGAGCTGTGGTCGAAAGTCACCACCCAAAAGCCATATTATTTTGGTAACAGTGACTCCTATATGAAAGTGGCCGTGCTCGATCTGGGTGTGAAGACAAATTCTCTGCGCTGCCTGGCCAACCGGGGCTGCTATGTGAAGGTTTTTCCCGGAAGCAGCTCCTTCGCCGAAATGGAGCTCTGGGAACCCGATGGCTATCTCATTTCTAACGGACCAGGCGACCCCGCTGCCATGCCGGACGTTGTAAAGACGATCAGGCAGGTTCAGGATGCAGGGAAGCCTTTGTTCGGCATCTGCCTCGGACATCAGCTTCTTGCCGAAGCTAACGGCATCAAAACATACAAGATGTTTAACGGTCACCGTGGCATCAATCATCCGGTGAAAAATGTGATCACAGGAAAATGTGAAGTGACCTCCCAGAATCATGGCTTTGCTGTGAACAGGGAAGACATCGAGAAATCAAAAGACATTGAGGTGACGCATGTCAACCTGAACGACGGATCCATCGAAGGAATCCGGATCAGAAATAAAAAGGCATTTTCCGTCCAGTATCATCCCGAATCTGCACCAGGGCCGCACGATTCAAGGTATCTTTTTGATGACTTCATCGATATGATAAAGGAAGGCATTACTCAGAACAAGGTGGAAGCCTGAATTTTATTCTCATCTGAAAGCCGATTCCCAGGGCATATATTTTTTATCTGCTCTCTTTCTGAAGATGTATGAAACCACAGGATCTTTTTGAGAAATGCCAGGAGCAGTGCAGGATTTGTGCTGATGAAACCGTGGCCTGTACGATCTATTGCGACCGCCTTCCCGGAATGGAACGCTGCATTTCTTTTTGCCGGGCAGCGGAGAAAGCATGCCGGGATGTGGTTCTGCTTGGACGTCCTTCCGATGATGTATTCAGGGCATGCGCAGATGCATGCAGGTCATGTGCCGATGCCTGTGCGGCTTATGACGATATCCATTGCCGCTCTTGTGCCGATACCTGCCGTAAGTGCAGCGAATTGTGCGATACCATGGTGATCTATAGCGGTAACTGAATATTACGAAGTCAGAATCCGTTTTTTATGATTTTCAGGAAATAAAGTGGATCCCGGATGGAAAGGTTTTGATCCGACGGTTAAATATCAAAATATTAAAATAAAATCAGATCTCCAGTAAGGGAAGCCTGACCACATATTTATCGGTGGTACGGTTGAATTCAGGCTTTATGTCGGTGAAAAATGAGTAGCGTGCCCGGATGTTTGAGATGCCGATGGAGGTTGATTTGGCGACATGGGTTTTAAGCTGCAGGTTGTTTTCAATGATGAGAAAATTGTCTTCCCCTGTAATGTTGAGATACAGAGGCTTTTCAGGCGTCACCATGTTATGGTTAAGTGCATTTTCAACAGCCATCTGAATGCTGAAAGGCGGAAGCTTCAGCGCCATGAAACGGTGATCGATCTGCTTGCTGACCTTCAGGTTGTCATTGAAACGGATGTGCTGAAGAAAAAAATAGGCTTCCACATGCTGAAGCTCCTGTTCAAGCGTGATGAGATTTTTATCTTTCAGCTCAAGCACGATCCTGAACAGCTGGGAAAAAGCATTGGTAAACTTAACGGCTTTATCGGTGTCGCTCACGATGAGGTACGACAGGGCATTCAGGGTATTGAAAAGAAAATGGGGGCTGACCTGGCTCTTCAGTATCTCGAACTTGGCCAGGATGTTCTCATTGTTTAAATACTCATTGTTTTTTTCGAGCGCTTTCTTTTCATTTTCGATCAGCTGTTTTTCACGCCTGAGCAGCGTGAAATTTTTCCTTCGAAGCTTATAATTCCTGAACATGACGAAAATGATAACAAGGCTCAGGCCGATCAATACCATCATGATGTTTCTTACCAGCCTGTCCCTGTCATTTTTCAGGTCTGCAAGGCTTTTGCTGATCTTCAGATTTTCGATCTCCTTGTTCTTTAATGCCAGGTCGAAACGCGTTTCAGCCTCCGTGATGTTCCTGGAATTTTCCTTGCTGTAAATTTTTGCTTTCAGCTTATTGAGCTTGTCAATGTACTCCAGCGCTTTCTTTGAATCCTTTTTTGTGACATACAGGTTCACCAGGTTTTCCAGGTACTTTTCTTCAAGCTCAACGGTATTGGATTGCGCCGCTGCCTGACCTCCAAGCTCAAAATATCTGATCGCATCATCCAGGTGGTTGTTGTTCAGATAAAGGTCTCCGAGCGAGATGCAGATACGCGCACGCAGGTCGGCATTGGGTTCCTTTTTTTCAAGTTCCATGGCATGAAAAAAATACTCCTCGCTCATCCTGAAATTCTTCAGGATATCATAGCATACACCGATATTCAGATTCAGAACCCCAAGCGAATAATAATCGTCCGGCTTCACATATGTAAGCGCTTTTTTATAGTTCTCAACCGCTTTAAGCGTCTTATCCCAGTAATCATAGGTGACGCCCAGATTGGTGTAAATAGTCTTTAGCATCACAGAATCCCCGTTCACCTTGCTTAATGCCGACAGAAGGTATTTTTCCGCTTCATCGTACTGCGTGGTCCTGATCATAACAATCCCAAGGCTGTTCAGCGCATAAACAGAGCCTTTCAGGTTGCCCTGCAGCTGATAAATGTCATATGAACGGTGATAGCTTTGGATGGCTTCCGCATACTGCCCAAGATTTCTTTTGGCCTGGCCTTTCGTATCGAGCAGGCGGGCAAGCGAGCTGCTGTCGTGCTGTATGGCAGCCACGTTGATAATGCTGTCGATCACACTGTCGACATAGGCTGCCCGCGATTCAACCTGCACACGAAGGCTGTCGATCACCGAAACAGGCACTCCGGCACTGCTTTGGGGTACATTCCAAAGCAGCTGGACAAATGCAATAAAACAAAAAATAACAGTTCGGATACAGGATGGCATCTGGCTGATCGTAGTTTTTGCAAAGATAGAATTTCAGAGGCAGGAAGCCAGTTGATGCAGCGGGTAAAATCCGGTTTTATCCCGTAGCAATGGCATTCAATTTTATTTCAATCCGGAAATGAAACCACTGATTTTGTGCCTGTTGATGCTACTGCCTGTGAGCGTTCTTTCACAACCATACAGGGATACGGTGTTCCTGCGGTCAGGTGATACCGTTATCTGCCATATTATTGTTAGCACTGGCACCGATCTGATATATGAAACTCCGGCAGGGGGAAAATCACAGTCAGCATACATCCCGGTGATGGAAGTAAAGCGCGTATCCGCAAAACCATCTGAAGATGCTGGAAGCAGGGGAGAGCAGGATGATGGTCTTCGGGAGCAGGACGGAATTATTTTCCCGGCATCCCTTGAATCTCCACCGGTTTATGCCAGCGGTCTGGCGGAGCTCTACTTCTATCTTGAGAAACTGGTGCCTGTGAGGACCAGGGATTCTGAGATCTTCGGCAGGAATCCGGCAGTCACCTGCTTCCGGCTGGAAATTGATTCTGCCGGGCGTGTAAAGGATGTCTGGCTGGAAGAATCCACTGTTGAATTTCAGGGTTTCGGAATGGGCGCACGTCATTTTGAGGAAGCCATCCGCACCAACATTCTCAAGATGCCAGCATGGAAACCTGCTGTCAGACAGGGGATGCCGGTTCCCTGCCAGGTATATCTGCCGCTCCGGTTCAGGCTTCAGCCGATGCAAATGATGCTCATGCCGGTTCACTATCTTCATATCCTCCGCCACAGGCGCGATAACGGCTGAAGTGAGTTCCTGTATAATATATTCTACAAACCATGTCTTTCTCTTAAATATGCTTTTAAGATGTGCACTGGCATGTAGTTTTTAAATGGGATAAAGTAAAATAAATAAAACGCCATCATGGAACAATACACGAAAACAGCCGAGCAGTCCCGTACTGCAGGCAAGCCGAAAAACAACGGCCACAATGCCACACCTGCCGATCATACAGAAGGACCTGTTGCGAAAGCCATCGAAGATCAGACCGCGAAAATTCCATCAGACCTGTTCCTCTGGGCTGCTGCGGGAACAATGGCAACTGCCATCGGCGTGATGTGCACCGGAAGAAAGCATGTTGCGCTTCTGATAGGTCAGTTTGTAGCCCCGCTGCTTATCATGGGATTATATGACAAGATCGTCAAGACGCAGGGTCACGATCAGATTCAGAAATAGGAAGCTGCCGGAAACAAAAAAACGGATGAAAATTTTCATCCGTTTTTTTTTACATTTACCAGACCGACTGGGCGCCGGGATCCGCTTTTTGCTGAACAGGCAGAATAAACTGCAGAATACGGATGGCGAGATTTCCGATTGTCTTCCTGGTATCTTCAGGAATATCAAGCTTGCCGCTTGTGGCTTCAGCGATTTTTCCACTGATCTTTTCCGTATCGGAAAGATAGACGATGGCTGCTCCGGCAGTTATGCCGGCTACAATGCCTAACCAGATTTTTGTCGACATAAATAACTGTTTTTTTTAAAGTGGTTTTCTGCCCTGGATGATCCGGATCAGGATCACCACAACGGCAATTACAAGAAGAATGTGAATCATACCTCCGGCGCTGTAGCCTATAAAGCCTATCAGCCAGGCGATCACCAGCACCACTGCAATAATGTATAGCAAGTTTCCCATAATAAGTTTTTTTAATGCCGTCAGCTTAACGGCGGCTTTATCGCTGTTATAATAAACTGTGCCATTGCGCAATGGTATCACATTTTAAGTACAGCTTTCCGTACCTCCGCCAAGGGTACCATGAATGTTCAGGGGAACATGAATGCCCAGGTTGGGGAAAAGCATAAATTAAAAAAAAATGAAAAAAACGCAGTTACTCATCTGGATGTCAGTTATCATCATGATGTTTGTGGTACCGGGTTGTGCCGTGATCGGAGGTATTTTTAAAGCAGGAATGGGCGTTGGCATTCTGCTGGTGGTGGTGGTGGTGGCAGCAATAATCTGGCTGCTGAGCAGGATGGGAAAGAAAAATCCCTGAATTCTTTTTGCAAGGCAGGATGTAAAAAGGCTTAAGGGCAGGAATTTTAAAATTAAGTATGTTTGTGATCAACCATGAACATCGAAGACCTGCAACAATTATGTAAGGCCTTGCCCGGCGTCACCGAAGACATTAAGTGGGGTCATGACCTTGTGTTTTCCATCGGGGGTAAAATGTTCTGTGTTGCAGGCCTTACCGAAGCTCCGGTTTCTGTTTCGTTCAAGGTGCCTGATGAGGATTTTGACGAGCTTTCGTCCCGAAAGGGTTTTTGTCCTGCTCCGTATGTAGCCAGATACAAATGGGTATTGGTGGATGACCTTGAACGGATCACGCCGGCGCAATGGAAAAAATATATTTCTGAATCATACAGGCTGGTTTTCGAAAAGCTTCCTAAAAAGCAGCAAAAGCAGATCACCGGATAAATTTCATCATTTTTAAAATCCCAATCTATGCGAAACTTATTCCTGTTCATTCTTGTAGTTATTTTTTGCAGCCCGTTAAAGGCGCAGGATACAGATCATTCTGTATATAATGCAACGCTGGCAAAATCGCTTGGCGCAGATGACCACGGCATGAAAAAATATATTATAGCCATGCTGAAACGCGGGATCAGGCTTGAAGACTCCACAGAGCGGGCCAGGCTGCAGTCAGCGCACCTGAAGAATATAGGTCGGATGGCTGATGAAGGTAAGCTGGTTGTGGCCGGACCTTTTCTCGATGACCAGGAGATCCGCGGCATTTATATTTTTAACGTGGAAACGGTAGAGGAGGCAAGGCGGTTGACGGAGACCGATCCGGCCATAAAGGCAGGAACGCTGGTTATGGAACTGAGGCCCTGGTACGGATCGGCTGCCCTGATGGAAGTGACCCGCATTCATAAAACCATTGAAAAAAACAGCCTGACGCATTGATTCATGAAATTGCATGAGATATGGACCATCGGGCATTCCACGCATAGCGCCGAACGTTTTTTGACCATGCTGGAATCGTTCTCCATACAGGTTCTTGTCGATATCAGGAATTATCCGGGATCGTCCCGGTATCCGCAGTTTAACAGGGAGTCTCTTGAGATTACAATGAAGGAAGCAGGCATTGCGTATAGGCATATGAAAGAGCTCGGCGGTCGCAGAAAACCGTTGCCGGGGTCTGTTAACAATGCCTGGCGCAATGAGGCTTTCAGGGGATATGCGGATCACATGTCGGAACCGGATTTTCTCACAGCCATGGAAAAGCTTCAGACAACTGCCTCACTCAAAAGAACTGCCTTCATGTGTTCAGAATCGCTGTGGTGGCGGTGTCACCGCTCTCTGGTGGCTGACTTTCTTAAGGTCCGCGGATGGATTGTCATGCACATTATGTCGCCTGGTAAAGCGGAAGAGCACCCCTATACGGGGCCTGCAAGGATTGAAGACGGAAACCTCGTATATTCGCTGCCTGAAAATCCAGGTGGTTTATTTTCAGATCAGGATCAATGAATGACTCACAGGCAGGAAGAAGGGGCTATGATAAACAACGGTTATTTGCAACTGGCATATTTTTTAGAATGGATGAATCATGCATAGCGCTATGGCAATACCACATGGCCAGTACATTTTGCTCGCCGAAGACGATCCTGATGACTGCCTTCTTTTTTCACAGGCCTTTAACGAAGTGACGAACATTTACCTGAAGCTGGCGATAGTAAACAACGGTGTGGAACTGATGAATCTTCTTTCGGAAGTAACGGATCTTCCCAAGCTTATTTTTCTCGATCTCAATATGCCGGTAAAAAACGGCTTTGAATGTCTCCATGAGCTTAAGGAAAACGACAGGCTGAAGGATATTCCGGTCATCATCTATTCCACTTCCGGATCTCCCAAGGACATCGAGCGAAGCCAGCACGAAAAGGCCCACCTTTACATTACCAAGCCAAAAAGCTTCACCCATCTGAAGAAGATCATTCACAAGGTGCTGGTAACGGATTTTGTCAATAATCTGAGCCAGCCCCCGAAAGAGAATTTTCTTTTTTTTACCGAAGACTGAAACGTCAGCAGAAAACGGAAGACCCGCATCTGCCTTGGCGGATGCGGGTCTTCCTGTTTAGCCGGCTTACGGCGATGGCTATGTTAATCCTCTTTGATAACAGAGAACCTGATCACTTCAAGCCTGTCTGCCTTCCGGATCGTAAGGAAATAAAGCCCTTCTTCAAACCCGGCAGTGCTGATGTATGTCTCCTGCGGACCGGCATCAAAATAGCGGTCGGCCACCTTTTGAACAAGCCTTCCTGATACATCTGTGATCGCCATTTCAATTCTTTCGCCCTGTCTGAGATCTGATTTTACATATATGCCCAGGGATGCGGGGTTGGGATGCAGTGAGAATTCGTCATGGGTTTCCCCGGCAGAAGGCCGTGGAGCAGGTTGCGTTATGGTGACGGATCCGGATTTGGTGCAGCCTTTCGAATCAGTAACCGTTACGGTATACGTTCCGGCTGTAAGCCCTCCCGCAGTCTGGGTGGTTTTTGCCGGTGAGGTATTCCAGAGGTAGCTGTAAGGCGGTGTTCCGCCGGCCGGGTTTGCTGTAGCACTTCCGTTGCTTCCGCCAGGAACCGATACGTTTGTTTTCGAAATGGCCAATGACAACGCTGTTGGCTGTGTAATGGTCACGCTGAAGCTTTTTGCACATCCTTTGCTGTCCGTCACCACGCAGTTGAATGTGCCGGCTCCAAGACCGGTGGCCGTTAAGTTGGTCTGTACCGGAACGGTGTTCCACGAATAGGTATACGGCGGCGTTCCTCCGGCTGCGGTGATAACGGCCGTTCCGTTATGACCTCCAAAGCACGAAACATTTGTTTTGGCAATAGCGGCCGTAATCAGCGCCGGTTGTGAAACGACAGCCGTACACTGCGCCGTGCAGCCTTTTGAGTCGGTAACGGTTACAGTATATGTGCCTGCAGCCGCATTGGGCCTGTTCTGTGTAGTATGACCGGTGCTCCAGAGGAAAGTATAGGGTGGAGTGCCTCCGGACGTAGCCGTGGTGACGGATCCGTTAGAAGCGCCGAAACATTTTGCATCCAATGCGGTGCAGTTGATGATCAAAGGATTGGGCTGTGTAATGGTCACAAGCGCCGTTTTGGTGCATCCGTTGGCATCGCTAACCGTTACCGTATATACACCGGCTCCGAGTCCTGTGGCCGATGAAGTGGTAATAACGGGTGAAGTGTTCCACTGGAAAGTATACGGCGATGTTCCGCCGGAGGCCGTTGCAGTGGCTGTGCCGTTATGACCGCCGCTGCATGTCACATTGGTTTTGACAATATTGACCGAAATGGCAGGCGGCTGCTTGAGAATGATCAGCGCCGTGGCAGTACATGCACCGTTTGAAACGGTAACGGTATAGGTGCCCGCCGTGAGACCCGTGATGACGGAAGTGGTGGCGCCATTGCTCCAGTTATATGTAAACGGCCCGGTTCCGCCGGAAACGGAAACGGTTACCGATCCGTCGTTTCCTCCGTTACACCGGATGTTTTTGCCGCCGACATACACTGATGGCGTCAGGGTGAGCACCAGCCCGCTGCTTGAAGGTACGCTGACCGGATCCGTAACCGAGCAGCCGTTCGCATCCGTGATAATCACGTTCACAACCCCGCCATAGGGAAGCCCGGTGCCGGTAGCTGTGGTCTGAACAGGAATGGTCTGCCAAAGGAATGTGTAAGGAGCCGTTCCCCCGCCGGGCATAACAAGAGCCACACCATTGTTCATCTGGCAGCTGGCGTTCTGGAGAACCGCATTGGAATAAGTAAGCAGACAGCGTATAACAAGCGTTTTGCTGAGAGTGGCCGTGCATCCGTTTGCATCGGTAACAGTTACCGTATACGTTCCTGCAGCTACCCCTGTCAGATTCTGGCTGCTTGATCCGTTGCTCCACAGGTAGGTGTAAGAGGGAGTTCCTCCTGTAACCGAAATATTAATGGCACCCGAAGAAGGAGCAATCGAAGTGGGCGATACGGTGGATGTTACCACTGGTGTCACAGGCGAAACGCCCGGTAACGATACCTTGCAGCATACCACGTCGCCGCAGCCGTTTGTGATACATACCTCATAGCTGCCCATTACACACGTAATGCAATTGCCGTTTGTGGCAGAACAATTACCTCCGTTTGTCCAGCTATAAGAGTAGGGAGGACACCGCAGGCATTCCACATTGATGCAGATCGTGCCTGTGCCCCCTGCACACAGTATCGGCGTTATGGTTGCGCTCAGCAACGGGATCTTAAATCCATGGTGATACACGGTGCCGTCGCACATGACCACTGTCAGCGTCACCGAATCGCATCCGTTCAGGTTATTTCGCACCAGTCCGGTCGATCCGTTCTCCCAATGCGCAGTATAGTTGCTGCAGGGCGATTCAATGTTGGCTTTCACCGTAGTTCCGCAGCTGCTGTAGGTAAAGGTAACAAGCGGCGGGGGTACAGGAGCATTGGTGAGGGTAAAGCAGCAACTGGCGGTGTTTCCGGTGCTGTTGGTAACCGTTACACAGTAAACGCCGGCGCCAATGTTAACGAGGCACTGGGTGGTTTTACCGTTGTTCCACAGATACGTATATGGCCCTTCGCCTAGACAAACATTCAGACACAGTCTGCCGTTTTCGAGACAGCAGGTGGGCTGCTTCACATTTTCTATGCTGATCGATGGTCCTGTAACGGTTTTGACCACCGTGCATCCACGGCTGTCAGTAACTGTAACAATATAGCTGTTGCAGGGAGTATAGCCAGTCAGACAGCTTGTGGTTCCGCCGTTCGACCATAAATAGCTGTATGGAGGACAACCTCCGGTTGTGTTTACACATACGCCGGCGCCGCAGGTTCCGTACTGGACCGTGGCTGCAAGAGGAGGAGCGCCAAGAGGTACCGTAACGGTCTGCTGTATGACATTTCCACACGGATCAGAAACATAGACAGTATAAATGCCCGCCTGGAGATTGCACAATACCGTACTGTCGGTTGTCGGGGCAATGCTGTAGGATAACCCGGGTATGCATGGATTGAAATAAGTATAGGCGAATCTCAGGCAGCATCCCGTAAAGGAGACATGGATGCAGCCGTGGCCGTTGCAACTGTCGGCCGTGATTCCCGTGATGGTCATTGTTGGCGGGGGCGGCGGAGGCACATTGTTGCAGTTGCAGCTTCCCTGAACAAGCACGGTAGCGGAATGCGTAACGGAGCATCCGCCTCCGTCGGTAACGGTTACCGTATAGGTTCCGTGCTGAATCACCACGAGGTCTTCGGTAATTTCACCGTTGCTCCAGAGGTAGGTAAACGGAGGGTTGCCGTTCTGCACATGAATGTCGATGTGCCCGTAGATGCTGTCACAATTGATATGGTGGACTGTATCGGTAACAATGATAACATCTTCATGGATGACAAGAGTGCATGAATCGGAGCAGCCGCAGCAGTTTGTAACTTTTACACTATACGTTCCGGGAGGCAGGCCTGTAACGGTTTGAGTTGTCGCCCCGTTGCTCCAGTGGTATTTGAAATTCGAGCAGCCCGCCGTATCGCTCACGAAAACAAATGCGGTTCCCGAGTTAGGCGTACATCCGTAAGTACCGAAGCATGACAGGGTCAGCTTGTCGGCATAGAAGCATACATTGTCGATGCCCACCACTTCACCATGATCACCTGAGACCGCAGTCACGAACACCACATTGGTGATATTGGCGGCGACCAGGGGCCAGTCGCTTACAACAGTGCCGGGCAGCGGTGTCCACGTGCCATAAAGCGGGTTGACGGGCAGCGTATCCATCCCCACACAGGCAATTATCCTGCGCCACGGCGATGTTTCGTTCACGGCTATATTTGACGTGAAGAGGAATCCTTTGGTGCCGCTGTAAATCTTGAACTGCGGGAAGAAATTGGGTGAACCCGTTACACTGTCATTGAATATTTTGAAGTCGTAGCAGAACTTGCCGCAGCACCATTTTCCATGGAACTGCGGACCCGTTTCCAGTGCAGATGAATCGGGAAGATCAGTAACCCGGATATATTTATCGAACGTGCCACCCATCGATCCCGCATTGCTGAGCGCATAGGAAATATTGGTGTAGCTGGGCGCAAAGGGCTGGAATCCTGCCAGTGTGCCCGGGATCTCATTGAAATGATCGCATGAATCAACGATGCAATCGACGCTGTCCTGGCAGCAATCTTTGAAGCTGATCACCAGCAGGTCCGACGTATCTGAGCATCCGAAAGAATTAAAGCCGATCAAACGGAAAGTTCCTCCCGGCACATACACGGTGAGATTTTGTGTTGAGGAGTAAAAAATGAAATTCGTGCCGGATTTGATCTCCCAGTTATAGGAAGCCAGTCCGGGAGGTCCCGGAAGCGTTACGGAATCACATTCGTTGCAGAACTCATAGCACCCCGACGGCACGCAGGTAAGATCTGGCGTCGGGTTAATGGTTATGGTATTGGACGTCGCCTTGCACCCGTACTGGTTGGTGGCTGTTACATTATAGGGTCCGGGCAGCGTTGCAGGGATAACCAGCCCGTTCAGCATGTTGTTCCACAAATAATCAGTGCCGGTGAGCGTTGGATTGGCCAGCGGGTTGATCACCTTCAGCGTATACAGCTGACCGTCACACAGCGGTCCGCCAGCCGGATTGGATCCGGGGAAGGGGCCGGTGAAGGCCTGTATCACCGGAGGCACCGGATTGGGATTCACCACTACTGTAACCGAATCGGTTGTGCTGCATCCACAGGAGTTGGTTACGACCACCAGATACAGGCCCGCATTAGAGATCAGCATATTGGGAATATTCAGCGTGGCGGAGGTGGCAGCAGGAATCGGATTTGAGGTGCTGCCGTAATACCACTGATAGGTAAGACCTGTGCCGGGAATGGTCTGAAGGATAAGGGTTTCATTTTCGCAAAGCACCGTATCACCGGTAATATTGGCGGGAGGCATGGGACAGACCGTTATGCTTACCGGTCCCAGGTTATAGGGGCAGTTGTTGGCGGTGGTGAGGATCACGGAGTACTGCCCTGTTGCAGTTGCATTGAAAGTGGAAGAGGAGCCGCTGACAGGAGGTGGAGGGGTCTTGGACCAGAAGTATGTATACCCGGTTCCGGTTGGTGCGCTGAGAAGCACCGGTACCGCGTTTGCACAAACCGTCAGAGGTCCTGCCGGGCTGATCACAAGAGAGGACGGCGGTGGATCAACTGTTACCGTATACGAAGCTGTTGCCGTGCAGCCGTTGCTGCCCGTTACCGTCACCTGGTAAACGTAAATACCCGGAGCAGGTGCTGGAATATTAAGATTCGGACTATTGCCTCCAACCCCTCCGCCCGATGGGGTTTGGGTCCAGGCATAGCTGTACCCTGTTCCGGATGTCGTTGTAAGGTTTATGTTCTCGCCTGGACAGTATATCGTTTTTCCGCTGATGGTGGCGACAGGTGCGGTTTTGATGATCACATGAACAGGGCCTGCTTTATACGGACAGCCATTTCCATCCACTCCGGAAACAGTATAGTATCCGCTTTGCGTGACAGTATAGCTTTGGTTGGTTTGCGGAGAGGGTGTGATGGACCAGTTATAAGTGGCATTGGCGGAGGCAGTGAGTATGACGGAACAGCCGATGAAGTTTGCCGGATTACCGGTTATCACGCTTACGGCCTGCGGAAATACATTTACATTCTGCGTAATGGAGCTGCTGCATCCGTATTTGTCTGTAACGGTAAGTGAGACAGGCTGGCTGCCGGTGCTTGTAAACGTAAAGAACGGATTTTGTGCATTTGCCGTCACAGGGCCGGGGAAGGTCCAAACCCAGCCGGCGCTGTTTGATGACAGCGTGGATGCATCAAAAAACTGAGTGGCCGTATTGTTGCAGGCTACCAGCGGTGTGAATCCGGCAACGATCGGTGCAGGAACTGTAATCACCTTGCTGATGGTGCAGGTGGCAAGTGTTACAGGATCGTTTACGCTGAAGGTTATCGTATGCGTTCCCGGGGTAAGCGTTTGCTGGGGCGGGAACGGATTCGACTGATCAGCAACATTGAACTGCCCGAGGTTATCGGACCAGAACCAGTTGTAGCCTCCGGCGAAATTCAGAAACAGGGATTTGTTGATGAATACCGTTCGCATAATATTTCCGCTGCACTGGAAGGTGACATCGAAATCAGGATCAAACGGCACGGTAACCGGATGCATCTTGCTCACAGGTGAGTTACACGGAATGCTGAAGCCATCTATCTTAACCTTGTATACACCCGGTAAAGCGTAGGTGTGTGTCTGGCTCGACGAGCTGGTGGTAGAAAGCGTGGCGCCGTCGCCGAAGTCCCATCCTGTTACTGAAACTCCTGCTGCCAGAAGTGGTGTGTAGGTTACGGTAAGACACATCGGCGGCGTCCACGAGAATCCGATGGTATCGGCACCGCATGGGGTTGGGGGCACCACTCCGCCGCATCCCGCAGAATCAAATGTGATCGTATTGGAAAGCTTGGTGCAGCCGAATGCATTTCGTACGATCACCGAATATGTTTTCGGAACAGGAGCCGTAACGGTCCAGTTGATGGTAGGCGTTGTCGGCAGTATACCAATATTATTCTCCAGCCATGTAAACGAATAGCCGCCAGAATTGACTGCAACAAGCGTGATATTGGTCGGCAGGTTACAAACAAGCAGCGGATCCGGCGTTGTAATAAATGCAGTTGGAAGCGGATTGATGGTGATCAGCGAAGTAGTTGTGGCCGAGCATCCGCCATTTGATACGGTAAGCGTTACGGTATAGGTACCTGGTGTATTGTAAGTGGTGGTTGGATTCACAGTCGGGCCTGCGCCAAAATTCCATACTTCCGTGGCAAAAGGGCCATTGTTGGTGAAAGTAACAGTCGATCCTGCACAGGCTGAGAACGGACCCGTGATCACCGGTGATGGATTGGGTTGCACCGTAACCACCATTTTCACCGTGGTGTCGAGGCACATCGACTGGATATGCAGCTTTACCGTATCCGTACCCGCTGCAGTCCAGAGCACAGTGGCTGATGAGGCACTGTTCTGTGTGAGGATGCCGAAGCTGCCCGGTGACAGAGACCATGTATAGAGCGCACCGGGCGACAGCGGATAGGTGATCGTATTGAAAGAATAATTGCCGAAAGTCTGAATGCATGGATTGCCTGGCGGGTTGGCCTGTATAACAGGAACAGCGGGCTTATCCTGAACGGTAACCTTGATAATGGAGGAGTTGGAACATCCGAAGGAATTGGTAACCGTTAGCGTAACGGTATAAACCCCTGCGGCCGTAAAGGCATGTGATGTTGAAGCCAGCGTGGAAGTGTTAGCACCTCCTGAAGCGGGATCGCCGAAATTCCACAGTATGCTACCAGGGCTGGTTGTAGAGAAGAAAGCAGGATCGCCTGCACAAGCCGTATCCGCTCCTGCAATAACCGGCGCAGGAGGAATCGGATTGACCGTTACATTGTACTTAAGCGTGGTGTCCGTGCAATAGGATATCTTGAGATTGACGGTAGCAGGTCCGGGTTGCAGCCATTCGATCATCACGGGATTAACACCGTTGGTGATCACCTTTCCTGCTGTTGTAGGGCTAACCGACCATGAATAGCTTGCATTGTAAGGCAGCGGCGGCAGGGTGGTGAACGAATAGATACCGGTATCGCCCTGGCATACTGGATTTGTTCCGGAAATAACGGGGTAGCTTGTTATGGGCGGATAGGGATATACGTTTTTCTGTATTTCAACCGACTCGCAGAAAGGACTGGCGATGAGCTGCTGCTTGACCTTGATCACGTACGGGCCGGTGGGACCCCATGTGATGGAAATGCTGCTGCTGATGGTAGTGGTTGGGCCTGCAGGTGTTCCGTTTACCGCTGTCCAGATGTAGTTGACACCTGTCATATTCGGCAGGACGCTGTAAATATGCGTGCTGTTGGGGCATACCGTATCTGTGCCGGTGATGGGATTCGGTATTTTTATCTCCACCACTTCCACCGTCGTATAGGCTGTATCGTTACAATAAATATTCGGCGGAGCAATGGCGGTAATGGAATAGATCCCGATGCCGGCATTCCATGTATAGGCATTCAGCAGGGCTGTGGTGCTGAAGGTAAGCGTTGAAGGAGCAGGTGTAACAACGATCCACGAAGCATTCGGCTCAGGTGCACCGGTTGTTACATTTATGGCAGTAAATGGCAGACCGGTCATATTCGGGCAAAGCTTTTTGGGTCCGGCAATGCCGAATACTGGACGCACATGCACAACTTTACATGCACTGCCGTTGCAACCGGCATTGCTGGTGCAGCCGTCGATCATGCAGCCTGAACCGGTAAGCACATTCTGGTAATTGACGCAGACAGTAACGGTACCTGTAAACGCAGGATTCCAGTGAACGATGATATGGTGGTCCATCGTATCGATTGTGCCGGCAGTGGCGGGGTTGATCGTCCAGGTATGAATGTTGCCGGGAATGCATTCCACTTCGTAATCCGATGAAGTGCCTGCACAGACGATTGTTTCACCGGTGATGGGCATGGTGGACGGCACGATGGTGATGGTGCGGATGGTGGGCTGGCTGCAGGGCAGTGCCGGGCTGCAGGTGACCAGCAGCTTGATGGTTCCTGTCGGTCCGCTGCCCCACACCACCGTAACTGTTGCCAGGTTATTCGGACCCGAAATGACTCCTCCCGTCACCGTCCAGAGATAGGTGCATGCCCCGGTGACCGAAGTGGAATACGTGGCTGTATCTCCGGCGCAAACCACCGAGGGGCATTGTATATCCGGCCCTTCGCTGGCTTCCACGCATACTTTGGTGGAATCCATTTTTACATTCCCGCAATTATCTATTCCGGTCAGGTATACCGTAAATGTGCCGGGAAAATTAAACTGGTGCGTTACATTGGGAACATTTGAGTAGTTGCCGTCGCCAAAATTCCATTGCAGCTGTGAAAATCCGAAGGAAGGAGGGACGGCCTGAAAATAAACCTGCTCTTTCAGGCAGATATGAATGCAGCTGTCGGTAAGAGGATGGTCGGTGGTGAAACCGATGAACATGTTAATCTGTGTATTCCTTGTCACAACCTGCAGGCATGAATCCAGAACGGTTCCATTAAGGCTTACATACCACCAGACGTTATTCGGACCAACATTGAAAGGACCCGCAAACGGCGTCCACACAGAATCATAGGCGCATCCCGGTCCGCCTGAAGTGCCGCCGCCTCCGGAATAAGAAGGTTTGGTGAGCTTTACCAGCGAATCAGGTACATTGTAACAGATGGCTGTGTCGCCCGGACAGTTAAGGTGACAGCAATTGGCGGAGGGGAGTGAAATGGATGCGGTTGACGAGCACCCCGTTGAATTCATAACGGTAACAGTATACGTTCCCGGGCACGAAAGCTGGGTGATGGTTTTGGTTGTAGCGCCGTTCGACCACATATAAAGGAAAGGTCCGGTTCCGGAACCGTCAGCAACAAGGGTGCAGGGATTGCCAGCCAGCGCAGAGCAGCAGCAATCGCCTGTGCTGAAGATGGTAGCTACGGGAGGAGAAACAACTGTAATGCTGGCCGTGGCCGTGGCATTGACCGCATCCGTTACGGTAACGGTATAAGTCCCCGACGAAACGCAGTTGAGAACAGGCGTGGTCTGTGAATTGCTCCATAAAAACGTATAGGGGGTGGTGCCGCCCGATGCAAGCGCCATCAGCGTGGTGCCGCAATTGCATGGAGCCGTGCCTATGCTTACTGCAAGGGTGACAGGCCGCGCTTCCGTTGTGGCCAGAAGCAGGAGCGCCATTACACTGAAGAGGTTCATTATCCTGTTGAGCGGTTTGCGTACCAGGCCGTTTAAGAACCCTGGGTTTGAATGGTTAAGGTTTTTCATGTGTTATGATTTTACAGGATAGGGGGAGGACATCCGGTCACTATAAATGCCGGTGTTATTTGGGGTTTGAAAGAAGATAAAAAGTTAAGGTTAGAAAAATGAAATCAAATCTTGGTTAATAACCGGAAAAAAACCTGTGTCTTTAACAGGTGGTCATGATCAGCCAACCGCCGGTATGAATATCTTAATAAATGGTCAATTAAGCGGACAAATCGACTATACCTCCAGGTGCGTCATCATATCCATAAACTCTTCTTTGCGCCTGCGGGCAATTTCCGCCATCGAACCGTCCGTCATTTCCACAAAAAAGCCGTCGGCCCTGGAGAACCGCCTTACGTGGTTGAGGTTGATCAGATGGGAATGATGGGACCTGAAAAAATGGATGTTCCTGAGCATCTGCTCATACTCCTTGATATTGCGGGATGAGGTGAATTTATCTGCCGATGTGAAAATATGGGTGTAGGTGCCGTCTGCCTGCAACCGGATAATGTCGTTGGGTGTAATATACACGACGCCATCCTTCACGGGAACGGCTATTTTGCAGGGTCTGGCATGGTCGGCTTGCGAAAAACCTGTGCTGTCGGCACCTACGCTGTTAACAGCGCTTATCAGCTCATCAATATCAACCGGCTTTAGCAGGTAATCAGCCGCCCTGCAGCGTATGGCCCTGATGGCATAGTGCGGCTGTGCGGTGACAAAAATGATCCTGAAATCGACCGGATTGAAACGGCTCAGAAGATCAAACCCGCTGCCATTGGGCAATTCTATGTCCATAAACACCAGGCCGGGATGATGCGCTTTGATCAGCTGAAAGCCTTCTGAAACATCAGAGGCCGTGCCGGCAACGGTCACCTGCGGACAGTTTTTTTCCAGCATTTTTTGCAGAGATGTCCTGCCGGATTCTTCGTAATCGATAATAACTGCTTTGAGCATTAAGCAATCTTTTAAAAAGTGGGGTTGGCAGTTACCGGATGTAACTTTATGAAGCAAGTTTAGTTAAAAAACCATAATAATCAAAGCGTTATTAAGATTTCCCTGCCGGAGCTTCGGGAAGGGAAATCAGCGCTCCGGAAAAAACAGGCAATTGGCGCCTGCACCAGCATTGCATGAGGCTTTTAACAGATTAAATGGCATTTTTTTTTAATTGGAATCGAATCTCACTTAAAAAAAATATTTCAATGAGGAGAAAGAATACACAGCTTGAAAAAGTGGAATTTATCAACCCATACCGCAAGGAAGAGATAAATTACTGGAGTAAAAAATGGAATGTTAGTCTTCAGACACTCCGTGCTGCCATGGATGTTACCGGCAGCTCAAATGTTCAGAATATCAAACAGTTTTTGCAACGGTTAAAATTTATCAGATCTAACTGATAACAATGTTGATTCACATTTTTTTAAGGGAATCGTGATCTGTTGCCGCCGGATTTTCGCCTGAGCCGGGCGTCGAAATGGTATCCACTCTTGGAGCGTGATTAATTGAATCCGCTGCGGTATTAACACCACCGGTTTTGTACCCGTCTTCATCACCCTGACTGTTTCCATTTTTATTTCCGGAGCAGGAATTCATAACGGAAACAGTGGATAGAAGGATGAGCAGTTTAATAAGTTTCATATGTTGTGAGATTAAATATTCACAGGCTGTTCCCTGGTGTGTGATGTCGTGCCGTGAATGGGGTTGCCAGTCCGGTATCCCCCCGAATCTTCGATATCGGAAACAGGTATATGTGACATTTCTGATCTTGACATCCGCGGCTGATGCGGCTCAAGGAGTTTGGTCAGCCTGCTTTTAACGGGACAGTAGCCTGTCAGGCCTGAAAGCATAGAGGCAATTCCTGTCATCAGCAGACCCCTGTTACGGCCTATGCTGTAGCCTACCAGTCCGGCGCCAAGCGCGAAACGCATTAATTGTTCTGCACGGTTAAGATTGTTCATGTTTTTTTTTACGGATAAAGAAAAAACACATGCCACACCAGGAATTGAGATGGCAGTCAGGCTGAAATATAATTCAGTCATGGCACCAGCTTCGTTTATAAATCAACGGTTGCAGCACATTTGCCCGATGTAAAAATTCCGGGGAAGAATTCTGGCATAATTTTTAGTCCGCAAATCTCAGCTGACTTTTCTTATGAGATCTCCCGGCCCCGTTCTCATCTTAAATTTTGCATCATGAATTTATTCTACGACCCGTCTATCACGGCGCTGAACAGCCTGATAGAACAGAACAGCACATACCGGAATGCCTATGCGCTCATTGTTGACCATGACGGCGAGGTGCTGGTTGAACCTTTTACTGCTGCCAGCAGGCTTCATCTGAACAAGTACCGGTTCTATTTTAAGGGTTTCCTGTGGAGCAGATCATGCCGTGGCGATTCGACGGTTGAAAAGCTGCAATACCTCAACCAGCTGTATAAAAACCTGATGTATTGCTGGGAAAATGACTACCGCGGTTCCGTGGTTTTTGATGAGATCACCAGGCTGCAGCAACAACATTTCTGGACGGAATCAGGCATCATGCCGGAAATCAAAGCTGATCCCGGACTTTTCCAGCCTGTCTATCACACCAGGCTGTTTGCCGCCAGGCATTAAGCACAAAGCCGGCCTTACTGGAAGGCCGGCCTGCTACTGAGAGAACATCAATAAACTCAGTATCAATAAACCCGAAAACTAATTATTTAACGACAAGCTTTTCATGAAGCCAGCTGCTGCCCTGTGTAACTGAAAGAAGGTAAACACCACGTCCTTCACGGCTTATGTCAATGGTCTTATTGTATGAACCGTCGAAGTTAACATCAGTTTCCCCGTAAACTGTTTTCCCTGCAGTATCGACGATGCGGATGGTAACAGGCTCTTTTTTGCCGAGGCTGAAAATGAGATTGATCCTCCCATCGCCTGGGTTAGGGTAAGCTTTGAAAATGGAAGGCGTGAGGGAATAGCTGCCGTCATGCGTATCAGACCGCCGGCTTTCACTTGAATGGTCAGCATCTTCAGTTCCTTCAGTTGTTTTTTCAGTCCTGTACCGGTAAGCATATGCCTGGCTGTTTTTGCTGTTATCGCTTGTTCCTGTATTGATCACCGATTGATAGCACGATGTCATTTTACCGTCACCTGAAAAATAGCAATAATAAGGCTGGCCGCTCAGGCTGAAGCTGTGTCCGTCATTATATTTAAGGCTGCCTTCCTCTTTTTTCGGTTCCTTTTCCCGCTCCCTGATCTCAATTTTAAGATCTTTCATTCTTTCCTTCAGCTGCTCCATTTCAATTTTCAGGTTTTCCATTTCTTTTTCGAACTGCCCGCGTTCCTCCATATTCAGCTCTTTTCCATCGATGTGGATATTCATGTCGCCGTCGAACATGCCTTTAAGGTCAGGCATTTCGGGAAGCTCTATGTTTTTGATCTCCTCCATGGCCCGTGCTATTTCCTCATCAATTTTCTTTCGCTGTTCTTCTGAAAGACCTTCGCCGTTGAAGTAACGGAATGAATGCTCATCAGAAGGTGGCGGCGGAGGAAGCGGCGGAGCGGGGGGAGCCGGTGGTGTAATGTTTCGACCACCGGGCAGGGATGGCGGAGGTGGTGGAGGCAAAGGAGCCCTGAGAGGTTGAATATGGATGCCGAGGCTTTCCAGGTATTCCGTCATGGCTTCCTGCTGGTCGGCTGTATAGGTGGTGTCGATGCTGATGTGCTTTCCGTCCACATCCTGCGTGATGCTTAAATGGATTTTTGATTTTTCACCTTTTGCTTTGTCCTGTGCCCTCAGCTGACCCGGCAGCATCAGGCAGGTGGCAAGAATAGCAGCACCGGCAAGAAATCCGGTCATAGCAGATCTGATCATAATTTTAGAATTTTTCCGTTGAATTACGGATGCAAAAATACCCCGCAAACCCTTGGTGTGTAGTTAATGCAGCGTTAATCTTGGTTAATGAAAAGTTAAAGTGTTTTTTTGAAGATACCGTGATGGCTTACCTTTGTCATCCATCCGGAAATTCCCCCGTACGCGACGATGAATAAAAGAAAGATCAGCTTCCTGATTGTGCTCATGAGCATTGCCCTGCTGGGCATCATTGTGCTTCAGATGAACTGGATCATGCACGATATCAGGGTGAAGGAGCAGCAGTTCGACCAGGGTGTAACGCTTGCGCTGAGCGATGTGGTGAACAAGATCGAGACCGGTGAAGTATTCAAGGTGGTTTCCGATCATGCCTGGAAAGTAACGGCAGGTCCGGGAGGAGTGGCATTCAACGACGATTCGATTTTGCTCGATCTTTTTGCGCCTCCTCCGCCACCCGCTGAGCCGCAGCCTCCGCAGCCGCCTGTTCCTCAGGAAAACCACCTTCACATCACGCACAGAAGCAATGGTATTGAAAGTGAGACCATGATCCGCCTGCAGCATGAGCGTCGTACGGCAGAGCACGACGCCATTGTAAAGGAGATTGACAATTATACAGACTCCATCGGAAGGGTGGCATCGGAAACCGAAGAGAAGATCCGGATGAAAATGCAGAAACTGAACATGGTCATGAGCAAATGGGCATATGAATTCGGCGAACGGGAAGAAAATATTTTCAGCAGGATCAGCCCGGGAAAGCTTGATACCATTATCGGGGAAGAACTGGCGGCCAAAGGGATCAGCGTGCCGTACAATTTCGGCATCATCAACCTCAATTCCGATTCGCTGATGTATGCCAAGTCGCCTGAACACCGGCACGACCTGCTGCAGTCGCCTCACCGCATCGTGCTGTTCCCAAACGACCTGTTCAGCCGGCCCGATTACCTGCTGGTTTCTTTTCCCGGCCGCATGAATTACGTGCTTTCATCGCTCTGGATGATGCTGGCCGGATCGGCCGTTTTTACCCTGATCATTATTTTCGGATTTGCGTATACCATATACGTTATATTCAGACAGAAGAAGCTGAGCGACATCAAAACCGACTTCATCAACAACATGACGCATGAGTTCAAAACACCCATCGCCACCATTTCGCTGGCGGTGGATTCGATCAGGGATCCGAGGGTGTACACGAATGCGGAAAAGATCGGTTATTTCACCGGCATCATCCGCGAGGAGAACAAGCGGATGAATGCGCAGGTGGAGAATGTGCTGCGGATGGCGCAGCTGGAAAAGGGTGAGCTCGAGCTCAGGCATGAACCGGTGAACATGCACGACCTGATCGGGCATTCGGTTGATTTCATCAGGCTGCAGGTATCGAGGAAAGAAGGCGAGATCGTTACGCTGTGCGATGCGACGAATCCGTGGGTGAACGGGGATGCTTTTCATCTGGCCAATGTGGTCAACAACCTGCTCGACAATGCAAACAAATATTCACCCGACAAGCCTGAGATCCTGGTTCAGACTGAAAACAGCGAGAACGGACTGCTGATCCATGTTACGGACAAGGGCATGGGCATGAGCGCGGGAACGCAGGAAAAAATATTCGAGAAATTCTACCGTTTGCCAACTGGCAATATCCATAATATCAAAGGTTTCGGACTTGGTCTCAGCTACGTGAAAGCCATTGTTGAAGCGCATAAAGGAACGGTTACCGTAAAAAGTGAAGCAGGCGAGGGAAGCCGCTTCACGGTGTATTTACCCATTCATAATCCATTACCATGAGCGAAAAAAAATTCAACATCCTGCTGGCTGAAGACGATCCGAATTTCGGCGCCGTGCTTAAAAATTACCTTGAGATGCACGATTTTAACGTGAAGCTTTTTACCGACGGCGAATCGGGAGCGGCAGGCTTTTACAAGGGCGGTTACGACCTCTGCATTTTAGACGTGATGATGCCAAGGAAGGACGGCTTTTCGCTGGCGCGCGACATCCGTGCGCACGACAAGGACATCCCGGTGATCTTCCTCACCGCCCGTTCGATGAAGGATGATATCCTGGCGGGTTTCAACACCGGCGCCGACGATTACATTATCAAGCCTTTCGATTCGGAAGTGCTGCTGATGAAGCTGCAGGCCATCCTGAAGCGAAGCACGGGCTACGAGCACGGCTTCAACCCGCAGCATTTTGAGCTGGGCAGGTATATTTTCAACTACGAGCTGCGCACCATCAAAAACGGTGTGGTGGAATCGCATTTAAGTCCGAAGGAAGCGGACCTGCTCAGGATGCTGTGCATGCACATGAACGAGGTGCTGCCGCGCCAGAAAGCGCTGAAGGCCATCTGGGGCGACGACAACTACTTCAACGCCCGCAGCATGGATGTGTTCATCACCAAGCTCCGCAAATACCTCAAAGACGATCCGGGTATCGACATCATGAATATCCACGGAAAAGGCTTCAGGATGACGGCGAAAGCGGTGATCTGACGGCGAAAAATTCTCTGATACCGGTTTCGGACTTTGAGTTTTCAGTGGGTTACGTTTAAACGTGTAGAAACGCCGCTGCCGCACTTATTCAAAAACAATTTTACCTGTATACGATTTTTTGCCGTTGCCAAGCGTAACATGATAAATGCCTTTCGCCTCCGCTTCCAGATCCAATTTTATTTTTTCGTTATCCATCGTCAGCTGCTTTTGCTGAATGATGCGGCCGGTATTGTCGAAAATGGTCAGCACCAGATTTTTTTCATGAAGGAATTCATCGGGGATGGTGATGTTGCATTTGCCCTGAGAAGGATTCGCGTAAATATTAAGCTGACCAATTGGCCTTCGTTCTTCTTCTTCGACTCCGACAATCTCAGAATGTTTCGCAATAAATATATCTGAATTTCCAAAATTTGATAAACTGTACGATCCGAATGCTATTGAGTTCGTAAATTCTCCAACCACCAGGCAGGAACCATCTGCATTCGCTATAACTTCGTATGACCTGGCCTCGCCAGTATGAACAATTCCTAAACAATCACCATTTGTATTATATCTTGATACAAACATATCTTCTATTGCATCTGCTTCAACTGTGTAGGATCCAAATGAAGCAGAATCACTTAGCGTCCCAGCCCAATAAACATTTCCATCGCCAGCTGTATGGCAGCTGTTAGATCTTACCATTCCTGTTGCGTGTGCCTGTTGACACCATAAATAATTTCCTGAGGAATCAAATTTTGCCAGATATGCCTCTATTATACCCGAATTATAAATTGTATCAGCACCATTATTAAATAAAATGTATGGAGCATCGCTTTCATCCGCAACATATATATTACCAATATTATCAATTGTTAATTCCTTTTTATATCCTGGTGCAGAAAGTGAGGACCCAAAGTGCTTGTACCACATTAATTTGCCATTAGTATCAAATGCAGCTAAGATTTTTGCATAATAATTTGGAGTTTGAAATTGTACTGTGTCAAACATAGTCGAATCATCAAGACAATGAGCATATACAAAAATTTTATCGTGAAAAACCTTTACCGCGGAAACATATCCAGCTACATTTGAGAATGGTAGAGTGTATGTTATATCAAAAAGCTTTTTTACCCAAACTACGTTTCCATTTTGATCATACTTAGCAAAAAAACTACCTGGTGCGATTGTATCAGTATCAAATACTCCATAAGGTTCTGCTATAACCCCAGCTAAATAAATATTTCCAGCACAGTGGGATCCGAAGCTTGGAATTCACGTGACTTGAAGTCGCGGC
>JADMIO011826996.1_pt1 | contig 58803 bp, 62 predicted proteins | sample 8958161 | NCBI WGS metagenome assembly JADMIO01 (sample SAMN16585339, study PRJNA669376) | soil metagenome | isolation source: Crop rotation soil | place: USA: Cullars Rotation, Alabama | collected 2011
CCGCGACAACTTGTCCACGTGGAATTCTAAGCTTAGGATCCCAATGTGCTGGAAAGCTCTCTACCTATAGACCATACATCATGCTTATCACCTAAAAAGTCTTGCTCCGGAAATATTGGCGCTCCAAATTCAACATATGCCTTTTTTAGCTGTATATAATTTCCTCTGGTTTTTCTTACCCATATATCCATATCTGCCGTACTTCTGATATATCCATGAAGAATAACTGCATAACCCCCTACTAACAGATACTCCACTTTTTGATTATACAAAGCTTTTAAAAAATCAATAAAATCATCATTAAAAATATTAGCCATTATTGTGTTTTCTGGCGGTTACAATTGTACGATCAACCTTTGTTTTGGGTGTCACGTTGTAAATATTATTAATGATAAAACAAGCTGCATTCAATCTCTCTAATGGTGTTTCATCCCTCCAAAAACTAACGTGGTCATCAGCTTCTTCAAATGTGTTAGCAGAAACTACCGCCCTATCCATTTTATACTTCTTTCCTTCTGCCATTAGATTTTAAGATAAATATTCCATTATTGCAGCCGCACCATCCTTTCCTGCTTGCGCCGCATCAACCACTTCCTTACCACCATTCACACAATCACCACCGGCAAAAACTCCAGTTATATTTGTTGCCGATTTATCCTTTACCAACACCTTTCCTTTATTATTATCAAGCCCGCTTCCATCAACCAAACTCTCAAAAGGTATTTGCCCTGCAGCCTTAATTACCATATCTACTTCAAGTATCGTGGTCTCACCAGTATCAACCGGAGATCTTCTGCCACTCGCATCGGGCTCTCCCAGTTTCATGAGACTGCAAACAAGATGGGTTACTTTGCCATTGCTGCCAATCACTTCTTTTGGAGAAGCCAACCATAAGAGACTGCATCCATCCAATTTGGCTATGTCCAATTCTACATCCGTACATGGCTTCTCGTCATAAGTACGCCTGTATACAATCGTTACTTCTTTTGCTCCCAAACGCTTCGCTTGTGTGGCAGCATCAATTGCAGTCATACCAAGGCCTATAACTGCTACCTTATCTCCTACAGGTACTGTTGAGTATCCTTTTGCTCTTAAGTCGTATATAAAACTGATGGCATCTACAACGCCGTCCAATTCTTCACCCGGAATATCAAGCTGTCTTGCAACACCTACACCAAACCCAAGGTAAACCGCATCATAATTTTTTTGAAGTTCCTCTAAAGATATATCCCTGCCCAAAGCCTGGTTATATTTAATATCAATGCCACCCAATGAAGTGATGTAGTTTACTTCATCTTCACAAAACTGCGGCGTTACCTTATACGCAGCAATACCATAGGTCATAAGGCCGCCACCTTTAGGTTCTTTTTCATAGATGGTTACATCGATGCCTTCACGGCTTAAGACATGAGCACAACTAAGACCTGCAGGGCCTGCACCTACTACTGCTACTTTCTTTCCGATGGATGGTTTGCGCTCAAACAACTGCCATTTGCGTTCCATTGCCATTTCTGTTGCATACCGCTGAAGCCTGGCAATATGAATAGGTGTTTCTTCCATCAAGTTATACACGCAGCTTCCTTCGCAGAGTTTCTCAACAGGGCACACTTTGCTGCAGCCAGCTCCCATAATGTTAGAAACAAAAATAGTGTGAGCGGATCCCCTTACATTATCAGTTGTGATCTGCTTTATAAACTTCGGAACGTTGATGCTGGTAGGACAGCTTTTTGTACAGGGCGCATCGTAACAAAACAAACATCGGTTAGCTTCTACAAGTGCCGCTTCTTTGTTATCAAACGGCGGATGAATGTCGCTGAAATTTTGTTCGTACTGATCTGCTGTTAAGCGGTTGTTGATTACAGGCATTACACGAAATTGAAAATTAATAAATCATAAATACGCAAATGGAATATTAAAGTTCCACCATCTTTCCGTAAGTCTCTGGTCTTCTGTCTCTATAGAATTGCCATTTGCTCCTGATCTGTTCAATCAGGTCGAGATCAAATTCGGCAACCAAAAGTTCGTCTTTATCTTCCGATGCTGTAGCAATTATTTCTCCCAAAGGATTTACAAAATAAGAAGTGCCATAAAATTTACCAAGATTCCATGGCTTCTCGGTACCGACCCTGTTAATGCAGCCCATAAAATAACCATTAGCTACGGCATGCGCTGGCTGCTCTAATTTCCATAAGTTTTGTGATTGGCCTACTGTAGTGGCAGAAGGGTTATAAACTATCTCTGCTCCATTCAATCCAAGGCATCTTGCACCATCAGGAAAATGGCGGTCATAACAGATGTATACGCCCACTTTTGCATACTTAGTTTGAAATACGGGATAACCCATATTGCCTGGTTTAAAGAAAAACTTTTCCCAAAAACCACCTGTATGTGGTATATGATTTTTACGGTATTTGCCTAAGTAAGTGCCATCGGCATCAATAACTGCAGCAGTATTGTAGAGTACTCCTGCCTGTTCCTTTTCATATACTGGAACAACGATCACCATGCTGTATTTTTTTGCATACTCAGCAAGCCTTTCTGTAGTAGGACCCGGTACCGCTTCGGCTGATGCATACCATGCACTATCCTGTCCGGGACAGAAATATGGCGTATTAAAAATCTCCTGCAGGCAAAGTATCTGCACACCTTTTTTCCCTGCCTCGTCAATTAAAGGCAAATGTTTTTGAAACATCGCCTCTACAATTTCAGGTATGGTGCCTTCGCCTTCTGTCTTTGGAAGACTCATTTGAATAAGACCGGATTTGATGATACGTGGCATTTCTGAGCTTTAGTTTTTAAAATTATATTTTCCCTTCTACCTTATTTCTTTTTACAAACTGTCCATATCCTTTTTCTAAAAGACATTTATTGTCATCAATGGCCACCTGCCCTCTTAATAACACTGTTTTTACTTTACCCGTTAACTCCCATCCTTCATAACCACTGTAGTCAACATTCATATGATGTGAAGATGCAGATAGAGTATGCTTTTCATCAGGATTAAAAATAACGATATCCGCATCACTGCCAACTGCGATCGTCCCTTTTTTGGGGAACATGCCAAATATTTTTGCGGCGTTAGTACTGGCAACCTCTACATACTTATTCAGTGTGATCTTTCCTTTACTTACTCCTTCGCTAAATAATAACTCCATCCTGTTTTCAATTGCTGGATGGCCATTAGGTATTTTACTGAAATCATCTTTTCCCATCAGCTTTTGCTCCCATTTAAAAGGGCAATGATCTGTGGCAACTACCTGTACAAGTCCCTGGTTGATACCCGCCCAAAGTGTGGCCTGGTCTTTCTTTTCACGAAGTGGGGGACTCATTACCCATTTGGCACCTTCGAAGTCCATTTCATATAAAGAGGCGTCGAGTATTAGATACTGGATACAAGTTTCTACAAATACTTTTTGATTTCTTCTTGTGGCGTTTCGTACTGCATTCAATGCGCCTTCGCAGGTAAGGTGAACAATATAGCCGGGACAGCCTGTGTAATTGGCCATATCGGCAAAGCGTTCAGCTGCTTCTGCTTCTGTTACTTCTGGTTGTGATAAATAATGATACAACGGGGATAACTTTCCTTCCGATCTGTGCTTTCCGATCAGGTAATCAATCATGTCACCGTTAGTAGCATGTACATTGATGAGGCCGCCATGTTTCTTTACTTCTTCCATCAGGCCGATCATCTGCCGATCGTCAATCATTAAGGCACCTTTATACGCCATGAATGTTTTGAAAGAGGTAATGCCTTCCTTTTCTATCAGCTCTTTTATTTCCGTTTTTGTATTCTCATTAAAATCGGTAACAGCCATGTGAAAACTGTAGTCGCCAACGGCATTGCCGTCGGATCTTCCTTTCCATTCTTCCAAAGCAGACCTTAATGAGTTGCCCTGTTTTTGCAAAATGAAATCGATGACCATTGTTGTGCCACCATATAACGCTGCTCTTGTTCCGGTTTCATAGTTATCGCTGCTGAATGTGCCCATAAAAGGCATATCAAGATGCACATGTGGATCAATGCCACCGGGCATTACTAACAATCCAGCTGCATCAATTTCTTTATCTGCTTTAACAGATAAATTTTTACCAATTGCAGAAATGGTTTCGCCCTGGATGAAGATATCAGCGACATAGTCATCAATAGCAGTAATAATTCTTCCGTTTCTAATCAACAGCGACATAAATAGTTTCTTTAGTATTTTCTATTGTCTTATAAGAACTCATCATCATCATATACACAATTCCACTTACAAAAAACCCAACAAACCATGCATAGTTATACAAATCTGATATCCATGCTGGCACACTTTCACTCGGGATCACTTTTATCGTAGTTAAAAACCCAGGCACATTTGGAATGATACCAAGGAGCAATGCAATGACAGCCGCATTATTAAAGCCGTTTTTAAAACTATAAATACCTGTTGGATTATAGAGGTCTTCAGTTATCAATTGTTTCTTTCGTATGAAATAATAATCGACGATCATGATACCACCCACTGGGCCAAGCAGGCTGGAGTAAGCAATAAGCCAAGTAAATATATACCCGTTAGGATCAGCAATTAACTTCCATGGAAATATGCAAATACCAAGTACACCTGTGATGAAACCACCAGTTCTGAAATTGATCTTTGACGGGGCGAGATTGGCAAAGTCGTTAGCAGGACTTACAATATTAGCAGCAATGTTGGTGGCAAGTGTTGAAATAGCAACTGCGATCATTGCAAGGCTTACAAGTAATTTGCTATCGAATTTTCCTGCTAATACCAATGGATCCCAAATCATTGTTCCATAAATGATGGTAGTTGCTGAGGTGACCACTACTCCAATAAAAGAAAATAATGTCATAGACGGAGGCAAGCCAATTATTTGTCCTCTCACCTGGGCTCTTTGACTCTTTGCATAGCGGGTAAAATCCGGTATGTTCAAAGACAGTGTTGCCCAAAAACCAACCATTCCTGTTAAAGCTGGAAAAAAGAAATGAAAGAAATCTCCTGGGCTTGCAAACTTAGACGGTTGCTTTAGTATCGGTCCTAAACCATTGCCAGCATTAATAGCCCAAAACAACAATGCCAATGCAGCAATTGGTAAAAAGAACGCTTTAAAGACCAGTAATTTTTTGATGCTTTCAACCCCGAGATATACTACATACATATTCAGGAGCCAGAAAAGAAAAAAACAAATAGCAGGGCCAGTTTGCAAGCCAAAAGAATCAGGAAAAATTTGTGGTAATGTTTCTAATGAAGGAAACCATAAACGAAACATCTGGTATAAAGCAAAACCACCGATCCATGTTTGAATACCAAACCAACCACATGCTACAATGGCACGTAGTATTGCCGGAATATTAGCTCCGGTTGTACCAAAACTTGCTCTTGCAAAAACGGGAAAAGGAATGCCATACTTTGTACCTGCATGACCATTGAGGATCATAGGTATAAGTACAACGGTATTACCAAGAAATATAGTGAGAATGGCCTGCCACCAGTTCATGCCACCTTCAATCAAGGAACTGGCAAGCATATAAGTAGGAATACACAGGCTCATGCTTATCCAAAGCGCTGCATAATTCCATGTATTCCACGTCCGCTTATTTGCAGGAACGGGAGCAAGGTCCTCGCTGTAAAGAGAGGATGATGTTATGTTTTGGTTGTCACTCATAAGCTAATATAAAGAACAAACATTAACTCAATAGATAATCCTGCCGATCCGGCGAATTATCCTCCTCACCAATTCATCATCCTCCGAAGTTATGGCTTACACCACATACTCATCTGCAATACTTATCGCTTCGCTAATGATTGCAAGACCTTCATCAATTTGTTGTTTTGTAACAATCAGCGGTGGCGCACAGAAGATAAAATTCCATCTTACAAAAGTGTACATGCCAAGCTCTTTTATTTTAGCAGCTACTTTGTTCATCACTACCATTTCATCAGGCTTTGCATTAAATGGCGCCATCGGTTCTTTTGTCTTCCTGTTCTTCACCAGTTCAATGCAACCCAACAAACCTGTATTTCTGAAATCTCCGATAGACGGATGTTTCTGTTTTAGTTTCTCTACCTGCTGTTCCATATATTTTCCCATCTCAACAGCATTATCTAACAATCCGTCTTCCTCATAAATCTTAATTGTTTCAAGAGCTGCTGCGCAACATACCGCATGTGCTGAATATGTCAATCCTAAAGGCAGCACCACATCATCAAACTTAGCAGCAATTTTTTCACTTACCTGCAAACAGCCAAGTGGAAGATAGCCACATGTCATGCCTTTGGCCATAGCTATCATGTCGGGGATGATATCGTGATTTTGAAAGCCAAACCATTTACCGGTTCTGCCAAAGCCACTCATCACTTCATCCATGATCATCAAAATACCATGCTTCCTGGTTATTTCTCTTACTGCTTTCAAATAACCTTTGGGATATTGAAGGCAACCAGATGTTCCGGATTCACCTTCCAATAATACCGCAGCAATATTGTTTGGCCCTTCATAAGCAATCACCCGTTCCAATTGGGCCACAGCTTCTTTCAATAAATTTTCTTCGCCGTATTCCCAACGGTATAAGTTGGGAAGATCGAAGTGTACAAAATTTGGTGCCTGTTGTGCATCCACAGGCAGCTTGCGTGGGTCGCCACCCGCGGAGATCACTCCCATTGTAGCGCCATGATAGCTTTGATAACGTGTCAATATTTTATGCCTGCCGGTATATAACCTTGCCAGCTTAATTCCATTCTCAATAGAAGTAGCGCCACATAATGTGAAGAAAGATTTGTTCAAATCACCGGGACAAATCTCCGCCAGTTTTTTGCCCAGTTCGGCACGGGCTCTTGTAACACAGCTTGGTGTAACATATGCTACATCCTGCATTTGCTTTACCACGGCTTCAGTTATGCGCTGGTTACCATGGCCAATGTTCATATTGATCAACCCACTGGAAAAATCAATAATACGGTTACCGTCATAGTCGTATAAATACACGCCTTCGGCATACTTTACCGCAATGGGATTAGTATTTTTTTGTTTACTCCAGCTAAACAGGGTGTAGTCCTGGCTGTCTTGTATTATTTCTTGTGTTTCGGATAATAACTCTGTTGTATTCATAAAAAATGATTTGCCTGATGTTATCCATGTTCATGGGTATGTACAGGCGATTTCAAAATAAATGTAATTGCTAATATATTACGTTTAAAAATGAATTTTGCTTCTTTGGAATTTTAACTCATCCAATTTACTCCAGCTTCGGGGTTCCATTTGGTTGTGCTTTTCTTCAGCTTTGTCCAAAACTCTATAGAGCTTTTTCCAGTTATATCACCTACGCCAAACTTGCTTTCATTCCATCCGCCAAAAGAAAAAGGTTCACGTGGTACTGGTACTCCAATATTTACACCAATCATACCGGCACTTGAATGATCAACAATATAGCGGGCCATACCACCATTTTGAGTAAATACTGAAGCAGCATTACCATAAGGATTTGCATTTTCAATAGCCAGCGCTTCATCAACTGTATTAGTTCTCAAAATACTGATAACCGGGCCGAAAATTTCTTCTGTTGCAACTGACATGCCAGGTGTTACAAAATCAATTACAGTTGGACCGACATAGGTGCCGTTTTCTTTACCCTCTGCTTTTGCATTTCTGCCATCAACCAAAATTTTAGCACCCTGCGATTCTGCTTCAGTTATAAAACGTTCTATTCTTTCTTTTGATGCCTTATTAATTACAGCGCCCAGGTTTTTACCTGGTATTATCTTCCTCGATTCAACGCAAATTTTTTCAATAATGTGATCCACATCACCAACAGCAACCATTGCAGATGCAGCCATACAACGCTGACCCGCACAACCACTCATAGAAGCTACTACATTGGCAGCAGTCATATCTGCTTTGGCATCAGGCAATACCATAAGGTGATTTTTTGCCCCGCCAAGTGCAAGACATCTTTTATAATTATGTGTAGAGCGTTGGTATACGATCTTGGCTACTTTAGTGCTTCCTACAAACGATACAGCTTCAATGCCGGGATGATCGCAGATAGCTTCTACTATTTCCACATCGCCATGTACTATATTAAAAACACCATCGGGCAAACCAGCTTCTTTTAAAAGCTGGGCAATCCTTCCTACGCTTAAAGGTACTTTTTCAGAAGGTTTCATTACCATACAATTACCAAGGGCAATAGCATTAGGCAATGTCCAGTTGGGTACCATGCTCGGAAAATTGAATGGCACAATGGAAGAAACTACTCCAAGAGGCACATGTTCTGTACGGCACTCAACTCCACGGCTTACTTCAAGAATTTCGCCTGTTACTAATTGCGGCAGCGATGTAGCGAATTCAGTAAGTTCAATACATTTTTCGATTTCAGCTACGGCCTCACCATGGGTCTTCCCGTTTTCTTCACTACAAAGCGCAGCCAATTCCTGCAAATTTTTTTCTAATAAATATTTATAGCGGAAAAAAACCTGCACCCTATCTTTTATTGGAGTTTTGCTCCAGGAGTGGAACGCGGCTTTGGCTGCTTTTACTGCTGTATCCAGATCCTTGGCAGTTGACAGCGGAACAGTTGACAGTAAATTGCCATCTAAAGGAGAAATTACATCCAGTTTTTTATCGGTGGATGCGTCAACGAATTGTCCATTAATGTAATTTTGGACGGGAGCGTATTTCATAATTATGTATTAATTGCAATTTTTACAGAAAAACCATTTGAAAAATAAAAATAATGCACTTATTTGGATTGAAAAAACATTTTTTTTATTTTTTTCTTAAAATTCCCAAAAAACTTCTTCCTAATCTATGAGTAAATTAGCCAATTCCAGCTTAGATGACCTCGATTTTTCTATTTTATCCTGTCTACAGGTAGATGGAAGAATGTCATTTACAGTAATCGCCGAAAAATTAAACGTATCCATTGGAACCATTCGTTCAAGATTTAATAAGCTTCTGGAGGATGGGACAATTAGTATTATAGGAAGAGTTGATCCCGATAAGGTTGGATTTCGTTCCTATGCCCATATTGCTGTTTATGTCCGTCCCGCTACTTTAAAGGAAAAGGTTGCCCAGCGAATTACTGTCATGCCCGAAGTGAGCTTTCTTGCAATGACCTCGGGTGATTATGACCTGGAAGTGGACGTTATGTGCAAGGACAATGACGCTTTAGTGGAATTTGTAAATGAACTTTCAAAAATTGAGGGAGTTTACCAAACAAAAACCACCATTTACTTTAAGGTATATAAGTATGCACAGCCCGATCTGAATTTATTAAAATAACGGGCTTCCCCTTTCTTTAGGGTGTAAATGGAATGACAATCTGTTATTCTTCAAGTGCTGCTACCAGGTCTTCGATCTTCACATTTGTGTCAAATGCTTTTTTAAGCTTCCCTTTTTTATTGTAAATAAAAATACCGGGCATACTTTTCAACTCATAAAACCTGCCCATATTAAAATCCGGGTCACGTGCCACGGTAATGTTGGCGAAATGATTGATGGCATACGTATCAATAAACTGCCTGATTTCGTACAAAGGGTGAGAAGTTACCATGAGAATCTGAACATCTTCCAGTTGTTTTATATGACTCGTAATTTCTTCTGCCTGGTGCTGGCAATGGCCGCAGGTAGGGCTAAAATAAATGACTATTGTCGGGTGCTTTTTCACCATTACAGACGTGGAATTAAACCTCGTACTGTCGATAGAATAAAGTGTATACACAGGGAGAGAGGTATAGGTTTTATAAGTAAGAGGTGCAGTTTTTGAACTATCCTGCGCCTGGCTTTGAAATACGATCAATAAAAGAAACCCGGTTATCCATTTTTTCATGCTGCCAAGATAAATACTGAACTTAAATGTTTAACAGCAGGTTTGTTAAAACCAAAGTTTTAAATGTCAACTTGAAAAATAAGAGCCACAACACCTTTATACCACTCTGCCTATATTTGCCGCCCCAACGCTAAAAACATTCTCATAATCAATTTCAGCATTTTTAAATCATTCCAATAAAAAATAGAAATGGCAAGTACATCTGATATCAGCCGCGGACTTATTATTAAACTCGATGGCAGTCTTTACAAAATAGTAGATTTTGGCGAAAATAAAACCGCCCGTGCAGCAGCCAAGGTATGGGCAAAACTTACAGGTGTAGATAATAACCGCAGTATTGAAAAAACATGGAACAGCGGTGACAGCATCTTTCCGGTGCGGGTGGAACGCAAAGCCTACCAGTTTTTATATAAAGACGACAGCGGTTACAACTTTATGGACAACGAAACTTTTGAACAGATAGTTGTGCAGGAACCTCTAATAGACGCCCCGCAGTTTTTGAAAGACGGGCAGGAAGTAAGTGTATTGGTAAATACCGAAACCGAAAGCCCAATGAGTATAGAGTTACCCGATAAAATCGTGTTGCTGGTTACTTATAGCGAACCTGGTATGAAAGGAGACACAGCTACCCGCACCTTGAAACCCGCTAAGGTAGAAACGGGTGCTACCGTAAACGTTCCCTTATTTGTAAATGAAGGAGAACTGATCCGCATAAATACTAAAACTGGTGATTATGTTGAAAGGGTGAAAGAAAGCTAATCAACTACCCGGAATGAATACTCTAAACCTCTGCCAAAATCAGGGGTTTATTTTTTCTCCAGATTTGAAGGCTTTTTAGCCGAAAATGCTCCATTTTTATGAAAAAAAGGATCAAAATGCCCGAAATTTAAAAAAAACTGTTCTTTTTTGTCTATTGGCTGTCATCTTAAATACCTACTTTAGCCGCCCGGTTTTCTTTGCATCCAATTAATTAATCTTTAATCATCTCAACCATTGCCTTATGGATATCAAGCAGGTTCAGGAACTGGTGAAAATCATCAACAAAACCAATATTGCTGAAATCAGTATTGAAGAAGAAGGTCTCAAAATAACTATCAAGCAAAAAGAAGATGCAGTGCAAACAATAATGGCTGCGCCACAGCAATATTATCAGCCTGCCCCACAAAACTTTGCTCCCCAGGCAGCCCCACAAACTAGTGCTCCTGCCGCGAAGCCTGCAGAACCTACTCCAAAAACAGACCACCTTGTAACAATCAAGAGCCCGATGATCGGCACTTTTTACCGTAGCCCTGCCCCCGATAAACCGGTTTTTGTAAACGTAGGCGATGAAGTAGAAATTGGAAAACCGGTTTGCATTATTGAAGCAATGAAGCTCTTTAATGAGATTGAAAGCGAAGTAAAAGGTAAGATCGTGAAAATATTAGCAGAAGATGCCAGCCCTGTAGAGTATGACCAGCCGTTGTTCCTGGTAGACCCGTCTTAAAAGAAATGTGATAGTTAGCATTTATGATCGGCACATTATCAAATTAAAGAGATGTTTAAAAAAATATTGATTGCGAACCGTGGTGAAATTGCATTAAGAGTCATTCGTACGTGCCGCGAAATGGGCATCAGTACCGTGGCTGTTTACTCCACAGCCGATAAAGATTCACTGCATGTAAAATTTGCCGATGAAGCAGTATGCATAGGCAAGCCACAAAGCAGTGACAGTTACCTGAATATTCCCCGCCTTATTGCTGCTGCCGAAATAACAAATGCGGATGCTATTCATCCCGGCTATGGCTTCCTTGCCGAAAATGCTTTGTTTGCTGATATCTGCGGGCAGAATGGCCTTAAGTTTATTGGCCCGACTCCATCGCAGATACAAAGTATGGGAGATAAAATGACTGCTAAAGAAACTATGATAAAAGCAGGTGTGCCAGTCATTCCCGGTAGTAAAGCCCTGCTCGAAAGCCTTGATGAAGCAAAGTCAGTGGCAAAAGACATGGGGTTCCCTATAATACTAAAAGCTACTGCAGGTGGTGGAGGAAAAGGTATGCGGGTAGTTTGGGAAGATAGCGAAATGGAAAAGGCCTATAACAATGCCAAATCCGAAGCGCTTGCATCGTTTAAAAACGATGGCATATACATGGAAAAATTTGTGGAAGAACCACGCCACATTGAGATACAGATTGCCGGTGACCAGTTTGGTACAGTCGCTCACCTCAGCGAAAGAGATTGCTCTATACAACGCCGTCATCAAAAATTAGTAGAAGAAAGCCCCTCTCCTTTTATGACGCCTGAGTTGCGGTACGATATGGGAGAGGCTGCCAAAAAAGCGGCATCAGCCATTAATTACGAAGGAGTAGGCACTGTAGAATTCCTGGTGGATAAGCACCGCAATTTCTACTTTATGGAAATGAATACCCGGATACAGGTAGAGCATTGCGTAACAGAAGAGGTGATTAACTTCGACCTGATAAAAGAACAGATAAAAATAGCTGCCGGCACCCGCATCAGCGGCAAAGATTATGAGCCAACTATGCATGCTATTGAATGCCGCATTAATGCCGAGGATCCTTATAATGATTTTCGACCCAGTCCCGGAAAAATTACTATTCTTCATCAGCCGGGTGGGCATGGTGTCCGTATAGACAGTCATGTTTACTCTGGCTATACCATCCCACCTTACTACGACAGTATGATAGGGAAGGTTATTGCAGTGGCCCGCACCCGCGATGAAGCTATTGACACCATGTACCGGGCATTGAGTGAGTATGTAATTGAAGGCGTGAAGACAACTATACCGTTTCACCTGCAACTGATGAAAAACGAAAAATTCAGAGCAGGAGATTTTAATACCAAGTTTTTGGAATCTTTCGAATTAAAATAAGTTGATTTATAGTTGATATTAGATTGCTACTCTCAAACCAAACACCTGCAGATTAAAAATTGCAGGTGTTGTTCATTTAAGGGCACGTAGAACTACGCATTTTTCACGTATAACTACCTGATTTTACCTCCTGCTATTGACTTCGCTTTTTCAAATATTATCTTTGAATAAGCAACAAAAGGTTTCATTGTTACCTGCTGTTGTAACAGTTTTATTCATCACACAAAACTTGATTTTATGAAACACACACTCATAGTGGTAATGCTTTGGAAAAGTATGCTCCACGCACAAGCCCAAACAGAACGAACCTATAACAATAATGCACCCGAAGCTGTTGTAGCTTTTTACAAGCCTCCTCAAAACTTACGCTGGCTGCAAAACACGGAGACAAATCCTACTGGTGCTGTCCAAAATTTTACTGCTACAGATACACAGCTAATTCTAAAAAGAAATAGCGAAAATCAAATTTCAGCATACCTGCTTGGCACAGTAAACGAGGAGGAATTAATAGCAGAGGTAAAAGAGAAGATCAGCCTCGCGGAAAATATGCTTCCTTTTACGGCTTCACTGAAAAAGGCATATCAACGCCAGTATGATGAACTTGTAATGCTAAAAAAATATCATGAACAGGCTGCCCGCAAATTGCAGCAGCACCTGGCATGGTAGGCTGTATGTCTCAACCGCTATAACATGGATATGTATGGGCACACCTGTGAGTTGTAAAATTCACAGGTGTTTTTTTTCGTCTTTTCATTTTATATTCATGCCATGAATTTATTCCAGTCCATAGTCTGCAACCAATATGCCGATCTCAAAAAAAATGGACGGGATACAAGCAAAGCAAGACTCAACAGTGTCCTTCTTTTTTCTGTTGCATTGGTTCTTGTATTCGGAGCAATCTTTACTCTCTGGTTGACGGTGAGTCCTGAAACATCAGACTTCAGAACAATGTACGCCGGCATGGGCAAGGGCATTGGAAAACTGGTAGCCGCAGTGCTGATAATTGCTTTTTTTCTTGTTACATACAATACAGTTGGCAGCAAACCCAGCATTGATAAAACTATTGCAGCGTATGAAAGATTGCCCGAAGCAGATCAGAAACAGGTTTGCCGTACCGGTATGATGGTGGTATTCGTTTCCATGGGTATTTTCTTTTCGGTGTTTATACTAATGATGGTGATGGGAAAATAATTTAATGACAAACTCCGGCAATCAAAATTTTACTGACCGCGTGACTGTTTGATGTTTGCAGTCCCAGAATTTGACACCCAAATCTTTTTAACGATTCAAGTGTATTATATTTTTTTGTTCTTGCTATTAATGGCATAAAATTTTCATTGTAACATGATAACTAAAAATACTTATCATGGAAAAGAACGAAAAACTAATTGGCATTCTTAATGATCTCATTCGCATTAATAATGATCGTGTTCAGGGTTATAGGAAAGCTATTGCCGAAACAGGCGCTATTGATGCCGACCTGCGAAATGTATTTCAAAGATTTGCCGATGACAGCCGCAAAAACACAAGCGGGCTTACTACCGAAGTTATCAAACTAAGAGGCGAGGCTGCTACAGGCGCAACATTTTCGGGGAAAGTTTACAGGGCATGGATGGATGTTAAAACCACTTTCACTGGAAAGGACCGCCTTGCCATTCTGGAATTATGTGAGCATGGGGAAGACGTTGCACAGGAAGCTTATGATGAAGCATTAGCATCGAAAGTGGAAATTCCCGCTCACATCCGTACAATAATAACAGATCAAAAAGCAGACCTGAAAAAAGCACACGATACCGTTAAAAGTTATCGTGACCTGCATGCAGGTGTTGAAGGATAAAAGAAGAAGGTTGGTTTTAAGCGGTGAAAAAAAGGGCTGGTTGCTTATGCAACCGGCCTTTTTATATTAAAGTTGGCTGATATTTTTTGAAAGATGAAAAGCTGCCTAAAAATATAAGTACAAGGGAGTGACACAACAATGATCCTTTTTATCCTATCGCTGGCAACATTATTATACTAACGATAAATCAGAGATAAGCAAATCATATATCTGAGATTACAATCTTCCTTCCTTTATTTCATCCACCACTGCAGGATCAAGCAGTGTGCTTGTATCGCCGAGGCTGCCTATTTCGCCTTCGGCTATTTTGCGGAGTATACGCCGCATGATCTTACCGCTGCGGGTTTTCGGAAGGCCGCTTACAAACTGGATCTTATCGGGCTTGGCAATGGGGCCAATGATCTTTGAAACAGTAAGACTGATATCCTGCCGCCTTAGGGCTTCATCACCATGATGGCCGTTGTAAATTACATAAGCATAAATGCCCTGCCCCTTTATATCATGCGGGTAGCCCACTACTGCACTTTCCACTACACCTGAATGCATATTGATGGCATTTTCCACTTCGGCAGTGCCAATGCGGTGGCCGCTGATATTTAATACATCATCTACCCTGCCGGTGATGCGGTAATTTCCATTTGCATCTTTTAAAGCACCATCCCCCGTAAAATATAAACCGGGATAAGTAGCAAAATAATTGGTGCGGCAACGTTCGTGATCGCCATAGGTAGTTCTTAGTATTCCCGGCCATGGTGCTTTGATGCAGAGGTTACCTTTCAGAACGCCATGCTCATCTGGTTCTGTTACTTCTTTCCCGTTTTCATCTACCAGCAATGGTTGCACTCCCGGCATGGGCAATGTTGCCCAACTTGGTATGGCAGGCGTAACACCCGCAAGGTTGCTGATGAGACAGGCACCCGTCTCCGTTTGCCACCATGTATCTACAATCGGGCATTTTTTCTTTCCAATATTTTCATCGTACCAATGCCATGCTTCTTCGTTGATCGGCTCGCCCACTGTTCCTAAAATCTTTAAAGAAGAAAGGTCTTTTCCTTTGATTGGATCAGTACCAAAACTCATCAGGCTTCTTATAGCAGTAGGTGCTGTGTATAGACAGTTTACTTTATGTTTTTGAACAATGTCCCAAAAACGTCCTGCATCGGGCCATGTTGGAATACCTTCAAACATCAGTGATGTGGCCCCTGCACTTAGCGGGCCATAAACAATGTAGCTATGCCCGGTTATCCAGCCAATATCGGCAGTGCAAAAGTGCACATCACCCGGCTGGTACTGGAACACATTTACAAAAGTGTAGTTAGTCCACAACATGTAGCCTGCAACAGTATGCACTACTCCCTTAGGCTTGCCGGTAGAGCCTGATGTATACAAAATAAAAAGCGGGTCTTCAGCATCCATTTCTTCTGCGGGAAAAGAAACCACGCCATCTTTTTCAATTTGCGATTCGGCATGTTCCATTTCATCTTCCCACCACACATCTCTTCCTTTGATCATAGAAACAGGCGTTCTTGTCCTGGTATAAACGATCACACGTTTTATAGTTTTGTTACCGATCAGTGCATCATCAATAATACCTTTTAAAGGAATGTCTTTTCCGCCACGGTAAGCACCATCGCAGGTAACGATATACTCCGCTTTTGCATCTTCTAACCTATCGGCAATGCTTTGTGCGCTAAAGCCACCAAATATTACACTGTGTATGGCGCCAATTCTCGCACAGCCCAATACCGCATAGGCCAGTTCCGGCACCATGCCCATATAAATACAAACACGGTCGCCTTTTTTTACGCCGTTGTTTTTTAATACCTGCGCAAACTGGCAAACTCTTTTATGTAAGCGGGCATAAGTAACTGTTCTTACCCTTTCATCAGGATTGTTAGGTTCCCAGATGATAGCGGGTTTATCAGCCATTGTTTCTAAATAGCGGTCAATACAGTTTTCGGTAATGTTGAGTTTGCCACCTTTGAACCATTCGATCTTGGGTTCTGTAAAATTCCAGTCGAGCACTTTATCCCATTTCCTACGCCATTGGAAATTTTCGGCAACACCGGCCCAGAATGTATCGGGGTCTTCAACGCTTTGTTGATAGACAGCACGGTATTCGTCCAGCGATTTAATTTGATATGGGTACGACATGCAAAAGTTTTTGAATGATAAAATGGCGGTTCAAAATACAAATGTTCTTATTTCCGAAAAATGTTATTTCTTCATTGCCGATAATAATTATATGAATGTAGTTGAAAAGCCACTGGAAAAAGGCATCTGGAAAGTAATAGCAGCATCATCATTGGGCACTTTGATCGAGTGGTACGATTTCTACATTTTCGGCAGTCTCGCTACTGTTATAGCCAGTCAATTCTTTCCCAAAACAAATCCCACAGCCGCACTACTGAGCACACTGGCCACTTTTGCGGCAGGCTTTATTGTGAGGCCTTTTGGTGCATTGGTATTTGGCCGTTTGGGTGATCTTGTTGGACGTAAATATACTTTTCTTCTCACGCTTATTATTATGGGTGGCAGCACATTTGCCATTGGTCTTGTGCCGGGTTACGATACTATTGGTTTTGCTGCGCCAATTATAGTGCTTGTACTTCGGCTGTTACAGGGATTGGCTCTAGGTGGAGAGTATGGCGGTGCAGCTACTTATGTAGCCGAACATGCACCACCTCACCGGCGTGGCTTTTATACTTCATGGATACAAACCACAGCAACGCTGGGACTGTTTGTATCGCTTGGCGTTATCCTTATTACAAGACATAGCCTTGATTCTGATCCGGTACAATCTATTGCCAAGTTCAACGATTGGGGCTGGCGTATTCCATTTTTAGTTTCCATATTGCTGGTGGTGGTTTCCATTTATATACGGATGAAAATGAATGAATCACCACTCTTTGTCTCTCTAAAAAAAGAAGGCAAAACATCTGTCAATCCTTTAAAAGAAAGCTTTGGCCACAAGACAAATCTAAAAATGGTGTTGCTGGCATTATTTGGTGCAACAATGGGACAGGGTGTTGTTTGGTATACAGGTCAATTCTATGCGCAATCTTTTTTAGAAAATGTATGTAAGGTTGATTTTGACCAAAGCCGGACGATATTGATCTGGGCCATTCTTTTTGCTACGCCATTGTTTGTTGTGTTTGGAAGTTGGAGCGATAAAGTGGGAAGAAAATGGATTATGCTGACAGGGATGCTGCTGGCGATCGTATTGTATCGACCAATATTCGGATTATTTGAGTACAGTACCCGCGTAGCAGTTCTTGAACAGAAAGCTTTTGCTGCATCCATGTCGGAAGACCCGAAAGAAAGGGCTCATATAACCAGGGCATCGTTACCCTTGGATGATTCGGTTATAACCACAACAACTGTTGTGACCTATAAAGACGGGACAGGCTATAAGCGCATACAAACAGATACACTTGCCAAGGGCCAGCAAAACACTGACAGGATAAAAACCATTTTCGTAGAAAAGAAATTGCCGCCATCTACTTACTGGTTATTTGTTTTACTTATTTTTTTGTTGATTGTATTTGTAACTATGGTCTACGGCCCTATTGCTGCTTTCTTAGTGGAAATGTTTCCTACTAAGATCCGCTATACCAGCATGAGCCTGCCTTATCATATTGGCAATGGTGTGTTTGGTGGCCTTACGCCATTTATAGCTACACTGCTTACTACTATTTATACTGCCGATAAATTGGTGGGTTTGTATTATCCCATTTTAATAGCGGGAGTTTGTTTAGTTATAGGAACATTGTATATCAATAATAAAATCGATCCCGATATAAATGATTAGATCAAATAACAAATCAAGATCATGAATACTATTAAAAAATATTTCGGGATAGTTTGGTTGCTGATGGGCCCTGTGGCGGTTTATTATCTTATTAAAACTGCTTACATAGAAATTGAAAAACACCCGGTAATAGATACCAAAATTCAGTGGGGTGTTTTTATCGGTGTTTTTCTACCTATTGCGATTGGTCTTATGATCTTTGGCTGGTATGCATTAAGGGGCGAGTACAATCGTTTACCCGAAAGCAGTGGAGAGTTATAAGACCACAACCAAGTATATCAACAGTCACTTTGTGGTCTTGGCACCAATTTGCTGACCAAGCTTTTCGAATTCTATATCATTGGGTTCCCACAGTTCAATTTTGTTGCCTTCTATATCCATGATATGAACAAACTTTCCGTATTCAACCGTTTCAATTTTATCTGTTATAGTTACACTATCTTTCCTAAGCTGCTCAACAAGCGCCTCCAGGTTCTCTACCCTGTAGTTGATCATGAAGTCTTTTGTTGATGGCTCAAAGTATTTTGTCTTTTCGCCAAAAGGGCTCCACTGGGAAAATCCTTTTTTTGTGGTGTCTGCTCCCTGCCGCCACTCAAAAACAGCTCCATATTGATTGGTATTTAAACCAAGATGAGTTTGATACCATTCTCTTACTTTCTTAGGATCCTTGCATTTAAAAAAGATGCCGCCGATGCCCGTTACTTTTTTTAGCGAAGGCTCGTCGTCGGTAATTTCTGTGAGGATGGACCTGAAGGCAAAGCCAAGCCCGAATATGGCGACAAGTGCAATAGTGATCAGTATTCTTTTTTTCATTGCTTAGCGTTTAAGCTAATATAGAACCGGTTGATGAAAGTCAGCAGGTTTTTTGTAGTATGATTACTGGCTGAGGACTAAAGCCTTCAATGCATTTGCTTTTTCAATCCTCACCTACTAAGTCATCTTCTAATAATTCCTCATTCTCCATCTCGTCCTCTTCCAAGTGGCTCTTTTCTTTTTCCTCAGGTTCTGTGTCGTTGTCTTTCTCAAAATTTTCTTTGATTCCCTGCATTAGTGACGATACAGGTCCTTTCATCTCGTCCTGAGGGTCTGTAGTATTCAATGTTTCGGGATCGGGTTGTACAATAGCATCCTTGTTTTGCTCTTCGGCCAGTTGCTGGCCATTGCCTGGTTGTTGCATGAGATTACGTTGAAATGGTTTACAAATAAAATACTCTTAGAGGTGGTAGAAATTCATGCCATGCTGTAAGCCGCAACACCATTTTCCTTAAATTGAGGTATAAAGGCCTTTGAGAATATTGCGAAACTTTTTGCAGTCGGCCGCTTCGGTACACCTCCCTTTTCAAACCAACCTGTTATCTTGCACCCATGTCGATTGAAGTAAAGGGATTGCTGAAAACATACGGTGAACAAAAGGCTGTAAACGAAATTTCTTTCTCCGTAGAAAGAGGTGAAATAGCAGGGTTCCTCGGGCCCAACGGTGCAGGCAAAAGCACTACCATGAAGATGATCACAGGATATCTCCAACCCGATGGCGGCAATGCCAGTGTATGCGGAATGGATGTAGTGGCGGAGCCAATGAAGACAAAGAAAAAAATTGGTTACCTGCCGGAATCAAATGCGCTGTACTATGACATGTATGTAAAAGAATACCTGTCGTTTGTAGGAAGCATCTATAAAATTCAAAATTGTAAATCCCAGGTAAATGCAGTGATAGAAAAGGTTGGGCTTACTCCAGAATATAAAAAGAAGATAGGTCAACTTTCTAAAGGATACAAACAACGTGTGGGTTTGGCCGCTGCATTAATTCACGATCCTGAAGTATTGATATTAGATGAACCCACAAGCGGCCTTGATCCCAATCAAATCGTGGAGATAAGAGAAGTGATCAAACAACTTGGCCAAAATAAAACAGTACTTTTCTCCACTCATATCCTGCAGGAAGTAGAAGCCATTTGCGACCGGGTCATCATCATTAATAAAGGAAGTATTGTAGCAGATGACCGTCTTGCTAATTTAAAAACCAGTACTGGAAGTTCATTAAAAATTTCTTTTAAAGAGCCTGTGGAAGAAGCCTGGCTTAGGAATTTCAATAATGTAAAGAATGTTACAATGCTTTCTGATAACAGCTTTGAAATATTCCCTTCTAATGCATCGCTTGCCCGCAAAGAGATCATGCAGTTGGCACTTGATAAAAACCTCAATATTGTTTCTATACAGGAAGGTGGCAGTCTCGAAGAGGTATTCCGCCAATTGACCACAGAAGAATAACTGTATTACTGGACTTTGATGTACATGGCAACAGTATAGCCGCCACTTTCCTTTTTTTCCGCTTTCAGCATAAGGATAAATGTAGTGGGAGATGGCTTCCATTCATCACCTATAAAACAAAATGCTTCCGCATTCAAAGTATAGTTGTCAACCTGCAACATGTCACTATTGCCTTCCCTTATCATGTCTTGTTCGGAATAATGGTGAATATCAATATTAGGCATGTCCTTCAAGGCATCATCTACCTGCTTTGTCCATTTTTTTATTGTAGCTGCCGCTTCTTCTTTGGTTAAGTTTTGGACTATAATATGATCCAGTGTATTATGCCAGATCCATGTGCTCGCACTGTTTGGCAGCAAGCCTTTTTCTATTGTAGTGTCTTTTATGTTGCGGTCTACCGTATAAAACCAATTGGCAAAACCAAATCTTGCGCCGGCCAGCAGGCTTAGTAGTTTTTCTGAAAATTTTCCTTTAACAGGATACAATAATTGCTCTTTACTTAATACTGCATACCTGTATTTAAATGGCAGCGAATAAACGCTGCTATACATGTACACCGCCACCTGCAGTGTATCATCTTTGTCGAAACGATAATAAAAAAGATTGCCGCCGGCACCATTACGCTTTTGCTCTTCAAAAAACAATACCTCTCCTGTTGCCGGTAATTCATATTGAACCATACCACCTCCATTGGCCTTTATCATTGCCACTACTGCATCGCCTTTTTTTACTGGTATATGAAAGTGGCTTACCCTCATTCCATTTTCCAATAGCATAGAAGATTGTGTTACAGTAGCTTCTCCAGATTCAATTTTGGCCGAAAAAAGAGGATGGCTTCCCTGTGCACTTGCTACTGCCGGCATTACAATTATACCCGCCAGGTATAGTTTACTCAATAACCCGAGGTTTCTCATTACTTGAAGATTATATACTAAAGAAAAGAAAATTTTGATGCATGCAGATACCTATAGCGGGTATTTATTTGAAGACTTACTAAGCCTTCTAAGACTAATTATGAAATAACCCTGTTTTCTCTTTGGCAATGTGCTTCGATAAATGGAAATTTGCCTGCCTTTCAAACAAATTCCGGGCAACCATACAACAACTAAATTTTAAAATCTTCAAATTTCTCTTACATGTCTTACATCGCCTCCATCCACGCCAGGCAAATACTTGATAGCCGCGGCAATCCCACAGTAGAAGTTGACGTAATAACCGACGAAGGTGCCTTTGGACGGGCCGCTGTACCCAGTGGTGCAAGTACCGGTATTCACGAAGCAGTTGAACTGCGGGATGGCGACAAAGCCATTTACGGTGGTAAGGGTGTTCTGAAAGCAGTACACAATGTAAATACTTCTATTGCTGATGCCATTACTGGCATGGACGTGGCTAATCAAACTGGTATCGATCAGGCTATGATAGACCTGGATGTTACTCCCAATAAAAGCAAGCTGGGCGCCAATGCGATACTGGCAGTAAGTATGGCTGTTGCCAAAGCTGCTGCTGAAGAAGCTGGTCTTCCTTTATATCGCTATATCGGTGGTACTAATGCCCGCACCATGCCTGTTCCCATGATGAATATTCTGAACGGTGGAGCACATGCCGATAATAAAATTGACTTCCAGGAATTTATGATCATGCCCATTGGTGCTTCTTCTTTTAGCGAAGGCCTGCGCTGGGGTGTTGATATATTTCATGCCTTAAAAACTACCCTTAAGAAAAAAGGCTACAGCACTAACGTAGGTGATGAAGGAGGTTTTGCACCCAACATCCAAAGCAATGAAGAAGCTATAGAAACTGTATTGGAAGCTATTGTGTCTGCCGGTTATAATACTGATAAAATAAAAATTGCCATGGACGCTGCCAACAGCGAATTGTGGAAGGAAGACAAAAAAAAATATGTTTTCCATAAAAGTGATAGCAAAGAACTGACCAGCGATGAACTTGTAACCTTCTGGACAAACTGGGTAAATCAGTATCCGATTGTCAGCATTGAAGATGGGATGGCGGAGGACGATTGGGAAGGCTGGAAAAACCTAACGAATTCTATTGGAAGCAGATGTCAACTCGTAGGTGATGACCTTTTTGTAACCAATGTAACCCGTCTTCAAAAAGGTATTGACGAGGGCATTGCCAATGGCCTTTTGGTAAAAGTGAACCAGATAGGAAGTATAACAGAAACCATCAATGCAGTTACAATGGCGCAAAATGCTGGCTACAATACAATTATGAGTCACCGCAGCGGCGAAACAGAGGATACGACTCTTGCCGATCTTGCCGTAGCTCTGAACTGCGGGCAAATAAAAACAGGCTCCGCCAGCCGTACAGACCGTATTGCCAAATACAACCAGTTGATCCGTATCGAAGAAATGCTCGAAGGCAGCTCAGTATTTTTAGGTGACAAGCTCAAATTCGGGAAATAGTTTCTGAGACTGAACAAAACGTAAATGGAGGCCCGGCCAAAAGCTGGGCTTTTTTTTATTGGAGAATCTTGTGCAAATGTGAACAATCTCCATGCTCCTTTCTCCGTTATAACATCCCATCTTTACATTGTATGAAGATACTTCGCTCCATTTTTTCCATTTTTTCCAACCGGTATACTTTTTCTATTTCGGCATTTGTGGTATGGATGCTTTTTTTTGATGAAAGCAATTTTTTTACTCAACGGGAAAGGCGTAGCGAATTGCAGGAATTGAACAGGAAGATAGATTATTACCAAACTCAGGTTGATCAAACCCGGCAGGAATTGAAAAACCTGCAAAACGACCCTGCAATGCTTGAAAAATATGCCAGGGAAAAATATTTTATGAAAAGGGACAACGAAGAAGTCTTCATTATTGACAATACTTCATCATCGGAAAACCATTGACAGGCTTGTCTTCCCTCCTAAATTCCCAGTAAAAATTACAACATTGTTTAAAATTGTACTATAGATTTCTCCTCTTCCTCAAATATTTCCTTTTTACACAATATTGGATTTAGCAAACCGTTATTCACCTATTATTTTTTCTCTAAATAGCTGCTCATGAAAAATTTTTCTCCTGAGGACCTGCTTGAATATCATTACGGCGAAATGCCAACTGAGCAAAGGTTAGAACTGCAAGAAATGCTAAAGCACAACTGGTCTTTAAGGGAAAAGATGGAAGTAATCCGCGAAGCCGCCCAACGGCTCGAAAAATCGCTGGAATCACCCCGGCAGGAAGTGGTAAATACAATCATGGATTACGCTGCTTCACATTTGACCGCAACTACCATATAAACAATAAACAGCAGCATCGTTTTAAACATTGCCTGCCACAGGGAAAGCAAATTCCGCGGCCATAAATTGTAATGGAAATCCAATCTTAGTGATTAAAAGACCGTTATCTTAATGACCCGCAAACAAAAATTTGAGGCAGTTATAGATTATTTCCAGGAACACACACCTAATGCAGAAACAGAGCTGATCTATGATAACCCTTTCCAGTTGCTTGTGTCTGTAGTACTTTCAGCACAATGCACCGATAAAAGGGTAAACATGACCACACCGGCAATTTTTGAAAAGTATCCTGATCCTGAAACAATGGCCAAGGCCAGTTTTGATGAGCTTTTCCCCTTTATCAAAAGCATAAGCTACCCAAATAATAAGACCAAACACCTTATAGGGATGGCAAAAATGCTGGTAGAAAAGTTTGATGGAGAAGTGCCATTGGATGTTAAGGATCTAGTCTTATTACCGGGGGTAGGGCGAAAAACAGCGAACGTGATCACCTCAGTAATTGACAGGCAGCCGAATATGGCTGTAGATACACATGTTTTTAGAGTAAGTGCCAGGATAGGACTTACTGTAAAGGCAAAAACGCCTTTGGAAACAGAAAAACAACTGGTGAAATATATACCAAGGGACTTAATTTATAGAGCACATCATTGGCTTATCATGCATGGTCGGTATATTTGCACGGCACGTAATCCAAAATGTGGGGATTGTGGTTTACGGAAACTATGCCTTTATTATCAACAGAAAATCGTGTGAAACCTTTCTAAAATGCTGTTTTTGAACTTATTAATTGAAGAAGATGCAACTTTAAAGTGATTAAATTGTCTTAATTTTTTATTGCTACATAGCTTATGGGACTTACAAAATATTTTAAAGTTTTAATCCTGGTGGTACTTACCGGGATGACTTTTTCTGGGGGAAAAGCCACCGGACAGGGCTTTTATTTCTACAACAATGGCTTTTATGAAAGCCAAACTGTAATTGAATTTGGCCTTACGGCAGGTGCCATGAACTGTTTAAGCGATTTGGGAGGCAGCAAAAAAGGAAAGGCTAATGCAGGTTTCCTAAAAGACTTTACTTTTAATGAAACAAATTTCACGGCCGGGTTATATGTAGCAGCAACTTATAAAGATTTTATTGCAGGCCGTATTGATTTTAATTTTGGTAAGGTACAAGCTACTGACCAGTCACTACAGGGAACAACTGATGAGTATGCAAAAGGCCGCTTAGTTAGAAACCTTGACTTTCGCAGCAATATATTTGAAATTGCAGCCGCAGTAGAGTTGCACCCGCTTTTTATTACTGATTATGTAGATCGTGAGCCCCCACGATTTTCTCCCTATGCTTTTGCAGGCTTTGGCTGGACAAAATTTAATCCACAGGGAAGCCTGAATGGTAAATGGTATAATTTGGATGAGCTGCATCTTGAAGGAGAAGGATTTAAAGAATATCCCGATCGCAAGCCCTGGAAGAAAAATGCGCTTGCCTTTCCGCTGGGGATCGGTGTACGTTACGAAGCATCTCAATTATTTACATTGCGTTTAGAAATATCCCGTCATTTTCTTGCAACCGATTACTTAGATGGTGTAAGTCAGGGTGATTGGGTCGACATTGTTTCGCCGGGAACTGAGGATCTATTTTACAAGAATTTACCTACCGTACAGCTAGCAACTGCTGCCTACGGTTTCATGAACAAAACCGATCCCAAATACAGAACCACTAATGGTACCAGGCCACGCGGTAATCCTGATGATAATGATGCTTTCTGGAATATAGTTTTTAAAGTAGGTATTAACCTCAACAGGCAGAGAATGTAATTACCCGGTAGTTGATTGATAATTATATATGTATCAAAGCAATTTATCTATAGTTTCAACTATGCTTTTTTACAATTTGGCCTGATCTTTTAAATAGATCTTGAAACTTTTTGTCGATTTTTTCATCACAAGAAAATCAAGATGTCCCCTGTGTTACATAAATGCCTCCTGTGTTTAACCAGTACAATGTTCGTACTGCAATTTGCCAATGCACAAAAGGCTTATTACTCGTACAATAACAAGTACAACGAGCCAAAGATTGTATTTGACATAGCGTTGTCAGGCGGTGGGATGAATATGATTACCGATATTGGTGGCAATACCAAAGTTTCGAAAGGTTCTCTTTCTTCTATTACTTTTAAAAATACCAATGTTGCAACAGGCATATCTGTAACCGGTACTTACAATGATCTTATAGCCGGACGTTTAGAATTTACTTCTGGTACTATAGAAGGCGCCGACAGTATGCTCAAAAATCTTTCAGGTAATGAGCTTGATGCACGGATTGAAAGAAATTTGAGTTTTAAAACTTCCATTAAAGAAATAAATTTTTCTGTAGAATTACACCCGCTTTTCCTGTTTGAATACACTAATTCTCAGCCACCAAGATGGTCTCCCTATATCTTGGGTGGCATAGGATGGCTTTCTTTTAATCCGCAGGCGAAATTAGATAATACGTGGGTGGATCTTGCACCGCTAAGATTGGAAGGGCAGGGGTTTACAGAATATCCTGATCGAAAACCATATCGTAAAAATGCCATCTCATTTCCCCTTGGCTTAGGTATCCGATACGAAGCTTCTCCATATTTCTTTCTTCGTGCAGAAATATGTGGCCGGCTTACAAACACTGATTATCTCGATGATGTAAGTGAAGGCCCCTATATTAATCCAGATCTTTTTTTTAAATACCTGTCCGTGTCGGATGCTGCTCAAGCTGTGCAACTCTTTAACAGAAGTGCTGATGTGGAGGAATCTTACCTGCATTCAAGACGTGGCAACCCAAAACAAAAAGATATATTTTGGACGGTGATGCTTAAAGCAGGATTTATTTTAAACCGTAAAAAAATCTAAAGCGGGCATAAGAGAAATCGTTCATTTTGCCACATTCACTTTTAAATACTCCTGCAAATCTTTTACGTATTGTTCAAATGCATCAATTCCCTTTGTTGTGATTTTGCAGATCGTAAGTGGATAATTGTCCCGGAATTGTTTTGTTATTTCGATATAGCCTGCATCTTTAAGTTTGTTCAATTGTACACTAAGATTTCCAGCAGTAGCATTTGTTTTTTCTTTTATAAAAATAAACTCCGCTTCTCTCACTCCAATAAGAAGTGAAATAACTGCAAGCCGTAGTTGCGAATGCAATATGGGATCGAGTTCTTTAAACATTTAATTGTTTTTGATACCGGGCATTTAGCATATAACCGGGAATGATCCATGCAGCAATAACAGCCGCAGATATAAGCAGCATATGAAACTGTGCTGGTATAACTGTCACTGCAGCAATTGCCAAAGCCCAGCATATAACAGCACCAACTACTAAAGCATTGAAACGCAAAATTTTGCCCGATAAAAAAGTGGGCATGCCATACAATACTAAAAATACAGGGTTGATGCTGTCGGGCTTAGAAAAAATACTGATGATTACAATCAGCAACACCATCATAACAAGAAATACCAGCCATACATATTTCAGTATTTCATCGGTATAAGTAGTAACAGTTTTTCTTCTCCGTTTCCTAGCAAGGTAAAATACCTGGTATGCCAACGCTGCCCATGTCATCATCCACACGAGGTAAAATTTTGGATAATGAAAAACATGCTGGAGCAGGTAGTGTCCGGCGCTGCATATCAAAATCACCCAACCCCACAGTAAATACAAATGTCCCGTTTCAGAAAACCTGTTTCGTGCTTTATTGATCATAGAATCGATCAGTAGTAATGATTCAAGCGGATCGGGATTATTTTCATTCATGATATAGATGATGATATTTTTAATTCATCTTGTTGACAGTAGTTGATTACTGCCAACAAGATAACGACATGAATAACTCTATTATTTATTTTCTGACCATTGCTTGAGTAATCCTTCAGCATACCCCTTGCCCCAGTTTGGATCAAATTCTGTTGCTGGTTTAAATGTGCCGTAAGAAGCAATTGCTTTTTTAAGCAACTCAATACCTGCATCCTTACCACCACCAAACGCAGCAGGAGTGTAATATTTATTTTGCGCCATTTGTGTAAGCGCCCTTGGATTATCTGCCGGTTGCTGTTGCAAAGCCTGTCTTAACAAAGCACCGGACCTCGGGCCCATAGTTTGATACCTGCTGTTATCAACAGTCATGCGGGCGGATAGTACCATTGATTGAAGTGTGGTAATTTCAGAGTTGTCTTTGCTCAGACTCCCGGCAGTTCCCAACAGCTCATCTGCTTTGTCACAAATGGCATCAATAGTTGTTTTCTCCTTTGTATTGAAGCTTTTCATAACTAATGCAAAAGCAGCGTGATAATAGGGTTGCCATAAATCTTTTTCGGCAGTTGCTATACGCTCAAAACTATTGGAGGCATTTTGGAAATCCTCAGGTGTTTTTGCGCTGTCGAGCAATTCAAGATTTTTTTTCATAAACTCATTGTACTTCGGACTTTGAGCAGTTGCAAAAGCAACAGAGCTTATTGTAATAGCGAGAATGATTATTTTTTTCATGATAATTTTTTAATACGAAATGAATGAATCAGGAAATTGATTTTCCTTTTTATTGCTGACTATTCTTCAATTTTTCATATTCCTTTTCTGCGGAAATATCATTTTTTGTATACGCATTCGCATACTGTATTGCTAATCCAAAACCCCACCCAAGTATTGGCCATATTGGCCAGAAATTTCCGCCATGCCTTCCAGAGGTAACATACCATACAGCACATAAAAAGCTGTTTACAAGAAAGTATGTGATAAGGCTGCGCCTGAAAGCAACCCTGCGTTTGGCAAGCAGCCAAAGCCGCTGATCATTACTGTTTTCCATGTTGTATTTTTTAAAAATTAGAAAATGATTATTGAGTACTCAGAGTTTTACAAATTATTATTAATGGCATCCTGTCTGCGGTCCGTGCCCCAGCTAAGGAAAATACCAATGAAATAAAATCTGCTGGCAGGTGGATTAACTTCAACCTTGTTTAATCCATTGTAAGAATAATTGTATCCGTATACCTGATGACTTCCCAGTATATTGGTTACACTAAAGACCACCACCGCAAAACTTTTAGCAATGGTTGTAAGATAATTGGCGCTAAAACTCAGGCTATTGTATGTGATAGTTTCCCCCTGATCCCGTATGATAAATTTATTCTCTGAATTGCTGTAGCGTATATCATAATAAGGTCGGCCTGTAGCAAACTGGTAATTCGCATTTAACTGAGTCTTCCATTTTGAAAAATACTTTTTTACTACTAGGTTGGCCGTGTGTGCCGCAGCAAAATTTGGTGTTAGAGAATAAGGGAAATTGAGATAGTCTCTCTTTGTATCGAGGTATGAATATGAGATCCAGTAATCAACGCCTTTGAATGTTTGTTTATCCCGCCAAAACAATTCAATGCCTTTTGCATAACCTGTACCACCATTGGTAGTATCCTGCTGTACTTTTAATAACTGATTGTATTTTTTATAAAATGCTTCTACCCGGAATGTATGCAACGCATCCACTACCTGGTAGTTAGCTATATAATGTGTGGCTTTCATGTAATTCAGATCGTTTTTCAGGAAGAGGTATTGCGTTTGAGGCTTTTGATAAAATACACCATAGGCAACGGATGCCTGTGCCTTGCGGCCAACTTTATATGCCAATGAAATACGCGGAACAATATTGGCCCTGTCCATAAGAGATGAATGTTCAAGCCTTGTACCAACTTTTGCTGCAAGATCATTTGTAATGTAAATATCTGCTTCAGCAAATGCCGATTTAAAATGATCTTCTATGGTGTTGTCATACTGGTTGTATTTATTTTTATCGTTACTGTACCAATATTCGCCACCAAAACGTATGGCACTTAAACCTCTGAACTTATGTTCGATTACCGCCCTTGCCTGCGCAAGGATGCTCTTGTCTTTAAGTGTAAAAGTCTTACTGTCTATATACCAGGGCAATCCTGTTGTGACCAAAATGTTGGAGGCGTCCTGCACTTCCTGTTTCATATCATCTTTATTCAAGCTAAAACTCAGGCCTGCATTTAGTTTCCAATGATTTGCAATCTTCTCCCGGTAACTTAGGTTCGTATACCAGTTATCATTAGTAAGGGCAAAAGCATTCTTTAGATCAACAGAATCAATATCAGGGTTACGAAGACCAAGTTTATTACGGGCATAGGCTGTATAGAATTTTAGCATACCCGTTTTAGAAGTCTTTACCCTGAAGTTGAGATCACCATTCATTACTTCAGGTGAATAAAAGTAATCGGGCTTTTGCTTTACCACTTTAAAATATAGACCCACATTAGTGTATCCAATAGAAGTTCCCCATGAACTTTTTTTATCTTTTGCAAGACTTTGATACTGACCTCCGACAACCAATGGTGACAAGAAAGCACTGGCTGATGACCGTTCGGGAAGATCAATAGACTCAAGGATCAATGCAGAAGATAATGCCTGGCCATAAAGTGCTGAATAACCCCCGGTGCTGAATACTGTGCCTTTAAACAAGAAAGGTGAAAATCGTCCGCGGCTGGCAAGATCAGGTGCCTGCCCAAAATTTGGCGTAGCTACTGTTGTACCATCAATAAATTGCTTTGTTTCATAGCCGGCCCCTCCACGTACAAACAATTCTCCGCTTTCACCTATTTGCTGTGCGCCAGGCAAGGTTTTCATGGCGTTTGCCACATCGCCCAGTGCACTTGCAGTAGTTACGATGTCAAGTGGTTTTAATACTGTGACTTTTTTTTCGTCACTTGCCTCAAAGCTGCCCGCAGTGATGACCACCGCTTTCAGTTCATTCTGTTCCTCTTTAAGGGTAGCATTTACAAGAATAGGCTGCCCGCTCAATAAAATAGATTGTTCGGAAGTCTTATACCCAGTAGACGATATCACCAGTCTTTGAGTATCTTTTTCGCTGGTAACAAACTTATAATTACCGGCACTGTCGCTGGTTGCGCCATCGTAAGTACCCTTCAGGCTGATGCTGGCACCCGTGAGCGGCTGTTTCTTATTATCCAGTACCCGGCCCGAAATAATTGTTGATTGTGCTATCGCCATTACAGCGAAAAGCAGTGTGATTGTGAGTAAAATAGCAGGTTTCATTTTGTATGCTTTCAATTGCGACGCAAACATAAAGTAGTTTATTATATAAACCAAATTATTTTTCGAACTTTTTTTGATTTTGAAAAATCTATCAATAAGGGAAGGACCCGATGATAATGAGGTCGCAGCATCTATAAAGAAATCTCTATATTTAACCTGATATTTATTTTGGCCATTTGTAATTTTGCCCTTAACTCAAAAGTTTTACCGCCATGAGGAAAGTCGCTGATATTCTGAAAAAGAAGGGGAGCAACACCATTTCTGTTGTTCCTGAAACATCCGTAATTGAAGCACTGCATCTTATGGATGAAAAAAATATTGGATCTGTGCTGGTAATGGATAATGGCCAATATGCAGGTATCCTCACTGAAAGAGACTACTCCCGTAAGGTAATATTGAAAGGCAGAAGTTCAGCCGAGACCACAGTAGCCGATATTATGACCACTGATCTTCCTCATATAAATCCTTCGGATACGATTGATCAATGCATGCAACTGATGAGCTCGAAACATATCAGGTATCTTCCCGTTTTTGAAGATGGCCGTTTAGCTGGTATTATTTCCATGAGTGATGTGGTAAACGCAACTATAGCCACTCAAAAAGACACTATTACACATCTTGAAAACTATATTAATTCGGCTGTTTGATTCAACTTAACGATAAATAAAAATCCCGATAGCTTTTTGCCGTCGGGATTTTTTTATACAAGTAAAAAACTCTTTACCTTATTTTCCTAATATAATCGTTTGTCAGGAACTGTTTTTTTATATCCTTCAAATCCCGGAGAACTGAAGCATCAACGAGATTGTTGTTATACTCAAGAACAAACCCACCAATCAAATTTGGATCTACTTTCGTCTCCATTTCAATATTTGTAAGCCCTGCTTCATCGGCAAGCTTTTTTGTAATTGCTGTTTTTAATTCAGCGCTGATAGGCTGTGGCGTAGTGAATTTGACCTTATTAATGCCCATGATAAGGTTATACTGTTCTTTGTAGGCAATTAAAATTTCGCGGAAAACATCTACACGTCCTTTCTTTATCACAAGAAGGCTAAAGGCATACGTTATCTGGCTTATTTTGCCTTTCACAAGGGCTTCCAATATCGCAACTTTTTTATACGATTCAATAACAGGGCTACGTAAAACAAGAGCAAACTCCGGGCTGGCACTAACTAGTGCCTGCAGAAATTCCAGATCTTTATTTACTTGGTCCAACAGCCCTTTTTCTATAGCAAGATCAATAAGGCTTTTGGCGTAGCGGGCTGCTAAACGGGGGTTTGGCATACAATTAAATAACGCAATTAAAAAATGTCTTATGGCCGAAAGTCAGCAGAACTAAATTAGTTTAACTTGACACCATCAGCCAATTGATTGATATACTTTTCCTGGTCGGCTTTATCGCTCAATTCACGGCGAAGTACTTTCTCAGCTATTTCTACTACCAATGTTCCAACCTGGTTTTTTACTTCTATAAGAGCTGCCATTTTCTGATTGTTAATTGCCTGCTGTGCATCGGCAACAATCCTATTTGCTTCAACCCTGGCCTGTTCTTTGGCATCGTTGATCAATTTATCTTTTACATCCTTAGCTTCCTTCAGCATTTGAGCACGTTCTTCCCGGGCTTTTGCCATCATTGCCTCATTTTCATTCTTAAACTGAACCATTTCAGCCTTTACCCTCTCTGCAGTTGCGATAGACTCAGCGATATTTTGTTCCCGGTCATTTAGTCCTTTAATGATAGCTGGCCATGCATATTTTTTAAGGATAAAAAACACTATGAGAAAAGCCAACAGCGTCCAGATAAGCAACCCGAAGGAGGGAGTGAGTAATTCCATAATAAATATTTTAAATCAGTTCAAATTCTTTAAAATACTGCATCCTCCGTCCTGTACTTTGGATGCAGTAAAGTTTTTAGGAATGGTAATTATAATACCATTGCCAGGAAGCCGATGATCACAGCAAACAATGCCACACCTTCTACCAGGGCTGCAGCAAGGATCATGTTTGCACGGATGTCATTAGATGCTTCTGGCTGACGGGCAATTGCTTCTACAGCACCTTTACCTATCTGGCCAATACCAATACCTGCGCCAACAGCAGCAAGACCAGCACCAATGGCACCTCCTGCATTTGCTACTGCGTCCATTAAAATTGCACTCATTAAACTCATAGTTCTGCTTTATAGTGATGAAAAATAAACGATTAAATTACAACTGCATCTTCCTGGTGATCACCATCATGATGCCCTCCTTCAAAAGCCTGCCCCACAAAAACTGCTGTTAGTACCGTAAAAATGAAAGCCTGCAAAAAAGCCACCAGCACTTCGATCATATAGATGAAAACAGTAAATGCAATAGATACGGGGGATGCTCCCCAGCCAATGGCAGGCTTTATAGCACCAAAAATAAAAATCAAAGAAATAAGACAAATAATAATGATGTGCCCTGCTACCATGTTAGCAAACAACCTTATAATTAATGCGAAGGGTTTAATAAAAACACTCAAAAACTCTACTAGTACGAGAATTGGTTTTACAAATACCGGCACGCCTGGCGGGTTAAAAATATGCCCCCAGAAATGACTGTTTGAGCTGAAGAGTATTACCACAAAGGAGATAACACCAAGTAAAACTGTAAAAGCAATATTACCTGTAACATTAGCGGTACCCGGTATTAAACCAACGAGATTATTGATCAAAATAAAGAAGAAAACAGTAAGCAGGTAAGGCAGGTATTTGTATGCTTTATGGCCAAGGTTTGGTTTTGCCACCTCATCCCTTACAAATATTACCATAACTTCTACAAGATTTTGCTTGCCTTTAGGAGCTGAGGTTACACCCTGTCCTTTTGAATAAACTCTGGCGACACTTGTCATCAGCCAAACAAGAAGAGCAAGTGCCAAGATCATCTGAACCACATTGCGGGTCAATGACAGATCGTAAACTTTAACCCCTTCTTCGGTCGATCTAATAACTCCTTCTTCCAGTTTATAGCCATGTACTTCTTTATGTCCATGTTCAAATTCTGAAGACATAAAAACAGAAAGGCCTTTTTCTGGAGAATATAATATTACCGGTAATGGTATGGAAAGGGCGTGCTGCTCACCGTCGCTGCCCTTGTAATTCAAAAAATGAAACTCATGGGCATCCATGATATGTTCAAATATTATCTCCTTGGCATTAAATCCTTCTTTTTTTTCTGCTGCGTGTTCACCGCCAGTTTGGGCATCGTGATCCTCTGCTTTTGCATTGTATGAAAAAAGCAATAAAAATGCGCTGAAAGCCACTGCCAGTAAAGATTTGAATAGCTTTTTTCCCATACCCTTGTCCAAATTTGGCTGCAAAAATAAGGGTAGTGGTTGAGAAACGGGTAAACTGAACCCGTGAAAATGAGTATTAGGAAGGTAAAAGGCAGAAAATTAGATATGAGTTCAAACTGCGGAAACAGTTACTGCTGGAACACAGCTACCTTCTTTTCAAATTGCATTTTGTGCAGCCTGGCGTAGTAACCGTTCAGTTCCAGCAATTCTTCATGATTTCCAATCTCTTTTACTTCACCCCTGTCAAGCACCATTATCTGGTTAGCCTTCCTGATGGTGCTCAGGCGATGTGCAATGATAATAGAGGTGCGGCCTGCTATCAATTTGTCAATGGCATACTGTATTAGTTGCTCGCTTTCTGTATCTACACTACTGGTGGCTTCGTCGAGTATAAGTATAGCCGGATCATACAACAGGCAACGAATAAAGCTAAGCAACTGGCGTTGACCCACGCTGAGGGTAGCTCCACGTTCCATCACATTATAATCATACCCACCGGGGAGTTGCATAATAAAATCATGCATGCCAATTAGCCGGGCAGCTTGTTCCACCTGCTCCCTGCTAATTGAATAATTTCGTAGCGTAACATTTTCATAAATACTGCCGCTGAACAAAAAAACGTCCTGTAATACCACACCAATCCGGCTTCGCAAATATTCGAACGAATATTCTTCAATATTTTTCCCGTCAATTTTTATTTGCCCCTTCTGATGCTGGTATAATCCGTTTAGCAGGGAAACTATAGTTGTTTTACCGCTGCCCGTGCTCCCGACTATTGCCATTGTCTTGCCAGCCTCGATTTGAAAGGAAATATTCTTCAGCACCCATTTTTCATCGTTATAAGCAAACCATACATTATCAAATTCAATTGTCCCTTTGGAAATCAAAGGCTGATCATCTGCTGGTGTCCTCAATGACCCTTGTGCAGCAGGAGGAATATCCAGCACTTTAAAAACTCTTTCACTGCTTACCATTCCCATTTGAATGACATTGAACTTATCCGCAATAATGCGGAGCGGTCTGAATATCTGGTTTAGAAAAAGGATAAAAGCAACGAGTTTACCTGCATCAATCCTCCGATCGGCTACCCACCAAACCAGGAGACCTGTGCTGATGGCCAATACCACTTCCACTACTGGAAAAAAAACAGAGTAAGCAAAAATGGCCTTGATATTGGCATTGCGATGATCCCTGTTGATATTTTTAAACTTATTGAATTCCCTGTCTTCAGCAGCAAATGCCTGAACGATCTGCATACCTGTCAAATGCTCCTGCACGAATGCATTCAGAGAGGCTACCGCATTTCGCACTTTGATGAATGACCTGTTCACACTTTCTTTAAATATCCACGTAGCTATCAAAAGCAATGGAAAGGGAATGAGGCTGATAAATGTTAGCCGCCAATCCATCCAGAACATGGTTGCAAGTGTAAAAATGATGGTGAGAAGATCAGCTACAATTGGTATGAGGCCATCGGAAAAAATATCGTTGATACTTTCAATATCATTGATAGTACGGGTAGTAAGAGTGCCTATGGGTGTTGTATCAAAATGCTTTAGGTGAAGGCCAAGTATTTTTTTATAAACTGTTACACGCAGATCTTTTACTACATGCTGCCCAAGCCATGAAGTACTGAATGAAAAACTAAACCGGACGATTGTTTCTATTAATAATAATACGATCTGAAAGATTGAAATGAAAATGATAAACCGTACAAGGTCGTTATGAGAAACATTATCGAACCACTGGTTCAGCCAGCCAGGAATGTTTTTTATATTTCCTTTCAAACCCTTGTCAACGGTGTATTGAATAAAAATTCCCCGAACAGGGCCGAGAATAGCAAGAAGTACAGAGAGTATAAGTGAGGAATAGAACTGACGCCTGTATGGCCTTACAAAAGAGTAAACCCGCAGCAGTAACGAAAAATCGAAAATCTTTTTACCCGAACCTGGAACCATGTACAGTAAAATTACATTCAACCAGCGTATCCGGTTGAAATGCAGAATTTATTGATTTACAATTTTGATAACCCAAAGGTTTCAGCATCTTTCTGCGATGCGATCTTATACGCTTTTATAAATAAGGCGCCCAAGTTTTTATGCGGAAAAACATAGTCATCAAAACCTTCCTGCTTTGCTCCACTGATGCGTTTACCCACATCACTCATCATGACAGGCCATTTAATATCCTTACCGGCTTTTAGGTTTTCAATAAGATAAGAAAACAATGCAATATTAATTTCCCCATAACCCACCTGTTTGCTGGAAATGATATACGCGTCAGGTGATATTTTAAGTATTTGGGCGAGGTTCTGATAGGCACCGCAGCTTCCAAGTACTACGACCTTGCTGCTGGGCAACATTTTTTCTATGGTATATTTCAAAAAATAACTGTGCCCGCGGTGAACAGTTATAGAAGGCATAAATCCACTGTCTTCCATATACTCTATAAGATCATTCTGTGCCTGTTCATCAAGGTCCTGCTCTTCATCAAGAGCCCTGTTAGCAAACAAGATAAAAGGTACCGGGGTTTTAATACTTGTAAACTGCACCCATTCAGCTGTGCTGGTCATAGCCCATTTTTTACGGTCGCTGTATAAACCCATTAATGCTCTAAAGCTTCCTTTCCCACCTTCATCACCATAAAAGAACATTTGCATGATGATGCGGCCCATAGTATCACGCAGGTATCTATTTTTTACTTCATAAACGGGCGGGATGCCTAATGAATCGGAAATATTTATAGGAGTCTTACTATCGTTGCTTTCCATTATCATTTTTTCAAGATGATAAATAATCATTCCCTTCCTGTTATACTCAAACGCGGCCGCTTCAAAATTTTTGTTCACCTGGTCAAGCATTAATTTCCTTATAGCAGGTTTTTTAATACTGGCATAGGCATTAGCCACATCCACAGCATCTTCAATATCCTCATTCGTTTTGCCTTTATCAAGGTTGCTTACAAAATCGCTCATTAATGCAGTGGCACTTCCCTTGTTCATTTTACCCAAAAAATCATCGAGGGTATTATAGTTGGAAGCCATGGTAAGAAACTTCTTATACCTGTCATGATTTACCAATTGAAGCAGGGTGTCTGAACTTTTTACTGGCATCTTTTCAAAAATGCGGTTGTACACATAGATATAGCTGCTGGTATAAATAGTTGTCTCATTCATTACAACGAGATAATATAATTCTTCGGGAGTCAGCTTCTGAATTATTCTGAAACGTATAGCAGCCGGTTCATCATGTAATCCATTAATTACATTTACATATAGTTCATACGACTTTTGCCGGAGCATATCCTGCAAGCCTCTCGTTGCTACCGGCGTATCGCCTTTTGTCATGCGCTCAGCATTCCTGATTTGCGTTTTTACGAGCAGTTTATAATATGCAGATGAATCTTCCAAAGCTTTGGCTATATCTTCCCACAACAGCTCTTTACTGTTCATTTGATCAAGAAAAGGGAAATACATTTGCCCGCTATTTTGACTGGACAAATCAACTATTAGCTTGACCAATGAATCAGTCTGAGCCACTTCTGCAATTTTTTTCCCCAAGTCTGTTTTACGCCCCTGTGCATAGGAAAAGAGTTCTTCAGGGGCAACCTTTGCGACCATCCTTATTAAACTGTCAGTAAAAGCAAAATCCGATTCTTTGCTTAGTTCCCGGAGTATATTCCCCGGGTGGCTTCCCAGGTATTTTAGAAACAATACTTCCTTTATCTCCGGGAGTCCGGGATTGTCCTTAAAAGCGAAATTGTTGATGAGCATACTGCCAATTGCATAATTGCAGTTTTTTATTGCCGGAACCAGGGAAAGTCCCCGGATATGAAGTTGCAAAGCATCTTCAAAACCGTTCATCAGCATGGGCAACTGGTTCCATGTCATTCTTCTTTGTATAAGTTCACCTGTAAATCCGTTGATCAGGTCAGTAAGGCCACGCAGGTAGATCACCTTATGCTGATGATCTATACTCGCATTAAATTCAATTTCTTTTTGCAGTTTATTTATCCTTACAGTGGCTTGGTATGTAAGCTGCATATTTACCTCTTCATCGTCATCAACAATAATAGAATCGTCTGACCTGCCATCCATGGCCAGCAATTTTTTTTGAGCAGCATCGACTTTATAATGAAACAACCCTCTTGTTATATCAGGTTGAAAATCATCGGTCTGTGCGTGTAGGAGAAGAACGGGGGTCAGAAATAATATCAAAAAGTAAATATGCTTCATAAGCTATAAATCACATGTAAAAGTAAGTTCTTAAAAGACACTGGCTTACTTCGGAGCTAAAGACAACTTTTTGAGAATAAATTTAACTGGCACCACAGTTAACAATTTGGTAATTGTGTTTTACACCCCGAAGCAAGCCTCTCACCGTTAAATTTGCGTAAACTTATTGTTAATGGAATCCACGGGCAGAATACTTATAGCCGATGACGAACCCGATATACTGGAGATCCTTGTCTATAACCTTGAAAAGGAAGGCTATGAAGTAATAACTGCCAAAGATGGACAGCAGGCGCTGGATATTGCCAAACAGGCAAAACCTGACCTTATCATTCTTGATATAATGATGCCCTACAAAACAGGCATTGAAGTGTGCAATTTGTTGAGGGCAAATCCAGATTTTTCAAATACGCTGATAATGATGCTTACTGCCCTCAGCGATGAAACCTCGCATATAAAAGGATTGGACAGCGGAGCTGATGATTATATCAGCAAACCTATAAGTCCAAAAGTATTGGTAAGCAGGGTGAATGCATTGTTCCGTCGTGTAAATAAAGATGATGGTCAAAAAGTTTTGAAAATGGACAACATGACCATTGACCCGGTAAGATTTATTGTTATTCTTGACAATAAAGAGATCATCCTTGCAAAAAAAGAATTCGAATTACTGCATCTTCTTGCATCAAAGCCGGGCCGGGTTTTTTTGCGCAACGAAATACTAAGTACGGTTTGGGGTACAGAAGTAATTGTAGGGGACCGCACTATTGATGTTCACATCAGGAAAATACGCCAGAAGCTGGATGTAGACTGCATTACAACAGTCAAGGGGGTAGGATATAAATTTGAATGGTAGGCAATTGAAGTAAGATCATTCCATTTTGTATTTAACTAAAATTCAACCTTACACCTGGCCGTTGAAAAGTTAACACCCTGAATTTACACTTACCTTCGTAGTGTATGTTTAATACAAAAAACCTTTCCCCGCAGCAGCTTTCTTTTTTTACTGCAGTATTACTCACAGTGCCTGTGGCTATTGGCGCTTATGTATTACGGCCCTCCTGGGAAATGGTGGCTATTTGCTCCATACTCTTTTTAGGTGCTGCATATGCACTTATTCTTTTTACGCTCCAGCGTTTTATTTACCGTAAAATAAAGCTCATTTATAAATTCATTTACCAGACAAAAGCAAGCAAGCGGGAAGAAACGTATTATAAATATATTTTACCTCAAAAAAGCATAGATGAGGTAAGAGAGGATGTGGAAAAATGGGCTGAGCAAAGACAGGTGGAAATTGAATTGCTCAAAGCAAATGAAGTGTACCGCAAGGAATTTTTACAGAACCTGGCACATGAGTTAAAGACACCAATTTTTGCTATACAGGGTTATATAGATACACTGCTCGATGGAGCGGCCGGCAATCCTGAATTATTGACCAAATTTCTCGAAAAGGCTGGCCGAAATACAGAGCGAATGGTAAACCTGGCACAGGACCTGGATGAAATATCAAAATTAGAAAGCGGCGAACAACCTCTTTATAAACAAAACTTCGTAATTCAGGACCTGATAAAAGAAGTGTATGAAAGCCTGTATTTAAAGGTGCAGGATCGCAATATAAAATGCTCCATTAAAAAAGGAACAGAGCAGCCCGTTACCGTATTTGCAGATAAGGAAAAAATAAGACAAGTACTTACAAACCTGCTTGACAATGCATTGAAATATGGTGATGAAGGCGGCAGTATAGTCGCCAGTGTATATAATACGGATGGGCAACGGGTGCTGGTGGAAATAAGCGATGATGGCATTGGTATATCCGAGGAACACCTACCACGCATATTTGAGCGCTTTTACCGAACCGATCTTGCACGTAGCCGTAAAGTAGGAGGCAGCGGATTGGGGCTTGCTATTTGTAAACACATTATAGAGGCACACGGACAAAGCATCCATGTACGCAGCAAACCCGATGTAGGAACTACGATCGGGTTTACGCTGGAAAAAAACCGTTCTGCTAATCCTGCTATTATTGCAAACCGTAATACGGCAGCATAAATTTTAGCGCTCTCCTATTTTGGGAAATTAGGGTCAGCCTTTACTTCATTCAACTGTTGTGTATGCCTATTGGTATGTGCCGAAATCATTAATATAAATTGATAAGTATCGATGGTTGCAAAAGGCAGTTTTGCAAAATGACCTCTCAAATCATCGGTTGTGTTACTAACATAGTCTATAAGTTTAGCCCTGTCTGCTTTAAATGCAGTTAAGGTTCCTCTCAAAGTATGATACGGCGACTTGATAGGTTTAAACATTTCAGGGGCCTGCGCTTTAAAACTTCTGTCTTCTACCATTTTAATAAATTGCTCATCCTGAACACTGCTTTTTAAGGTATCATCTTTTGGTTGATGGATAACCGAATCGGTCATATGCCATAGTCCCTGCGAAGAAAGTGTAATATGCTGAACACATTCGAGTACAGACCAACGATCTGGTGCTGGTTTAAAGTTAAGCTGAGCATCTGTTAAACCCTCCACAGTTTTTATAAGATCATCACTTGTTTGTTTTAAATGCTTAACAGCAAAACCCCTTTCTTCGTCTGTAATACCAGTTACGTCAAACGTTTTAAAGCCACAGAACAATACGGGAAGCATTAGTAACAAAAAGATTTTTTTCATGCGGTTGATTTTTTTTTGAAAAGAGACTAATTGCAAAAATTAGGCCTTTTCCGGCTTTAACGATTTATTCCTTAACTGATTTGATCAGCCAGCCAAAATACGACAACGGCCACGCATTAAAAAACTTTTAGAATAAATCTCAACGGCTTTATATAACAAGAAAGTTTGGCCTTGTTATATTTGCACCGCTGATGAACATAGAGGTGTTGAAGGAAAAATACAGTAACGACCCCCGCATTTTTCAAATTGCGGAAAGGATAGTATTGCCCGAACCCCAACAAATAGCACTCCACAACCTCCGCGGAAGTTCTCCTGCTTTTATTGTTGCTGCAGTTTTCAATCATTTGTCTACGGCGCATTTTAATCATTTGATCGTTTTGGATGATGCTGAAGAAGCAGCTTATTTTCACAATAGTCTGGAAAATATTACCGGTGCACTTGATCTCTTTTATTTCCCTTCGTCTTTTAAAAACAAAAAAAATTACAGCCTGCTGAACAGCAGCCATGTAATGCTGCGTACAGAAGCACTTACGAAAATTTCTGCAGGCGGAAATAAGAAGATCATTGTTACTTACCCTGAGGCCTTATTTGAAAAAGTGGTGCTCAGCAAACAGCTTGCATCAAATATTATTTCCATTAAGCAAGCCGATACGCTCAATGTAGAGGGCTTATTGGAACTATTAGTAATGCTGGGTTTCAGCCGTACTGATTTTGTGTATGAACCCGGTCAGTTTGCGGTGCGTGGTGGCATTCTGGACATCTATTCTTTTGGCAATGAAAAACCTTACCGCATTGAATTGTTTGGTAATGAAGTGGACAGCATTCGCATATTCGATCCGCAAACCCAGTTGAGTGAACGCAAAATGCTGCAGGTAAATATTATTCCCAACGTTGAAACACAATTTACAAGTGGTGAAAAAGTTTCTCTTTTTGAGTTTTTACCAGAGAACACCATTGTGTGGATGAACAACTGGCAATTCATAAAAGAAAAAATTGAGCAGGAAGAAGAGAACCTCGACATCTTTTTAGAATACCAGGCTGCAAACACAAAACCAAAAGCCAATACAGATGAAGAAGATGAAACAGTAATGGAGAAAAAAGAAGTGGATTGGGCTGATTTTGTAAAAGTTGATACACTTGAAAAACAAATTGCAAACCACCACCAGCTAAGTTTCGATAATAATTTTGCTCTACTCACCACTCACCTCTCATCACTCACGAAAATTGATTTTAATACTAAATCACAGCCTTCCTTCAACCGCAATTTCAGCCTGCTTATTTCAGATTTGAAAAATTGGGAACTAAAAGGTTTCACCATTCATTTGTTTGCCGAGCAAGCAAAGCAATTGGAGAGATTGTATTCCATCTTTAAAGACCTGGGCACAGAGATAGAATTTGTACCGGTACCTCTTTCTATACACGAAGGCTTTATTGATGAAGACCTGAAAATAGTTTGCTATACCGATCACCAGGTATTTCAGCGATACCATAAATACAAAGTAAAACAGGCTTTCAGCAAGAACAAGGCCATTACCATGAAAACCTTGCGGGAGCTGCAACCCGGGGATTATGTAACGCATATAGATCATGGTGTAGGCATCTTTAGCGGTCTGCAAAAAATAAATGTGAATGGCCGTACGCAGGAAGCTGTGCGGCTCAGGTATAAAGACAACGACCTGTTATATGTAAATCTTTCATCGCTGCATAAAATAAGCAAGTACACAGGGAAAGAAGGCGCTATACCCAAGATGAATAAATTGGGCAGTGATGTATGGAACAGGCTGAAAGAAAAGACCACCAAACAAATAAAAGATATAGCGGAAGACCTTATAAAACTTTATGCTCAGCGAAAAGCGCAGAAGGGCTTTGAACACAGTCCCGATAATTATTTACTGACAGAGCTTGAAGCAAGTTTTATATACGAAGACACACCTGACCAGGCCAAAGCAAGTACCGATGTAAAAAGGGATATGGAAAAAGAAAGCCCGATGGACAGGCTTGTGTGTGGTGATGTAGGTTTTGGTAAAACAGAAATAGCCATCCGTGCTGCATTTAAAAGTGTGTGCGACAGCAAACAGGCTGCCATACTGGTTCCTACTACTATTTTAGCTTACCAGCATTATAAAACGTTTAGCGATCGGTTAAAAGATTTTCCAGTTAATGTAGATTATATCAACCGCTTTAAAAGCGCTAAAGAAAAAAAAGAAACATTACAGAAAGTACAGGAAGGCAAAATAGATATTATCATTGGAACTCATTCATTGCTGAGCAAGGACGTGAAATTTAAAGATCTTGGCATCATGATAGTGGATGAAGAGCAAAAATTTGGTGTGGCAGCAAAAGAAAAATTGAAAACACTTAGAACAACAGTTGATTCTCTTACGCTTACAGCAACACCAATTCCACGTACGCTGCAGTTTAGTTTGATGGGAGCGAGAGATCTCAGCATCATCAATACACCACCACCCAACAGGCAGCCTGTACAAACAGAGCTTGCTGTGTTTAATGAGGATGCCATACGGGATGCGATCTATTATGAAACAGAACGCGGCGGCCAGGTTTTCTTTATTCATAACAGGGTAAACAGTCTTCCTGAAATGACAGCACTTATTCATGGATTATGTCCTGATTTGAGCATAGCCTATGCACATGGCCAAATGGAAGGCGATAAACTGGAAGATACTATACTCGATTTTATGGACAGGCGCTACGACGTACTCGTGTGCACCAATATAGTTGAAAGCGGCGTAGATATACCCAATGTAAATACCATCATCATTAACAATGCTCACCAGTTTGGATTGAGTGACCTGCATCAATTACGTGGCCGTGTGGGACGAAGCAATAAAAAAGCATTTTGTTATTTGCTGGCTCCTCCTTTAAGTACATTACCGACGGATTCAAAAAAACGTTTGCAAACACTTGAACAATTTAGCGACCTCGGAAGTGGTTTTCAAATAGCTATGCGTGACCTTGACATACGTGGCGCCGGTAATTTGTTGGGTGGTGAGCAAAGTGGTTTTATTGCAGAGATCGGTTTTGAAATGTATCATAAAATTCTAGACGAAGCAGTGCGTGATCTAAAGCGTAAGCAGTTTAAAGAGCTGTTTAAAGAAGAGATACAACAACAGGATGATTTTGTAAAGGACTGCAGTATTGATACTGATCTTGAGATACTGATCCCTGATGATTATGTAGAAAATATTACAGAACGTTTATCGCTGTATACAAGATTAGATGATTGTGAAACTGAAGAAGACCTGCAGACTTTCCATGGTGAAATGATCGACAGGTTTGGTACTATTCCACAACCTGTTGAAGATCTGTTCCGCACTGTTCGTGCCCGCAAACTTGCAGTAGACCTTGGCTTTGAGAAAATGCATTTAAAAGACGAAACACTCAGGTGTTTCTTTGTTGCCAATCCAGACTCGCCCTATTTCCAAAGTGAAACGTTTAACAGGCTTCTGATCTACGTGCAAACTCATACCAACAAAGCCAAACTAAAGCAAGTTGGAAAGAATGGCATTTTGGTTATTGAGAAAATTAAGACTATGACAGACCTGCTGGATTTTCTGCAAAGGATGCACCAGTTTGTGTCTGAACCTGTAGCTGTATAATTTTCAGCAGAAAATTTCTGCTTATACAATACAAGCATTATTTTTATTGTATTAATACATTCCCAACAATCATCATTTTTATGCTAACAGAAAAAATGAAACAAGGCCTTAATGCACAGGTTGCACTGGAAGCCCAATCGTCACAGATTTACCTGGCAATGGCCAGTTGGGCCGAAATACAACCTGGCCTTGACGGTGTAACGGCTTTTTTTTACCGGCAAAGCGCTGAAGAAAGAGTGCATATGTTAAAGCTCATTGCTTTTATAAATGAAAGAGGGGGTTTTGCAATTGTACCAGCGTTAGAACAGCCGGTTCTCACCTACCCTTCGTTGAGGCATGCTTTCAATACCGTATTGCAGCACGAAATGAAAGTAAGCGCCAGTATCAACCACTTAGTTGATGAATCCTTGCAGGAAAAGGACTATGCCACACATAACTTTTTGCAATGGTATGTATCGGAGCAAATAGAAGAAGAACAACTGGCCCGCAAACTAAACGATAAGCTCGACCTTATTGCAGATGATAAAAGTGGGCTCTACTTATTCGACAGGGATATATTAAATGTAGGCCAACCTGGAAGAAAACCTTAAGCTACTTACTATTATTCTTCCTCGATCTTTTCATCTACCGCATTAGCCACAATGCGCTGGCTCATTCTGCGCAATGGGTTGGCCCGGTTCTCTTCATGAAAATTGCGGCGATTGATGATATCAATAGCCTCGTAAATAGCGGCAAGAAAAGATGAATGATCTGCTTTGCCCTTACCTGCAATATCAAAAGCAGTACCATGATCCGGGCTGGTGCGCACCACATTCAAACCGGCAGTATAATTTACGCCCTCACCAACTGACATAGATTTAAAAGGAATAAGACCCTGGTCGTGATACATGGCTAATACTGCATCGAATCTTTCGTAATGACCCCTTGCAAAAAACGCATCAGCACTGTACGGTCCGTACACGAGCATGTTCTGTTGCTTTGCTTCTTTAATCGCAGGTTTTATGATCTCTTCTTCTTCTTTACCAATAAGGCCTTCATCACCGGCATGAGGGTTTAGCGCAAGCACAGCGATCTTTGGTTTATCAACACCAAAATCTTTTTTGAGCGCAGGCTGCAATGCTTTCAGCTTGCGTAAAATATTTTCCTTTGTTACATGCTGTGCAATGTCTTTTACAGCCACATGTTCTGTCAGCAATGCCACCCGCATATTATCCGACACCATCAGCATTACAACTTCGGGTGCTCCAAAAAAATCTTTTAGAAAAGGAGTATGGCCGGTGTATTTAAAATCGGCGGATTGGATATTGCTCTTATGAATGGGCGCCGTAACCAATGCATGGATATGGCCATCTTTAAGTGCCTGGGCCGCATCCATCAAACTTTTACGGGCATACGACCCTCCAATTTCTGTAAGCTGGCCACTGGTTATTTGTACTTCTTCTTCCCAGCAATTCAGCACATTTATCATTTTTGGATTCAGCCTTGTAAGATCTTTCAGGCTTTGGTATTGAAAATTAATATCGGGGAGAGATTTACGGTAAAAATTGATGCTCTTATTGCTGGCAAATACCACCGGAGTACAAATTTCAAGCATCCGGTTATCTACAAGTGATTTAATGATCAGTTCGATACCAATGCCATTCAGGTCGCCACAACTAAAGCCAATTATAGGTTTGTTTTGCTCGTTCATAGTGCTAAAATAAGCAGTTAACGGTTAACATGGCTTTAGTTTAGATTTGTATATAAACATTGACTTAAAGATGACGAAGAACCGTCCGTATATTTTAAAAAAGTCTCTCGGCCAGCATTTCCTCACCGATGAAAATATCTGCCGCAAAATTCTTGCTGCGCTCAATGAAAATCCTTTTACACAACTGCTGGAAGTGGGACCAGGTGGCGGAGCTTTGACAAAACATTTACTGACATTAGAAAACATTGACTTCAAAGCCATTGAAATTGATACGGAAAAAGTGGCTTACCTGCTCAGTACTTATCCATCTTTACAAAACAAGTTGATACACAAAGATTTTCTCGACTCTGATCCGCCATTCGAAGGGCCATTTACAGTGGCGGGAAATTTTCCCTATAATATTTCATCGCAAATTCTTTTTAAAGTAATTGACTGGAGAGAACAGGTCGAATGCATGATTGGGATGTTTCAGAAAGAAGTGGCACAGCGGATAGCAGCAGGACCCGGCAGCAAAGTATATGGAGTCACAAGTGTACTGGTGCAGGCTTATTTCGAAGTAGAATATTTGTTTGATGTGCCCCCGGGTTGTTTTAATCCGCCGCCTAAAGTAATGAGCAGCATTATTAGGTTAAAGCCAACAAGCCATAAGCTAAATGCTAAAACTGACCGGCAATTTAAAACCCTTGTAAAAACTGCATTTAACCAGCGGCGCAAACAATTAAGAAATGCCGTAAAGTCTTTATTTGATGAAGATGTTTTGAAAGACGAAATTTTTACTAAAAGAGCAGAACAGTTGAGTATTGATGATTTTGCAATGCTTACTTTTAAGATGAGATGATATCTTACTAGAGTTTTGTGAACGTTCAAAAGATCTGAATGAAAAAAGGAACAGCTATCATAACAGCAAAATGCCATCCCTGGCTGATCGAAAAATTATCGGAAGAATACACTGTAGACTATCGTAAGGATATTTCGTATGATGACCTTTGCAGTATTATTCATGAGGGTGCAGGGCTTACGGTAACCACCAGACTTACTATTGATAAAAATTTGCTGGATAAAGCCGTGAAACTGAAATGGATCGGCCGGCTTGGCAGTGGACTCGAACTGATTGATGTGGCCTACGCAGAAAGCAAAGGCATCAAAGTAGTAAGCAGCCCTGAAGGTAACCGGAATGCTGTAGCAGAGCACGCATTGGGATTGCTGCTTAACCTGATGCATAAAATAATGCTCAGCAATAATGAAGTAAAGGCCGGGAAATGGATCCGTGATATTAACCGCGGCATTGAACTCAGTGGCAAGACCGTTGGTATCATTGGCTTTGGCAATACCGGATCACAATTTGCCAAACTGCTGCAGCCATTTGATGTGACCGTGCTGGCTTATGATAAATACAAGTATGGTTTTGCAAAAGGTTACATTAAAGAAGCATCTTTTGAGCAGGTATGCCGTTATGCCGATGTGATTAGTTTTCATGTGCCGCTTACAGATGAAACTTTTCATATGGCCAGTGATGCATTTTTTTCTTCTTTGGCAAAAAAACCATTTTTCCTGATGACATCAAGAGGCAAAGTGATGGACACAAGTGCCGTCATCCAGGCATTAAAAAACAACCTTATCAGTGGAGCCGGGCTTGATGTGCTTGAAAATGAAAAGCTTGATAGTTTGTCGCCACAGGAACAGGAACAAATGGATTGGCTTTGCAATCAAACCAATGTGATCATTACACCGCATATAGCAGGTTACAGCCAGGAAGCTTTTTTAAAAATGGCACAGGTGATATACACAAAACTTTTCTTATAATCTTTTTCTCCGGGCTGCAGAATAAAATTGAACATCGTTGTGTCACTCCCTTGTACCGCGACACTCAAAGCATCTGCCTGGCCAACCTAGATACTTTATACTACCTTATATACCTCATACCACTTTTCCTAATCAAGCTGCAAGTGCCACACGATATGCCAAATGAAAGTCAGTGTGATAATAACCGGGTTCATCGGTTGAAACAGCCCCCCATTCCAAACTGTACTTACCATTCCCTCTACGGGCGCCTTCTGCAACAGCGATCATGCCGCCGGTAAATACCAGTTTAAAACCATACCATGAGCCAGGATTTAATTGCACATTATTAAAAGAAAAGGAAACCCAGCTATCAACCATTGCTGCATCTATTTTCACTTCCGCTTGTTCGATCTTTTCCAGCCATTTTTTTGTTTCAGGATTAAAATGGCATAAAATCATTTTTAACTGGCCCCCTGATTTCGGAACGAATTCTGGTAAAATCGCTATAGACCTCAGTGTTCCTCCCTTTGAAGCACAAAAAACCTGGCCTGCAACTTTATTGCCCAACCAAAGCACCATGTTGTGATCTTCCTCTGAAAATGAAACCGACGCTGACTGCGGGACGAATGAATTAATTGGAGTATTCATAACAAACAATTTCTTTCAATAACGGCAAAATCAACGCAATAACATTCAAGTGATTGTTAAATCAGACCAGTAAAAGCAGGGCTAAAAAAGCCGGGTGGTAGACTGCTTTATAAAATCCTTGGTGATTGGCTAAAAGCGGTGTAAAAAAGGGTATTAAAGCTATTTTAAATGCAAAAAATCTGGCTAAGGGGTTGCACAGTTACTTTTTTGCCCTATTTTTGTTTCCGGCAACGCTTTCACATGCAGTGAAGGCGTTGTTATTTTTTTTGTTCTTGCAGACCCCAAAGTTTTTACTTCCGGGGTATAAAAATTTAATGGAGGAAAGTATATGAGCGATGTAAATTATGTGACGAAGGAAACCTTTGACAAAATGCAGGAAGAGTTACAGCGCAAGCGTGGCGTGGAGCGTCCTGCTGCATCAAGAGCTATAGCGGAAGCTCGCGAAAAAGGCGACCTGAAAGAAAATGCTGAATATGATGCTGCCAAAGAAGCACAGGGTATTCTCGAAGCAAAGATCAAACACCTGGAATCGGCCATTGCCAACAGCCGGATAGTAGAAACCACAGATATTGATACGAGTAAGGTAAGCATCCTTACCCGTGTAAAAATCACGAACCAGGCTACCAAAAAAACTGTAGAGTACCAATTAGTAGGTGAAACAGAAGCCGACCTAAAAGCCGGTAAAATATCAGTAACCTCACCCATTGGCCGGGGATTAATTGGCAAAACCGTGGGAGAAATTGCCGAAGTAACCGCCCCCAATGGAGTAATGAAATTTAAAATTGAAGCAATAGGGTTATAAGAATCTAGCAATTAATAATAAGCCCGCTGAAACAACATCAGCGGGTTTTGTTTTTTCCTACTTTCACCAAGTATGAAAATTATATTTGAATATGACCATTTTTTCAAAAATTATTGCAGGTGAAATACCATCGTTTAAGATAGCTGAGAATGAAAAGTTCTATGCTTTTCTTGATATCTTTCCGTCGGCACCCGGCCACACATTAGTGGTTCCAAAAGTTGAAGTGGACAAACTTTTTGATTTGCCAAACAATTTTCTTGATGGCTATCTTACTTTTTGTAAACCTGTTGCTCAGGCCATACAAAAAGCTTTTTCCTGCAACCGTGTAAATATCATTACCATTGGATTTGAAGTACCACATGCGCATATACATTTAGTGCCTATGAATGGCATGGGCGATGCTGACATACTTGCAAAAAAGATGAAACCTTCTATGGATGAATTAAAAGCGGTACAAACAAAAATTCTTGATGCACTTGCGTAGCATCAAATTAAGATCATGAACATTTCTCTTCGACCTATTGCTACAGTAAAGAATTCAAGAACAGAAGTAATTGATGATATCTGGAGCGATATTATTTCTGAAATTGAATTGACAGATGACATTCCTGCCGAAGCTTTCAATGGTATAGAAGCGTTCTCGCATCTTGAAATTATTTTTTACTTCGATAAAGCCAGCACCAAAGACATCGTTTATTCCGGAAGGCCGAGAGGCAATCCTGCCTACCCATTAATTGGCATTTTTGCACAACGCAAAAAAGATCGGCCAAATCAAATTGGGCTTTGTACAGTTGAATTGGTTGAGCATAAAGGAAGAAGTATTATTGTAAAAAATCTTGATGCTATTAATGGCACACCTGTGATTGATATTAAACCGGTGTTCAAAGAATTTCAACCAAAAAAAGAAATTATACAGCCGGCATGGGCAAGTGATCTCATGAAGAATTACTGGTAAAATTTATTTCACTTAAATGCTAAATAGGATTTATACAGTACAAGTGAGTGACACAACAAAAGCTTCATTCTTATTCTAATGCTTGCGCACAAAAAAATTGCACTTCTTATTTTACTCTCCCTGGATTATTCTTTATAAAGCTATCCCAGCCTTTCGCCTTACTGCCGCTTAGGTTTCCCAGCGGCGATTGCATTTGAAAATGATGACAAACAGCTACTGCCAGCGCATCAGACGCATCAAACGATCTAGGTTTTTCGTCAAGCACCATTATACGCTGCAGCATGGCCCATACCCTTTCTTTTTCAGCATTACCATTACCCGTAATAGACTGTTTTACTTTCTTGGGTGAATATTCTGTTACTGCAAGATTATGTTTCATGGCGCATGCAATAGCCACGCCTTGAGCACGCCCCAACTTGAGCATACTCTGTACATTTTTCCCAAAGAAGGGAGCTTCGATAGCAAAATGTGCGGGTTTATATTGTTCGATTACTTCATCCATAGTTTGATAAATGCGCTGCAGGCGCTCAAACACATCATGCGTCCAGCTCATCTTAAGCACGTCCATTTTCAGCAAATTGATTTTGTCTCCATTGCATGCTATTACCGAATACCCCATCACCACAGTTCCCGGGTCAACACCCATTACAATTGTGGTTTTCGCTGAGGGGGATGGAACATTTAAACCGGGTTTTATATTTTTTGTTTCGGCCATATAGTTGGTTGCATTCACAGATAATAGGGCTGTCAATTTCCAACGCTTCGAAAGTAAAGAGTATTTTGCGGCATCTAAAAAAATTGAAATCTTGTCGTTGCCCCGAAAACTAAAAATATTCCTGAATTATTTCCTGGGACCCGTATTGTTTATTGTAATTGCACTTTCTATATACAGGCAAATACAAAACCAGGAAAATGCAGCTATCCGGTGGCAAGCGATTGTTGGTTCGCTTAAAGGACCAGAATCATGGCGGCTGTATGCAGTGGTGGGCCTCATGCTGCTTAACTGGGGTATTGAAAGTTTGAAATGGCAGGTTCTGCTAAGTCATATTCTAAAAATGTCCTTTCTTCTTGCATTTCGATCGGTGGTATCCGGCGTAGCCTTTACAATGATCACCCCTAACCGTATGGGCGAATTTGTCGGGAGAGTCTTTTACGTGCCCGATGGTAACCGTATACGGGCTGCTGCACTTACGATGGTAGGCAGTGCAAGCCAACTGATCATTACTTTGTTTGCCGGCAGTATTGGGCTGCTGGTATTAAGCAATTACTTGCACCGTACCAGCGATTTCCAGGGGCTTTCAATGTTCTGGATAAAAGGTCTTTTTTATGGTACCATTTTCACCCTTGTTATTATACTCCTGTTTTACTTCCGTATAAGCTGGCTTATGAAGGTCATTGAAAAGATCCCGCCCTTTTCAAAATATGCTTTTTATATACAACCACTGGAAGAAGTGGGCACCCCCGAATTAGTAAAAATTTTACTGCTCTCGGCGTTCCGTTTTTCCGTTTTTTTATCTCAATACTGGTTATTGCTCAAACTGTTTGATGTACAACTCTTACTGTGGCAGGCCATGAGTGCTATTGCTGTACTTTTTTTGGTACTGGCAATAGTGCCCACTATTGCATTAGCAGAACTTGGTATCCGCAGTAAAGCAAGCATTGCACTACTCGGCATTTTCAGCACGAATACTATTGGCATACTTTTTACAACAGGTGCTGTATGGCTAATTAACATAATTTTTCCAGCTATTGCCGGAAGTTTGTTTGTCCTGAGCGTTAAACTGTTCAGAAAAGAAAACGCCTAAGAAGTTTGAATGAAAAAAACAATCCTGATTATATCCCTGTTGATGGTCATTTTTTCAGCAGAAGTCTATTCACAATCCTGCTCGATTCGAAACCGTTGTTTTAATAATGGTGAAGCTGTTACATTTTACGTTTTTTATACTTTAGCCGGAATTTGGGTTCATGCAGGCACTGTAAATTTTACTGTAAACCAGGAGACACTGAACAATAAACCCGTATATCACATTACGGGAGAAGGTGCTACACTACCCGGCTACGATTGGATATACAGGGTGCGTGACCGCTATCAGACCTATGTTGATACCGGGACGCTGTTGCCTTATAAGTTTATTAGAAATGTTGATGAAGGAGGTTATAAAATTTATGAGAATGTAACTTTTAATCATACGACCGGGACTGCCATTACCGATAAAGGAGTTTTTAAAGTAACCCCATGTATACAGGATGTATTTAGCGAAGTTTACATGGCCCGTAATATGGATTTTAATAGCTATAAGAAAGGCGACCAGATCCCATTTGATCTTTTCCTGGATAACGAAATATATCACATGTATATCAGGTACCTGGGTAAAGAAACAATCAAGACTCGCTATGGAAAATTCAGGTGTATAAAATTTAAACCACTGCTGCTAAAAGGCAGCATTTTTGAAGGTGGTGAAAAAATGACAGTATGGGTGAGTGATGATGAAAACCGGCTACCTATAAGGATTGAAAGCCCCATAAGTGTTGGGAGTATAAAGGCAGATATGATGATGTATAGAAACTTGAAGTATCCTCTTACTTCCTTAATCAGTATCAGGTGACAAGCAATAGCTTGTTATCCAGTAAACTCTTCCAACTTCCCTTTATCGTTTTCTTTTATTCCTCTTTCTGTTTTTTGGAGATTGCAGCATTCGATCAAAGGATCGTGTTGAAAAAAAAGCAGGTAATCATTTTCAAATGCTTCCTTTACAAATGCTTTCTTTTCCATCATCGTAGTTAATGGAAACATGTCATAAGCCATTACATAAGGTGTGGGAATATGCGCTGCTGCGGGAAGCAGATCGGCCATAAAGACCAAAGTTTTATCATCTTTTTTTACCTGTGGAAGCATCATGGCATCTGTGTGCCCGAATGCAAAACGAATACTGACATTTTCCATTCCATCCAAAGGCACTACCTCGTTTTCTTTTGTTTCAATCAATTTTAATTGACCGCTTTCTTCTATTGGTAAAATATTTTCTTTCAGGAACGAAGCACGCTCCCTGTCGTTGGGATGCGTAGCCCAATGCCAGTGCCTATCACTGCTCCAGTAAGTCGCCTTTTTAAAAGCAGGTAATAATTTATCTCCTTCTCTTACAATGCTGCCACCACAATGATCAAAATGCAGGTGAGTAAGAATGATATCCGTTATATCATCAGCATGAAAGCCATGTTTGGCAAGGCTTTTGTCAAGTGTATCATCACCATTAAGATAGTAATGGCTAAAGAATTTTGCATCCTGCTTATTGCCTATTCCATTATCAACCAATATCAAACGGCCGGCTTCTTCTATCAGCAGGCTTCGCATGGCCCAGTTACAAAGGTTGTTATCATCGGCAGGATTTAATTTATTCCAGATGCTTTTGGGAACTACGCCAAACATAGCGCCGCCATCTAATTTAAAATAGCCGGTATTGACGGAATAAAGATTCATTGAAAGGAAACGTTTGTTAGCTTCTTTTGCGCAGACAGAGCAATAAATAACCATACAAGGCCAATAGCAAAAAACACGATCAGCGACAATACTGAATATTTCATATTACCTGCAAGTTCATGAATAAACCCAAAGCTGAAAATACCAATTACAATAGCCATCTTTTCCGTAAAATCATAGTAACTAAAAAAGGACGAAGTGTCTTTTGTTTCAGGCATCAGCTTGGAATATGTAGAGCGGCTTAACGACTGAATGCCCCCCATTACCAAACCCACCGCAACAGCAATACCATAAAATGCATACTCAGGATTTCCACCAGCCTCCTTCATCTCTGCAGTAAGATATGCTGCATAGCATACGACCATCCAGAAAGTCACTACACCCATCAGCACTTTCAGGTTACCAAATATTGCTGAAAGCCTGCTCATTATTATGGCACCTGCTATCGCCACCAGCTGAATGATAACAATGGTAATAATGAGATTTGTTTTAGGGAGACCAAGTGTCTGTGAGCCAAACATTGTAGCTGCCAGCATTACTGATTGAACACCCATGCTGTAGAAAAAGAAGCCATTTAAAAAACGCTTCAGCACCGGCATTGTTTTTACCTGTTTATATACTTTTTTAATTTCTCCAAATCCTTCTGTCAGCACATTTATCTTCTTCAAGTTGCCTTTATTTATTTTAGGCAAGCCTGCAAATGTAATTTGTGCAAACCCAAACCACCAGAGACCTACCAGCAAAAAAGTATACCGGACACCTGAAGTTTTATCGCCCTTACTTTCAAAATACAATACCATTCCAAAGCCAATTAATTGCAGTATAACACTGCCGGCATAACCCATCGAAAACCCCTTAGCGCTTATACGGTCACGGTCTTCGGGAGCGGCTATTTCGGGCAGGTATGCATTATAAAATACAAGACTGCCAACATAACCCATAGCACCCATCATAAGCCCACCGATACCTAACCACAGATTTTCTGTTCCCTTAAAAAAATAAAGGCTGCTGCAACCGATAGCTCCCATGTAACAAAAGAAGCGCATGAAGTTTTTCTTATTCCCTCTTGTATCGGCTATGGAAGTAAGCACAGGATATGATAATGCTATCAGCAGGTATGCGAAAGAAATGGCATAATCATAAAGCGAGGAATTGATAAATTCCATACCCAAAAAATGCACCTTATCACTCCCATCGGCGCCCTTTGTTACGGCTACAAAATAGATAGGGAAAAAAGTGGCAGTGATCACCAGGTTGTATACACTGTTTGCCCAGTCGTACATGGCCCAGGCATTGATCACTTTCTTGGGTGCGGTTACTTGCATTTATAGTTGGCTTGTGGGCATAAATATAAATATTGGAAAACGAACTATTTGCTTTTCGTCTCTATGCCTGTATAACCCCGGCGGCTATGAGGGCAAGAATAATCGTACCGGCCACGATCCTGTACCAGCCAAAATATTTAAATCCGAAGCGCTGAACAAACCCAATAAAAAATTTAATAGCAGCTATTGCTACAAGAAAGGCCACAATATTACCAATAGCAAGAGCCATTATGTTATGTTCATCGGCAAGCATTTCGGGGGCTGCTTTATAAGCGTTCAGCATTTTATAACCGGTAGCTGCACACATGGTTGGTACGGCCAAAAAGAAAGAAAATTCTGCAGCTACTTTGCGGGTAAAGCCCTGTTGCAATCCGCCGATAATTGTAGCGGCGCTGCGGCTTACACCAGGTATCAATGCAAGGCATTGCCAAAGTCCCACCATTAATGCATTCTTCGACTTTATGCGTTCTTCCTTTATAATGATCCCTGAAACAAAAATTTTATCAATAAACAAAAAGATGATACCACCCAGTATAAGCGCAACGGCAACGGTCTTTGGGCTTTCCAGCAATTTATCAATATAATCGCCAAGCAAAAACCCCAGCACCAATGCAGGCACTACTGCCACCACGAGTTTTATATAGAAGTCAATCTTCTTGAAATTGAAAAACTTTTTCCAATATAATACCACAACTGCAATGATTGCACCCAATTGTATCGCCACTTCAAACAGCTTGGTAAACTCGGCCTTGTGAATGCCCATTATAGAACTGGTAATGATCATGTGGCCCGTTGAAGACACGGGTAAAAACTCTGTAATCCCTTCTACAATAGCCAAGATAATGGCCTGTGTAATTGTCATAATTGGTTAGTTGGCTAGGTTCGTGAATCGTCAATCGTGAGTGGGAGAACTGGGTAGTGGGTAATAGGGGTCTATGAAGTATTAACCTGTGTTTATAGCTATTAGCCTGCAACTAACGAAAAAAAAGCGATGTAACAACACCGCTTTTTATTTCATTCTGTATATTCATTTCTTTATCCAGTTATGCTATCAGGCAGTTTTAGATTTTTTAAAGAGTGCATATATCTCTATTACAAGTCCAATCACAATCAGCACGGGTGCAACGGTGATCCTCGTTTTACTGTACACTTCTTTATAATCAAATACATTGGGGTCGGGGCTTTTACCTCCTGACATTACAATCATACCAACTGCAATTACTACAGCCCCAATGATCATCCATATATAATTTTCCTTTGTAAACAACGGCGCATGATCCACCACACTATGCTTTACAGGCTTCTGCTTCTTTGTTTCAACTTTCTTTTCCACCATTTTTTATTTATTTGGGTCTGCAATATAAAGGTTCATAATTCATCGAAAAAATCTACTGTATGCTACCAGCAACTATAAACTATCAGCCATGAACCCTAATAAAGATCATCCAGCTTGAGTTTCAGGTATTTTACCACGCTGCGGTGTGTACTAAAAAGACTGATGGCTACACCGAGCAATAATAAAAGCCCGCTCAGCATCAGCAAAAGCTCGTTATCGCGAAGGGCTTTGAACTCCGGAACCCATTTTTCAATCATAAACAAACCTCCCCATATAAGCCCTATAGCAATAAGTGCGGATAAAGCACCATTGATAACAGCCCTCTGGTTCATGGGCTTGGCAATAAACCATCGGGTAGCTCCTACCATCTGCATGGTTTTAATAAGAAACCTATTGCTGAACATGGCCAGGCGGATCGTATTGTCTATCAGCACCACTACCACCAATGCCAACAATATGGCAATCCCAAGCAAAGCAAAACCAACTTTACGCAGGATATTCATATTCCCTACCACATTTTTCGGATATTTCACATCTGTTACGTATGGGCTCTGTTCAAACATGGAAGCTATTTTCTTCAGGGTGTCTGGCATCACATATTCGCTTTTCAATGTCATTTCTATACTGCGGGGTAAAATAGCGCTATCAATAAATTGTGTAAAATCCTCGTTGCCCATGCCCATCCACTCTTTACGTGCTGTTTCCTTATCCTTGTATGTATAACCCTTTATATAAGGCAGCCTGCTCACTTGCGCTAACAATCCATCTTTCTCCGCATCGGTTGTGGTTTCTCGCAGATATAGCTGTACCGGCACCGATTCCTTGAAATAATCTACCAGCTTGGTGTAATTGATCCCCAGGAGCCCTAAAAAACCAAGCATTACCAGCACCAGTGATACCCCCACGATCGACATTACGTAGGAAGTGCGGCCTCTTTTAGTTCCAAATTTTCCGATCTGCGCCATTAATAAAAAATTTGAGTTGCGAAATAAAGCTATTGGCTCCTTACTTGGTCAGGATGCGGGCAAAAATAACAGAAACCAGCATCCCTTATTTTTGCTGCCCCAATCAAACGCTGGCAGCCCTTAAAAAGTACTGCATTTTTTATAAGCCGGTGTTAATTGGGTTACCAGCAGTATTAACTGTAATCAAGCATAGTTGTGTCACTCCCTTGTGCTGTTGATTCGGTTTTTCACCGTTTATGCGAAAAAGATAACAGGATTTAAAGGCAGATCCACCTGACTTATAATTATGGAATATAATTTTAGAGAGATAGAGCAAAAATGGCAGCAGCAATGGAAAGACACCAATGCTTATAAAGTATCCAACCAATCTTCCAAACCAAAGTTTTATGTGCTGGATATGTTTCCTTACCCAAGTGGCGCCGGCCTCCATGTGGGGCACCCGCTTGGTTATATTGCCAGCGATATCTACAGCCGCTACAAAAGACTGAAAGGGTACAATGTGCTGCACCCTATGGGCTTTGACAGCTTTGGCTTACCCGCAGAACAATATGCCATTGAAACCGGCCAGCACCCGGCGGAAACCACTAAAAAAAACATTGCCACTTTCAAAAGTCAATTAGATAAAATTGGTTTCTGTTACGATTGGAACCGTGAGGTGCAGACCAGTGATCCCAGCTATTACAAATGGACACAGAAAATTTTTCTTGACCTGTTCAATAGCTATTTCTGCAATACACAGCAGAAAGCAAGGCCCATTACCGATCTCATTAAAAAATATGAAACCAAAGGAAGCAGCCAGTTTACTGCTGAAGAATGGAACGGTTTTTCTGAAGCCGAAAAAGAAGAATGGCTAATGAAACGCCGTTTGGCCTTTTCCTCTTATGGCGAAGTGAATTGGTGCGAAGCATTGGGAACCGTTCTTGCGAATGATGAAGTGGTGAATGGGGTAAGTGAACGTGGTGGCTTTCCAGCACAGTGGGATCCGAAGCTTGGAATTCACGTGACTTGAAGTCGCGGCC
>JADMIO011124130.1_pt1 | contig 58800 bp, 51 predicted proteins | sample 8958161 | NCBI WGS metagenome assembly JADMIO01 (sample SAMN16585339, study PRJNA669376) | soil metagenome | isolation source: Crop rotation soil | place: USA: Cullars Rotation, Alabama | collected 2011
CGCGACAACTTGTCCACGTGGAATTCTAAGCTTAGGATCCCAATGTGCTGGAAAGCCGACACACCGCGCTGGATCGCCTGATCTTCGGCCCACTTTCCGGTGCCCCCGCCCGGATCCTCGAGACGCTGCGCGACGCGGGAAGGGACGCGGGACTCGACGCCGTCCTGAGCGACAAGATCCTCGTGGACATCTGGGCAAAGTTCATCCGCCTCTCCGTCTTCAGCGGGATGACGTGCATCGCGCGTGCGCCGATCGGTCCGATCCTTGCCGATCCGGAGCTCAAGGTGTTGATGGAAAGCGCGTGGCGCGAGTCGATTCTCGTCGCGCGTGCCAAGCAGATCCCGCTTCCCTCAACGGCGTTCGCCGACGTACAGGCTGGCACCGCGGCCCTGCCGCCTAACGCGCGCTCCTCCATGCTGGAAGACCTCGAACGAGGCCGGCGGCTCGAACTGCCCTGGCTGAGCGGCGCGGTTGTCCGCCTCGCCGATGAGGTGGGGGTAGAGGTCCCGACGCATCGGCTCATCGTGGCGCTGCTTAGACTGCACGTGGCTGGACGACCCGGCGTCTGACGGTCTGGTATCGGTTGAACGAAACCAGCTCCGAACCGCGGCGCAAGCGCGCCGCCAACGCGACTCGCCTTGGGCGGGTTCGCACGGCCGCTCGCAGGGTCAGGACGCGACGAACGCGTACAGCAGTTGATCGATGACCTGGCCGTTCTTGATGGCGCTGCGCCGCAATCGGCCTTCGAGTACGTAGCCGGATTTCTCGAGCACGCGGCACGATGCGATGTTGTGGGCGAACGGGAGGGCGAACACGCGCGTCAGCCCATGCGTGTCGATGGCGTGGCGCGTCAGTGCAACTAGCGCCTCGCCGGCAATGCCGCGTCCCCAGTACCGCCGGCCCAGCCAGTAGCCGATCTCCGCAGACACGCGTTCCACGTCGTGCTGCAGCACGAACCCGATGGCCCCGACGGCCTTGTCGTCCACCGCGATCGCAAAAAAGGTTTCGGGCCGCATGTCCCGGGCGATCTTGATGAACGACGCGCCGTCCCTGGTCGTGTAGGGATGCGGAAAACGGTCGCGCAGGTTGAGCCAGATTTCACGATCGTTTGCGTTCGCCACGAGGGACGCCACGTCTCCAACTTCCCAGGAGCGCACGGAGCAGGAGGTCAGGGGCAGATGCACGGTGCGGGGTTCCAATGCGGGTTCCACGCTCCGCGCATGGCGATTCCTGGCCTGGTCGGCCGAGTGACGCGAGCAGTCTGGTTGCCGCCGTGCGCGCGCGCCTGATTCTTCAACGAGTTGGATCGAAACTGCCGGCGCAAAAGCGATTTACTATTTGTTGCCTCGCCGTTGCACGGGCACGGTAGAATGCCCCAGTTTACTTGAACAATTCATCTGCAGGAGCTGTCATGAACGCGAAGAACTGGCGAACGCCATTCGGTATCATGCTGTTGGCATGTTTCATCACACCCCGCCTGGCCTCGGCGCAAGCCCTGACCACGGGTTCGATGAGCGGCGTCGTCGTCGATTCGCAAGGCGCGGTGTTGCCCGGTGCATCGATTACGGCGACGCATCAGCCCACCGGAACCAAGTACGAGACGGTTAGCGACGGCGAAGGACGATTCGAGATCTTCAGCGTGCGCGTCGGCGGACCGTACAGCGTCGTCGCCACCCTCAGCGGCTTCAAGGACCAGACAGAAACGGTTGAAAGCGTCGGCCTTGGCGAGAACCGCGGCATCGAGTTCAAGCTCGCCGTGGCGGCGCTGACCGAGACCGTGACGGTCACAGCGCAGGCGCCGCAGATCGATCCGACGCGGGCCGGAACGGCGGCCAACATCAGGTCGGAGACGATTCAGAACCTGCCGTCTATCTCGCGCAGCATGTTCGACTACGCGCGCACGTCGCCCTTCGTCAGCCTGAACCAGGACTCCGCGGGCGCCGAACAGGTCATCAACGTCGCCGGCCGGAACAACCGCTACAACAACATGCAGATCGACGGCGCCGTCAACAACGACGTCTTCGCCATCAGCTCCTCCAGCACGCCGGGCAGCGCGACGGGCACGCAGCCAGTCAGTCTCGATGCGATCGCGGAAGTCCAAATCGCCATCTCGCCCTACGACGTGCGGCAGGGCGGTTTTTCCGGCGGGTCGGTCAACGCCGTCACCAAGAGCGGCGGCAACAGTTTCTTCGGCACCGCTTATTGGTTCCAGCGCAGTCAGTCTCTGGTAGGCGATCTTCCCTCGCTGACGAGCGTGGCGAGCCCGGTGGCCACGAACACGAAGGTCGGCACCTTCAACGACAAGCAGGGCGGCGTCAGCCTCGGCGGGCCGATCGTACACAACAAGGCGTTCTTTTTCGGCAACTTCGATGCCGGCCGTAAGACCACGCCCTCGGGCTACTCGTTGAGCGGCACCTCCGGTCAGCCCTGGCTGCACACGGCGGAAGTGCAGCAGATCCTGGACATCGCCAAGAATCAGTACGGCTACGACGCCGGCGGCCTCGACGAGGTCTCGACTCCACAGGAGAACAACAAGTACTTCGTCCGGAGCGACTTCAATCTGAGCCCCAAAAACCAACTGACGGCGCGCATGAACTACATCGATGCGTCGCGGCAGCTGACGACCAACGGCATTCCTTCCAACCTGAACTACGCGCTGCCGAACGACTACTACCTCCAGAAGAACACGAACCTCGGCGTGGTCGGCCAACTCAACAGCAACCTCGGAAGGGCATACAACGAGTTTCGCATCGCCTACAACCGGATTCGGGACAAACGCGAGCTCCCGACGCCACTCTTCCCCTACGTTCAGGTGGACCTCGCAGACAGCAACAGCGTGAGACTCGGCAGCGAGAACAGCTCGCACGCCAACGCCCTCGACCAGGACATCGTCGAAGTCACCGACGATCTGACGCTCGTGAGGGGGGATCACACGTTGACGATCGGCACGCACAACGAGTTCTTCAAGTTCTGGAATCTCTTCCTCCAGAACCTGTACGGCAACTACCGCTTCAACAGCGCCGCGTTCTTCCAGCAGGGACTGGCGCAGGCCTACTCGGTGGGCTTCTCGAACGTGCCCAATACGACATTTGCGGCGGCGTTCTCGGTTCGCCAGTTCGGCGGCTACTTCGGCGACCAGTGGCGCGTGCGGTCGAACCTGACGCTGACCTACGGCGTCCGGGTGGACAAGCCGAACTTCCCGGACACGCCAACCAACAACCCCGCGACCGTGCCGGCGTTCGGATTCGCGACCAACATCGTGCCGTCTCCGACGATGTGGTCACCACGCATCGGGTTCAACTGGGATCTGAGCAACGGCGGCGAGAAGCGGTCGCAGGTGCGAGGCGGCGTCGGTTACTTCACGGGCCGCACGCCGTACGTCTGGTTGTCGAACCAGTACGGCAACACGGGCGTGGATACCACCGCCCTCTCGACGAGCAACGCCTCGGCGAACAGGATCCCGTTCTCGTCGGACCCCAACAACCAGGCCCGGACGGGCGTGGCCGCCACGCCGTCGGTCAACATGATCGATCCGGATTACAAATACCCTGCGGTTGTCCGCACGAACATCGGCTACGACCGGGATCTGGGCATCTGGGGCTTGATCGGCAACGCGGAGTTCCTCTACTCGAAGAACGTCGAGGAAATCGCGTACTCCAACATCAACTACATCCCGGCCGGCACGCTGCCCGATGGGCGCACCTTCTACAAGAAGAAGGACGCGGCGTTCCAGGATGCCATCTTGCTGAGCAACACGAGCCTCGGAAAGTCGTGGAACGCGGCGTTCAAGGTCGAGCGGCCGTTCAAGGACGGCTGGAACTTCAGCGTGTCGTACCTGTATGGAGAGGCGCAGTCGATCAACGACGGCACAGCAAGCACCGCGGGCTCGAACTGGGCGAACAACCCGACCGGCTACACGCTCGACCCAACACTCACCCGTTCCAACTACGATCCGGGCAGCCGGGTGAACTTCACAGCAGTCGCTCCGATTCCGCTCAGCCACGGCATCACGAGCACTGTGTCGGTCTTCTTCAACGGGCAGTCGGGCCGGCCGTACTCGGTGCAGTTCAACGGCAACCCGAACGACGACAACCGGACGAACAACGACATCATCTACGTGCCGAAGGCGGACTGCTCCGACGTCATCCTGGTCAACGGCACGTGCGATCAACTGAACGCGTTCATCAACAACGACCCCGCCAGCAAGGATTACCGCGGCAAGATCGAGCCGCGGAACGCCGGGCGCGCTCCCTGGTACAACCAACTCGACCTCCGCTGGGCCGTCGGACTGCCGGCGACCGGCAAGGCTCGCGTGGACTTCACGATGGACGTGTTCAACTTCCTGAACCTCCTGAACAGCGACTGGGGATGGCAGTTCTATCCGTTGTTCCCAAACTCGTCGGCCAACGGCCTTCTCGGGTACTCGACGGCCACTGGCGGCTCGGCGATCGGTCTGGCGGGCGTCGACCCGGCGACGAACAAGGAGCGGATCAACCTGGCCACGATTACCAGCCCGAACTTCCTCGGGACCTTCGCGCGCGACGATACGCGGTCACGATGGCAGGCGCAGTGGGGACTGCGGGTGAGGTTCTAGGAATTCGAGGCGGGTGGGCCGCACGGCGGGAGGCGGCGTCCACGGCGGGCCCGCCGCCGAGCATCGCGAGAGGCCCCGGGGCGCCGCCGAGCACCGTGCGCAGATAGGAAGCCGGTCTCCGGCCTCCGGTCCCTATTTCACGCAGTCGCCGAGGCGCTTGCCGGTGTACTTCATCGTCATCGCCATGGGCTGACCGCCGCGCGCCATGTTCATGACCATGTTGCCGGTATAGCTGTCGCCCGCGTAGACGACCTCGCCGGTGCCGCTCATCGGGTTTGCGCCCGTGCAAGTCATCGCCCACGTGACCTTGTTGCCTTCGATCTTCTGGTCGGTCACCTTGCAGTCGGGCGCCGGCCCGCCGCCACGCGCGGGGGCGCTCGGCAGCGCCTTGGTCAGATCGGCGGCCTCTTCCTTGGTGACGCAGTGCATGCTCTTCATCGGCGGCATCGACATGCCCTGCGGCATGTTGGGCATGTTCGGCATCTGCATCTCGACCGTCACTTCCCAGTTGCCGTCGCGACGCGCCGACGCGATGTTTGACTGCGCGACCAGGGACGCCGATCCTGCAGCGCCGATCGCGATGAGGGCAGCATATGCGAGCTTCATTCTCTCTACCTCGTGGAACGCGCGGATTCGCCGGATGACGTCACAGATTATCCCAAAAAAGCTGTACGCCGGTTCTACGATGGGACACGACGGAGCGCCGAGCGTGCCTCGAGCACGCGCACCCGCGCCTCGTGCGGCGTCGGGCCGAGAACCGTGAGGTGCCCCATCTTGCGGCCAGGACGCGGAATCGCCTTGCCATAGAGATGGAGCTTCACGTCCGGCATGGCGAGCGCGGCATCCCAGTCGGGTTCGCTGTCGTCCCATAGATCGCCGAGCAGGTTGGCCATCGCCGCAGGCTGTACCAGCTCGGGGGATCCGAGGGGGTAACCGCAGATCGCGCGCAGTTGCTGCTCGAACTGACTCGTGCGGCACGCCTCTATAGTCAGATGCCCCGAGTTGTGCGGACGCGGGGCAATCTCGTTGATCATGAGATGGCCGTTCCGCGCAACGAAGAACTCGACGCAGATGATCCCGACGTAGTCCAGGCGCTCGAGCACGACACGCGTCGCTTCGACGGCCGTCGCCGCCAGCGCCGCTGGCAGGGCGGCAGGAGCGACCGACACATCGAGAACATGACGGCGATGTGCGTTCTCGATGGGCACGAATGCCTCGACCGATCCGTCGACGCCACGCGCAGCGACGACGGAGACCTCGCGTTCGAAGTCGATGAACGCCTCCAGAATCGCCTCGTCGGTGTCGAGGGATCGCCACGCGTCGGCGAGGTTCGTTTCCGGGTGGAGCGCCAGCTGGCCCTTGCCGTCGTAGCCGAAGGCGGCGGTCTTGAGGACGGCCGGCAGACCCACGATTCGCGCGCCCTCGACGAGATCCGCCTCGCTCCGGACGGCGGCAAAGGGCGTCACGGGCAACCCGGCATCGCGCAGGAACGTCTTCTCGCGAAGTCGATGCTGGGCGATCTGAAGAGAGCGGCCATGGGGACGCACGATGGCCGTCTCTTCGGCAGCCGCGGCGGCGCCGGCCGAGACGTTCTCGAATTCGAACGTGACCACATCGACGCCGCGCGCGAACTCGCGGATCCGATCCATGTCGTCGTAAGACGCCACGATCTCGACGTCGGCAATCTGTCCGGCGGGCGTGTCGTGGTCCGGCGCGAGGGTGTGCACTCGATACCCGAGTCGCCGGGCGGACATGGCGAACATGCGCCCGAGCTGGCCGCCCCCGAGCACGCCGATGGTAGAGCCTGGAGGAATCGGGCGACCAGTCACGAGACCGAGTCGCGGCGGACGGCGTCGGCAATCTCGGCGCGATAGGCCTCGAGACGCGCGCGCAAGTCGGGCCGCGGGATGGCCAGAATGGAAACGGCCAGCAACCCCGCGTTCATGGCGCCCGCCGGCCCAATCGCGACCGTGGCAACCGGCACCCCCTTCGGCATCTGGACGATCGAGAGGAGCGAATCGAGGCCATTGAGCGCAGCGCTCTGGACCGGGACGCCGATCACCGGCAGAATCGTCTGGGCCGCGACCATCCCCGGCAGGTGTGCGGCGCCGCCTGCTCCCGCGATAATCACCTCGAGCCCGCGGTCCGCTGCGGTGGTCGCGTACTCGGACATCCACGCCGGCGTCCGGTGTGCCGACACGATCCGCGATTCGTGAGGGATGTCAAAGCGTGTGAGCACCTCGTCCGCCTGACGCATCGTCTCCCAGTCGGACTTGCTGCCCATGATTATCCCGACGAGCGGCTGCGGCTCTGGCATGCGGGTATTTCATCATAGAATCGACTCATGAAGCTCGTTGCTGCGTTTCTCGTGCTCCTGCTGCCGGCCGCCCTGGGCGCGCAGACGCCGACGCTGCAGCTTCCCTACACACAATTCACCTTGCCGAACGGGCTGACGGTGATCCTGCACGAAGATCACAGCGTGCCCGTCGTGACGGTTAACGTCTGGTACCACGTCGGATCCGACCGCGAGAAGCCAGGTCGCACGGGGTTCGCGCATCTCTTCGAGCACCTGATGTTCATGGGCTCGGGGCACGTGAAACCCGGCGAGTTCGACGAGTGGCTCGAGGGTGCGGGCGGCCAGAACAACGGATCGACCGATTACGACCGGACGAACTACTACATCAGCGTGCCCTCCAACGCGCTGGAACTCGCCTTGTTCCTCGAATCGGATCGGATGGGCTTTCTGCTCGACACGATGACGCCGCAAACCGTCGACGCGCAGCGCGACGTGGTCAAGAACGAACGCAGGCAGAGCGTCGAAAACGAGCCGTACGGCGTCGCCGAATCCGTCACGCTGGGTGAGATGCTCTATCCCGAAGGTCATCCTTATCACTGGCCGGTGATCGGCTACATGCCCGATCTCACCGCCGCCAGTTACGAGGACGTTGTCGGATTTTTCAGGACGTTCTATGCACCGTCGAACGCCAGCCTGGTGGTTGCGGGCGACATCGAGCCGGCGGCTGCACGGCGCCTCGTCGAGAAGTGGTTCGGCGACGTGAAGCCGGGCCCCGCGCCGCCGCCGATGACGGCGCCCGGCGTGGCGCTCACCGGCATCCAGAGGAAGACCATCACCGATGCCGTCCAGCTCCCGCGGCTGTATCTCGCCTGGCTGACACCGAGGCGCTTCGCACCCGGCGACGCCGCACTCGACGTCGTCGCCGACGTCCTGGCGGGCGGCAAGAACTCGCGCCTCTACAAGCGTCTCGTGTACGACATGCAGATCGCCCAGGACGTTCTGGCCTATCAGGCGTCTCAGGCGATCTCCTCCTATTTCCTGATCGTGGCGACGCCGCGTCCTGGACACACGCTTGACGAGCTGCAGAAGGTCATCGACGAGGAGATAACGACGCTGCAGAGGGAATCGCCATCGGAGCACGAGGTCCAGCGTGCGCTGAACCAGATCGAGGCGTCCTTCTACAACCGGATGGAACGTCTCGGCGGCAAAGCCGACCAGCTGAACGCCTACTATACGAGCACGGGCAACCCGGACTGGTTCAACGAAGACCTGGCTCGGTACCGGGCGTTGTCGCCCTCGGACATCCGCGCGGCCGCGGACGCATTTCTTCCGGCGGGCCGGCGTGTCGAGCTCACAGTCGTTCCGGAACCCAAAGGGCAACCATGACAGGTCGTCGTAACCTTCCGCGCCTGCGAGAGCAATGACATCGACTGACAGACTCTTACGTCTGCGCCTCACCTCACCGCTGACATTGGGGCTGGCCGCGCTGCTGACCGCGGTCGCACTGTCGGCACAGGCGCCGGATCGGAGCAAGCCGCCGATTGTCGGCCCCGCACCTGCGCTCACGTTGCCGGAGATTCAGAAGCGGCAGCTTTCCAACGGGCTTGCCGTCTGGATCGTCGAGCTGCATGAAGTGCCGGTCGTGCAGGTGAACCTCGTCGTACGCGGTGGGACCGCCGACGACCCGGCAGGCAAGTTCGGCATCGCCAGCCTTGCGGCGGCGATGCTCACCGAGGGCGCGGGATCGAGGTCCGCGCTCCAGATCGCCGACGCGATCGACTTCCTGGGCGCCGACCTCACGTCGGGCGCGGGGTTCGACGTAATGGCCGTGCGGCTTCACGTGCCTGTCGCGCGGCTCGCAGACGCGCTTCCGATCATGGCCGACGTGGCGCTGCGTCCCGACTTCCCGAAGGACGAGCTCGAACGGCTCCGGCAGCAGAGGCTGACAACTCTCATTCAGTCGCGCGACGATGCGGCGACAATCGCGTCGCTGGCGTTTGCGCGGGTGCTCTTTGGACAGGGTCGATTTGGGACCGCCGCCATCGGGACGGAGGCCACTATCAAGGGCTTCACCGTCGACGATCTGCGCACGTCCTACGCGTCACGATTGACAGCGTCCACCGCCACGCTGATTGTCGTTGGCGATGTGAAACCCGACCAGGTCCTGCCGTTGCTCGAAAGGAGCTTCGGGGAGTGGAAAGCTGCGCCGACGAGCAGTGTCGCCGGGAGCACGGTCGGAGGACTGAATGGCCCGCGTCGTACGCGACGCGAGGTATATCTGGTGGACAAGCCGGGCGCGCCGCAGTCCCAGATTCGCATCGGGACGATTGGCGTCGCGCGTTCGACGCCCGACTACTTCCCTTTGCAGGTGATGAACACCATCCTCGGAGGGTCGTTCAGTTCGCGGCTGAACATGAACCTGCGCGAGGAGCACGGCTACACCTACGGCGCGAGCTCGTCCTTCGACATGCGGATCGCGCCGGGCCCCTTCACCGCCGCCGCCGGCGTGCAGACCGACAAGACCGCCGAGTCGCTGAAGGAGTTTTTCAAGGAGTTGGACGGGATTCAACCCGCGGTGCCCGCGGACGAACTTGCCCGGGCGAAGAATTACGTCTCCCTTCGGTTCCCGAGCGGGTTCGAGACGACCGTCGACATTTCACGCCGGCTCGAGGACGCGTTCGTGTATAGGCTGGCCGACGACTACTTTGCGAAATATGTGGCGGGCATTCAGGCCGTGAGCGCCGCCGACGTGCAGCGGGTTGCGCGGGCCTACGTGCAACCCGACAAGGTCGCCGTCGTGATCGTCGGCGACCGCAAGGTCATCGAACCAGGCATCAAGGGGCTGAACCTGGGACCCATCAACTACCTGACGATGGACGAGGTCTTCGGCGCACCTTGAACCTTCGTTCGACTACTCCTCCCAATTACTCAGTTCCCCAATTGCCCCAGTCCCAATTACTCAGTTCCCCAATTACTCAAATTACCCAATTACCCAATTACCAGATTCAACCTTCGTTACCTTCCCGGCCTCATCTCCTGGGCAAAGCCCACGGTATTGAGATCGCGGAACATCGGCGTATTGGGCGGTAGGAGGGCGGGGTTCAGGAAATCGATGTCGAACGCGTAGTTGCGTTGCGGCGCGGCGTAGACCGTGTTGCAGCACTTGAACGTGCCGACCCCCTGGCGGTTGAAGAAGAATGTCGCCATCGAGCCGCGATAGTTGACCGCCTGATCGCCGTTCTCCAGATACCGCAGGAAGTTGTGAGCCCCGCCATCGGTGCCGAAGTCCGAGCTTGTGCCCGCCGGCTGTGGGAACGACGCGCCCTTGCCGGAGATGATCGCCAGGCGATACCACGTCTGCGTGTTGCGATTGCGTCCGAGCGGCACGGGTGGATTACCGCCGCCTGGCGTCGGGCTGTAGGGCGACACGAACGACACGAGATCGTTCCAGCTGTTCGACAGGAGCGTCACCGCGTCCGCCATGACGGCAGTCGCCGCGTGCGCGCCGCCAAACGTGGCCCCCGCTGCGTTCCAGTCGCCTTGCACGTACACGGGATTCTCGGAAACGACGCTCAATCCCGTCACCCCCAGGCCGGCGATGTTGGTGCCGTTGGTGAGCTTCAGCGCCCGCCGGAACAGGAGCGCGCGGTTGACCTCTGCCTGGCCGCGGGTCACGGCGGTCCGGTGGTTCGCCGCGGCCGTCAGGGGCGCGGAGGCGCCGGGAGGGGCCGCATTGAAGACGGCGTTGTAAGTGGGCGTCGAGCCGTACGTCTCGAGGGCGTTGGTCGCATTGATGTCTTCCCCCGCGTCCAGGACGCCGTTGGGCGAGCCGTCCGCGGCTGCGGGGTTGACGAAGTCCTCGAACCCGTAGTCGCCGGTCTCGAGGCTCGCGTTGTTGCGGTTGTTGCGGCGGTCGGAGAAGTACACCGTATAGCCGCCGTTATCGAGCTTCGAGTTGACGCCCGTGCTTGCGCCGTAGTTGCCGGTGCCGCGGAACCACCGCGACAGATTCTGCACGTCCAGATTGATGTAGTGCATCACGCCGCCGAGTGCCAGGGCACCGCCGGCAGGCGCCGCGTCGCGCAGGATCCCCTCGCGCGTGTCGAACAGCGTGTTCGGCACGAAGTCCGTGGACGCGTTGATGTACGGCGGACAGTTGGCGACAGTGGAAGGCGTCGGGCCCCAATTGTTCTCTTTGAGCCGCTGAACGCGAATAATGGCGTTCGGTGTCGGATCGGCGCATGGCGCGCCGCCTGCGTTGCCGCCGCTGTTGCCCAGAACGAGATTGCGATCGGCCATCCCGTAGTTGAGGATTTCCATCGTCACGTCGTTCCAGGTGCCGTCGGTGGCCTGACGCTCGATCTTGATGAAGCCGCCGATCGTGCCGGTGCCAGGGTTCGAGTGCGCGGCCATCGTCAACTGGGCGTTATTGGCGATCGCGGTCGGCACGTTGCACTCGTTCAGAGAGAAGGGGCTGGTATAGCCGCCACACGTGACGATGTCGTTCCCGACCCAGAACGAGTGCGGGGCAAAACCCAACGTGCTTACAACATCGAGCGTGAGCGTGCCGCCCGTCCAGGTGGCGGTCGTCTGCGTCGTCATCGGAAGATTGCCGTCGGGCGTCACGACCGTCGCCGACACTGTCGCCGGAGCCGTGGTATTCGCGGCGTGGCTCGGGGCGACGGCCGTGCACGTGAACCGCGTCGACGTCTTTTGATTCGAACAGCCCGTCAAGGTCCAGGTGTTCGCGCCTTTGGTCACGACAAGCGTGTCGGGAATCTTGAAGTAATTCGCCGTGCTCGGCCCGGTAAAGACCACCGTTCTCGGATTGCCTGCCGCCACGCTGCCGATGGCGACTGCTGGAGTGATCGTAGCTGTCATGGGACCTGTCGACCGCGCGATCGGCGGATGCGCCACGTCGATCGGGCCGTAGGGCGCGATGCCGTTGTTCGGGACCGCCGCCCGCCACGCGTTATCGAGCTGCACGGGAGGCGTGAGCGTCACGCCGGGCAGGTTCGTGATGTCGGCTGCGGTGTCCGACAGCAGCACGCGCAGGCTGGCCTTGGTGAAGAGGCGCTCGCTGAGCAGTACCGGGTTCGCCACGTCCTCGCCGGCGGGCGGGCGTCGGATCATGTCCGGGTTCGAGCCGCCAACGGTGATCAAGGACAGGTTCAGTGTCTTCGCACCCGTCCGGCCGTTCCGGATCCAGCTGTTATAGGCGCTGAGCGAAGTGGTGTGCCAGAGCGGCTCGTTGTTGGCGCTGTTGATGCCGTCGATTACACTGCCCTCGGTGCGCAGGAGCGAGCGGAACACGCCGGGCGATAGGGCCATGCTCACGACGCCGGTGTGCGCCGGCGCCGCGTCGATGGACGCGCCGTTCTGCATCCGCTGCCGGATGACTTCTTTCACTGCGGTCACCTTGTCGCTGAGCGTCAGCGTCGAGCCGTTGCCCTCCGACAGGAACAGGTTCTGGTTGGTGTGCACGCGGCCGCCGAAGTTGAAGTTGGGTCCGGCGAAGAAGGACAGATCGACGTCCGAGAAGATGCCGAACTGGAATACGGGAATCGCCACCGCCTCCATCGTCCGCACGAGGTGTACTTCACCGCCTGTGGCCGTCTTCGCCGACACGTCGAGCTGATACGGCATCTGCTGCGCGATGAGGCCTTCGTACGGCCCGGTCTTGATCGGTGTCGTGGAGGTCGTCGTCGGATTGCCGTTGGGAGCGGCACAGAACCGGATCGTGTAGCCCGGCGATCCCGTGCTCGCGATCGCATTCGGCGCGGCGCACTTGGTCAGCGAACTGGTCGCCACCGTCTCGGCCGCGAGAGGCGCCGCGAAACTGACGTTGTCGATGACTGGCTTGCTGCTGGTCGTCGTGAGCGCGGTCACCTGCGTCGCCGTCGGCGCGACATGCCCGAGGAACAGGTTGCCCAGATCCGCCGTCATCTTCTCGATGCCCCCGCTGGCGGCGTAGAACGCCTGGTTGCGGTCGCGATCGATGAAGCGGTAGCGCTGATCGCTCATGACGACGGTCGTGAAGCCGACGAGAAGCGCCGACATGAGCATCATCACGAGCAACGTCGTGATCATGGCCATGCCGCGTTCGTTGGAGCTGCGCATCGTGATCATTGGCTGCCGGCCTTTACTGCGCCACATAGCGATCGACGCTCGCCAGACTGCGGACGTCCACGGCTGTGGAGATGTGGTTGCGCACGTAGTCCTGCGTCGGCCGCGAGATCATCTCGGACCGGACGCCGACGTGAATATTGACTTTGCGAATCTGGTTCGAGTTGTAGGTCACGCCCGCCGTCGTGTCGGTGTAAGGCAGGGACGGAATCTCCGCCGGGTTGTTGGTCCCGTCCACGAGATCGTAGGTCAGGTCGAGATCCTCCACGATGCCCGCGAGCGCCTGCGGCGTGAAATGATTCACCTGCCGGACGAGGCGCGGTGCACTCGGCGTGGTGACGTTGTCCACGTAGTACGTCATCATCAGCAGACGGAAGAGCGTCGTCTTTTCGATCCAGGACGTCGTGGTGCTGGCCGTGTCCTTGATCTGCATCACCGTGCCCTGCGGCGCATTGCGCTGGTTGAAGTTGAACCAGTCGTTCGCGTCGAAGTAGATGTGCGTCGAGTCCTTCCGCGTCACGGTCTGCAACGCCATGCCGCGCGGGTTCTTGAACAGGACGAGATCTCCGACGTTCATCGCCGGGGTGTCGTTGACCGGATCGCCGGTCAGCCAGACGGAGTTGGCCGGCAGCGTCACGAACCCGCCGGCGGGATCCAGGACGCCTTCGTTCGGGTCGGTCACGCCGGTCGGCGGCGTCTCGATGGGCGGCATGAATGCGTCGACGGTAATGAGGGTGACGGTGTCCGTCTGAGTGCCGTTGACCGAAGGCCCCAGCTGGAAGCCGGTCGTGATGTCGGGCAGATTGGTTGTCGTCGCCAGGTTGAACGTCATCGTCGTTCCCGGCGGCGCCGGACGCTGAATCGCGGTCGCGCCGCCACCGGTCGGCACCGGCACGCCTTCTGGCCCGATGATGCGGCCCGCCTGCATGATGTCCTTGATCATCTGGTTCATGCCTGCGCGCAGGTTCTGGTTGGCATCGGCCAGTTGGGACGCCGTATCGTTGACCATGATGGCGTTCTGAAACGTCGTCAGCGCGGCGCCGGTCAGCATGAGCATGATCGTCGTGCTGACCAGAAGCTCGGTCAGCGTGAAGCCGTGGTCGCGGGACAGCCTGGTCATGAGCATTTCTATGAATATGACGAGATGTAAGTCGTGAGCTTGTAGGTGCGTCTGGTCGTGCCGTTCTGATAGACGACCGTGACCGTGATGTTGCGGAGCTGCCCGCTTTCGCCGGAGACGTCGCGAATCTGGATCTCGCGCGTGAACCCGCTCAGCACGATATTGGTGTCGTCGGCCGTGCCGAGCACCCGGTCCGCGCCCGGAAGCGGAATGGTCTCGATGTTGGCGGAATCGTCGGCGGTGTTGACGAGCCCGTCGCTTCCCGAGAGCTTCAGCGGCTGGGCGCCGTCGAGGAAAATGCCGTTGTCGGTGCCGCTGGCGCCGTGCACGTTGCGGATCTGGTTCCACGTGAGCTTGTGCGAGTCGCGCGCCGCGAACACGGCCTCGATCGCCTGCGCCGCCTTCTGGGTCACGATGACGTCGCCCGGCGAGCTGCTCAGATTCTGCATTCCGGCCGCCATCACTGCGGCAGCCCCGAGCACGCCGGTCGTCAGCACGCCCACTGCGAACATCACCTCGACGAGCGAAAAGCCTCTCTGCGAAGACATTTTCATGACTACACCAGCTTCCAGAATCTGCCGTCCCAGCGGTACCCGCGAATGCGGCCCGTCGATCCGAGAACGGTGACCGCGCGCGCCGATTGCTCCGCCGCGGGCAGGGAGAGGAACACCGAGCCGTTCGCCGTCTGACCGTCCTGGTTGACGAGCGTGCCGTCGGGCGTGAACTTCACGTTGGTGACCACTCCGAAGTCGATCGCTGACCCCTTGCCGAATGCGTCGGGCGTGTCGGGCACGGCGGTCACCAGCGAATAGCGGACGCCGCCCTCGATATAGGTTTCGGAGACCAGCGTGGTCGCGGGTCCGGGAACTTCCTCGCGCAGGACCTGCACGCGGTTGGGCGCCGTAAAGACCACACGCATGTAGCGACGCTGTGTGATGGCCAGTTCGCGCGCGGTGCGCATCTGGCTCATGACCACGCGCATCGCGCCGTCACCCACGAAGGAGGGACGGGACGCGCTGATCTGGAGGCCGGCCATTCCGGCCAGCACGCCCATGATGCCCAGCACGAACATCGTTTCGAGGAGGGAGAACCCGCGATTGGATCCGAGGCCGTTCCTTGAGGTGCTCATTGCCCCCGGGTAGAGCAAGCTTGGGTCCGGAGACGGGCCATATCTCTAATTGGCTTGAAGACAGCGGGTTAGTCGGCCTCTTTTACACGGTGTCACACGCGGACGATGTGCTGACTTTGCACGCTCGATCCCAGAACCGTCAGTCGAATGCAGCGAAAGGGTCAGGAAGCCGACACGTGGCGGGCACTTCGGGCCGTCGCGCTCACGGCGAGGCCGACGACGACCACCACCACCGCACCAATGAGGTTGTGCCAGAGAAACGCGATCGGGGTCGTAAAGGCCACGGTGAGCACGACCGCCATGCCGGCGACAAGTCCCCAGAACGCCCCGACACCGTTGGCGCGCTTGGTGAGAATCGCCAGGATGAAGACGCCAAGGATCGACCCGTAGAAGAACGAGCCGTAGCGGTTCACCACCTCGATGAGCGAGCCCTGGTTGGCGGCGTAGAGCGAGACGACGCAGGCGAAGAGTCCCCATCCCGCCGTTGCCATCTTCGACACACGGAGGTAGTGCGCGTCGGCCTCGTTCTTCACGAAGTGCCGGCGATAGAAGTCGATCACCGTGGCCGAGGACAGCGCGCTGAGCTCGCCCGCCGCGGTCGACATGGCCGCCGCGAACATCGCGGCGATCATCAGCCCCACGAGTCCCACCGGCATGTGCGTTGTGATGAAGGTGGGAAACACGTAGTTGACGTCGGTGTACTGCGCGTCGCCGGTCGCCTCCTTGACGACATCGACGGCCCGCGCCCGAATCTCACGCAGCTTCCCATCGGCGGCCGCGAAGCCGGCGCGATCCCCGACCGCTCCCGCCGCCTTCCGCGCGGCAATCACTTCGTCGAACTCCCGCTGCAGCGACGCGTACGCCGCCGCGCTCGGTCCGGCGGCAATCTGCGCGTCGTGGACGCGGTTGAAGAGCATGGGCGGCGTCTGGAACACGTAGAACACGAATACGAGGACGCCGGTGAGCAGGATGAAGAACTGCAGCGGAATCTTGACAAAGGCGCTCATGAGGAGCGAGTGGCGTCCTTCGTCAATCGACTTGGCCGTCAGGTATCGCTGCACCTGGCTCTGATCGCACCCAAAATAGGAGAGACTCAGAAACAGACCGCCAAGGAGCCCCGACCAGAGCGTGTAGGTTTCGCGCAGGTCGAAGCGTGTATCGATTGCCTGTAGACGGCCCGTCGCGCCGGCGAGGTGGAGCGCCTGGGACATGTTGACATCACGCGTGATGCCAACGAGGAGCACCACGATCGCGGCAAAGAGCGCTCCCACGATGACGAACATCTGCTTGACGTCCGTCCACGCCACAGCCTGCACGCCGCCGAAGCTCGTATAGAGGACCATCGGCACGGCCATGAGAAGGACGGTGGACGGAATGCCCCATCCGAGGATGGTCGAGATGACCACCGCTGGTGCCGCCAGCGTGACGCCGAGCGCGAAGGCGCGGCCTATCAGGAAGAGCAGGCTGGTGGCCGTGCGGACGCGCACGTCGAAGCGCTGCTCGAGGTACTCGTACGCGGTGTAGACACGGGCGCGCGTGAAAAAGGGCACCACGGTCACCGAGAGAATGATCATCGCAATCGGCAGCCCGAAGTAGAACTGCACGAACCGAAGACCCGTCGAATATCCCTGCCCCGTCGTTCCGACCAGCGTAATGGCGCTCAATTGCGTGGCCATGACCGACAGTCCGACCGCCCACCATGGAAGCGACCGATTTGCGAGGAAGTAGCCCTCCATCTCGTGGGTCGCCTTCGACCGTTTCATACCGTCGGCAACCATCCATGCCAGGTAGACGACGACAATTCCCCAGTCGATGACGCTCACGCGTAGACCCTGCCGAGAATCCAGAGCAGGGCGATGACAATGGCCTCGACGACGAGGACGAGCACGTACCGGCCCGTCATCGGGGTGTCGCCGGACTCGCGGGGCTCCTGTCCACTCACAGAGCCGCGGCTTCCTCGGTCAGCCTCCGTTGGGCCGCGATCAAGGCCTCGGTGGCTCCCGTCCACCACGCCTGATCGGCATCCAACTGGAGGCGGGACGCATCGCCCGCGTCGGCGGACTCCTCCGGAGCCGGACCGCCGTAGGTCCGCCGTACGCTGACGAAATGACGCGGGCTCATGATCCGGGCAAGCGCCTCGGGCGAGTAGACGATGGGTGCGGAGAGTACGGCCGCAGAAGTTTCGGCAAGAAGATCGGCCATCGGGCGCGAAGGCTCCCGGCGGCTCGCGGTCATGAGACTTCCGGAGATGGCGTGCGCCAGCCGGAACGGCAGGCCGTGATCCCGGACGAGCGTGTCGGCCAGTTCGGTGAGCGTCGCCCATCCATCGCCGGCGCGGGCCTCGAGCCGCTCCGCATCGAATTCCGCCGTGCGCATGGCGGCTGCCATCAGTTTCACCATGCGCGTCGCGTCGCGGAACATCGAGAAGACGAGGGGCTGCAGATCGTCCTCGGTGTCCACGATGTCGCCGAACGGCGTATTGTGCACGCTCGTCATGATCGCCTGCGCCTGCCCGAGCGCTTTGCTGCCGATGGCGCGCGCGTGCTCCAGCGCCACGGGGTTTCGTTTCTGCGGCATGATGGTGCTGCCCTGCACGAACCCGTCGCCGAGACGCAGGTAGTCGAACTCCGACGTGGACCAGAGCAGCAGGTCCTGGACGACCCGGCCGACCCCCGTGAGCAGGACGGCCGCCGCCGACGCGCTTTCGAGCAGGTAGTCCACGGCAGCAATGCTGCCGTATGTATTGCGCGTCGGGCCGTCGAACCCGAGCAGCACGGAGGTGAGCCCCCGGTCGATGTTGAAGCCCGTGCCGGTGATGGCGCACGCACCCAGGGGATTCATGTTCGTGTGGGCGTAGGCGGCCTTCAAGCGCACCGCATCGCGCTCGAGTTGCTCGATGACGGCCAGCAGGTAATGGGCGACCGTTGTCGGCTGCGCGCGCTGGGTGTGCGTGTGCACCACGAAGATCGTGTCGCGATGGCGGTCGGCGAGGTCGAGCAACGCCCGTCGCAGATCGAGGCTCGCGCCAAGGAGTCCGAGAATGAACTCGCGCTGCCGCATCCGGTACATCGTCATGTCGATGTCGTTCCGGCTGCGCGCGGTATGAAGCCGTCCGGCGACGTCCGCTCCGCATCCCGCGATGACCAGACCCTCGACGTAACAGAACAGATCCTCGTACGTGCCGTCGTACGTCACCCGCCGGACCTCGTCCTCCGATACGTTGTCGAGCGCGTCGCGGATCGCATGCGCGTCCGCACGCGACACGATTCCCTGCGCGACGAGCATGGTCAAATGGGCGTACTGGATGGCCATCAGCGGCGAAAGCAGGATGGCCTTGGCGTCCTCGAAGTTCTCGTTGAGCACGCAGGCGACGTACTCAGGAGCAAAGCGCATTGGAGGAAGTATATAGGTGCTGGGGTGCGGGGTGCGGGGTGCGGGGTGCGGGTGCGGGTGCGGGTGCGGGTGCGTCTGATCCTGGGCGGCAGCCGGGACCTCGCCGTAAGATGACGTCGTGACGTGGATCGTGTCCGGGCGTGAGGCACGGGGAGAACCCAGGCCGGATCTCCTTGTGCGCGATCCGGATCGGGTGGTCGGCTTCCTCGAAGACGCCGCGCACTTTCCGGGGGGCCACGCAGAGATCCTGTGTCTTCCGGAGTCCGAGGCGGACGTCGCGGCCGCCCTCCAACGGTCGTCGCGGATACTCCCGATCGGGGCCCAGTCGTCGCTGACGGGTGGCGCGACGCCGTTCGGAGACGTGCTGCTCAGCCTGAGGCGGATGAAAGGAACGCTGGAGATCGGCAAGGAGTCCGTAAGAGTCCAGGCCGGCGTCACGCTCGACGAATTGCATGCCGCACTTGCGGCACACGGCCGCGGCTACCCGCCCGTTCCCACGTTCACCGGCGCCTCGGTCGGCGGAATCGTGTCAACGAACGCGGCCGGTGCGACAACGTTCAAGTACGGCACGACGCGCGATTGGGTTCGCGCGTTGACCTTCGTGCTGCCTGACGGAAACGTACTCGATCTCACACGCGGACAAGTGAAGGCGCACCCCGACGGCTTCTTCGACCTCGAGCTCGCACGCGGGCGTGTGCGCGTGCCCGTCCCGACCTACCGCATGCCCGCCGTCCCGAAGCTCTCCGCCGGCTACTTCGCGCGCACCGGGATGGACCTCCTCGATCTGTTCATCGGGGCCGAAGGTACGCTCGGCGTAGTTACGGAGGTGACGCTGCGGGTGCTGCCGGTCCGGCCGGCCACGTGCCTTGCTCTGGTCATGTTCGCCGACCTCGCATCGGCCTGGAGCGTCGCTGCGCGACTGCGCGCGGCCGCGCACGAAACATGGCGATCGGGGGATCCGTGCGGCCTGGACGTCGCGGCCATCGAATACATGGATGCGCGGTGCCTCTCGCTCATCCGCGAGCAGGGAGACGACCGACGTTTGGGTGTCCGGTTTCCTGACAGCTCCGTGACGGCGCTCCTCGTGACAATCGAACTGCCGCCGGAGACGACGGCCTCGGACGTGTACGACCAGCTCGGCCGGGCCGGAGACGTCGGCGCGGACGGTCCCATCACGCGCTTCTACACCTTGCTGGCGGAACACGACGCGCTCGATCACGTAGAGATCGCACCTCCAGGCGACCGTGGGCGCACGGCCCAGCTGCTCGGTGTACGTGAAGCGGTGCCGGCAGCGGTCAACGAGCGCGTGGGGTTGGCGAGGCAGCGCATCGACGCGCGAATCGACAAGACCGCCGCGGATGTCATCGTCCCGTTCGACGAACTGGAGGCATTTGCCACGTTCTGTGGCGCCGAGCTCTCGCGCCGGGGGCTGGACGGCGCCATCTGGGGCCATATCTCCGACGGCAATATTCACCCGAATGTCATTCCTCGATCGGCCGAAGACGTGGACCGCGGACGAGACGCCATGCTGGCCATCGGCCGCGAAGCCATCCGTCTCGGGGGCGCGCCGCTCGCCGAGCACGGCGTGGGGAGAAACCCGACGAAACAGCGGCTGCTCCTCGAGCTGTATGGGGGGCGAGGGGTCGACGAAATGCGCGCCGTGAAGTCGGCGATCGATCCGGACGGCAAGCTCGCGCCGGGGGTGATCTTTCCGGGCCGGTGATCTTCAGTTGAGGAGGACGCCGAGCGCGACGCTCGCGAGGCCCGCAACGACGAACCACTGGGCCGCACGGGCTTCGGGCGTGGCCGTCACGTCAGCGGGCGTAAGGCGATCGTCGCCCGTGCCAAGCGCGCGCCCGACGCTCGCCTGGGCGCTGAACGTGGCGACCAGACACGCCAGGAGCAGCAGCCAGCCGCCCCCGAGGGCGACGCGTGCGGCCATGCTCCACTCGGCCAGCCGCATCGACGCCAGGAGCGATCCGAGGAAGCACGTCGCGGCCACAGCGGCGACGAGGCGCAGACGGCCGATCTCCCGGTCTCCCGCCTGACGCAGCAACTCGAGCCGCATCGCACGTTCGGCCCGGCGCCGCTCCTCGTCCAACCGCTGCCGTTCAATCTCCAGCCGCTGGTGATCGCGATCGAACGCCTCACGCAACGCGCCGACGACCACACCAGCCAGGCGGCTGTTGAGCGCATGCTGTGCCGGGGCGAGCCCGTTCTCGGCGGGCCGACCACGCACCCACCGCACGATATCTGTGGCGCCGATGACGCCGTCAATCAGCCGCAACCAGGGAAGCGCCATGCTCCATAGTTTCGCCCAGGCGAGGTTCGACAAAAGCAATTTCTGTCGGTGTTGAGCTGGCTGCCGCGGGCCAACGCGAGGCCTTCGGCCGGAGTCGAACGCCTACGATCCGATCCAGCCCTCGCGAAACGCCTTTTGCGCGGCCGTCAGCGCGCCGCCCACGCTTTCAACCGGCTCGAGCTCGGTGTGCGGATCCTCCTCGAGCACGATGCGCGACGTTCGCAACGTGCCCGAGCGATCGACGAATTCAACCGATACGCTGTCTCCCGGGCGGCGGCGCCGCAGAATCGAGGCGGCCGCCTCGAGAGACGACATGCGCGTGCCGTCTAACGTCCGGATCTCGTCGTCGAGGTCGAGGCCCGCCTTGTAGACCGGAGTGTTCGCCAGCGGAGCGGCGGCGATCCGCAATCCGTCGCGCTGCTCGAGGCGGACATCGCCCCACCAGGCGCGTCCCGCGCCGGCCCGGCGCAGCGAGAGGCCGGCGGGCTGAAGCAGTCGCGCGTAGTCGGGCAACTCGCGGCCGTGGACGTAGCGCACGAAGAAATCTCGCGCGAATGCGGCATCCCCGCTCACTTCTTCCAGCCGCCGCTCCGCATCGTCCAGGGTGTACGGCCGATCGACGTAGCCTTCGCGCGTCGTGCCCCTGCCGTGCGCCCGCCACATCGCGCGCATGAAGTCGTCGAGGGTAATGCGGCCGCCGCTCCGGCCACGCAGGGAGAGATCGAGCGCGAGCGCGATGGCGCCGCCAAACGGATAGTACGAAATAAACGAGCTCGTCCAGTTGGTCCGGTCGACGGTCCTGTTGCCGTCGGTGAACGACGCCATCTGGCTCATCTCCTCCGCGGAGCGGAACTGCCGCCCGGGGTTCAGGGTGACGGCCTCGATGAAACGGTTCATCGCCGACAGCGTGGAGCGGAGATCCGCAAGGCCGGCGCGGCGTTGCGCGAGCGGCCCGTAGTACTGCGTGAAGCCCTCCGCCAGCCAGAGTTCGCCGGACATGTTCGCGCGCTCGAAGTCGAACGGTTCGAGCGCCCGCGGACGGATGCGCTCGACGTTCCAGCCATGGAAGAACTCGTGCGCCACCGTGTCGAGGAGTCCGTCGCGGTCGCTGCGAATCGAATTGGATGACGTCATCACCGTGCTGTTGCGGTGCTCCATGCCGTCGCCGCTGGCGTACGGGAGGTAGTCGGCCAGGAAGGTGTAGGCGCCCGGCTCATACGCCGGGTACTCGCCGAAGATGGCGCCCTCGACTCTGACAATCTTCTCGACGTCGGTCACCAACGCGTCGAGTTCCGCGTCGGTGCCGGTGTGGTGCGCTGCGAAACGGAACGTGCGGCCGTCCACGCTGAACTGACGGACTGCGACGGGACCGACCTCGGCCGGACTGTCCATCAGGTACTGAAGGTTCGGCGCCGAGAACTGAAAGGGTGTCGGGCCCGGATGAAGCTGCGTCGCCACCTGCCAGCGCGCCTGAGGCGGGGGCACGAACGTGACCGTGGCCGGGCGATCGTCCATTCCCCGCGCGAACATGATCGCCGCCGGCATGTTGATGTGCGCGTGAGTCCGGTCGACGGCGAGATACGTGCCGTCCACGCGGTCGCCGAAGACCTTGTAGCGGACGATTACGCTCTCCGGGTGCGGGTGCACGGTCCAGCCGTACGGATCCGGGCGGGAAACGGCGAGCGGACGCCCGTCGCGATCGAGGGCCTCTACGTCGTACACGTTCTTGGCGAAGTCGTGCAACGAGTAGCGTCCGGGAGACGAACGACTCATCCGCAGCTCGAGCGGCGCGGCGGTCAGTTCGCCGAAGGACGCCTCCACCTGCATCCAGTGATGCTCGGGCTCGGGGAAGGTGAAGCGGTACGAAGTCGGCACGGCGCCGCGCATCGGCACCTGAAGGATGACGGCGGCCAGCAGCGCGGCCGCACAACACACGCGACGCGAAGTCATGGCCGTCCACCCTGCGCCGCGTCGCCTTCCTGCCCGGCCGGAGACATGAGCGACTGCGCTACGAAGTCGTCCTCGGGCAGGGCGCCGAGGATCTCGATCCGATCGTCCACGACCGTTTTCGGGACACCGGTCACGTGATAGCGCCGCGCGAGGTCCGGGTACTCCGTGGCTTCGACCGCGTAGGCCCTGATGCGGGGATTCGCAAACGCCATTTCGTGGGCGACAATCACGGCGCGTGGGCATTGCGGACACGTTGGCGTGGTGAACACGTGCAGCGTCATCGGCCGATCGACCGCGGCGACGCGCGCGCGATTCCCCGCCGACAGCATCGACGGCCCGCCGCCTACGAGGAGGATCGCGCGAATCACCGAGATGAACTCGTACCCGGCGGGCGTGCCGAGAAAGCGGATGTTCGAGTCCCGCTCGGCGCCGTGATCGTCCTGACCGAGGATCGCGATGGCGGGCACGCGGTCGATTCCGTACCGCGCCGCCTTCTCGGGCTCGAGGAGGAAGTCCGTCTCTTCGATCGAGATCCGGTCCGACAGCGGCGGCAGCACGGCGAGAATCTCGCGCGTCCGCAGACAGGTCTCGCCGTCGATCGTCTGTGTGAAGAAGACGAGCCGGACGGGCCGCGTCATCGCAGCGAAATCTCCGCGGAGGCGATCCTGATCAGATGCTGTAAGGAGCGGAGACATGCAATGTCGCGAGGTGACGAATCGCAAACGCCTTTCGCATCGCGGCCCCGCTACTTGAAGAGATCGTCGAAGGCCTGGCGCGCGCTCGGCGGCCCGGCGGTGGTGGTCGTCTGGCGCTCGACGGTTGTGCGCGCCTCGAACGACGTGCACTGATTGCCTTCGTCTTTCGGGGCGACGCGGGCGGTCAGCGGCTGCGTGCACTCCCAGCGCGCACTGGTATCGAACGACACGCAATTGATGCAGCTGTGAACGTCCACGCCGCAACGCCCACAACGGATGCCGAACTCGACCGGCAGGGACAACCGGTTGCCGCAGCGCGCGCACTTGAAGACCTCGTGCGACGCCATCAAGTTGGGTGTCTTCGGACCGGACGGGTCCTGCAGTTGGCGGCCGGGCGCGCGTTCCTGCGGCGGTTTCTTCTCGCCGCGCGGCGGTCGATTCCGGTCGCGCGGCTCGTCCTGATATCCCCGCTGCCGGTATTTCCTCTCGTCGCTCATCTGCGCTCCGCCTTCACATTATCAAGGCGCCCGGCGAATCGGGTAAGCGAATAGTTGGGTATTCGGGTCATCGCTGTCTCCGTCGCATCCGTGCAGCCATTACCCAATTACCAGATTACCCAACTACCAGATTCAAGGTATTCTGCCTCTTTCGAGGAGATCGCGTGAACGTATGCCGCGTCGGTGCTGCCGTCGGGGTGCTGGCGATCGCGACGCCCACCCTCGGCGTCTCGCCGCTCGCGCAGTCGCGCAAGCCGTTGACGATCGTCAGCCTCGCGGAGATCCCTCGCGTGCAGGACGTGCAGCTTTCTCCCGACGGCCGCTTCGTCAGCTACATGCTGGCGCGCGCCGACTGGAAGGCCAATCGCCAGATCGCACACATCGTCCGTCAGTCCACGGCGGGCGGCGCGCCGCTGCAGATTACCAACGGCGAAGCGGGCGAAACGACGGCGCGCTGGTCGCCCGACGGCCGCATGCTGCTGTATCTCGCCCGCGGCGACAGCGGCCTCCAGATCTTCCTCGTCTCAGCCGACGGCGGCCAGCCGCGTCAGCTCACCCGTCACGCCACCGGGGTCTACGGTGGTTTCGCGCCGGCCTGGTCGCCCGACGGATCGACGATCTATTTCCTGGCTGCGGACCCGCAGTCGGGCGTCGAGCGAGAGCGCGAGCGGTTGAAGGACGACGTCTATGCGTTCGAGGAGGCATTCCGTCAGCGGCATCTCTGGACCGTCACCACGGCCGGTGGCATCGAACGACGAGTGACCACCGGACCCTTTACGGTGCTCTCGTTCCGGATATCACGCGATGGCACCAGGATCGCCCAGCAGCGCGCGCCCACACCGCTCTTCGCCGACACGTACCGAAGCGAGGTCTGGGTCAGCGACGCCCTGGGCGGCAACCCGCGGGGCGCCACGAACAACAGCGTCGAAGAACTCGAGGCCGAGCTGTCACCCGACAATACCTCGATTCTTTTCCTTGCGGAAGCGAATGGACACCTCGAGCCGTACTACAACTCCTCGCTTTTCGTCATGTCTGCCGATGGCGGCTCACCGAGGCCCCTGCTGCCGGACTTTCCCTACGCAGTCGATCACGCAACGTGGTCGCCTGACGGCCGCGCCGTGCTCGCCGTCGTCAACATGGGCCTGCACAGCGAGGTCGTCCGCATCGATATCGCGACAGGCACACCGCACACGCTGACAGACGGCCAGCATTCAGTGCAGTTCTGGAGTCTGTCCCCCAAGGCGGGTCGCATGGTGTTCCAGCTCGACGAACCCACAAGACTCGGTGACGCCTGGACGATCGGTGTGGAGGGCGGGTCGCTTCGACGGGTGACCGGCGTATACGACGCGCTCGATCGCGATTACTACCTGCCGCGGCAGGAAAGAGTGACTTGGCGCGCCGTGGACGGCACCACGGTGGAGGGACTCCTTTTCTATCCGATCGGCTACGAACCCGGGATGCGGTACCCCATGGTCGTACAGCTGCACGGCGGGCCCGAAGAATCGGACAAGTTTGGCTACGGCCCCGGATTCGTCGTGAACTATGTGCCGGTGCTGGCGGCGAAGGGATATGCGGTCTTTCGCCCAAACTACCGGGGCAGCACAGGCTACGGCGATGTGTTTCTCCGCGATGTCGTGGGCAAGTATTTTCAGAATATGCACCTGGATGTCATGTCCGGAGTGGACCACCTGGTGCGCCTAGGGGTAGCGGACCCGAACCGACTGGCTGTCATGGGGTGGAGCGCGGGTGGTCATTTGACCAATAAGCTCGTCACCTTTACCAACCGTTTCAAGGCGGCGTCGTCGGCGGCGGGCGTCGCCAACTGGATATCTCTCTTTGCAGAGACAGATACCAGGGCCGGACGAGCCATGTGGTTTGGGGGAATGCCCTGGGGCCAGAACGCGCCCGTCGAGACGTTCTGGAACAGCTCTCCTCTGAAAGAAGCGGCGAACGTGCGGACGCCGACGTTGCTTGTCGCCGGTGAAGAGGACGTGCGTGTGCCCCTGCCTCAATCCATCGAGATGCTGCGCGCGCTCCGGGCCAACGGCGTGCCGACACGGCTGATGATCGCGCCGCGCGAAGGGCATCAGTGGGCCGAACTTCGCCATCAACTCTTCAAAGCGAACGCCGAGCTCGAGTGGTTCGAGCGCTACGTGATGGAACGTCCGTATGTCTTCGAGCGTGCGCCGGGAGACCCCGTGGATGCCGACCTTCCGACAATCCTGCAGTAATTCCATCACAACTTGACGCCGCAGTTCCTGCAATGGCCGGCTGTTCAGCGCTTACTGCCGCGAATCATTCTCGTCGCTCTGACGCTCGCGGGTCTTCTGACGGCCGCACGCCTGCTCGTCTTACCGGACCGTGGCCTTCAGGCTGAATACTTCATCGGAGACCAGACCATTGGTGCACCGGCGATCGTGGCCGTCGACCGGACACTCTCAACCGTCCAGATTGCACGCCGCTGGGCCGGAGCCGCACCCGCATCTTTCAGCGTCCGCTGGTTCGGCTTTCTGACCGTCGCACGCGCGGGCCGCTACACCTTCGCCACTACGTCAGACGATGGCTCCGCGATGTTGATCGACGGGCGGCTGCTCGTCGACAACGGGGGGCTGCACGGGCCGATTCTGAAAACGGCGAGTGTGGCGCTGACCGCCGGGGCCCATCCCGTCCTCGTGGAGCTCACCCAGGCAGGAGGGACGTTCGCATTCGAGTGGCAGTGGTCGCGCGAAGGCGGCGACCTCGGCACGGTGCCCACTTGGGCGCTGACGCCGTACAAGGTCGCCCCGTGGCGTGTCGGTGTCGCCAGGGCTCTCGATCTCTCGGCGTGCGTGGCTGTCAGCGTCGGGCTTCTGGCGCTCCTCTGGCGCGTTCTGTCTGCGCGGTGGACAGCGGCGAGGCATCCACGCGCGGCCGCGTTCGTGCTCTTCATCGTGTTTGCCGTGGTGCACACGTGGCCGATGGCAAGCGACCCCGGTCATCTGGCCCGCCATGACAACAGGGACACCATTCTCAACGAGTGGATCGTCGCCTGGGTCGTGCACCAGGCCACTCATGCGCCGCTCCATCTGTTCGACGCGAATATTTTCTATCCCGAGCGATACACGCTCGCGTACTCCGAACCCATGATCGTCCAGGCGGCAATCGGCGCGCCGATGATCTGGCTCGGTGCCTCGCCCGTGCTCACCTACAACCTGCTCCTCATGCTCGGCTTCGCCTTGAGCGGCTGGTCGATGTGCCTTGTCGTCAGGCGCTGGACCGGAGACTGGACGGCGGGGTTGGTCTCCGGGCTCGTCTTCGGGTTCTGCGCGCACACGCTTACGAGGATTCCGCACCTGCAGGCGCAGCACGCTGAGTTCCTGCCGATGGCGCTGCTGGCACTCGATACCCTTCTCCTCCGTCCGACCGCGCGCCGCGGTGTCGTTCTCGCGCTGTGGTGCGTGTTGCAGGGATTGACCTCGCTGTATCTCCTTGCCATCACGCTGTTCACGATGACCGCCGCGGTCGTTTCGCGCGCCGACAACTGGTGGGGCCGCGAGGGTCTGCCGGTGCTCCGGGCGCTGTCAGCGACTGTCCTCGTCGCCGGGGTCGCGCTGCTGCCATTCCTGCTGCCCTATTACCATGTCAGCGCAGAGCAGGGACTGACGCGCTCGCTCGGCGACGCAGCCAACTACTCGGCCTCGTGGAGCGACTACCTGACGACGCCCTCCCGATTGCACGTGTCGACCTGGAGCGGACGATTCGCCGGCGGGACGGGGCTGTTTCCCGGGGCGCTTGGGCTCCTGCTGGCGGCGCTCGCACTCGCGCGCGGCGCGGCATTCAGGGATCGGCGCGCCCGTATGTGCCTCGCGGTCGGCCTCGCCGGCCTCTACCTGTCGTTCGGGCCGAAGATGCCGGGTTACGCCGCTTTGTACGCGGCGCTGCCGCTGTTGCACGGCATCCGCGCGACCGCGCGGTTCGGCTACATGGTGACGCTTTCGGTCGCGGTTCTGGCCGGATTCGGTGTCGTCTCGCTGCGTTCGCTCGTGCCTGCGCGCGCGTGGCCGACGCTTGCCGTTCTGCTCGTGGCGGCCTCAGGTCTCGAGTCGCTGGCGGCGCCGCTCGGCCTCTCGCGATTTGACGGCATCGCGCCGGTGTACGATCGGCTGCCACGCGCGCCGGGCACGGTCGTTGTGGAAGTTCCGTTTGCCGGTCCGCGCAGCGCACAGTTCCATGCGCACGCCATGCTCAACTCGACGAGACACTGGCAGCCACTTGTGAACGGCTACAGCGGCTTTCAAGCGCCGAGCTTCTACCCCCACGCGGAAGCCCTGCAGGGATTTCCCGACGATCGGTCAATTGCGATGATGCGCACGATCGGCGTCACCCACGTCTTCGTGCATACGAGCCAGTACGAGCTCGACGCGCTCGAGGCATTGAGGGCACGACGGGAACTGGAGAAGGTGGATCAATTCGGAGACACCGAACTGTATCGCGTGCGGTAGGCGCGCCGCCTGACCTTGCATCCGCACGCAGGCTCCAGGCTTCGGGCTTCGGGCTCCGGTCGCTCGAAGATCGATCCGGGGCCTCCACCGGGGTCGCCGGCCACCGGCATATTGTCCCAGGTTCGTGCATCCACCTCGCGGCCTGTGCGTTTCTTGAAGACGCCACCCCGCCGCGCGCTCGTCCGCCGACGATCGACGATGTCGTTCGCGATCCCCTGCCGTCGAACCGGAAATGTCGGCTTGGCTCGCGGAATTGGGGCTCAGATGGTTCCTGATCGCGGTCGGCGCGCGGATGGTCAGTGAGTCTCGAGCAGCCCGAAGCCTGGAGCCTGGAGCCCGGAGCCTAGAGATCTACCGATCCCAGACGAGACGATCGCTGACGTTCAGGTACGCGGGTCCGGGGATGACGACGCACAGGGGCGTGCCGTCGGCGGTCCGCACGCTGTAGATCACATCCGGGCGGGCGGCAAATTCCTGGACCGATGCTCTGGGTCCGCGCAACAGCCGGATATCGAAGTGGTAGTCCCTGGAGGCGCGCGGCACCGACATCAGCGAGCGGTAGCGCGCCGCGTCGGCCTCGACTGCCTGGATCGGGTTACCCGACACAACGATAGGAAACCCGCTCCGCTCGGCGCGACGGGCGGCCCACTGCACCGCTTGCAGCACGCTATTTCCCCAGTAGTCCATGTCGTACCGCGCGAACGCCTCGCGCGGTCCTCCCATGAGCGGACTGAAGTAGACGATCTGGTTCGGGTGGTTGCGCAGCTGAAACACAAGCGGCTCGAGAAGGCCCAGAGACAGGAGGACGGCAACCACCCACCGGAGACGGGGTTGCCGGAACTCCAACGCGCAGCTCCAACCGGCCGCGGCAAGCACCATGAGCGGCGGCACGATGAACTCCAGATGGCGAATTCCGTCGTAGATGGTGGCGTCGCGGACGATCGCTGCGGCCACCGGCGTGAGCGCGAATGTCGCCAGTCCGGTCCACGCGGCCACCTCTGCCGCCCCTTTTTTCCAGACGAGACCAGAAAGCGCGATTCCGCCCAGCACTACAGGCGGCAGACTCATGAACAGCCACGCGGGCACGTACGACCGGGGCAGACTTCCTGCGCCCAGGCTTTGCCCGTCGTACAGCACCTCGAATCCTCTGGCCCAGTCCGCACGCGAAGTGATGAGGAACCCATCGAGCGGCCTGAGATAAGGCGACGCCTGGGCCCATGGCCACGCCAGCGTCCCGAGCGGCAGGACGACAAGCGCCAGAAGCATCACTTTCGCTGCCGTGGTCGCCAGGATTCCCCAACGTTCCGATCTGTACGTCGTCAAGGTCCACCAGCCGGCGACCAACAGGATGACGCCGCCGGCGTAGGCCAGGAGAATCACACCGAGCGGCCTGACGTTGATCGCAAGACCGATAGCCAGCGTCAGCCCGGCCAGGTGACGCCAGGACACGAAGGGAGGCCGCCAATCGATGGTCAGCGCGAAGTAGAGCGCTGCCATGGAGAGCGCCGCAAACGGCGCATCTTTCGGGTTGTTCATTGCGTCGGCGAAGAAGCGAGGAGATAGCGCGAGGAACAGCGCGGCGAGCCACCCGGCGCGGCGGCCGAACAGACGCCCCGCCAGCAGGCCCGTGAACACGATTCCGACCCATCCGAAGACGCTCGTCACGACGTGCCGCACGACATACGTATCGGCGTGCACGACGTGTTGCGCCGTGACAGCGACCAGTTCGACCAGGCCGCCGTACAGGTACTGGTTCCCGAGGTCGGTGTCGAAGCTGGATCGCGGGAGTCGTCCGTGCAGGTAGTCCCAGATCTCTTCACCGTACTTCTGCTGGAAGCGTTCGTCCCACGTGAAGCCGAAATCGCGCGACACCGACATCATGAAAGCGAGCAGCGCGACAAACGCCGCCACAGCGACCCACGCGTGACGCCTAGAGGACATTCCGGTAGTACCCGCGGGCATCGAACCAGAGCGTCCGCGCAACATCGAGCATCATTGCCGCTCCGTCCCTGACCTTGTGCACCGAGCTGGTGGGGTGATACTCGCAGTGCACGGGCACTTCCACGATGCGGTACGAACGACGCTGGGCAATGCGCAGCACTTCGACGTCGAATCCGAAACCGTCAATCCTCTGGATCGCGAACAGGGCGCGCGCGCGGGCGCCATCGAACGCCTTGAAGCCGCACTGGGTGTCGCGGAGGCCCGGGACGGCCACGGTCTGCACGATCCAGTTGAACGCCCGACTCAGGTGATGGCGGATCGGCTGCTCTTCGCCGGTCTCCGACGAACCCGGCAGCGCGCGCGATCCGATGGCCAGATCCGCACCTCCACGGAGGACGTCGAGAAACCGTTCGGCGTCTTCGATCGGCAGCGAGAGATCGGCGTCGGCAAAAATCACGTAACGTCCGCGGGAGGCGACGACGCCCCGACGGACAGAATAGCCCTTCCCCCGGTTGCGGCCGTTGTCGATCACCCGCACGTCGTCACGCGCTGGAGCCACACGGTCAATCTCCTCGCGCGCCCCCGGCCGGCCACCATCGAGCACGATGATGAGCTCAGATCGGTATCCGCGCGACGACAGAAAGCGGAGCACCCGCTCGACGGTCGCGCCAATCCTGTGGGCTTCGTTGAACGCCGGGATCACGACGCTGAGGATCACGTCCGCCGGAGTGTCGGGGGAACGCGACGCCGGACTCATTCGATGAGTCGTATTCTAACGTAGCGGAACGCGCCGCCGCGGCCGGCTTAGAATGTCCGGGAATGAGTGAGCTCGACATCGGCGCCGTCCCGGCGTCGACGAGGCCAGGATCCGAGGACGAGGCGCGCGACCTCGGTTTCGGCGCCGTCGTCAGCCGCGCGCATCAGCGGCTGCTCAACCCGGACGGTTCGTTCAACGTCGCACGATCGGGCCTGGGGCTGCTCGAGACCCTGGCTCCCTATCAGCAGCTGCTGACGATCTCGTGGCCGGGATTTCTCGGAGTTGTGACCGTCATCTACTTCGCGTTCAACCTTCTGTTCGCAATGGCCTATCTGGCAGCCGGCGCGCACGCGCTGCTCGGCCCCGATCCCGCGACGATCGGCGGCGGGTTCGCGCGGGCGTTCTTCTTCAGCGTTCAGACCTTCGCGACCATTGGATACGGACAGATCGGCCCGAACGGCTTCGCCGCGAACTGCATCGTCACCGTCGAAGCGTTGGCCGGGCTAATGTTCCAGGCGCTTGCCACGGGGCTGCTCTTCGCGCGGTTCTCCCGTCCGTCGGCGTCCATCCTGTTCAGCCGGCACGCGATCGTCGCCCCCTATCGAGACGGCCTGAGCCTCCAGTTCCGAATTGCGAACCGGCGCCGGAGCGAGATCGTCCAGGTGGAAGCGCAAGTGCTCTTCAGTGCGATGCAGCCCGATGGGCGGGGCGGCCTGGTGCGGCGCTACGTGCCGCTGCCGCTCGAGCGCAGCAGCGTGACCTTCTTCCCCCTGTCGTGGACCATCGTGCACCCGATTGACGCGAGCAGCCCGTTCGCCGGGCAAACGCCGCAAAGTCTGGCCGAGGCGGAAGCGGAGATCCTGGTCCTGCTCTCGGGGATTGACGAGACCTACGAGCAGACGGTCCACGCGCGTTCGTCCTACAGCGCGGACGAGATTCGCTGGAACGCGCGCTTCACTTCGATCTTCGTGCGCACGGACGCCAAGGCCCAACTGTCCGTCGACATCAGCCGGCTGCACGACGTCGACCTGCTGTAAGAACGTGATTTTGGTAATTCCCACTTCGTCAGTGCGTCATCCCGTACATGACGTAGTTCACACCCAGCTTGTAGGCTTCGTTGGTCTCGTCGAAGGGCCGAAACCCTCGGCCCGACCATTCCCAGTACTGCGAGATGTCGGTGTTGTAGTTGACGATGAGGAGCAGACGTTTCCTGGGATCGTTGTCCTCGTAGAGGCCGCGGAAGATTGGTTGCCCCGCGTTGTAGGCCTGGGGAAAATCGGTCAGCGACTTGATCTCGAAAAACGCGTGGAAGATCGGGTGGGAGGAATCCATGTCGACGAAGCGCGCGTTGGGGAAGACGCGCTTCATGTTGCGCTCGAAGTTGTCCCAGCCTCCGCCGCCCGCGCCAAAGGTGCCGGCGATCTTGAAGTCGTCGAAGATCGCGAAGCCGCCCTTCAACAGATATTTTCCGAACGCCGCCGCCTCGTCATCGTTCATCTCCCACCAGCCAGCTTCGGTGATATAGGCGAGGGGGTACTTGCACAGCTCGTCGTCGTCGAGCGAAAAGACGTTGAAGTGAGAAACCCGGCCGTTGAGATACGTGATCTCGTTCATGATCCGCATCAGGTTGTCTTCGGACAGCGGGTATCCATGCGCCCATGACGGGATGCCGCGGTACCAGTAGCCGCCGGGAGCGGTCGTGTATTTGAGGCGCGCAAAGGTGAACTGGCCGTCGTAGGGCACGTTCCCGAGCTCGGGACCTTGGTCTTCGCCCCCGAAGGGCCAGCGCTGCGCGAACGCGCCGCTGCTCATGCACAGGAGAATGGCGCACGAGAGGATCAGCGCGGAATGCGTCGAGCGGGGCGCGCGCGCCGCACTCGATTGACCCGCCTCGACCTGCTCCTCGCGTTGGCCGCGGAGAAGGTTCTGGCGGAGCGCCGTCACCAGACGCAGCAGCATTCCCATTTATCCATCGGGCCCGGTCGTCCGCGCAAGGCGCCTGGCCGCCCCTTCCGATTACTTTGCGGCGTGTCCTGGTCGGTGCTCGCAGGGCAGGTCAGTCCGCCACGCTCGGAGGCGAGCGTGGGGTGGCTGGGCCCTGGGCTCGAAAGAACGCGTCCAGCCACATTTGTAGGTCGGCTCGAATCGAGGTACGGTTTTGTATGCTATCCAATTGGCGGACGCACCGATGTCGTCCGTCAAGGTGGTCCTGATCTTGCTGCTGAGACGCTCATGAAGTCGAAGTCACCTGCGAAGAGCCCGGTCGCCGAGCCGACGACGGCGACGGCAAAATCCGCCGTCGCTCGGAAGCCGCGCGCCCGCAAAAATACATCCGTCGCCGTCACCAGCTCCGCAGCTCGAGACGCGGCCGCTACCGCACCCCAGGATCTGATCGCCCAACGCGCCTACGAGCTTTTCATCGAGCAGGGCGGAGAGCATGGCCGCGACATCGAGCACTGGTTGGCCGCCGAGCGCGAGCTGCTCACGCGCGCCTGAAAGCCGCGGGGAAGCAGAGCGGTCGGACCGGTTGGCGAGGCGCGTCGGAGGGAGGGTCGCTCGCCCAAAACGCGAGACCGGTGCTCCCGTGTCTCCTATCCTCCGGCGTTCGTCTGCGATGCGTCCGGCGCGGCATAGCCTTCCGCGTCGTCGTAACCGCCGTGATACGCGTTGCCGTCTGGCCGGCGGATCTTCGAGTGCGCGACGACGCGATCGCGGCGGAGACCGCGGAAGTCCTCGAGCGAGGACCATCCATGCCGCTCCATCGCCTCGGCCATGCCCGATCGCAGCTGGTTGATTACGTTAGGGCCGATCGCGTGATCGAGCATCGCAGCGGTGCACACCTGCACGGTGCCGCAGCCGAGCAGGAAGTAGTTCAGCGCGTGGGCGAACTCGGCGATACCCCCGATGCCGGAGAAAGCCTTTTCTGGAAACGCCTGCGTGAGCTGCGACATCTTCGCCATCGAAAGCGGCAGAATCGCCGGACCACCCAGCCCACCCGACGAGACGTAGCCGTCCACGTTCATCTCGAACTCGAGCGTGGCCGGATCGACGAGCGGAAGCGACGGAAACGTGTTCGACGAGGTCACAGCGTCCGCCCCGCCGAGGAACGCGCCCTTCGCCTCGACGACGATCTCCGTAGTGGAAGGCGTGAGCTTCGCCCAGATGGGGACGTGCGCCACTTCGCGGACGGCTTGGGTGACGACCGAAATCAGCTCCTGATCCTTGCCGATGTTCGAACCCATGTCGTTCCGGTCCATGTGGGGACACGAGAGGTTCAGCTCCACGGCATCGGCGCCCTGATCCTGGCAGGCGGTCGCGAGCGTCTGCCAGTGACGCAGCTCGTCGTCGCTGCCCGAGCCGGCCATGATCGACGCAATCAGAATGCGCGAGGGATGGGCCTTCTTGATCCTGGCGATGCGCGGCACCCACCAGTCGAGCGTCTTGTCCGAAATCAGCTCCCAGTTCCACGAGGAGTGGAGCGCGGCGCCCCGCCGCTTCTGCATCGAGAGATGGGACGACTCCGGCGTCGCGCGGAGAAACTTCGTCCGGGGGCCCACGACATTCGCTACCGGGTGGACTCCAATCGTCTTGGTGACGACGCCGCCCCAGCCCGCGTCGAACGCCCGCATGATGTTGGCGTCCGATTCCGTGGGCGGGGCGGAAGCGAGAAGAAACGGGTTCTCGAACCGCAGGCCGGTGAAAGTGACCGCCAGTTGCGCGCCCATAGTCATTTCCTCGGAAAGTAGCTAACTATAGCTCACTATAATGGCGCTTCGCGCCTTCGAAGCGTTCGTGGACGTGCCAGTCGATTCAGCACCGGTCAGGCCGAGAAGAAGGACTACCCATGCCTCGCATAGTCGTCGGCGGAGTGATTCAGGCCGCAACACCGTTTACCGATCCCGCAGCACCGGTCGAAAAGGTCCGGCAGGCGGCGATCGACGTGCACATCCCGCTCATCGAGGAGGCCGGTCGGCGAGGCGTCCAGATCCTCGGACTGCAGGAAGTCTTCAACGGTCCCTACTTCTGCCCCTCGCAGGACGCGCATTGGTACGATATGGCCGAGTCGGTCCCCGGACCAACGACGGAGCTCATGGCGACCTACGCCAGGAAGTACGGGATGGCGATGGTCGTTCCGGTCTACGAACGAGAGCAGGCCGGTGTCTACTACAACACCGCGGCGGTCTACGACGCCGACGGCTCGTATCTCGGCAAGTACCGCAAGAGTCACATCCCGCATACGTCCGGATTCTGGGAAAAGTACTTCTTCAAGCCCGGCAACCTCGGGTACCCCGTCTTCAAGACGCGGTATGCGGCGATCGGCGTCTACATCTGCTACGACCGGCATTTTCCCGAAGGCGCACGGATTCTCGGGCTGAACGGCGCGGAAATCGTCTTCAACCCGTCCGCCACGGTCGCCGGCCTGTCGCAGTACCTGTGGAAGCTGGAACAGCCCGCCCACGCCGTCGCCAACGGCTACTTCATGGCGTGCAGCAACCGTGTCGGCACGGAAGCACCCTGGAACATCGGCCGGTTTTACGGTTCGTCCTATTTCGTCGATCCGCGCGGCAATTTCCTCGCGACGGGATCGGAAGACAAAGACGAGCTGGTCGTGGCCGAGATGGACCTCAACATGATTGAAGAAGTCAGACGCGTCTGGCAGTTCTACCGGGATCGCCGGCCGGACAGCTACGGCGCAATGGTGGATCCCACTTCATGAGCCTCCTCATCAAGCACGGCACGATCGTCACCGCCGTCGACCAGTACGTCGGCGACGTGTTCGTCGAAGGCGAGAAGGTCTCCACCATCGGTACAGCGCTCGACATCCCGGCCGACCGGGTCATCGACGCTGCGGGCAAGTATCTGTTCCCGGGCGGCATCGACGTCCATACGCACCTCGATATGCCCTTCGGTGGAACGAACTCGGCCGACGACTTCGAGTCGGGCACGATCGCGGCTGCGCACGGCGGCACGACGTCCATCGTGGATTTCGCGATCCAATTCCGCGGGCAGACGCTGCACGATGCGTGGGAAACGTGGATGAAGAAAGCCGAAGGAAAGGCGGCCATCGACTACGGCTTCCACATGATCATGACGGAGGTGAACGACCGGATCGAGCTCGAGATGGACGCGCTCGTCCGTCAGGGCATCACGTCGTTCAAGCTGTTCATGGCGTATCCAGGCGTGTTCATGCTGGACGACGCGAGCATTTTCAAGGCGCTCATGCGGACTGGAAGAAACGGCGGCACCATCTGCATGCACGCGGAGAACGGCGGTGTAATCGACGTGCTCACGAAGAAAGCGCTTTCGGAGGGGAAGACCGCGCCCAAGTATCACGCGCTCACTCGGCCGGCGCGCGCCGAAGCCGAGGCGACGCACCGCGCCATCGCCCTCGCCGAAATAGCGGACGTCCCCATCTACATCGTTCACTTGTCTGCCGCCGAAGCGCTGGAGATGGTCACAGAAGCCAGGGACCGCGGAGTGCCGGCCTTTGCCGAGACGTGTCCCCAGTACTTGTTCCTGTCGTACGACAACTACGAGGAGCCGGGCTTCGAAGGCGCGAAGTATGTCATGAGCCCGCCGCTCCGACCGAAAGACACACAGGACCGGCTATGGCGGGGCCTTGCGTTCAACGACCTTCAGGCGATCTCGACAGACCACTGCCCCTTTTGCATGAAGGAGCAGAAAACGCTGGGCGAGCACGACTTCTCGAAGATCCCGAACGGGGCGCCCGGGATAGAGACGCGGATGAGCCTCGTATACGACGGCGGCGTGCGGACAGGCCGGATCTCGCTGAATCGATTTGTAGAGCTGACCTCGACGTCCCCCGCGAAGATCTTTGGACTCTTCCCGCGAAAGGGTACGATTGCGCCGGGGTCGGACGCGGATATCGTCGTATTCGATCCCGAGAAGCGAGTGCGGCTGTCCGTGACGACACTGCACATGAACGTCGACTACAACCCGTACGAAGGCCGCGAGGTCGTCGGGGCGGCCGAGACCGTGATCTCGCGGGGCAAGGTCGTCGTCGACGGGGGCCAGTTCGTCGGCCGCGCAGGAGCGGGATCGTTCCTGAAGCGATCGACGCGCATGTAGCAGGGCTGAAGCCCCGCGCAGCGTACGCAGCCGGACCCGGGGCGAGTAGGCGCCGCGGCACAGCGAGAGCCAGCATGACACTGAAATCACCGATTGTCGGCGTCCTGGGCAACACGGTCTCCCATTCCAGATCGTGAACATCGATCTCGCCGCCTCCGATGAGTTTCACGGGCTCCGATCGCGCCCGTTCAGTCTTACACCGGATCTCCGGTTCACGTACCACAGCCGTTCACACACGCGCGCCCTCGAGCAGATCGCGCTGGCGCTGAAGCGGCGCGAGGGCCTCGTTGTGGTGATCGGCGCGGTGGGCACGGGCAAGACGATGCTCTGCCGGGCGTTGCTCGAGACTTTCGAGACTCGCACATTCCAGTCGGTCATCCTCGATCCCCTGCTGACGGTCGAGGACCTGCTGATCCAGGTGTTGACGGACTTCGGCCTGATGAGCGAGCGCGACAAATCGGCTCTGCCCGCCCCGATGACCGAGGTGGCGCGGCACGACCTGGTGACGACGCTGCAGAAGTTCCTGGCGTCGCTGATTCCGCTCAACGCGCACGCCGTGATCATGATTGACGAGGCGCAGCACCTGACCGGTCCGGTGCTCGAACAGGTCCGCCTGCTCTCGAACTTCGAGACCGACGAGGCGAAGCTCCTCCAGATCGTGCTCGTCGGCCAGCCCAATCTCGACATCCTGCTCCAGCGACCGGACATGCGGCAGCTCAACCAACGCGTCGCCCGACGCTGCGAGCTCGAGCCACTCACCGAGACCGAGGTTCGGGACTATGTCGAGCGGCGGCTGCTGGTGGCCAGCGAAGATCCCGACTCTGTACGGCGCGACGCGGGCTCCTGGCCTTCCGACGACGGACGCAGCGTGCAGTTCACGCCGGAGGCGATGCAGCTGGTCGCGGCGATCTCACGAGGCGTTCCGCGGCTCGTGAACACGATCTGCGATCGCGCGCTCGAAGCCGCCTTCGAGGAACGCGAACACGTGATCGATCAGAAGACCGTGCTGCTGGCGGCCAAGCGCCTGCGGCTGCCGGTGCCGGCCCGGGGAAAATACGCGCGCGCCGCGGCGGCGGCAGTGCTGATCGGTCTCGCCGGAATGGGGGGATGGTGGTGGCGGTCGAACAGTCCCGCGGCGAGCGTATCCACGCCGCAGGCACCAGGCGCGATCGTGCCGGTCGCGGCGCCGCCTGGACCGACGGCGGCCGCGCCGATCGCGCCCGCCTCGGAATCAGCCGCGGGCGCAACCGCCTCGTCCCTCAGAACGACGTCGCCGCAGCCCGCGCCGACCGGCTCCGCCGCCCCCACAGCGGCCGCACCGCCTCCGGGAGGATACGAAATTACCGCCGCGTCCTTCAGGACCGAAGAGCGCGCGGTAGGCGTCGCCGAGAGGATTGTCTCGTCTGGCCTTCCCGCCGCTTCACGCCCCGATTCGACGCGTCAGTGGTATCGCGTCGTCGTCGGACCTTTCCGCTCGTCGGACGCGGCGAGGGCGGCGCAGGAAAAGCTGGAGGCCCAGGGATTCGATGACACGCACATCTATCTCAACACGCCCGCCCCGCGCTGACAGCCGCATCTGAGGCTGTCAGGCACCGAGTTGCGGATTTCAGCGGCGTCCGGATCTGGACTCAGCGCAAACTGAATGACGCCCCGACGACGAGCGTGAAGCTGTTGGCGGGTTCCTTCATGATCGTGTATTGCGCGTTCACAAAGGGTTCGTACGCGGCGCCCGAACGCATCGCGAACCGCACGCCCGAGACGAGGTTCAGTCCCACGTCCGAATTGGTTTCGGCGTTCTCGAATCTCAGTTGATGTATCGCGAGGCCCAGCCCCGAGTAGGGGCGCAAGCGGCCGGGGTTCGCCAGCCGGAAGTTCGTCAGGAAGTTGATGTCGAACTGCTGCATCGAGCCATTGTCGAAGGGACGAAACACGTAGCGGGGGTCGATTTCAAGGTTGGGTTGCCCGAGGTGAATCCTGGCGTCGCCGCCAAGCAGCAGCGCGTCCTCCGTGCTGTCGAACTCCCGTCCGACGTAGGCCCCGGCGCTGATCACACCGGCCCGAGAATCATCGGCCAGGCCGACGGTCTGTGCATGCACCGACCTTGCGGTGACAAGGACCACGAGGACCAACAGCACGACTCGAGTGAACATCTTCATTCAGCGACTCTCCTCCTGGCAGCTTACTCCGCTCTTTCGAAAGGTACAAGAGTGGAGATTGAGACAAGCCAACAAGCGGAGCTAGGTCTCCCGGTCCCTTCGCACCGAGACTTTCTTCCCTCTAATCGTCGTCAGCCGCAACGCCTTGATGATGCCGTCCGCCAGCTTTTCGGGGACCTCGACGAGCGAGAACTTGTCGGCGATCTCGATCGCCCCGAGGGCACGCGATGGGACGCCGGCTTCGCCGGTAATCGCTCCCACCAGATCTGCCGGCCTGATGCCCGCGTGACGGCCGGCGGCGACAAATAGACGGACGCAGCGTCCGTCGCGGTCTACTGTTCCGCCGCGCTCGCGCGCGGGCCGTGCGGGGCCGATCGCCTGCGGGATCTCGCGATCGCCTTCGTCTCCCCCGCCTCCCGCGTGCAACATGGCAATGGCGGCCGTGGCGATCTGGACGATGTCGAACTCCTGCGCAAGCGAATCGACGACGACGCGGACGTTGTCGTGGTCGCCGGCGAGCAGGCGCTCGCGAAGCGTCGCGCGCGTGATGTCGAGACGCCGAGCGCGAAGATCGGCGACGGTCGGCACGGTCGCGATCTCGATTTTCGCCCTGGTGAATCCTTCGATCGCGCGAAGCAGCCGCTGCTCACGGGGCTCGGCCAGCGTAATCGCCGTTCCGCCACGTCCCGCGCGGCCCGTGCGCCCGATCCGGTGGAGGTACGCATCGGCAGACGCCGGCACATCGTAGTTGACGACGTGCGAGAGGTGCTCGATGTCGAGACCGCGCGCCGCAACGTCGGTGGCAATCAGCAGGTCGGCCTTCTTCGCGCGGAACAGGCCCATCACGTGATCGCGCTGGCGCTGCATCATTCCGCCGTGCAGCGCCTGGCCGCGATGGCCGTGCGCGTTGACGGTTTCGACCAGCGACTCGACCTCGAGGCGCGTGCGGCAGAACACGAGCGTCGCGACCGGATCCTCCATGTCGAGGATCCGCGCGAGCGTCGCCGGCTTGTGCGAACGGTGCACGATGTACGCAACCTGCCGGACGCGCGGGAGCTTGCCGGAGGCGGTTTTTTCGCGCGCGATCGTCACGCGTGCAGGCGAGCGCAGGTGCCGCTCGGCAATCGACAGAATCCGCGCCGGCATCGTCGCCGAGAAGAGTGCGGTCTGGCGCGAGGCCGGGGTCGCCTTGAGGATCGCATCGAGGTCCTCGGCAAAGCCCATGTCGAGCATCTCGTCCGCCTCGTCGAGCACGAGAACGCGGAGGGCGTCGAGCGCCAGGGTCTGGCGGCGCAAGTGATCGAGCGCCCGGCCGGGCGTGGCCACGACCACGTGTGCGCCTCGCTCGAGGGCGCGGATCTGCAGGTGCATGGGAGCGCCGCCATAGAGCGGCAGCACCGAGAGACCAAGTCCCTTGGCGTATTTGTGCACCGCTTCGGCAACCTGCATGGCGAGCTCGCGCGTCGGCACGAGCACCAGGCCCGCGGTCTGCCTTGGCGTCGGACGCCCGTCGCCGATTCGCTGGAGCATGGGCAGCGCGAACGCAGCGGTCTTGCCGGTGCCGGTCTCGGCCTGGCCGAGCAAATCGCGCCCGGTCAGCAGAAGCGGAATCGTTTCCCGCTGGACGGGCGTCGGTTCCTCGTAGCCGAGCGCCGCGACGGCGGCAGCCAACTCCGCCTGCAAGCCGAGCGCGCTGAACGTGATCGGGGCTGCGGCTGGCGCTGAGGGCATCCGACGATCATCTCACGCCTTGGCAAGGCATGCCGCCGTGCATGCGCTCGTTATGCAAGTGCACGTTTTTCTGCGACTAGCCGGAAGTTCTCCGACGGCCGGAAGCCCTAGCCCAGCAAGGCGGACCGTGTAATTTTCACCCTGTTGGCCGCTGAACGCTTTGCTTCCAGACAGCACTCATCCGTGTAAGTAGTTCCAACGATTGATTAAGGCCGCGTCACATATTTTGCAATGCTGTGGGCAGCACTGAGCAAGGAGGTAGGGCCGATGACCAATGGAACACGTGCAGCTATTGCGGTCGGGTTTCTCGGCGCGTTTGGATTGGGCGTCTGGGCAGGACCTCGGATGACGTCTCATCCCTCGAGCGTTGTCGATGCGCCCGTAGCGGCAGTCGCTCCGTCAACTGCGGAAACGCCCACGACCGCTCCGGTCGCTCCGCCCTCGCGTACGCGCGCTGGCGTGGCGAATCCGCAACCAGTCGAGACGACGTTTACTCCACTTCGTACGTCCATCTCCCCTGGTGCTCCAGAACTGCACACACGCTTGAAGCCGCTCTTGAAGGCCGGGGCCGACATGGAGATCGCCGCTGAAGGATTCCACAGCGCCGAGCAGTTCGCGACGGTCGTGCACGCCTCGCAGAACGTCAACGTGCCGTTCATGCTGCTCAAACACCGCGTGCTCAACGAGGGTGACACGCTTGTCGCGGCGATTCGCAAGTCGAAATCCAACGTGGACGCCGTCGTGGAAGCCGAGCGGGCCCGCGCAGAAGCGCGATCTGACATCGCGTCTCTCGACTGAACCGTTCGGCCAAGATAACGAGAGTTCGTCGGCCACCACCGTGTTCAGGGTGGTGGCCGCTTTCGTATTGCAGCGCCTCGACAGGCATCTTTCCTTTCTCCCAGCATCAGTTTCCGCCTCCAGCAGGACCGAGCCCCGGACGTCTGGCCGTTCGGGCGGCGTGGATGGACGTCCCGACGGCCGGAAGCTGTCAGCGGTCACGCCGAAGTACCCCTCTCGACGTGCGCCAGAAGCGTGTCTCGGGTGAGCTGCGTTGGGCTCCGACCGGCTAGAATCTGGTGCACGGCCGATTCGCGGCACGTTCGGGCGGCCACGGGCGAGGATGAGGCGATATGTCGGCACTGATTGAAGCGATCGAGATCAAGAGGAAGATGTTCTTCGAATACGAGAGCACGCCTTATCACTGCATCGAGGTGGAGATCTCACGACCGACCGCGCGCGGCGGGCAGACGTTGGTGCGCCTGAAGATGCGCAACCTTCTGACCAGAGCCGTCTTCGATCGCACGTTCAAGGCCGGAGAGAAGTTTGCGGAGCCTGACCTCGTGAAGATCGACGCCACGTATCTCTACAGCGACAACCACGGATACAACTTCATGGACCAGGACAGCTTCGAGACGGTCACGCTATCGGGGGAGACGCTCAGCGACGATCGTTTCTTTCTCGTCGACAATCTGCCGGTGCAGATCCTGAAATACAACGGGAACCCGATCGGAATGGAGTTGCCGCCGCACGTGGAACTCTCCGTCACGTACACCGAGCCGGCGGTCCGCGGCGACACGAGCAGCGGCAGCGTTACCAAGGCGGCGACGCTCGAAACGGGGATGGAGATCCGCGTGCCCTTGTTCGTGAAGGAAGGAGACCGGGTGAAGGTCCATACCGAGACCCGGGAGTTCGCGGGGCGCGCCTAAACTCGCGCCAGGCGTCCGGAAATCCGATCTCCTGCGGGAGTGTCGTTGTCCGCGCAGTCGACGATCAGGCCTTATCGCCGATTGTGCGCCTCGACTGGCATCGGAGCAGCATGTGGTATCGGTGAGCACCCTGGAGCGACGTCTCGCGTGGCTCGCAATTTACGCCGTGGCGATGGCGTACGTCGAATCAGCGGTCGTCGTCTATCTGCGCGCGCTCTACTATCCCGATGGTTTCCAGTTTCCGCTCGCGCCCATGCCGCTTGGGCAGGTCGCGGTGGAGATCGGGCGGGAGGCGGCAACAATCGTCATGCTGCTTGGCGTCGCACGGCTGGCAAGCGTGGACAGCTGGGAATGGTTTCTGCTGTTCTGCGTGAGCTTCGGTGTCTGGGACGTCTTCTACTACGTCTGGTTGTGGGCGTTCATTTCGTGGCCGCCTTCGCTGCTCACCTGGGACGTGCTCTTCCTGATTCCCGTGCCGTGGATCGCTCCGGTACTGGCGCCGATCGTTGTCAGCGGCGGGCTGATTTCCGGGGCGTTATGGCTCCTGCGGCTGAAGTCACAGGGAGTCGCGCTGCGCTTCTCGCGTCACGTCTGGGGGCTCTCGGTCGCCGGCGGGCTCATCGTGCTCCTGTCGTTCACAGTCGACTATGAGGCGGCGATACAGGCACGAGAGCCGCCTCCGTTCCGGTGGGGACTCTTTGCGGCGGGCGTCGGCTTCGGTGTCGCGGCGCTGCTGATGGGAATCCGTCGCCTCGAAGCGCACTCGCACAGAGCCGGGTCGCAAGGTCGTGCGACTGAAGCGTCGATGTCCCGGTAACTGGAACGGGAGGTCCTACCTCGTAGCGCTCGGATAGTAGATGCCGTTGAACAGCAGCTTGAACGTGCCGTGCGGCTGAGCGCGCCATGCGACTTCGTTGCCGAAGAGGATTACGCGGCCGCTGCCGAGCGGCGCGTCGACGATCGACACGGCCTGATCGAGATACTGCTGCCCCAGGGCCCATCCGCTGCGCAACGGCTTCGCGGTCTCATACCACGCCACCGACTTGACACCGCTCATCGACGCTTCAGGCTGGAGGCGGAACGCCGGGCTCTCGTCGTTGAACACCATGGCGCGCTCGTCCATGCCATACGCAAGCGGTTGCGTGCCGTCGATCCGGACCTCCAGAATTGCGCCCGGTACGTAGTACTTTTCCGGCGGCAGCGGCTGCTCGACGCCGGAGGCCGCCCGTTCCACCAGCGCGTTCCGCACCGGCAGGTTGAGGTGATACGCGAGCGCAGTGGACGATCCGATGGCCAGCACCGTGCCGCCGCCCTCGACAAACTTCTTCAGCTCCGGCACGGTCCGCGAGATTGACACGCGGCCCAGCCAGCCGCGGAATGCGGCGGGAATGCTTTCGGGCGACGGCTGGCCTGTAACTCCCATGGGGTCACGCGCCGGAATGGCGCCGTCCACGAACACCAGGACGTCGAACGCCGCGTTCAAGCGGCCGGCGTCGAGTGTCTGCGGGAACACGACCTGGAACGGGAACTCGTACTGCTCGAAGATCCACCGCATCCAGCCCGAGGGCATCGACCCGCCGTACTGATCCCAGAGCCCGATCCGCACCGGCTTCAATCTCATCTTCTCACCGGGCGGCGCCTGCGCGACGGCATCGAACTGAAGCCCCTTGTCCGCCGCCGCCTTCTCGAGAATCGGCAGCGTTGTCGCCTTTGCGGGGATGAACATCGTGCCGACGGGATACGTGCGGCCGTTGATGCTCGTCGCCGACGTCAGCCAGTAGACCTCTTCGTTCGCCTTCAACAGCCGGTTGACCGCGACGAACGCGTCGTTCACCTGGTGGCTCAGGAGGTAGCCGCCTCCCGCGGGGGCGGGCGCGACATGCCCGGCCGGCGGCGCTACGACGTCGGGCAGTTTTTCAAAGGGACCATCGAAACCGTCGAGGATCCGATCGAACTTGACACCCATCGAGTAGGCAAGGTTGTAGCCGGTGACGTCGTAGGGAGGATTTGGCGGTCCGCCCGGATACGGGATGTCGTCGGGATGATCCTGCGGTTCGAACATGTCGATCACGTGCGGGCGAAACGCCTGCGCCGACTTCACGACGTATGAGCCTCGGGGATACCGCGTCCCCGCGACACTGAATGGCGCCGTCGCCCGGTGCACGACCACACCGGCCTTGATGAGCGCGTTGACGAACTTGGTGGCCGTCAGGAAATCGGGTTGGTCTGACGGCAGGATGAAACCGCGCGGATCGCGTTGCCTCGGATCGCGAAGCACGCTCTCGTAGACGTCCCGCCCGCGTGCCCGCGAGGGCGCCTGGCCGCTGTCGCCTGTCGAACTCGCACCCAGGGCCGCCTTCGCCGCTTCGATCCGCCGCGGGTGGATCGTCCATGCGTCGCGGTTGCCTTTCTCGATCGCGTTCTTCCCCATCCTGTACATGTTGAAGAGGAAATCTTCCTTACGCTTCGAGGCGATGTCGAGCGTCGCGTAGTTGTTGGTGACGGAGTACTCGACAGACTGACGGAAGCGCCACGTCTGCGGCGCGATCGGATTGGGCACGTCGGCGCGCGGCAGCTGCATTTCCGGGACGAAGGGAATCTCGACAGGCGTCGGGCCGCCGATTGTTTCCGTGAGGATGCCGATCTGATTGTGAAAGTACGAGGTCGTGCGGATGCCGCCGTTGAACCATGTCGAGTACGGCGCTCCGGTCCGCATGACCGCGCCGGGCTTTCCTTCGGCGGCCAGCCGCGTGTGAATCGCAGCGCCCACCAGGTCGATGCCGAGCACGACGAGCGGATCGAAGTTGTAGTTGAACGGATCCCGGAAGGGCGGCGCGAACAGCACCGCGCCGGCGGGACCGGTCTGATGGTGGTCGTACATGATCGCAGGGAACCACTCGCGGTACATGATCCTGTTCGCGTTGGCGCTCTCCGACATGTTCATCATGTAGAAGTCGCGGTTGTTGTCGTGGCCGATGTACTTCTGGTACAGCCTGGGCACGCCCCCGAGCGATCGACGCCGCTCGTCTCGCTCCCGCATGTACCAATTGGAGACGAGCTCCATGCCGTCCGGGTTGACGAGAACGCAGAGAATGATGACGTCGTTCAGGATTCTGAGCGTCTCCGGATCGGACTTCGCGTTGAGCCGGTAGATGGTCTCGATGAGCTGCTGCGCACCGAGCACCTCGGTCGCATGCAGGCCGCCGTCGATCCACACCACGGTCTTGCTGTCTCTGGCCAGCTGCCGCGCCTGGTCGTCGGTGAGCTCCTCCGCCAGTGCGAGCTTCCGATTCATGTCCTTGTACTGCGCGAGCCTCGCGTGGTTCTCCGGCGACGTGATGATGGCCATGAGCTCGGGGCGACCCTCTTCGGTCTTCCCGATGTCGACTACTGTCAGGCGGTCGGACTCCCGGTCCAGCTTCCGCAGGTATTCGACATACTGCGTGTAGTTGACGAGAAAGTAGTCGTCGCCGATGTCGTGGCGGAACTGCTCTGCGGGCGACGTAATCACCGGCGCGGGTGCGCGCTGCGCCTTGGTGACGTTCGAGGCCATCACCGCGATGGCACAAGCAAGGGCGGCAAGACCGACCCTGCGGCTCAGCGCTACCCCGAACGTCACCATGGGCACCTTACTCAGTCCTCCTTGAACAGACTGGACAGGGCGGGAAAGCGCCTGCGTTGCGTCAACCGTCCGTGGTGTCACGTCAGGTGGAGCTTACCCCACCGCGAAGGATGCCCGACCCGAGACGCTCGATGGCGTAGCCCACCTCGGCATCCGTGTCGCGCCCTCGCAGCTGCCCGTCAATCACCAGCATGGCGATCCCGTGCACGATGGCCCACACGTAGCGCGCCATCTGCTCCGGGTCGTCGTCGTGCAACAAGCCGTCACGTTGCCGGGACGCGATCGCCTGCACAAGGACCTGGAAGCTCGCGCCCGCTTCCTGCACGAGCTCCGGATCGTTCCTGCACGACTCGACGAATCCGCCGAACATGACGCGATAGTGGGAAGGGTGGCTGACGGCAAAACGGACGTACGCGCGACCCATCGCCTCGAACGCCCCGCGCGGGTCCGGATCTCCACGCACGGCCGCCTCGAGCTCTTCGCGCAACATCCGGAATCCTTCGCGTCCGACGGCCGCCAGCAGCGCCGACTTGTCCGCAAAATGCCGGTAGAGCGCCGTCCGCGAGACTCCCAGCCGACGCCCGACGGCGCGCAGCGTGAGCCCGGCCACGCCTTCGGTATCGATCGTGCGCAAGGCTTCCCGAACGAGCGCGCGGCGCAGGTCGCCATGGTGGTATGGATGCCGGCGTTTTTTGGGCATCGCGGCGGACGGGGGCATGTGCCAGACAGTCTACCGTCAGGTGTTGACATCGTCAACATTATGGACTATCCTCGATGTTGACGTTGACAACATCAAGGCTCGGATTCTGGAGGGCTGACTGGTGGAACGTTCTTCTAACCTGTGGACATCGGCCGTCGCCAGGCTGTGGCGGGCTCACGCTCCGCTGACGGCCGTCGGATTCCTCATGCTCGGCGCGCTCGTCCTCGCGCTCGCCGGCCTCTGGCTCGACCCTCGCACCATCGCCGGCGCACCAGCCTGGCTGAAGCCGGCGAAGTTCAGCGCGTCCACCGCCATCTATGCCTTTACATTCGCGTGGGCATTCACGTATCTGGCCGACTGGCGGCGGACCCGTCGCCTCGTCGGGTGGGCGACGGCAGCTGTGTTCGTCCTCGAGGTCGCGATCATCTTCGTGCAGGCGTGGCGCGGGAAGGCGAGCCACTTCAACGTCGGGACGCCGCTCGATGCCGCGCTCTTCGCCGCGATGGGACTGGCCATCTCCATCCAGACGGCGGCCGCCGTGTTCGTCGCCGTGGCGCTGTGGCGTCAGCGATTCGAGGACCGGGCGATGGGGTGGGCGCTGCGCCTGGGCGTGAGCATCTCGCTCATCGGCAGCGCGACCGGTGGCCTGATGACGGCGCCGACTGCGACGCAACTCGCCGAGGCTCGGGAAACGCGTTCTATCCCGGTGATCGGCGCCCATACCGTTGGCGCACCGGACGGTGGACCGGGTGTCCCCGGCACGGGGTGGAGCGTGGAGCACGGGGATCTCCGCGTGCCGCACTTCCTGGGACTGCACACCATGCAGGCGCTGCCGCTTCTGGTCGTGTTGATCCGCCGGCGCGTGAGCGATCGCTCGGTGATACGCCTGACAGTGGTGGCCGCGGCCGCTTATCTGTCGCTCTTCGTCCTCCTGCTCTGGCAGGCGCTGCGGGGCGAGTCTTTCGTGCATCCAGGCGCCGCAACGACTATGGCGCTTGTCGCATGGACGGTCGTCACGGTCGCCGCCGCTGCAATCGCGTCGCTGCGACCGTCCGCGATGCGGGCATCCGCTGTCACGTTCTGAGGTGTGCATGTCTCCTGAACGGATCTTCTCGATCGTGAACCTGATCGCGCTGCTCTCGTGGATCGGCCTCGCCGCGGTGCCGCGCGTGCGCTGGATCGCGACAACTGTCACCGGACTCGTCGTGCCGTTGCTGCTGGCCGCGCTCTACACCGTCATCGTCGCCACGACGTGGTGGACGTCATCGGGAAGCTTCTCGACGCTCGCTGGCGTCGCAACGCTCTTCAGTCAGCCGTGGCTCCTCCTTGCAGGATGGACGCACTACCTCGCCTTCGATCTCCTGATTGGCAGCTGGGAGGTGCGCGACGCGCGCGCACACGGCATCCCCCACCTGCTCGTTCTGCCGTGCCTGCTCCTGACGCTCATGTTCGGGCCTGCGGGCTGGCTGCTGTATCGGAGTGTGCGTGTCGCACGGCGCGCGGCGTGACGGTCTCGCGCGGTCGATTCCAGGCGCTAGTGGCCTGTCGCCTGCCTGCGTTCGAAACCGGCGCAGGCGAATGCTTCATCGAGCCGTTATCCAGAGGACATGATCGGCTGCCGCAGACGCGGCGGCTCGATCTCGCCGTGTGATATGAAGGACCCTCCCTGCATGGCGGATCCCCGGAACGAGCTCTTCACCGCACGCCTTCACAATCAACGCCTCCTCGGTCCTGCTCTCACGCGCCCCGAGGACGTGGTCGCATGGCTCGGAGCGGTTCAGTCGCAGGACTACGCCGGGGCGAAATGGGCGCTGGGGCTACGGACTACCGGCATGACGGACGTGGACGTCGAGCGCGCCTTCAACGACGGCGCGATTCTTCGCACGCACATCCTGCGTCCGACATGGCACTTCGTGGCGCCGGCTGATATCCGATGGATGCTTGCGCTTTCCGGCCCGCGTGTGCACGCGATCAACGCGCACTACTACCGCAAGATGGAGCTCGACGATCGGCTGTTCTCGCGCAGCCGGGCAATTTTCGAACGGACGCTGGAGGATGGCGTGCCGCGAACCCGGCCGGAGCTCGCCGTCGCGCTGGCGCGCGCAGGAATTGGCGCCGCCGGCATGCGCCTCGCTTACCTCTTGATGCACGCGGAGCTTGACGGCGTTATCTGCAGCGGGCCCAGGCGTGGCAGACAATTCACCTACGCGCTGCTCGACCACCGCGCGCCAACGAGGCGCCAGATGCCGCGAGACGAGGCAATCGCGACGCTGACGCGCCGCTACGTCTCGAGCCATGGACCGGCGACATTACGGGACCTGGCCTGGTGGTCCGGGCATACGCTTCGTGACGTGAGGGCCGGTATCGAGATGATTCGGTCCGACCTGTTGAGACAGGAAGTGGACGGCCGGACGTACTGGTGTCTGGAGGCGACGAGATACGCCCCTGCAGGCCCACGCCGCCCGCCACGAACGCCCGCCTACCTGTTCCCCAACTACGACGAGTTTCTGATTGCCTACAAGGATCGTGAGCTCGCCCTCCGTCATGAGGCCAGGACGGCTCACCCTGCGCGCCCCGATCCGTTTCCCCATCATGTCGTCCTCGACGGTTGTGTGGCCGGAAGCTGGCGGCGCTCGGAAATGACGACGCATGTGGCGGTTGAGGTCGCCCTCTACGGCGACCCGTCCCGCACACACGCGCGCATCGCCGCTGCGGCCGACCGATTCGCCACGTTTCTCGGTCGTCCCGTCAGACTGTCGGTGCGCTGATCAAGACAGTCGATGGTCCGCGCCGTGTGTCGCAACCGCGGGCTCGTGCGACAGACGGTCATCAGGAGTACCGCGAATCGTCGGCCGATGGGCCGTAGAGCGCCGGAACCTTCGCGCCCATGAGGCGCAGGTAGACCGTCATCTGCCCGCGATGGTGCGCCCAGTGATTGATCGTGTCGCGAATCATGATGTGCCGCGGCATCTCGAGCACGACCTTCCCCGCGGCGAGGAGGCGCCAGGGGGTCTCGAGAAAGTCCTCGTTCGTGCCTTCGAGCGCCTTGCGCGCCTGTGCCGTCGCGTCGTCGAGCGCCTTCAAAAGCGCCTCGCTTGTGTTCATCGGTGCGGGCCGATGCTGCGGACCGCCTACCGGGGCGACGTCCAGCTCGTTCATCGTGATCTCCATCGCCAGCCACGAAGGTATGGTCGCGACCATCTGTGCGAGAGGACCAAACGGCATCGATCGATCGTGGGGCTTCCAGTCCTGCTTGCCGGCCGGCACATGCTGAAGTACGCGTCTCGACCGCTCGCTTTCGCGTTCGAGCTCGTCGAGGAACAACTCAATCAGCTTCATGGCAATCTCCTTTGGGCCCTTCCGGGCAGCACGAACCATGCCACGGGCCTGCTCGAACAAGGCCCTTCTCGCGCGAATGAATCCTGTGGATAGCCCCGAGAGTTTAGTTCAGCGCTCTCGCAGCCCCGCGTTGGATGATTCAACGCGACACGGTCAGCGTCGCGCGGTAGTCCTCCGGGTTGATCGTCGTCGAGCTGAACGGGTAGGGACTGAGCTGGACGAGCGTAATCGTCAGGCCCTCGTGCTCGACAGGCTTCATGTCTCCAGTATGAAGTTCGTATCTGTGGAGCGAGCCGTCAGACTCGACGTCGATCTTGACGCGGGCGTCGCCGCCTTGGATGCAGATGGCGTCCGCCGGGCAGCGTGAATCGCCCTCGACGCCGGTGAACGTGATCGATGTCCGCGTGCCCTGCACCAACACAGTCTCTCCAGGGGCAAGCGTGAACTGTTCGTCGAAGCCGACCGATGGCCCGACGACGTCGTTGCAAGCAGCGCAGAGCGTCAGCAGGAGGAGGAGCCGCCGCACACGCCGATCGTAGCAAGAGAGCCGGTCGAAGCGCGCGATGAGGGTGACGGCTGAGGTTCACCGTTTATCGTTGCTCGCTCTCCGCGCCTCCGTGGCAGCACCGGCACCCCAATTTCCGTCGTGAGGAATCCATGGTCCTGACCAGGCCTGAAATTATTGCTGCTATTTGAAATAACTTGCGGCCGCGACGAGCTGAACACCATGAACCTGTGGGGTGGCGTCGACGCGCCGATGCAACCCTGAACGTCGAAGATTCGCGCAGGGGTCCAAGTATCGGTGCGCCGATCACACCCTGACACCGAGATCGTCGAGCGACGCGTGCAATTCCAGCGGATCGCGATAGACGCGGAACGCGCCCGCTTGAGTGAGCTCGTCGGCGCCATATCCGCCGCTCAAGAGGCCCACACTCAACATGCGCGCCCGACGCGCGGCCAGCAGATCCCACACGGCGTCGCCGACGACGTAACAGTCGTCGGCCGCCACGCCCAGACGTTGCTGACACGCCAGGAACAGATCCGGCGCGGGCTTCGCGTGTTCGACGTCGCCGCGTTCGACCACGACGGTGTCGGCGGTGACGCCGAGGCTGCTCAGCGACGCGTCAATTTCCGGCCGGCGTCCGGACGTGGCGATCCCGTGAGGAACATGAGCCCGTCGAAGTGCCGCGAGCAGGTCTGCCGCGCCCGGCAAAAGAGGACGATGGGGCAGCAACTCCTGAAAGAGCTCGCCGTGCCGGCGCTGAAGCGCCTCGGCCTCCTCGATCGCTATGTCGCGGCCAATCTCGCGCGCGACCGCCCTGGTAAACAGGCCTCCGCTCATGCCGATGCGACGATGGATCCGCCAGCCGTCGACCGCCATCCCGGCCTCGAGCAGCGCCCGCTGCCAGGAGAACACGTGGGCGTATACGGTGTCGACGAGCGTTCCGTCAAGATCGAAGATGAGTGCTGCAGGCATACCCCGTGATCCTCTCGAGTCCGCGTGAACAACGGTGTGCGCTCATCGACGTCTCCAGAGCGCAAGCCGGAGCGTCAGCTCGTTGCCAGTTCGGATGACGTCGCTCTTGGCCAGAAGGTCCGGATGCCAGTCCTGCTGCTCGTTGTCGATGGGCAGTCCTGTCTTGGCGTCAACGATCCAGGAGACTTCGGGGCGGCGGGTGCCAAGCTTCACGCGGAGTGCGCCCGGCGGAACTCCGAGCACCTGCGCGACGGCGCTCTCGGTCGCGCGCACCTGCTCGTGATTGAGGAACTGGAGAATCTCCGAGAGCGCCGCGCCGCCGGCGGCCGATCGTCCTACACCTTCCGGGCTCCCCGTCGTACCGCAGATCGCACAGAATCGGCTGTCGATCCCGTGGATGCATCGCTCATTGGTCATGTCGCTGGCCTGGAGTCTGTCCTGGCGCGGACGTTCTTTCACTGGTCCGCATGAATAGCTCTGCCAACCGATGTTTCATGTCGTTCGTGCTTTCACGGCGGAGTTCCGCGCCGCGCGGTCCTTCGTTGTGTCCACGGGCCGGCGGCACGCTATTGCAGATCGGTGTCCATTGTTTCCTGTGTGGCGACGAGTCCCACAAGCGTCAGGCCTGCCGCCCCGGACAGGTAATAGCCGACGAATTCCAGGCCGTAGTTGGTCGCGAGCCATGTGGCGATGTAAGGCGCGAGCGACGCCCCGAAGATTCCGGCGAGGTTGAATGTCAGCGAGCTGCCGGTATAGCGCACCGCTGTCGGAAACAGTTCCGACAGCACGGTGCCGAGCGGCCCGTAGGTCAACCCCATCAGCGACAACCCGATTGCCAGCGTCAGCAGCGCGCCCACCCACCCGGCGTTAAAGAGTGGACCCATGCCCAGGCCGAAGACCGCAATGCCGACCGTGACCCAGATGAGCGTGCGCTTCCGCCCGCGCTCCGCGAGAACGGCAGCGATCGGAATCGTGATCGCGAAGCAGATCACCCCGAAGAGCTGCATGAGCAGAAAGGTCTCGCGCGTAAAGCCCAGTGCGGATGTGCCCCACGAGAGGGCGAACACGGTCATCAGGTAGAACAGCACGAACGTAGCGAGCGAGACGAGCGTACCAAAAAACACCGTGCGGCCGTGATCCTTGAACACGGTGAACATCGGCACCTTGACACGCTCGCGCTTCGCCATCACCTCGCGGAAGACGGGCGTTTCGGTAATCGTGAGCCGCACGTAGAGTCCGACGATGACCAGCGCTGCGCTGGCCAGAAAAGGCAGACGCCAGCCGTACGCGAAGAACTGATCGTTGCTGAGCCACTTGGAGAGCGCGAGGAACACGCCGCCCGAGAAGAAGAAGCCGACCGGCGCGCCGAGCTGCGGAAACATGCCGTACCACGCGCGCTTGCCGGGAGGGGCGTTTTCGATGGCGAGGAGGACCGCACCTCCCCATTCCCCGCCCAGGCCGAGCCCCTGACCGAAGCGGCAGATCGCGAGCAGCAAGGGCGCCGCTACACCGATGGTCTCGTAGGTCGGCAGGAGGCCAATCGACACCGTCGAAATCCCCATCGTGAGAAGCGCGGCCACGAGCGTGGTCTTTCGTCCTACGCGGTCGCCGAAATGGCCGAACAGCGCGGAGCCGATGGGCCGCGCCAGGAACGCGATGGCGAACGTCGCCAGCGAGGCAAGAGTGGCCGACACAGGGTCGGACGCCGGAAAGAACAGCCTCGGGAAGACGAGGACCGCCGCGGTCGCGTAGATGTAGAAATCGAAAAATTCGATCGTGGTGCCGATCAGGCTCGCAAACAACACCTGCCCGGGGCTGTTGATCGCCCGGACGGCGCCGGGAGGTTTCTGGCTCATCGCAGCCCCGATTGTCTACGGCGAGCCAGGACCGGCGCCGCTTCGGTCCGACCTTGCGCTCTTCTCGATGGCAATCTCGGATCGGGCATTCGCGGTGTCATGACGTCACTCCGGCGCGCCGAGGAGGAGCCGGTTCTTGGGCGTGATTGCCTCCGGGATCGTCCGTGTCCACACACGATATCCCTCGCGCTCCAGGCGCTGCGCGCGACGGATGTCGATCGCCAGCGCCGCATCCACCCAACCCTCCAGCGGACCCGCATCGCACTTCTCGAAATCGTGGCAGCAGGGCAGAACCGAAACACAGGCGCGCCCGGACACCGCCCGGTCCAGCACGCGGTCGGTGAGCGCGCCGCAGGCATGGCTCGACACCACGAGGTCGCCCGGAAGGATGTCGATGCGCTCGAACCTATCGGCCACGAACGTCACGCGGCACTGCAGGCGCGGCCAGGCGTCCACGAGCGCCTCGTGCACCTTGACGCTCGAGGGCGGCAGCGCGGTATCGACCACAAGCGCCGCCTGCGACGTGTCGTCGAGCAGCAGCATGATCTGGGCGAGCAACCCATGGCCGCCGCCCAGGTCGACGATACGTTCACCCCCCAGGAACCGCCGCGTCCGACGTGCGGTTTCCCACGCCTCGTACAGTTCTTTTCTCGGCAGGCAGCCTGCAGTGCAGACGGCGCGCGCGATGCGATCGAACAGAGTGCCACCGGAGAACCGATCCAGGTCACGCGCTGTCAGCCGGGTCTTCGACGCCGGGGAAAACATTCAACACGATGGCCCGGCGGACGGCAAAAGTCCAGCGTCCGGCCGCACTATCACTCGCGCGGCGGCGCCTCGCGACTGATCGGGGCTTCTGTGGCGCATGCGGCGATCCTCCCTGGCGAAATCGACGCCAATCTCCCCGCGTGAAACCCATATCTGCCAGATAGGAGTGACGAAGGAGCTTGTTTTACGGCAGAAATGAAAGCTGGCCGGCGCGGCCCAGCAACGTCGCCGCCAGCGCTTTCATGCGCATCGCGTCCAAGGCGCTCGCCCCAATCGCGTCTCGTTCGAACTCCCCGGCAATTGCCTTGAGGCGTTCGTGGACGACGCTGGCGTTCCTGTTTCCGGCGCCCAGCTTGTCGGCGCGCTCCAAAACCTCGCCGACGGCCTTGGACCGTTCCGGCTGGATGGCCTTGCTCCGCACGAGCTGATCCAGATACGCCTTCGCGACCAGCGAGTTGGCGGGCCATTCGATCTTCGTCTGCGCCTGTGGATTGAACTCAGTGGACTGCACGAGGGTTGCCACGGCGATCTCGTTCTGCGACAGGTGTTCGCTCGGCGTGAGCTTGAACACGTCGAGGCCGCGCGCCATCTCCGAAGCGTAAATCGCGCCGTTGTACCAGTAGGTGGACCAGTAGCCGCCCGTGATCAGGTCCTTTCCGCTGATTGGACCGCGATCGAAGAACGCGATCTCGACCGGATGCGCCGAATCGGTGAAATCGAAGACCGAGATGCCGCCCTGGTACCAGGCCTGCACCATGATGTCGCGCCCTGGCACGGGAATGAGACCGCCGTTGTGGGCGACGCAGTTCTCCTGCTCCGTCTGCGCCGCCGGCATCTTGAAGTAACCGGCAAACGTGAGCTTCCGATCGACCACGTCGAAGATGGCGTCGGCACCCCAGGTCTGAGGATCGCTCGCCCGGCAGCGGGGCCTCGTGCCGCCGCCCCACTCGTCGGTGAAGATGACCTTCGATCCGTCGTTGTTGAACGTGGCCGAGTGCCAGTACGCAAAGTTCCGGTCCGACACATCGTCAATCCGGACCGGATGGACGGGATCGGAGATGTCGAGCAGGATCCCGTTGCCCGAGCACGCTGCAGCCGCCAGACCCAGCTCCGCGAAGACCGTGATGTCGTGACAGTGGTTCGTCGTGGAGGTCCGCTGCGTGCCTGGCCCGTGATCGCCACCCTGCCAGAGCCCGGCAATCGCGCCACTGCTCTTGTCCGCGAAAATCCGCGGACGATTGACGACCTTCGCCCGCTCGGGCTCACCGAGCGGCACCTGAATCACGTCGATGCTGAAGAGGGACGTATTGCCGTCCTCCTCGGGTTTGAGGCCCGAGCAGCCTGCGAGCTCTTCGGTCGCGCGGACCGTGCCGGTGCCCGACCCGTAGAGGTATACGTTCGTCTTGTCCTTCGGATCGACGATGAGCGTGTGTGTGTGCGACCCGCGGCACGTCTGGATATCGGCGATCTGGCGGGGCATGACGGGATCGCGAACATCGAAGATGCGGATGCCTCGGAAGCGCTCGGCGCTGACGCGCTCCCGCACCCCCTGCGCCCCGCAGTCCAGCCGCCCGCGTGTCTGCTCGACGGACATGAACAAGAGATTGCCGTAGATCGACACATCCCCCTGGCCGCCCGGGCACACGACGGACGCAGTGAGCCGCGGTCTGCCCGGGTTCTCGACGTCGTACACGTTGAAGCCGTGGAAGCTTCCCATCACCACGTGGTTTCGACTGAAAGCGAGGTCGGAGTTCGCGAAGTTCAGCCCGTTCGGCGGAGGCGGCGCATTGGGGGGCGGCTCCGGCAGGGGCGGCGCATTGGGATCGCGTTCGGGCGGCATCGGCGTGCCGGCGGGCGCCTGCGGATCGAAGAAACCCTCGGGCCGCGGCATGTTGGCGATGAGTTGGATGTTGCGGGCCACCGTGCCCGCGTCGAGCAGACCGGGCTTCAGTCCGATCCGCGGATCAGCGGCCGGCGCGGGGAGCTGCGCCCGGCCCACAATCGCGACCGATAGCAGCGCCACCGCGACGCACAGCACGCGAAGAGTGCCCTTCATTTCATGCGTTCCTCGAGCATCGCTCCCATCCGCGCGATCTCCATCCGTTGATCGCCGTCCACGTCGGCTGCAAATGCAAAAACCTCTGAATCCTGTGCCGCGCCGTCCCTGGCAAAGAGCTCTTCGACCATCTGGAGCGCGCCGCCGTGGTGCTTGATCATGCCCTCGAGAAACAGCCGGTCGAACGCGGCGCTCTTTGCGGCAGCGAGACGCTCCATCTCTTCGGAGGTGAGCATGCCCGGCATCAGCATCGCGCCGCGCATATGCGCCGCGTGAGGCTCGGGCAGCGGCTGGCCGCGAACCTCCAGCCAGCGCTGCATCATGTCGATCTCGTCAGCCTGCGACAGCGCAATCCGCCTGCCGAGCGTCCGCATGTCGTCGCTTTCGGTGCGCGTCGACAGCAATTGCGTCATCTCGAGGGCCTGCTGGTGATGCTCCATCATTGCCTGCATGAACTTCACATCGTCAGGCGTGAAATGGACGCCGCGGAGATCCGAGGCTTCGGTGGGGGCGAGCACGTGGCCTGGCTGCCCTGGGGCGCCAGGCTGGACGATAGGTGGGCGCCGTTCGACAGTGGCGGCGCTGCAGCCGGAGGCCGCCGCCGCCAGGACAAGACCGGCCGCTCGAAACTGGAGGGGCTTCACGGCTGGCAACAGAATGAGTCCTCAGCTTCTCACATTTGTGAGCAATTGAGACCTCGCGAGCCGATCGCGAGCGGAGGAACGGGACCTTAGGCGGGCTGATGCCCGATCAGTACCGCTGCCGGGGTCATGGCGTCCACGATGCTGGGCGCCGCCCGAACAACCTTGAGGCTCGCGACTTCCATCTGCGCAGTGATGGTTCTCTTGTGGCCCTGTTCGATTCGTGGCGTGCAGCCGCGCGTCAGCTGCGCAGCGCGCAGCCCGGCGAGAATAACGAACTCGAACGCACTCATTCCTTCTGGACGTTGTATCACGGTGGCCCTCCCAGGATGGCTTTGGTGAGGGCTTGGGGCCGGAATGGCCGCAGGGCTCAGGAAAGCGATTTGCAGTCTAATCGAAAAACGAAGACGACGGGGGACGAGTCCCCCGTCGCATCAAGTGCGATTACCAGCGCGGCTCAGACCGGCGACGCGAATCGCCGCCGCCGTACCCGCCGGAGCTCTCCGGCTTGGGACGCGCTTCGTTGACCGCCAACGGGCGCCCGCCAAGCTCAACGCGGTTCAGGTCCGTGATCGCCTGCTGCGCTTCCGCATCCGTGTTCATTTCCACGAACGCGAAGCCGCGCGAGCGACCCGTGGTCATGTCGCGCATGACCTTCACCGAATCCACGGTGCCTGCCTTGGCAAACAGCTCCTGAAGATCTGCTTCGCCCATTTCGTACGGAAAGTTTCCGACATACAACTTACGACCCATCACTGACTCCTCTGTCGCGAATGCGACCTGCGCCAATTAGCACGGCGCCCATGCCCGCGATTCCACAGGAAATCGCGGGAGGATATCGTCTCGTAGCAGGCAGAACGTCAGGAGGAGCGAGTCAGGGAAGGCTCGTTACGCCCACAAGCGGCACAGCACGCGGCAAGATCCAACGAGCCAGTGTATCACCTCGGGCGATATTGCGGAAACATAAGGCCGGAGACGGGTCATGATTTGCGGCGCCCGGATCGCAAGGCGCAAAGAGTGAGCGTATCGGGCATAAGTGAGCGATGAGCAACCCGAGCGGGGTGGGATGGCCCGCCCGGCCTGCGGTATTACTCAGCGTGGACACGCCACTACGAACCAGACGGTGCCCGCAATACGAGCAATTCCGCGCTATAACCGGGTCCGCCAATGGCGACGGCGATATATTGCCTGCCGTTCACCATGTAGGTCATCGGCGATCCGGTGGCCTGTATCGGCATCGACACGGCCCCGACTTGCTTCCCGGTCGCCTTGTCGTACGCGAAAAGCGATGCGCGGCGTCCGGCGGGCGTGACATGCGTGACGCTCTTTCCAGCACAGTGGGATCCGAAGCTTGGAATTCACGTGACTTGAAGTCGCGGC